>Ga0272442_10009485_pt1 | contig 12159 bp, 7 predicted proteins | sample SSMForm2O_FD_200262 | JGI IMG/M metagenome (GOLD analysis project Ga0272442, IMG submission 200262) | Marine sediment archaeal communities from Little Sippewissett salt marsh, Falmouth, MA, United States - SSM-Form-2O | ecosystem: Environmental > Aquatic > Marine > Wetlands > Sediment ... | reverse complement strand
CCCATGGCCACGTGCAAAGGCAGCCGTCGCAGGAAGGGAAGGACGCTCCAATCAAAGACAGAATTCATTCCACCTGCGAGATGCTCCCATCGCGCCGCCCGTTCAGCCGCTGCAGGAAACGCCCCCAGATCAAGGTCCGTTCGCAATTGCTTGATTTTTAATTCCCGAGCAACGGCATTGGCACAGTACATCTCCAGATCCGTTGGCGCGCCGAGGCTCAAACCGCTGACCTCCAGCCCCCGCTCCCGAAGATACCCTCCGAGCAACCGGGAGTCCTGTCCGCCGGAAAGCATCAAGCCATAAGGACGACCGTCCAAGACGTGCCGCTTCATCGCCTCATCGACCGCTTCCTGGACGATATCGACATGCGCACGGAACGGAAAATCGAGATATTTCGTGCAAATGGGAAGCCGATATTGGGCCGTTTCCCGAGGCGGTCGACCCGGCTGCCACTCCAGCAGACAGCCGGGGCCTAACCGCCGCACTCCCTGCCAAAGGCTTTGGCCGTCAAACAGATGCCCCAGCAGAAGCATCCCAACGAGCCCGGTGGGATTCAGCTTGCCCACGAACGCGGGGTGATACCGAAACAGCTCGGGACTGGAACCGACGAGGATCACTTCCTCGGTCCCAAAATAGTAAACCGGGAAGAGGCCAAGCAGGTCGGCCCCGACCCGCAGCCCCCGGCCCGATTGATAAACGGCCGTGGCATAGAGTCCGTCGAAAGCGTCCGGAGGACGCTCGTCCGATTTCGTCCAGAGCGTCCTGAGACGTTCGGCACCGATCCGTTCGGCGCTTCCCGGCTGAATCGGTTCGCCCCAAAGCACAGCGGCCCCTTCTTCGTCGACGGCTCGGCCAACCGGCGCCCGCGCCTCGGCGGCCCAAAGACACCCGAAATCGCCCGCCGAACACTGCGCGCCCTCAAGCCCCTCGGCAAGGGCCACGCGAGCGGAGGCCGCGGAGAGGAATCCGGCGCGCCGCTCCAAATCCGGATCAACGACGAGAATAAAATTCGCCATAAAGAATCTTTCTCATTCAACCGGGCGGATTCAATCCGGTTAGCATTTACCTATGATCGCTCTTGACCGCGTTCTCCACCACCACCGGATACAATTGGGCCACACCGCGAATGTCCTGGCCCCAGTTTACGTAAAACGTGGCCGCTGGATTTCGATTGTCATAGATTTCATGAATATCGAAGCGGATCGCCAGAACCGACACGGTATATACGCCGGCGGTCAAATGCAGCGTGAGCTCGAAGCTGCATCGAGCGGTCTGCCCGGCCTCCAGGGTAAACGGCTCCATCCCGAGCCGTTCGTTGGCGGAATTGCACGCGCTGTCCGAACGTTCATCCGAAATGCTGAATCCAATCGCCATCTTTTCGCAACGCTGATTGGCCGTCACCTCGACGTCCAGCCAAGCTTTTTCTCCCGACTCAAACTGAACACATTCCCCTACCGCGTTGCGAAATGTCACCTTGGAGATGTACGCTTTCTGTTTTAACGGGTCCGTTTCGGCGGCATTGGATCCTTCCATGTACCGGCGGATCACCTGTTCGGTCTTGCTGATGAGCTGCACCCCGCCGCGATCGAGCAACAAGGCCCGGTGGCACAGCGTAGAGACCGCTTTCAGGTTATGCGAGACAAAGATAACCGTCGCTCCGCCGGCGATGATCGAGTTCATCTTCTCCACGCACTTTCTCTGGAAAGCCCAGTCCCCGACACTCAGCACTTCGTCCACCAGGAGAACGTCCGGATTGACATGAGCGGCGACCGAAAATCCGAGCCGGGCGTACATGCCGGAAGAATACCGCTTGACCGGCGTGTCGATAAATTCCTCCAGTCCGGCAAAGGCGACGATCTCATCGAACTTGGAGCGGATCTCATCCGTTCGCATGCCCAGGATCGTCCCGTTGAGAAAGACGTTCTCGCGTCCGGTCAAATCGGGGTGAAAGCCGGCGCCGACTTCAATCAAGGCCGACAGTTTTCCGTTGACTTGAAGCGTGCCCCGGGTTGGCTTCATGATACCGCTGAGGTGCTTGAGGATCGTGCTCTTCCCGGCCCCGTTTCGACCGACAATGCCAAACGCCTCGCCTCGGTGGACCTGAAAACTCACATCGTGAAGCGCCCAAAACTCCCGTTCGCCCAGTTCGTCGCTCTGCCGGCGCTGAAGCAACCGGCCCGCCAGAGCCGGGATCATATCCCGAAGGGAGTCATAGAGTTCTCCTCGCTTGAACTTCTTGTAGACGTGACTCATTTCGAGCGTAACGTCGGACATGGAAACTCCTGCTTCCTTTGCAAAAATCGGAATCGCGCCATCGACCGATCCCGCGACGGAACCGAACCGCGACTCCAGACACCCCACCGTCAACGAGCGGGCGGAGGGAGCCTTTAAGGGCCATCCCGTCCGCACGTTGATTCTATTATATTCTATCATGCATTTGGCGTGAGGCAACCGGGGAAACGTCCCGGGCCGATTCTTTCGCGGTGGAATCAACTATCGGCACACACGCAGAACAGGTCCCAACGGACGAGCCGAACACTCCTTTGCAGAAGAACGGGTTCGGGAGAAAGCGTATTCGCAAGGTTTTCTCTTGGCCGGTCCGGCGAACGGGAGAGGGGCGCCCACAGAGGACGCTCGGGCGACGAACACCTCCAGCCGGGCGGCGGAGAGGGCTTGTCGCGACAGATCAAGTGGCAGGAGCCATGCCCCCTACGAGCATAGCTCCTGCCCCCCATGCATGACTTCCAGTTACTACTTCTTCTTTGCGGGAAGGATAGCGTCCTTGGCAGCCTTTGCAATCCGGAACTTCAAGACCTTCTTGGCGGGAATCTTGATCTCTTCGCCCGTGGCAGGATTGCGGCCTTTTCGCGCCTTGCGCTGCACCATTACGAGTTTGCCGAGCCCTGGAATGGTAAAGCCCTTCTTGGCCTCTTTGTAGGCCAGGGCCACCATGCACTCCAGAAAAGCGGCAGCATCCTTTTTGGTCATGTCGTTCTTGTCGGCTAAATACGCAACAATCGCCGATTTGGTCATGGGTTTTGCTGGCGGCATTCCGTCCTCCTTTTAGTGAATTACGGCTGTTGCACTTCTCAATGGTTAATATCGTAATACAAAAAACCCCTCGGAGTCAATAACGAATAGTGTTTTTCGTGATTTTTTTGTCCCTTGGGAACGCCCCCCCTTCCCCCGGTCTCCGGACACCACACAAGCGGAACGCGGCAGACCGAAAGCCGGCGGGGCGATCTAATCCGCCGGCTTCTCGTACTCCACAAGAATGATCTCCACCGAGTCCGGGAACCGGCCGAGGGTCTCAGTCCCCTCATGCCCAGGATCCAAGAACAGCTTCTCCAGATGGGGTAAATCGAGCAGTGGACGCACATCCTCAACATGGGTCCCGGCCAAATGGAGCATTTCCAGCTGCCGAAGATCGGCCAAGGGGCTCGCGTCCAAGATCGGATTACTGTTCAGGACCAGAGTCTTGAGGTTCTTCAGGCTTCTCAGGGGGCCCAGATCGACGATTTCGTTGTTGCTCAGATCCAGCACCTGGACCTCCGACAGGGGCGACAGCGCCGAAAGATCGCTAATCCGGTTGCCCTCGGCATAAATCTTTTCCAGCCGGCTCAGGCCCCGAAGGGGCGACAGGTCACTGATTTGATTGTCCCAGAGATAGGCCTCCCGCAACTGCTTAAACTCGGCCAGCGGGGTAATGTCCCGAATGGAGTTCTTCTGGAGAGCAATCTGTTCCAGCCCACAGAGCCGGCCCAAGGGCGACAGATCCTCAATCCAATTGTAGGAGAGATCCAACTGCTTGATCTTTGTCAAGCCTTCCAGGGGAGCGACGTCCGACAGCACGTTGTGCTTCAGGACGAGATTTTCCAGACTGGCCAGCGCGGCCAGCGGGGACAAATCCTCGACGGTGTTGAAGCTCAGGTTCAACTCGACCAGATCGACCATCCCATGAATCGGGCGGATGTCCCCTACCAGATTCTGGCTGAGATCCAAGGTTCGAAGGGACTTCAAGGTCGCCAGCGGCTCGACGTCCCGCAGCTGGTGATTGGGCAATCCCAACCGCTCCAGCTCGGACAACGCTTCAATCGGGCCGATGTCCGTCTTCGGATTTGGGTGAGCATTGTAGAGCAACAGTTCCCGCAGATCGCTCTGCGCCGCCAGCGGTCCCATAGCCTTCGGATTGCTGACCGACAGGCAAAGGGCCTCCAGGCGGGGAAGGCGCTCCAGAAACGCAATCTCGCTCACGATGTTGCCATACAAATCCAGCCGCCGAAGGTGTCGAAACGCCTCCAGCTGCGGTGGAATTCGTGTCAGCTTTCTCAGCCGCAGATCCCGGACGTACCCTTGTTCGGCGTGGAAGAAATGCCGGTTCAGCGGCCCGATTCGAATCGGCCGGTTCTCGTCCCGAATCACCTCCTGCCAGCTGCCGCCTGCAATAAAAGCTGCCTGGATATCATGGAGAAGCTGGTATTCTGACTGGGCGATCCGCTGGCCGAACAGCATATGAATCGGTTCTTTTTCAGAGTGACTCATAACAGCTCCGAATCGTTATAAAGTGGAATCTTCAAAGATTCTCTCGAGAGCCTCTTCCAGCATTCTTGCCGGCTCGGCCCATCGAGAAGCACCATTCTAGCGGCGCAGGGGGCAAACTGCAAAGGAATTCTGAGGATTTCCTGCTTGACGCTCCCCTCCGCCCAGGCTAGCATTAAATCGAATTGGTATTGTGTTTCCGACTCTCTGGAAGACGGGAATCCATGGGATTGAAATCCTTCGCCAGTCTGCCCGGCCTTGTTCTTTCGTTCGCATTAGCGTTCTCAACGATGCCGGCATCTTATGCCCCGGCCGAGACCGCTTCGCTGAAGATGCAACACCTCCCGTTTCAATCCTCCTCGGTGTACCGGCAGGATGACCCGGATTTCCTTTACCGGATGGTCTACTCCCAGTATTTTCGATATCAAGCCGGTCAAATCCAGGTGAAGGAGATTGCCGAGTTCGAGGAGACCGTCAAGAAGGAGCCGGCCGCTTATTTATCGAAATATCCGTTTCGGGGAGTGGTGAAATTTGGCTCGCAACGCTTCGGATTTGTATTCGACTCGCGCGACGTCGCGTCGAACGGATACGATAAACTTTATTTTGACCTTAACGGCAACGGCGATCTAACGGACGACAAGGCGCTCGAAGCCGCTCCTCCGCCGTCCAACGTCAACTATGGGCAAAATTCCGCCCGGCGCGAATATCCTCGCATCCTGCTTACGATCGATGGGGATGGGGAGAAAATCGAGTACGGCTTCTTCTTTTCAATTTATTCCCGCTATAACGAGCAGAATCAGCAATCCCCGGTTTACGGTTCGGCCTCTTTGCGGTCCGCTTCTTATCGTACAGGTGAAATCCCGATCGATGGCAAAAAGCACCGCATTGTTATCCTCGATTTCAACAGCAACGGCCGCTTCAACGATGAATTTTCCGTCAATCTCGGCCAAAAAGATTCCAACAATCCACTCTACCCGTCCTCCGGAGACATGGTGCTCGTCGATCCCGACACGCGGAACCGTTCGGTCTGGGGCTCCGGCGCACTTGGCCGCTCGGAGCGGCAAAACTTGTCCAAACTGCTCAACATCGACGGGCGTTTTTTCAACATTGAAGTTTCTCCGACGGGTGACACCGTTACGCTTACGCCTTCCCCGCTTGCCACCGGCTCGGTGAATAATCCCAATTCTCAGTACGACGCGATCGTGTATGGCGACCACGGTCTGCTGAAAATCAGCGGAGTCCTCCGGCAGCCCGTCGCCCTGCCCGTGGGCAACTGGAAGCTTCTCCAGTACCGCATCACGGAAGCGACCGCCAAGAAGCCCACGTACGTTTCGGCCTCGGCGACCCAGGATTACCCCACGGTTCAAGTCGAGAAGGGCAAGAATGCGATTCTGCCTTTCGGCCCTCCCTACAAGCCCCTCGTCCGGACCTCCTTGGCCTGGTTCAATTCTTCGGGCGCTACGGTGCAGCGTCTGTTTCGCCTCAGTCTCGCTCTAACCGGTTCCCAGGGTGAAATCTGCACCGATCTTCGAGTCGCAGGCAAACGCCCGGAGAAGCCGACCTTTGTCATCGCCACCAACAAGGGGAAGATTATCGAACGCGGTTCCTTCGAATATGGCTGAGGCTTCACCTGTTCGTACTCATGGCGAGTACCCTCAGTTTTGGAAGACGAATATCGCGTTCAGGTTCGCATGAGCGCCGGTCCCTTCAAAGTCGACCGGAAGGCGTATACCACGCTCACGGCCAGCGATCTCTCGGGGAATCGATAAGTCGTCGCAGTCCGTCGGCCTTCAAACCGAGTCACCGCTTCAACTGCGGATGTTTGCGGAGATAGGCCGGGTGCAGGCGACGAAGATTGCCTGAACGCAGTGTCACATGCACTGCGTCCAGGTGATCCAGAAGAGCCAAGGCGTATTTTCGAGTCGAGCCAATCATGGTTTTGAAATCTGCGCTGTCGAGGCTGCCGGCCTGTTGAATCGCCTCCACCACCGTCTTTTCCGCCGCCCGCATCCACTCCGCGTGCAGGACAACGTTCTTGCCAAGCCGAACGAGAGCGCCCTGCTGACAGAGATAGTCCAGCATCGGAAGAATCCCGCCGGCCGGGGCATCAAGTAAATCGGGCAATTCATCCGGCCGAGGCGTGGCATATCGCCCTTCGCGGTAAACCTCCTCCAGGCGCTGCACCAGGCTGCGCTGCTGCAGATCGAGCCGAGCCGCGCTTCCCGGTAGACTCAGGCGTTTCTCCTTCCATTCGAGGGCGGAACGCTTGACCAGCGCCTCGGCGCCCGCCGCGACAATCGCCTCGGGAATGTGGAGTTTCCCGGCGACCTCCGCCGGCGTCGGGCCGAAGACCTCGGGGTGCTGCTGGTGGTGCTTTGCAACCGCTTCCAAAACCCTGTCCTCGGCTGCCTTTCCGCCGCTTTCGTGGAGGAACCGGTCTGGTATGCCTTTGATGGGCGTGAGCACGGCCTGCCCGAGGAATTTTTCGACCAGCTCGCGTGCCCTTGGCATTTCGATCAGTGCGACTTCGGCAGCGGTTTCAATCGTGCTCCCAAGCGCTCCCGCAGCTCGAAAATGATATTCGAGCCGGGTTTCCGCCGAGGCAAACGCATCCCACAGGGCCCCCAATTCCTTCGCCAACGAGGCGCGCGACCCGCGCGGGCGGCGCTCAAGCGTTCGCAGAATCACGCCACCGGCAACGGTCACCGCCGGGGAATTTCGCCGCAATACAAAGCGGTCCGTGGCTGAGGCGGGAATGAGCTGTTCGAGGCAAAGCGCGCCAAGCGCGGTCTTTCCCTTCTCCAAGGAAGATGCTTCATAGAGGGCAAGACGGCCTTGGACTTCGAGCGTCCCGGTGTGAAGCCGCACTTCCTCCCCGTCTTTGAGCGGCGTCGAAAGGCTTCGCGCCGAGGTCAAGATAACTTGAAGATGATTGCCCGGTTGTCCGTATCCCGGGCGGGTCACCACGCAACCTCGCTGTACCGCGTCCTTCGATAGGCCAACGAGATTCAGTGCCAGGCACTGCCCAGCCCGGCCCGCATCCGCCTCCCGCAGGAAACGTTGCATCCCGCGAATCCGGGCGCGTAGCCCCTGAGGCTGAATTGCCACCTCATCACCGATTGAGATCGAGCCCGCCAAGGGAATGCCCGTGGCAACCGTGCCGAATCCCGGCGGCGAAAACACCCGCTCGACCGGCATTCGAAACACGCCTTCCGCTCGCGCGCTTCGGGCCTGAACCGCAACCGAAACCAAGGTCTTATAAAATTCGTCAAAGCCTTCCAGCGTCTCTGAGGACACGGCACAGATCGAGGCTCCGGCCAGGAAAGTGCCCGCCGTGAGCTCCTCGACCTCCCGCCGCACCTCTTCGACCCGCTCGGGAGTCGCAAGATCGATCTTCGTCAAGGCCACCATGCCGCTTTGAACGCCTAGGAACTGCATGATCTCCAGATGCTCGGTCGTCTGCGGCATCACGCCGTCGTCCGCAGCAACCACCAGGACGGCCATGTCCATGCCCGCGGCGCCCGCCACCATGTTTTTGATGAAATGTTCATGACCCGGGACGTCGACGATGCCGGCGGAAAGCCCGGAACCGAGAGAACAGGGCGCAAAGCCGAGTTCGATGGTTAGGCCCCTTTCCTTTTCCGCCTTGAGACGGTCGGTCTCACAACCCGTCAACAGGCGCACCAGACGCGTCTTGCCGTGGTCGACGTGACCCGCCGTGCCGATCATCAACAACACGTCGGCATCGTCACTTTGACGCAACAGGCCGGGAGGGCGTTGAGCCATAATGAATCGATCGAGATCCTTTCCAAGGATTTTGGCAGGAGGCTTCTGCCCCGGCTCATTCGGGAGCGATTTTTTTCATCACGTCCAGATAGAACATTCGCCCCGTGCAACCGGTGAAGGAGGTGGCAAGCCAGGCGACTTCATCCATCTCCGCCCGTGTGATGCCCTGATCGAAGGCGCTTTGAACGTGATGAACCAGACAGGGCTCACAATGCTGAGCGATGGAAAGCGCAATGGAGATCAGCTTCTTTGTCCGCGCGTCTACCCGCCCCCCCTCGCTGGCGCTCTGCATCAGGCTTTGGAAGGCTTCTGCCGATTGTCTTGCCGAATTTTCCATTGGGTCCTCCATCGGTTCCGTCCTCTCAAACGCTCCGGATTCAGATCCCGCTTTTGGCGGGGACTCACAGCAGGCGACTTCGTCCCGGCCGGTCCTCTCGGGCAAGCGATACTCGCCGGTCAGATGCTTCGGTTCGTTCAGAGCGACGCGAATCCAAGTCTCCTGCCTGGGAATCACCTCGCCGACGCGATGCGTCGAGTCATGTCCCCGCTCGCGCATGGCCTCGATATAGGCGTCCACTTGATCCTTTGGAAGCGCCACGAGGAGCCCGCCCGAAGTCTGCGGGTCAAAGAGCAGGTCGAGCAGGGCCGGTTGGCCGTTGCCCGTTGCGATCACACCTTCCTCATACGCTTCGCGGTTTCGTTCCGAGCCGCCGGGGATGACTTCGGCGCGCACGCAACCCAACGCTTCGCCAAAGACCGGCACATTCGCCAGATCGATCTCGGCCGTGACGCCGCTGTGGCTCAACATCTCACTCAGGTGACCGGCCAGACCAAAGCCCGTGATGTCCGTGCAGGCATGCGCTCCGTGGGCCACCATCAGCTCGGCGGCGTCCCGGTTCAACTCCGCCATGGACCGACTGATTCGCTCGACCGCATCCGGGGAAGCCATCCCGATCTGCGCCGCGAACGAAATCACGCCCGTGCCGATCGGCTTGGTCAAAACCAGCCGATCGCCGGGGCGGGCGCCGCTGTTGGTCACCTGCCCCGCGCCTCGAATCAATCCCGTGACGGCGAAACCGAACTTCGGCTCTTCATCGTTAATGCTATGGCCGCCAATGACGCTGACGCCCGCTTCGTGCATTTTCTCGATGCCGCCGCGAAGGATCTCGATCATCACCTGTCGAGGCAGCAGTTCGATTGGAAATCCGATGATGGACAACGCGCTGATCGGGCGTCCTCCCATGGCGTAGATGTCGCTGACTGAATTGGCCGCCGTGATCTGCCCGAACGTGAAGGGATCGTCCACAACCGGCGAGAAGACGTCCACGGTTTGAACCAGGTTGAACTCCCCGTCGATCTTGTAGACTCCCGCGTCGTCACCCGCCGCTATGCCGACCAACACGTTGGGATCGTCGAACAGCGGCAGTTCGGGCAGGATTCGATTGAGTTCGGCCCGGCTGATTTTCGAGGCGCATCCCGCTTTGCGGACGTGCCGGGTCAGCCGCACCGCGCCCTTCGGCGGATCGGGCTTCTCGCCTGCACAAGGACAGAGGTTCTGCTCGCGGAAGATATCGCAAGGGCAAGGCTGCTTGGGATTGCAGACACAATGGCCGAGCGCTATCGAACGCTTCATGACTCGCTTTCGCTTTTCGGGAAATCTCATCGCTGTTTTGACTCCGAAGGGATCGCATTCTGAAAAGCTTTCACCACCTCGTCTTCTTCACCATCCAACAAGGTCCGAACGTCCAGGCAAACCGCGTCGTTCTGAACCCGAGTAATGACCGAGGGACGCCCCAGGCGAAGCCGGCGAGCGAGGTCCGCCGCCGAGATCGAGGCAGAGCGGACCGCGACCACGACCGAATCGATGGGTGTGTCCGGTAGAGCGCCCCCCCCGCACGCACTGTGCCCCCGAATCACCTCGCAGGGGACCAGGGGGATGAGTCGCTCGGCCAGCGCCTTCGCACGCGGCTCGAGTTGCTCGACCTTCAAGGCCAGCATCCGTAGCGTAGGATTCCTCTCGATCAGCGTTTCCGGATGCAGGAACAGCTTCAACGTCGCCTCCAACGCCGCGATAGTGAATTTGCCAACGCGAAGAGCGCGCGCCAGAGGATGCCGCCGAATGCGGTCGATGCAGGCCTTTCGCCCGACGATAATGCCCGCCTGCGGTCCACCGATCAGCTTGTCGCCGCTGAAGAGAACGACGTCCGCGCCACTGCGCAGGCACTCCTGTACCGTCGGCTCGTGCGGAAGACCCAGCTCGGCGAGATCCATCAGCGCGCCGCAACCGAGATCGTCCACGAGGATCAAATCCCGCCCCTTTTTCAACGTCGCCAGTTCGGCCGTGGCCACCTGCTGGGCGAAGCCCACGATCCGGTAATTGCTGGGATTAACGCGCAGCAGCACCGCAGTGTCCTCGGTGATCGCTCGCTCGTAGTCCCGCAAGTGAGTCTTATTCGTGGTGCCGACTTCGACCATCCGCGCACCGCTCTCCGCAATGACATCGGGAAGCCGAAAGGAGCCGCCGATCTCAATCAGCTGGCCACGGGAAACGATAACTTCCCTTCCCTGACACAGTGCCGCCAGGACAATCAGCGTCGCCCCGGCGTTGTTGCCCACCACGGTCGCTGCCTCGGCCCCCGTGATCGACTGCAAAGTGGTCTCGATCGCGGTCTCCCGCCGCCCCCGCTCGCCGGTCTCCAGATCGATCTGGAGGCTGCAACAGCCTTTCAACTGCGCCACGGCCTCCATCGCCTCCCGCGGCAGGACCGCGCGCCCGAGGTTGGTGTGGAGCACCACACCGGTGGCGTTCACCACACGCCGCAAACCGCTTTGCCCAAGCGACTCCAGAGCGAGGCGCGCTTCTTCTGCGATCTCTTGCACTGTTGGAATGGATGAACGGCAATCCTCGCACCGAATTCGATCCAGCACGTCGTGAATCGCGCCGATCCGCTGCCCGTGAGAATAGCGGTCAACGTCCGGGAGGGTATTGAGCTGCTGAAGCACCTTATCCACCGAGGGTATCCGGCGGCGGGGATCATTCGCCTGGCTCATGATGCTCCTGCTCCTTTCCGGTTAAATCAGGCGGCTCGTTGTTTGCTATTTCGCAACCCGGAGAAGATTTCTGTTTTTTTCCAAACAGATTCCAGAACGTCCATTGAATCCCGTCCTGGTAGCAATTTTTGGTGCAGTTAAAGCAAAGAATGCACTCGGAAGGGGCCGTGAGAACTTCTTTCACACCGGGCTTTGAAACGCGAAAATCCTCGATGCGAACGTCCATGGGACACTCCTCCAGACACAGTTCGCACGCGGAGCATTTGGACTGATCGTATCGCAGGCTGAAACCACAAAACCGGTTGAAAATCGCCAGAATCGCTCCAATCGGGCAGAGCACCTTGCAAAAACTCCTGAGCGAAACAACCGCCAGAAGCAGGATCGCCACGAGCACGACAATCCGCCCCCAGGAAGCGGCCAGGGCGGCGAAATTGCCGGTCGCCAGCGCTCTTGGCAAGAGCGACTCGAGCGTCCCCACCGGGCAGAACCAACAATAGAAAGCAGCACTGTCCAAACCCAGGAACGCCGGAACGAGGAAAACCGTCCCGATGAGAAGCACGTACTTGATCCCCTTCATCCACCGGGCCAGTCTCCACTTCGGCGAGGGAATCTTGTAGAGCATGTCCTGCAGCCAGCCGAAGGGACAAATCCAGCCGCATAAAATGCGGCCGAAGAATACCCCAATCAGCGAGATCGTCCCCAAAGCGAACAGCGGCAGGATGCCAAGCGCGGCAAAATGCCCCAGCACCCCGATCGGGCAGGCAAACACCGCCAAGGGGCAAG
>Ga0272442_10009484_pt1 | contig 12159 bp, 3 predicted proteins | sample SSMForm2O_FD_200262 | JGI IMG/M metagenome (GOLD analysis project Ga0272442, IMG submission 200262) | Marine sediment archaeal communities from Little Sippewissett salt marsh, Falmouth, MA, United States - SSM-Form-2O | ecosystem: Environmental > Aquatic > Marine > Wetlands > Sediment ... | reverse complement strand
CAGGTGATCCAGCAATAGCGGCAAAACCTGTAACATTATTATTACCGCCAATGAAAGAAGTATCTAATGTTAAAATAAATGGCAATCCAATTGAACTTGATATAGAGTTACCAATAATTCCCTATCAGGAACCAGTACCTTTTGGACATGCTCAAGGAGAATTTAAAATTAATAACGAAGTTTATGCAAAAGATACATTTTATCCAGGCAGGTTAAAAGATGATTATAGTATTAGCTATTCCCACGGATATACAATTTTTAATATAGTCCTTAACCCAATGCAGTATAATCCAGTAAAAGCAAAGGTTGAATACTATCCAGAAATGACAATTGAAATTGAACTAGAAGATACTTCAGAGATGAACCAGTTTTATAGGAATAATCCAAAAGATGAGGCATGGGTTGAAAATCTTGTATACAATCCAGATATAACAGATTTTTATAAACCAAAATTAGGAACTTCTAGTTATCCTGGTGGTATTTGTAATCCAACAGATGATTATGATTATGTGATTATTACAACAGAGCATAATGATCTGGATTATTGGGATACAACTGGAAATATACCTTATAACTGGGATAGCTTAATGGATAAGCATGAAAGCGATAATGGTTTAAGCTGTACCCTTGTAACCATTCAAGAAATTGAAAACTGTGATGATTACCAAGGAGACCCGCCATTTAACGATCAGCAAGCCCATATTAGAGAATTTTGTAAAGATGCTTATGAAGATTGGGATACAAGTTATATTTTAATTGGCGGAGATGATGAATGGATCCCTGCTCGTCATATGAAAACCAATTATGAAGGAAATATTGACTCTGATATTTATTGGAGTAATCTTGATAACAATTTCAATGCAGATCAAGATAATTACTGGGGAGAAGAAGGAGATAGTGGTTTTGATGTTTATTCAGAAATATTTATTGGTCGAGTTACTTGCGATGAACCAAAGGACGTATCTAACTGGTTAACTAAAAGTTTCTATTATGCTGATAATATGGAAGAAGAATTTCTAAAATATGCAGGATTCTATGGTGGAAATACAGGATGGAACTGCCAAGGTGATGATTTCATGGACTATAGCGCAATAAAAGGAACTGATGATTGGCTTGGTCCAAACCCTGGAGCGGACGGACCTTTTCCAACATGGGCCGGTTTCCAATATGGTTTTGAAACATGGAATGATGAAAACCCTGATAATCAATATGATATCTCTGAACAATGGACAGCAGAACCTCCAAATCCTGGTTGGCAGGGTGGATCTGAATCTGCTGCAATAAATGGTTTTAAGACAGCAATTAACAATAATCGTATTGCATTGGCTTCAGGTATTGCACATGCAAATGCAGATATGTCACTTGATGTTTATTCTAGTAGCTGGGAATCTGATTATCATAACACAAAACCTTTCTTCTTACATGACTTTGGATGTCATTGTGGAGATATGGATGCATCAAATGATGGGGTTCTTCACTCTATGCTATTCCACAGCGATACAGAACTCGCATTTGGAGTTGTTTACAATACTTGTTATGGTTGGGGTAATTTTGATACCACAAATTCATCAAGTGCTTTTCAAGCAAAAGAATTCTGGTCATATTTCCTAGATTTTGAAAAATCAGGTGATTTCCTAGGTTGGGAATTTGGAAAAGGACATGCATTTTCTAAAGATAGAATGGCACCTACTTTAAACTGGGATGCACAATATGGCACATGGAGAGCAATAATTCAAGGATGTCTACTATTTGGCGATCCAGCGCAAAGAATGAAATCACCACATCCAAGTGAACCGCCTATGAATCCAACGGCTCCAAATGGACCTCCTGAATGGGTACAAAACATTGAATGCGAATTTACAGCGTCAACAACTGATCCAGAAAATGATCAAATATTTTACCTGTTTGATTGGGGCGATGGAACAATGAGTGAATGGTTAGGTCCATATATTTCAGGTAATGAGATAGAAGCAGAACATCAATGGAGTGATCTTGGAACTTATGAAATAAAACTAAGAGCTAGAGATATTTGGGGTGCAATTTCTGATTGGTCAAATCCTCATGTTTTAGAAATAATTGAAAATTCACCACCTAGCAATCCTACGATCGAAGGTCCAAAGAGAATCCAAGCTCAAAGATTAATTACATATACAATATCAGCAGCAGATCCTGATAATCATGATGTTTATTATATGATAGATTGGGATGATGGTGGACCACCCGGTATGTATGAAGGCCCTTATGCCTCAGGTGAAAAAATTACCTTTACCAATTCATGGTCAACTGAAGGAAGCTATACAATAAAAGCAAAAGCAATGGATTTCATCGGGGATAAAAGCGGTCAGACAAACTTCGATATCGTTGTAACCAAAAGTAGATCATATAATAATCAGCTTTTATTAAAAATATTCGAGCAAATCATAGATAATTTTCCAATACTAAAACAGATATTACAGAGCATTTAAAAAAAACTCTCTCCTCCTCTTTTTTTTATTTGGGATATTTTTATAAACAACTAATGGTTATCAATTGTTAATCTGGGGTGAAGTAGAATTATGGAAAAAATAAATTTTAAAAAAGGGCTAGTTTTAGCCATAGCGCTGTTGTTATCTGGAACTTTTTTTATCCCTTCAGTTACAGGGGAAATTAACCAAGCATCTGAACCAATAGAAATATTTGTAAATCAAAATGGTGACAAAATAATTATAAATTATAATATCAACGAGTTTTTTGAAGAATATGTAGAAATTGATGAAAGCACTTATTCTATTATTAAAATTGGTGAAGAATCAAATCTTTTAATAGCGGGTTCACCTGATATTCCATCAATATGCAGAAGTATTATTATTGATGATACTGCAAAAATGAAAGTTAATGTAATAAGTTCATCATATGATGAATTTGAAAATGTTTTAATTGCTCCATCAAAGGGTAACTTGTTAAGAACAGTAAATCCTGATGATGTACCATTTGATTTTGGAGGAGTATATTCTGAGGATGCATGGTTCCCAGGCGATATTGCAACTCTTCGAGAACCATATATTGTAAGGGATTATCGAGGTCAAGTTGTAGATATTTTCCCCGTCCAGTATAATCCAGTTCAAAAAATAATGCGTGTTTATAATAACATTGAAGTTGAAGTTATACTAGATGGAACCGACAATATCAATATAATTAATAGAGAAAATTTACCAGAAAAAGTAGACATGGATTATAAAAACATCTATGACCACCATTTTATTAATTTTGGAATGCAAGGAAGATATGACCCAGTTGGCGAGCAAGGAAATTTGCTAATTATTTGTTATGATGATTTCATAGATGAAATGCAACCATTGGTTGAATGGAAAACAATAATGGGAGTTCCAACTGAAATTGTAAAGGTTTCTGAAATTGGTAATGCAAACGCAATAAAAGATTACATTGCAAACTATTATAATGACAATGGTTTAACCTTTGTTTTATTAGTTGGAGATGCTGCCCAGGTTCCATCTATGGGAAGTACTGCATCTGATCCAAGTTATACCTATATTGTTGGGGATGATCATTATCCTGATCTTTTTGTAGGAAGGTTTTCAGCTCAAAATGCTGCTCAAGTAGAAACTCAGGTTGAGCGTTCAGTTGAATATGAAAAGAATCCTCAAATTGGTTCAGAATGGTATAAAAAAGGACTTGGAGTTGGATCTTCTCAAGGAGCAGGAATTGGAGATGAAGGTGAAGCGGACTGGGAACATCTTAGAAATATTAGAACACTCTTAATGGATTATACATATATCCAAGTAGACGAACTATATGATGGTTCACAAGGTGGTGAAGATGCATCTGGAAACCCAACCCCATCAATGGTTGCAGAATCAGTTAATGATGGTCGAAGCTTGATTAACTATTGTGGACATGGTAGCCCATCTGGTTGGGGATCTAGTGGATTTAGCACAAGTGATATTAACAGCCTTGTAAACGACAATATGCTACCTTATGTAACCTGTGTTGCCTGTAATAATGGACAATTTGACGATTATGATGAATGTTTCTGTGAAGCCTGGTTAAGAGCAACGAATAACGGAGAGCCAGCAGGGGCAATAGTTTCAACCGGATCAACTGTAAGTATGTCATGGGCACCACCAATGGATGGTCAGGATGAAATGAATGATTTAATAGTTGAATCTTATGAAAATAATATAAAACACACCTTTGGCGGAATACACTATAATGGGGTTATGCATATGAATGACGAATATGGTTCCAGTGGAATTGGTGAAACTGATTATTGGACAGTATTTGGTGATCCATCAATAACTATGAGAACCGATTATCCTGCTGAAATGCAAGTTAATCATGGAACAAATATAGATTTAGAAACAAGATCTTTGGAAGTTACAGTAAGTAGTGTTGCAGGAGCGTTATGTGCATTATCAAGAGATGGAATATTTTTTGGTTCAGCATACACTGATGACAATGGAGATGCAACAATACAGTTAAATGGAAATTTTGAAGGAACAGATCCTGTTGATCTGATAATCACAGCTTATAACAAAATCCCATATATTACAACAGTTTTGGTAAATCAAGCACCACAAACACCAGATAAACCCATGGGGCCAACAGTTGGTAAACCTCATGTTGAAATGACATTTTCAACAGCTGCAATTGATCCTGATGATGATCAACTCTATTATAAATGGAGCTGGGGCGATGGATCTAGCTCAGACTGGCTTGGACCATTTGATTCAGCAACAACTGCAACAGCATCTCATAGTTATAGTGATGTAGCTAATTACGGGTTAAGTGTAAAAGTTAAAGACGAATATGGTCAAGAATCAGATTATTCTGAAGAATTATGGGTACACATTGAAAAAAGCAGATCAAGACCAATTATTAATTTCTTTGAGAACTATCCAAATCTGATGCCAATTTTGAAACTCTTACTTCAAATAATAGGATTTTAATAATATCCTAATTTTTACTTTTTTAATCTATTTTTATAATAGAAAATTTTATAACAAAACTTGTATTAACATGTGTTAATCTTTTAGGGGAGATATGAAAACATGAGAAAAAAAATTGTAAGTCTATTTTTATGCACGCTATTGATAACCGTTATTTCAACCGCTGCAACAAATATCCAAAACAATGAAAAAGAAGAACCTGTTTTAATTTTAGCCCGTATTGATATAACTGAAAATCAAGAAATTTTTCATCAAAATTTAGATATTGTTGGCAGAAACCCTGGAGAATGGATAGATATAATTATTTCTGAACAAGAATTATCAGATTTAAACCTTGAGTATGATATTATCATCCCTGACGTTATTGAATATGATAATTCTATTAGAGGTCAGTATTATACATATCCGGAAATTGAAGATATAATTGAGGATATTGCTGATGATAATCCAAGTATTACAGAACTGACCAGCCTAGGTAAAACCTATGAGGACCGCGATATCTGGTGTCTTGAAATATCTGATAATCCGGGTGTTGATGAAGGTGAACCTGGCATATTTTTCATGGGTCTGCATCATGCTCGAGAGTGGCCAACAGTTAATATTGTTCTAAATATTTGTGAGGAGTTAACCTCAGGTAGTTACAACTCACTTGTTAATAATCTAAGAATATGGATAATTCCATGTCTGAATCCAGATGGATATGTTTATTGTCATGATCAGGGGCATGACTGGCGTAAAAACCGTAGACCAGTTGATGGCGGAATAGGTATTGATCTGAATCGTAACTATGCTGGTTCATCAGATGGGAATCCTTGGGGTAATTGGGGTTCAGTTGGACAAGGATCGATAACAAACAACCCAGGAGAATCTGTTTATTGTGGACCTAGTCCATTTTCAGAAATAGAAACCCAAGTAGTTCGTGACATATTTTTGGAAAATGATATTTTTGCAAGTATTTCTTATCATACCCATGGTGAGCTTGTCTTAATTCCATGGGGATACACCTATGATGATCCACCAGATGATCCTTATATTACTCAAGTTGGTCAAGCTATAGCTGCACAAATTACAAAACAATCCGGATCTGGAACTTATTATCCTGAGCAAGGCGCCCAACTTTATCCTACAACTGGTGATACTGATGATTGGGCTTATGGTTATGCCAATTATGTGCAGGGTAGACCAACTTACGCCTACACTGTTGAGGCATGCAGTAGTTTTCATCCTCCGGCAGGTGTTTTGGATCAAGTAGTTTCTGAAAACTGGGATGGAGCTTTGGTTTTACTTGAAGAAGTTGATGATATCAAAGATGATGTAGATAGAAGGGTTATGCCACCTATTATTGATGAAATGGAACTTGATCTTGATGGAGATTATACTGTTAGCTGGGAAGAAGTAAATCCTGAGGCCGATACAAGTAAATACCAACTTGATGAACTTGTTGGACCTAATATTTTACTTGATGATTGTGAAGATGATCCAGATTATTGGGAAATTGATGGTTTTACACAGTCAACAACAAAATCTCACTCATCAAGTCACAGTTATAAATCTGGTACAGGTAATGAAAAAGTATTTTCAATGGTTTCAGCTGATCCAATACCAGTAACCGAAGGTATGCAATTAGAGTTCTGGTGCTGGTACGATATAGAAGAAGACTGGGATATGGCATTTGTAGAAGTTTCTACTAATGGTCGAAGCTATGATTTTCTTGATTCATTTACAGGTGCATCATCAAACTGGGAGCAAAAACAATACTCACTTGATGATTATGTAGGAAAATCGATATTTATTAGATTCAGATATATAACAGATCAAAACACACTTGAAGAAGGATTTTATGTTGATGACATAACACCTGTTGTAGAATGGGATGGAATTACAACTGTCTCTAATTCAATAAATGATGAATTTTATGAAATAACCGGTAAACAAGATGGAACATATTACTACAGAGTTAAGGGTTATAACTCTGAATATGATTGGTATGATTTTAGCACTTTAGAACCAATAAAGGTGGAAATATTTAATAATGATCCACCTGCAACTCCAACTATAAATGGACCTCCATCAGGTAAAGCAGGACAGAGTTATCAATATACTTTTAGTACAACTGATCCTGATGGAAACGATGTATATTATTATATTGAATGGGGAGATGGACAAATAGAAGAGTGGGATGGACCACATGGTTCAGGCGAAGCAGTAACACTTTCACATAGTTGGACAAATCAAGATACATATACAATTAGAGTTAAAGCAAAAGATGAATATGATGCAGAGAGCAGCTGGGAAACACTTGATGTAACAATGCCGAGAAACAGAGGATTTTTAATAAATATCCTTCAGAATTTTCCAATTTTATATCAATTCTTTCAAATTTTATCATTTATAAAATAAAACCTTGAAAATCCTTAAGAGGGGAAGTATCATGAAAAAGAAATTGCTAATTGTATCTATAATTTTAAATATGCTAGTATTTGCATCTGTTTTTAGCGGTGCACAGAATGTTTCTAAAAAAGAAAATAATGATTTAGCAGAACGAGATAGGATTTGGTTTGAAAATAATCCTAATACTCTGCCTATTTGGTTAACACAGGATGAACTTCAACGTCTAGATGAAATAGGACAGAATTTTATCGGAACTAGTCCACCTCCCGGACCTGTTAGACAACCTGCTGAGTTTGAACCTATGGAAGGCGTTTTGATAGAGTATAATACTATATCAGGATTTGGTATATCATATCAGATAATTAAAGAAATGGCTGAAGATATCGAAGTTGTAACTATTGTTGCTAGCACATCTGAGCAAAATTATGTTACAAGTCAGTATCAGAGTTATGGTGTTAATCTTGATAACTGTGATTTTTTAATAGCTCCTTCTGATAGTATTTGGACTCGGGATTATGGTCCTTGGTTTATTTTTAATGGCGATGATGAACAAGGAATTGTTGACATGATTTATAATAGACCTCGCCCAAATGATGATCAAATTCCTACAAAGTTTGGAAATTGGAGGAGTATTCCTGTTTATGGTATGAGTCTGGAAACTGCTGGTGGTAATTACATGACAGATGGTCAAGGTATTGCAATTTCAACTGATCTAGTATGGGAAGAAAACCCTGGTATGTCTCATAACCAAATTGAGCAAATGGTTAGTGATTATTGTGGAATTGATACTTATCATGTTGTACCTGATGCACTCGGCGATTACATTAAACATATTGATTGCTGGGCTAAGCTACTTTCACCAGATACAATAATGATAATTGAGCCATCAACTTCACATCCGCATTATGATGATTTTGAAGACGCTGTTGATTATTTTGAAAGTCAAACCACTTGTTATGGAACTTTGTTTAATGTGGTAAGAGTTTATACTCATATGAGTGAGCCTTATATAAACTCATTAATTCTTAATGATAAAGTATTAGTCCCAACAACTGGCAGTCAATGGGATGATGATGCAATTGAATCATATCAAACATCTTTACCCGGTTATGAAGTCCTTGGTTTTAGCGGTTCATGGCAGCCCACAGATGCACTTCATTGTAGAACAATGGGCATTACTGATAGTGAAATGCTTTACATTGAGCATACACCTGTTTATGAAACACAGTCAAGTCATGATGGTTATGAAATAAATGCTATGATTTATCCCTATAGTGGAGAGGATCTAATTGAAGATTCAACTGGTGTATATTATAGTATAGATAATGAGAATTGGGATTTTGTTGAAATGCAATATCAAGGAAGCAATGAATATAAAGCGATTATTCCACCTCAGCAAACTGGAACAACAGTTTATTACTATATACATGCAGAGGATTACTCTGGTAGAAGTGAAAATCATCCATACATAGGAGAAGAAATGGCATACTCATTTGATACAATTTTTGAAAATGATCCACCAGAAATAACTAATTTAATTGGACAGACTTCAGGTAAAGCTGGCGTAAGTTATGAATTCTGTATAAGTGTTAATGACCCAAATCAAGATGATTTATTTATTACTTGGAACTGGGGGGATGGGGATTCAACTGGTTGGCTTGGTCCATATGAATATGCTGAGGAATTCTGCGAATCACATATATGGACAAGCGAGGGAACATTTACAATTAGTGTTCAAGTTAAAGATATTTATGGAGCGGAAAGTGCGGTACAAACACTTGATGTGACAATGCCTAGAAACCGTATTTTAATAAATATGGTCTATGAAAGATTCCCTATATTATACACTATAATTAAATTGTTAATATACTGAGAATTTTTAACAATATTAGATATTTAGTATCTGTTGTATATATATAAGGAGGTTTGGGTGGTTTTCAAAGAATTTATTTAATATTTGTATTAATAACTGATTATCTCTTGATCGGCTCTTGGTAATACTCACGCTTAGCGGATCTGACCAGGGACTTATTCGACCGTACTCATCAAACACAATTACTTTGATTTCATAGTTTCCTTTTTCTGTCCATTTATGGGTTGCACTACCAGTTTCTCCTGAGTTACGTGGACCTGAATAACCATATGTACCATCTCCCCAATCAAATATATACCATAATTCACCATCATTATTTGGATCAACTGCTGATGTAGAATATTTTGCGGTCTTTCCCACACCGATACTCGATGGACCAGATGGTTTAGCAGGTTTATTTATTTCATTTTCAATTTCAATAACTGTATCATAGATTATAGTCTCTGTTCCATAAGTTGCAACAACATTTACCCAGAATACCCCGGGTTGATCCCATTGTTCTTGAACTGATTCGCCATAAAGTGTTACATCATAAATACCGTCTTCATCCAAATCAAAATTCCACTCTAATGAATCCGGATCGTTACCATTTACAATATTTGCCTGAAATTCAATATCTTCACCGGGTAATGGTTCACCAGATATAGATATTTCAAGATTATTTAATGGACTAGTTGCATATCCTCCGATTTTTAGACTTGGGTCACCTAATAATGCCCATTGTTGCAAAGATTTAGCATGCTCTTGAAGTGATACATCGAAATTGTTTACATAGTTTGTTTGAGTATTGCGGTATATATCCCCTAGATATTCGTATCCTTGTGAGTATTGTTTGAAAAATTCTATACATATTCCTCCATCAAGGCCTCCTGATGTGCAATCCTTACCTATTATTCCATATCCAAAACCAGTATTGCCTATTGTTGCAAGTGAACCTCTTTTGTTGAGACGAGTAAGCCACCAACTCCAAGTTTCAGGTGCTGGAGCCCCATGTGTCCACATCGATGGATAAATATTTAATATGCTAGGTATCAAAGATACATTAAACTGACTATTATGGCATCCTCCAACTAAAACTATTGGTGTTTTGTAAAAGTTCTTTAGGCTTTCCATGGGTAGAAATGGAATTTTTATATCGATAATATCAAGACCTGTCAAATGAGAATTACGACGATTACCAGGAACTCCAGATTTATGATTACCCCAGGTTTGAGGTGATCCATGTCCTGAGAAAAATATAAAACCTGCTCCTTTGTTAAACTCTTTAATAACATCTGAGCTTCCAGTAAACTTGCCATTAGAGCTCCAGAGTATTTCTTTTGTAAAATCATTTGGAATATAATGTAATGCTCCAGGATTTCCTAATAGGCTTTGGTCACCTGTCACCCATTCTCCTTCGAAATACATCTCAGTATCATTTCTCCAATCTTCAAATACTATTTCTTGGGCGCTATTTTTAATCCATACATGAATATCTGTTTTGACACCATATGGTTTAGGATCATATGATTTTCCTCGAATGTGCATAATTTCATCTGTATAATTAAGATCAGCCCAGCTTAAAAACGTGTTACAATATGCAACATCTTCATCAGGTATTTCAAAAAAGTCAGAATTTCCTAGTATATCTCCATTAGATGGTGAAGTAATTTCAGCGATTGGATCATAAGGATATGTATCAAATTTGAGATGATCATCGTGATTAAAACTTATAGCTGTTTCTTTTGTTTTATCAAGTGTTATATGTATTTCATCAATAGGTCCAAATGTTCCCTCTGGATTATTGCTACGTGCATATATTGTATATTCTCCATCATCAAGTTCACTTGTATCCCATTGAATATCTAAATCTGTTTGGTCTAAAAATCCATCACCAGTTACAGTTATAATCTTTTTAAACCAATCTTCCTCATTTAAATCATGGGTTTCATAATATATGATTTTATCAATTACAAGTTTTAATTCACGTGTATTTCTACAGGCAAGTCTACCAACCGCAACATCGGGTGTCATATCAATTCCTGTATCATTTTCCACATTATCATTTGGGAAATCCCATGCTCCAATTATTCCATCGCCATTTGGATCCCAATCTTCAAATATTCCGCCTTCTTTGTAAACATCTGCATAATAAAGATCACTCATAGTACCAGGGTCTTGAATTTTTGAATCAAGTGGATATTTGGGATTATCATAGATATTATTATAACGAATTGGAACAAGCCAATCTTTATCACCATAATTTTGATGATCTCGCGGGTTTGCCCAAATAAGTGAATCCAAACCACCTACTAATAAAACATAATCAATATCCCAGCTACTAATTGCATGTTCAATAAAATATTTTATTTTCTCAGGTTTATCAACACCAGAAAAATCGTTATAAATATCATTAGTTGTTTTTAATAGTGTATTAATTCCATAATTATTCTTGTGATTTACTAGTCTTTGTAAATCATTTTCGAATTTAGGAGGAGCAATTATAACTAGATCATATTCACCTGTTCCCCGTAGATATAAATCCGGGTCGTCATAATTAATAATAACATTAAAGCCTTCAGCATAATTTAATTTATTTTCATTAGGAATATATCTATCAGGATACAAATCTAATGTAACAAAGGTAACTCTTTTATTATTTGAATTAACTCCACATGTAACTTTGTAATCATACCAAGAGTTAGGATATGCTTCAGAAGCTTCATAAACAGTTTTATCCTCCTTTGGTTCTAAAACCATGTTTTGATTCATTGATAATGGCAATATATAAGGAGAAGGACGTATCTTTTTATTTAGTTCCATTGTTTTAATATTTGTTGGAAAAACATTAACTTGAACATTTTTAATACCAAAATCTAGTTCAAAAATTTTAACAACTTTTGGCAAAATAGGTTTTTCTGGTGAATATAGATATCTATTTGTATTTTCTAATTGTAAACTTATGTAATC
>Ga0272442_10009483_pt1 | contig 12160 bp, 8 predicted proteins | sample SSMForm2O_FD_200262 | JGI IMG/M metagenome (GOLD analysis project Ga0272442, IMG submission 200262) | Marine sediment archaeal communities from Little Sippewissett salt marsh, Falmouth, MA, United States - SSM-Form-2O | ecosystem: Environmental > Aquatic > Marine > Wetlands > Sediment ... | reverse complement strand
GGCCATACTGGCTTTGACCGCCATAGCCGCCGGGATCTTCCTGTCTCTTGGAGATGACGGAATGATGTTCTCCCTGGGCCGCATTATTAATACCGGCGCCCAGGCCGCTTTCTTTACCATCCTCATCTATACTCTTCTGCAGGCATTGTTCCGACGCCATAAAGCATGGCGGATCGGTGCCGGGGGCTTCGCCCTGCTGGCCCTGACGGGTTTCGCAGCTTACGCTTTCTTTCCGGAAATATTCCCCGCCCCGTCGGAATGGAGCATGCGGGTATCTCTGCGCATCCTGCTGTTCTACCTGCAATTGATCCCCCCCACCGTTTTCCTGATGGTTTGGCAACCCCGTTTCCAGGTCTTTGTTGAACCGTCCATTTCCGGATCCCCCAGGATCCCGGAAGAGCAGTTGGCGATCCTGGGAGTCACCCCCCGGGAGATCGAGATTATCTCACTGGTTGTTTCCGGTTTGAGCAATCGCCAGATCGAGGACCGCCTGTTCATCTCCAGGCATACGGTCAAAAATCACCTGCACAATATTTTTCGCAAGCTTGACATCAACAGCCGTATGCAATTGGTGGTTACCCTTAAAAACCTGGGAAAACCGTCGGAGTAAAGCTCCAGAATGCGGATCACCCACCTTTTCCCGAGCGCTGTTTCTCGGCAAAACGGCGCATATGCCCGCGGCAAGGCACGATCCAGCCGTCTGGTGATGACTCGGCCTATTCTTCCAGGCTGCCGATCTGAGTCTCGACTTCTTCCAGGATCTCGCAAGACTTCACGAGTTCCTTCATGGCAGTGTGGTCCGGGTAGAGAGGACGGTCGATATCGAGGAAATCCACATGTTTCCGGACCACCTCTTTGGCCTTCGCCACACCGGTCCCGAACTTGAATTCCCGGAAATCAAGGGCCTGCGCTGCGGCCATCATCTCGATTCCCAAAACGCCATAGGCGTTGTCCAGAATCTGCAGGTTTTTTATGGCCGTATTCATACCCATGGATACAAAATCCTCCTGGTCCGCGGCGGCGGGGATCGACTGGATGGACGCCGGCGTCGAAAGAATCCTCTGTTCCACGATCTGCATGTCCGCGGTATACTGGGACAACATCAACCCGGAAAACATGCCCGCGCCCTTGGTAAGGAACGCCGGCAACCCCACACTCAAGGCCGGATGGTTCAAACGGTTCATCCTTCGTTCCGACATGACGCTGACCATGGTGATGGCGGCGCCGATCATGTCCATGGGCAGTGATACCGGTGTGCCCTGGAAATTGGCTCCGGACAGCTGCAAATTCCGATCCGGGAAAAAGATGGGATTGTCCCCCACACCGTTCAATTCAATCTCCACCTGTGACCTGGCATACGCCAAAGCATCGTGGGCCGCGCCGATCACCTGAGGAGTCGATCGCATGGAATAGGCATCCTGGACCTTGCATGGGATCCTGCCTTCGACCAGATCCCCGCCGTCAACCAATTTGCGGATCGCTTTGGCGCTTCGGACAGCTCCTTTGAAGCCCCTGACCTCGTGAAGGAGCGGCGTATAGGGTTTCATGTTCGCTTTCAGGGCTTCCAGGGACATGGCGGCGGCGATTTCCGCCTGCTTCAACCAGCGGTTCGTATCGTAAATCAGAATCGCCGACATGGCGGTCAGAACGTTAGATCCATTGATGGCGGCCAGCCCGTCGCGAGCCTCCAGGCCCGGGATGGGAATGCCCGCACGCGTCATGGCTTCCCGGCCATCCAGAAGCTCGTCTTTGTAGTAAGCCTTACCTTCTCCCATCAAGAGCAGAGCGATCTGGGACATGGGGGCCAGGTCTCCCGAGGCGCCCACCGAACCCTTCTGACACACAAAGGGAGTAACCCCCTTGTTGAGCATCTCCACCAGAGTCTGGGTGATAATCGGCCGGCATCCGGAATTTCCATGAGCGTGCACGTTGATCCGTCCGGCCATGGCACCCCGCACGAATTCGATAGGTGCCGGATCACCGATTCCGGCGGCGTGGTTATAAATCAGATACTTTTGAAAATCCTTTATTTGATCCGCATCCAGAACGACTTCGGAAAACTCGCCGATGCCCGTGTTTACCCCATACATGATCTCATTGGCGACTATTTTCTTTTCCAGCATTTCCCGGCAGGTTTTGATCCGTTCCAGCGCACCCGCGTCCAGTTCCACTTTTTCGTTGTGCCTGGCGATTGCAACCAGCTTCTCTACCGTAAGTCCGGATCCATTTAAAACGATAGACATTTAACCCTCCTTTGTTTTGAACGGGAACAGAAAACTCATATGTTCAGAATGATTCATGCAAGCAGACCGTAAAATCCAATAGCACCTCGTTTAAAAAATGTCAACCGCGCGCCCTTCGGCAAACGTCACGGGCCGTCAAGAGCTTCCAACAGCACCTCCGCGGGATGGCGGGCCCGGCGGCCGGTGCCGTCCAGGATCTGCTGTCTGCAGCCGGTGCCGCCGGACACGATCACGGTGCTTTCCGGAGCGGAACGCACGGCTTTGAACAGGAATTCCTCTCCGATGCGCATGGACAGGTCATAGTGCGCACGTTCGTATCCGAACACACCTCCCATTCCACAGCACCCGGACTCGATCTCCTCAACCACGTAATTGGCCGGGAGGCCGAGACAACGCAACGCCGGTTCAGTGGATGAGAGGGCTTTCTGATGACAATGCCCGTGATACAGGATGTGCAAGTAGCGATTCGAGAAATCCCGGGAATCTATCTCGCCTCGATCCATCGCCCGGGCCAGGAACTCTTCCAGCAACATGGACAGACTGCCGATCCTGGCGGCTTCCTCACGCAAACTTCCCCTGAGTATGTCGGGATATTCATCCCGGAATGTCAACAGGGTGGAGGGTTCGATCCCGACCAGGGGAATAGCATCGGAAACCCGTCCGGATAACCTACCTACGTTCACCGCCGCCCGGGTCCTGGCCCGGCGCAGGAACCCCCGGGAGATCAGGGTGCGGCCGCTGCGTATACGGGGAGAGGGCTTTACCGTGTATCCCAGCCTGCGCAAAAGGATGATCGCCGCCCGGGCGACAACCGCGTCCTGAGCAAAGGAAAACTCATCCATGAGGAACAGCAATTCGCCGTTGCGTCTGGGATTCATCGGGGGACCGAACGCCCGCCGCAGCCCCACCTGCTCCCGCCATGAAGGCAGCCGGGGGAAGGGCCTTTGCGACGCGAAATCCAGGATCTTTCTCAACCAGCCTCCGGTCAGGCGTCCCGCCAGGATTGTATTGGCCAGGGAGGGCCATAGCATCCCGATTTGCGCCAATACCGGATAGGCCGCCACCGCCCGGGCACTGAGAGTCGCGCCATGGTGATCGATCCGCCGCTGCAGGACCTCGCCTTTCAGCCGAGCCATATCCACCCCGGAGGGACATTCCGCCCGGCAGGCTTTGCATGCCAGGCAATACTCCATAACCAGCGACACTTCGGGATGGTCAAGAGGATGGATCGCGGCATCGGGACGAACCAGAAATTCACGCAACATGTTGGCCCGCCCCCGGGTGGAATGCAATTCCTCCCGGGTTGCCCGATAGCTGGGGCACATGGTTCCCGGACTGCCTTTAATCCTGCGGCATTCGGCGCTGCCGTTGCAACGTTCCACCGCGGTTGCCAGGCCGCCCTCCGCGGTGAAGTCGGCAATGGTTTGAACCGTTGCAGGGGAGATTCCAGGACAGGTCCGCAGATCCGAATCAACCGGCGGGACCCGCACGATCTTTCCGGGATTGAAAATCCCCTCAGGATCAAACATGTCCTTGATCCGTTCCAGTCTGCGCATATTGGCTTCCCCCAACACCAGGGGCAGCCAGGGAGCCCGCAGACGACCGTCACCATGTTCCCCGCTCAGGGAGCCCCGGAACTCCGCCACCAGCCGGGCCATCTCTTCGCCAAGCTCCCGGAAAAGCGCCACATCCGACTTTTCATGCAGGTCCAGCATGGGGCGGAGATGGAGCTCCCCCGACCCCACATGGGCATGGACCACGTATTCAAGTCCGAAATGAGCCAAACGATCCTCCACGGCACTCATGAATCGAGGGAGGTCCCGGACCCTTACCGCGGAATCCTCGATAACCGACACCGGACGTTTGGCTCCGGGAGTCCGGGAGAGGACACCGAGGCCGGCTCTGCGCAGGGCCCACGCCCGGTTCATGTCATCTCCCCGCAGGAGCGGGAAATAGGTGCCCAGACCTGCTCCCCTGAGATCGGATTCGAGGCCCTCGCAGTCATGGATCAACGCATCTTCATCCCCGCGGGCGAACTCAACCAGTAACACCGCCCCGGGATCTCCTTTTACGAAAAAGCGATTCTCTCTCTGCTCCGGGCTTTTCCCGGCCAGGGCGAGTATATGGTGGTCCATCATCTCCACGGCATCGGGATTCCACTCCAGAACCAGTCCGGCGGCGAGATAAGCCTCTTGTCTCCGGGTCAAGTGCACCGCCATCAAGGCCCGGTAGCGAGGCGGCAGCGGTTCCAGGCACAATTCAATTTCCGTTACCAGCGCCAGGGTGCCTTCCGAACCGCACAACAGCCGGCACAGATTGAAATCCCCGCCGGTGGGATTATAGGGCCGCGATTCCGCCATAATGTCCAGGGCATATCCTGAATTTCTCCGCGGGATTTCCGGATGCGGGAATCCATCCAGGATCTCCCGGCGGGCTCCCGGTTCATTGAGCAGTGCATCCAGGCCGCGCAGGACGCGCCCGGTTGTACCGGACTTTTCGGTATCCGGCTCGATCTCTCCGGGTGACTTGGGCGCCCACCATTCCACGCTGCCGTCCGCCAGAATCACCCGCAGCCGACTGACATGCTCCCGGGTGGACCCATAACGCAGAGAATGCAGGCCACAGGCGTTGTTGCCCACCATTCCCCCGATGGTGCAACGGTCAGTGGTGGACGTTTCCGGGGCGAAAAACAATCCCGTTTCCTTCAGGTCGCGGTTGAGTCTGTCCCGGATCACCCCGGGCTGAACCCGCGCCCGCCGGCCCGCAGGATCAACTTCCAGGATCCCATCCATCCAGCGGGAGATATCTACAACAACCCCCGGACCTATGGCCTGACCCGCCAGAGATGTGCCCGCGCCCCGGGGAACCAGCGAGCAGCCTGTTTTTCCGGCCCACTCCACCAAGCGGATCAAGTCGCCTTCATGCCGGGGACGGGCCACCGCCAGGGGCATCTGACGGTAAACCGAGGCGTCCGTGGCGTAGAGAATCCGATGCGCCCGGTCACGGAGCAATTCTCCCTCGAGGCTGTGTTCCAGCGCATCCAGTTCCACTTCCCTGTACCCGGAGGTCATGAACGCATGGTAGTCCAGCTCGACAGGGAATTCAACTTCGGCGGCCTTGCCGTGAGATAAACACGGCTTAAATCCCATTATCAAGTAGCCGATCCCCGGACGGACTCGGGGAAACGCCGGGAGGAGGAATCATGAAAGTATGCAAGAGAACGCTGATCATTGTGGGGATTCTGGTTTTGAGCGGCGGGCTGTCCGCCCAATCCGTGGAATTGCTGTCTCCCAATGGCGGAGAAGTATTGAATATCGGGGAACCCGTAACCATAACCTGGAACGCAACGGATTATACCGGTGAACTGCGGATCCTTCTGTTTCGCGGAGGGATCGAAGCCGCCCACCGGGTGGGCCTGATTGCTGATGGCATTCCTGCTTCCAGCGGCAGCTTCACCTGGTCCGCCGGTATGATCTCAGGGGCTCCGGTTTCTCCGGGAACGAACTGTTTTTATCTCCGTATCCGTGCCGCTTCGGCAGGCGGCATTGTCGACCATAACGATGCCCCCTTCACCCTTCACTCCACCGCCCCGAACATCCGTTGTGAAAAGATGTTTGCCATCGGCTGGGACCATACTTTCCTGCCGCGGACTTTCGGAGCCGGGGATATGGTCACCATCAAGTACCACCTGGTCAATGACAGCTCCTATCCCGCGGGAGCCTTCAATGTCGGCCTGAGAGTGGGCGGCGCCATCGTGGCCCGCAATCCCGTGGCGGAGCTGGTGAACGGTGCGGAAGCCAGCGGAGAATTCGCCTGGACCGCAACCTGCGGATCCACGGTGGAAGTGGTGGCGGACTGCGACAACGCCATAACCGAAGTCAATGAATCCGACAACTCCTGGACCGACCCCGGGCTCGCCTGCAGTCAACCCAATCTGTCGTTCTTCAGAACCAGCTTCAGCGGCGGCGATCCCACCACCGCCGCCGCCAACGTGAACTACCAGTTCACCGCGGTCGTACACGTCGATACCGTGGATTGCCGCGATGTACGGGTGACAGCCCGGGTGACCGGCGGGGCCATGATTGTCGACGAAACGATTCCTGTATTGAGTCAGTATGACAATACTACCATACAATTCATATGGCAGGTGCCCGCCGGGGCCAGTCAGGTTGTGGTAACCATTGACCCGGACAATACCATATCCGAATCCAACGAGGGTGACAATGTATGGACCATAGACTTGAACGGAGTTGTCCATGACCCGGCAACGGATCACTACGACCTGAGCCTTAGACTGGACACAATCAAGTTGACCCCGGCCTCTTCAACCAAAATCCCGCAGATCGTCAAAAACCGTTCCTTCACCATGACCGGCAAGATCCGCGGAGCCACCGGCGCCATCCGGTCGGTGATCGTAAAGGCCCAGGCCCGCTATAAGGACGGCATCATTGTACGCATCTCCCAGCAGACCATCTCCCCCATCACCAGCTTGGTCGTTCCGTTCAGCGTTACCTGGAACCCCACTCGCACGGGAGTAGCCACCATTCTCATTACGGCCAGCCCCGGCGCCCACGCCACCGCCGTAGGCGTCGTGGACGCCAACCCTGAGAACAATCAGGCGAGCCTCAAGGTGAATGTGGTCAAACCGGTAACCACGCTCAGACTCAAACGGTAAGGTTTTTTCGTTTAACCGGCCGTAGCCGTGTAAACCGCGGGTTGTCGGGATTCGTCTCATGGTTGGACAACAAGTCCGAGGAGGAATCCCGATGAAACGTATATTGACTGTTTGGATGGCGGCCCTGATCCTGATGGTGAGCTTCCTGATGGCGGCTACCGGAACGGAAAAGGATCATAAGCGGAAAGAAAAAAAGCAGGTTGAAAAAATTGTCAGGATCAGTGGAACGGATATACATATCGACCTGTCGAAACTGCGCGGGGACTTGAAAAAACTGACGGAAGAGGAATTGCGATCCGTACGCAAAGCCCTGGCGGATCTGCCCAAGACGCTTGAAACGGTAGAAATTGAATTAAAGGACCTGCCGGCCCGTCTGAAAGAGGTAGAGAAAGAACTCCAATCCCTTCCCGCCAAAATTAAGGAGATGGAAAAAGAATTGGCCGGGCTTCCGGAAACCATGAAAAGAGTTGAAAAGGAGCTGGCTCAAGTCCGGGATCTGGATATCGACAAGATCGTGGACGAAGCCCTCGAATCGCTGAAAGATCTGGATAAACGAATCGAGGCGGCCATCGAACGGGAAGTGGCAAAAGAGGAAAAAGCAGGCTGAAGCCTTTTGGATACCTGGCGGTCCCGCCCTCAGGGGCGGGACCGTCCGGAAGTTCCGTTCCGGAAAAGCAATTTTCGGGGCATCCGGATCATTCCGGGAATGTAGATCAGCAGAACCAATACCAAAGCGCCCATTCCCGGCCACAAGGCCCACCCGGGCAGGGTATCCAGGTTATCCAGCACCCCCGCCAGCAAGGGCAGGGTGGCCAGGATCACGATTCCGACAACACTCAGCAACTCCCCTTTTGAACCCCCGCCATCGGGAGTGCCATTAAAAGAAAAGTGCAGGGGCAAGTCGTCGGGAAGCCGTGACCAGGCCTGGGCCAGGGAAACCATCATCAGAACCAGGAACAACACGGCCAACCCCGCCAGAAAACGACGCCGGACTTCTCTTTCACCATTTACGGAAACAATACCCATGGGTTCTCCTTGCCATTCATATTCTACGCCAGGAAAGTGTTTGGCGGCAACAGGTCGCGAAACCCACGGAAGCCCGTCGGTCCACCCTGGAATCCACCCAATACGGTCAACTCTCCCTCCGTCACGGGAGTCCAAGTCATGACAGGAGGATTCAATGCAGTGGTTTCGAGGCGTTTCCTGGATCATGTTGTTGGCAATCGCTCTGGCAGTCAACGCGGAAACCAAGACCGGTTCGCGTTCCAGGCAAGTTCTCTCTCTGGACCCCCTGAGCGAACGGGTGGATGATTTCCTGAAAGAAGACCTGGAAAGGCTCCTTTTTCAGGGGACTTCGGAATTCCGCAGGGGCAACTACCCGGAAGCGGCCAGGTGTTTCCTCTCCGTCCTGCACAGAGATGCAAACAACCCGGAAGTCATGTTCCTGCTGGCCGAATCCTACGCCCATTGGGGACATCCGGAAAAAGCGGCCCGCTTCCTCAGACACGCGGTAAACGCCGGCCTCGATCCAAATCGGGTATTCAAATCAAAGGCTTACGCCTCCATGCGCTTTGATCCAATGCTGCGGGCGCAACGTGCGGCTCTCACAAAATGGTCCGCCTCAATCGGGAAAACCGCATACCTCCCCGGCCGGCGCATGGACCCCCTGAGGATTCATCTCCCCCCGAATTTCGACTCGAAACGCACATATACCCTGCTGATCGGACTGCATGGAAACGGCGACAACGCCGCCAATTTCTCGCGCATCTGGCGACATTTCGGCCGCAATAACTTCATTTTCGCGGTTCCCCGGGGGAGTTATGAAAAAGTCGTATCCCCTCTGGTTCCGGGCCGGCGGTTCTCCTGGGACCTGGAGACCAGGGACAGGGAGCTATGGCAACGCGCCGACCCCCTGGTGATCGACAACATCATGCAGGTCCGGGAGTACATTGCCAGCCATTACGCCATTGGAGACACCTATCTCCTGGGATTCTCCCAGGGGGCGGCCTACACCTGGGCGACGGCCATCCGCAACCCGGAGCGTATCCGCGGCGTAATCTGCTTTGCCGGCATCCTGCCTCCCGCGGATAAACCCTGGTCCCTGTTCACACCCACCCAAATGAGTTCCGCTCTGCAGGGCATGCGGATTTTCGTGGCGCACGGACGCGATGACCGGGCCATCGCCTTCAGGAACTCCGAGAACATCACCAGGAAGCTGTCGGAAATGGGTTGCCGGGTCGCGTTCCATCCCTTCAACGGCGGTCACGAACTGCCCCCGGCCCTGCTGAAAAAAGCCGCCGCCTGGATGATGAAGTCCACCGCCAGGAATTGAAATTACTGGCGGATGGTGTTGGTGCGGTTCAGCTCCAGGTCCCGCACGTCCCATTCCCGCGTCCCGGGCCAGCGGATGCGCGCTCTTACCGGCCCACTCTCCTTACCAAGCCCGACGTGAACCTTCAGGCTTGACTGGGATCGATTGAACCCGGTGCCCACCCGGCGGTACCCCAGCAATTTCCCCTGGGCATCCACCACTTCAATGTCGGTGCCCAGGGCATCCCGGTTGCACGCGGTTCCGATCATTTCCAGGATCACGCAATTCCCGGAGGCCGGGGTTTCATTGATCCACAACCGGTAGGGGCCCTGCTGTCCGGGATTGAGACCGAATCCATTGGTCAGGAACAAGTCGGGCAGGCCGTCGGCGTTGAAGAATCCCCACACCAGTTTGTCCGCCTGGAAGAGATCATCCTCTCTACATGTCAGTATGTCCAGAAACTCGATATTTTCCATGCCCAGGTTGCGCAGCATGAAGGGTTCGCCGTTGGCTCCGCCGGGTTCTCCCCCGCGGATACCGGCGACATCCAACCGTCCGTCGTTATCAAGATCGCAGAACAGTATGGAGCGGGTCTCACCGCTGTGGTTCAGGGCGGGAAGCTCTATTTCCGAAAATCCCCGTCCCTGTTGATTGATAAAAACCCGGTCCCGGATTTCATGGGGAGTCCGCCATTCGCAGAAACGCCGTTCCAGGTCGTGTATGCCGGAAGCCATGATTCTGCCCCGGTCTTCCCGGGTTCCCGTACCGTACACCCACTCCACGTGCCACAGGCCGGCACCGCCCAGCCATATGTAAATCCCCGGCAGATCCCGGACCGGTTCACCCCGGGCCCAGCCGGCGGTGATCCGGGTCTCCCGGGACCGGGGGTTGCGTTTTTCGGCCCCGATAAAGATGTTGGACGGGTCACGAATGGTCAGGCCCGGAGTGTGTTGTACGAAATCGATATTGATGAAGTCGCCGGGGATACGGAATACCAGGTGATCCTTTTCATCATTATCGTTGCGCCGCACCACGAAGTGGATAAGGTCACTGGATGCCGTGATGAAATCGTTGTCGCAACGGGGAGCTCCCATGCCGAGGAAAAGATCGTCATAGCCGTCATTGTTCAAATCCCCTGCTGCGGCGCAGTATACCCGGAGCTGCTCCGGCAACACCTGGTTGTTGACCCGGTATCCGCCGGCTATCCTCTCCATGAGAACGGTCCGCCTGGTTGAGACCAAAAGCAGGTCCGTATCTCCATCCCGGTCGAAGTCCAGGGGAAGGTCATGTCCCTCGGTATTGAAATCCCCGGTAAGAACGGACGAAAAATCCGCGACGTAATCCAGTCCCCCTCCGGGTGAGTGGGCAAAATAGATACAGGGACACTCTTCCCGTTTCAGACAGGTCATGAACAGGTCGATCCGCAGGCCGTCCGGACTGTCCAGAGGGATCAAGTGGCGGGTACGCCAGTTCCGGCGCGCCAGATTCGAACCGGCGGTGATGTTGCGGAAAGCCAGGGTGCCCGTATCGGCCAGCAGATTCTCATGGACCTGGTTTTCGCACCCCTCGCCGAGGCCGTCGGCGCCGCCGCAGGCCATGACCATGTCCCGGTCGCCATCGTTGTCCAGGTCCAGGGCGGTGATGCCGTGCATATCGGTGCGCCGGATGTCCAGCAGCCATGATATGTCCTGGAACACACCATCTTCGGTCTGCAGGAAGATTTTGGGCACATAGCTGTGGTTTCCGATCACCAGGTCGTCCCGGCCGTCGTTGTCCAGGTCCGCCGCGGCGACTCCGAAAGTGGGCGACCAGTTTACGACTCCCGCCTCAACCGTGGCGTCCCGGAATTTCATGGCCACAACTTCCTCGAGCTGGGGTTCCGGTTCAACCGCCCGGGGAACCTCTGGTGTTGCTCTGCGGCAGGATACCGTCGCTATTACACAAAAAAGCAGAACCCCCAGCATAATCTGCTTCATTACAAGCCTCCGCAAGAACTTCGGCTTCACTATCGGGATTCTAACAATAAGTGAAAAAACTCTCCATTCCCCCGTAGGGGTACGTCTAATCCATCAGTTACCACTGGGTATCGTGCGGCGCATCATGATGGTGCAGATCCGGGTCGGCTTGATCTGGATGCGGACCGTCGCCTTTCTGCCCGCCTTGTCGGTGGCGATGGCCCGCAGGGTCATGGGGCTGCGGGTCAGGAAACTCTTGTTGATCACGAAATCATAGGGAGGCGTACTCTTGACGCCATAGTACCGGCCCTTGGCGAAAAATCCCTCGTCCAGCGTAACCTTGCGGATGCCGGCACCCGTGTCCGCGGCCTCGATTTTCACGACCAGGCTCCTGTCCTTGCATGTGGTCTGGTTGTTCGTCAGGTTCGCGAAGCGCACCGTGGGCGGATCATTGTCGTAGATGAAGTGGCGAAAACTCAGGGAGCCCCGGCTGAGGGAACCGTTGTCATGGAAAACCACTTTCAAGGTATACTCGCCCTGGGCACGGCCCAGCATGCGCAGCATGAAATGGGCGTTGGCCGCCGGCGGAGCCACTCCGCCGCTTACGAAGGTGTGCCCCCAGATGCGGGATCCGGGCCCGTCTCCAGCCACTCCCCGGTCCGCGTGACCGGGAATCAGCCACATGACGCCCTGCTTGATCCCATCCGGATCTTCCGCTTCAACGGCAACGCCGATTTCCGGACTCGAAGAGGTGCAGCGAGCCACGAAACCTTCCGCCGGCCCGATCCAGCGGATCTCCGGCCCGGTTGTATCCGCGAATCCCGTTACCGAAATCCCCACAAGCAAAAAGCTCATCAGCAACAATCCAAATATCCATTTTCTTTTCACTTTCATCCCTCCTGAAATCACGATTCAGTCTATATACAGAAGTCGGAGTGTTCTTATCTCATTATTAAATCCCTGGCAGGCATAGCAC
>Ga0272442_10009482_pt1 | contig 12161 bp, 12 predicted proteins | sample SSMForm2O_FD_200262 | JGI IMG/M metagenome (GOLD analysis project Ga0272442, IMG submission 200262) | Marine sediment archaeal communities from Little Sippewissett salt marsh, Falmouth, MA, United States - SSM-Form-2O | ecosystem: Environmental > Aquatic > Marine > Wetlands > Sediment ... | reverse complement strand
TAACCATAAAAACAAGCGGCGACATCGTTTGGCCGATGCCGCCGTTATAAGTTCTTTTGAAGGAGGAAAAATGTTATATTTTTTTTATTTATTACAAATATACGTCTCGGCCGTAATAATGGTTCAAAAAAATCCCGAAAAATTCGAAAAAACTTTAATCATTCACACGCAAACATCCATAACCTTCGAGCTTGTCCTGCTGGGATGTAACAAATTGCTCGGCATAGACAATACAATCCGGCCGCTTTGCAATAAGTCGTTGATTAGCTCCGTATTTGTGTTATAGTCTGATATGACATCTAAGATTTCGTTTTTACATCGAAAACTGCTAAAAAAAGGAGAAAAACAAATGGCAGATGAAAAAATTGCGGTTTTGGCAAAGCTAAAGGCAAAAGATGGTTTGGCCGAGACAGTCAAACAACAGGCCCTTGCCCTGGTAAAGCCCACACGCAGCGAAGGCGGCTGCATAAGTTACGATTTTCACCAGTCCCACGAAGACGAAAACGTCTTTATGTTCTATGAAAACTGGACGAGCAAAAAGGCCCTGGATGAGCATCTCCAGATGCCTTACCTGCAGGCCTTCATAGCCAAAGCCGATGAAATCTTAGCCGAACCACTCGACGTTTCGATTTGGAAAAAAATTACCTGAAAAACCAATCTCTCGGTTCAAAATGGAATACTCCATCGGTAAAACAGGACGAATCACAGCCGCACGCCTGCACGATGGACATACCTGCCTGAAACTGCTCAGATTTAATCTTTGATATCGTCCCAAATTCCCTTAGACGATGTCCTGCAAAACGAACCCAATTTCAAACGATGATTGACAGGCAGGTAATATCAGGTTAATCTTGTCAATTCTGTAAAAAAAAGTTCCGCCAAAGGCGGATGAATATATGTTGATTTGACGAAAAAAAATCCTGTTGTAAGCTTATAACAGGAAAAAAACCAAAATTTTCAGCTCACAGGAGATAAAATGGCAACACAAAATAACCTGACCACGAGACGCCTGTTCTTAAAAAATTCCGCCGCTTCCGCAGCCGGCGCAGCATTCCTGCTAAAATCACTCTCAGCAAATGCCTATGCCGCCGCACAGGCCAACTGCGGAAACCCGCCCGTGGTAACTATTACCCCCTGGGGACAGAAAGTCCAGCACGATACATCCACATATATACAGATGCAGAAATATGTCCGCCTGAAGAAAAACCAGCAGTGGGACGACGGCGTAAATATATCCCGGCAGATTAGAGCACAAATCAAATCAGGCGAGCTTGTCATACAGAACCCGCCGATTCGTCTTCTAAAGGGCCTCTGGGTACTCTGCGGAGACAGCCAGCAGCGAACTTACCTGGCCGATACCGGCGAAGGGCTGCTTTTGGTTGACCCCAGCTATGACGCCTTCACAAAAGAAATCGTAAGGCAAATCGAGTCCCTCGGATACAAAAAAAGCGATGTAAAATGGGTGCTCCTGACACACTGTCATACCGACCACGCACAGAGCACACCATACTGGCAGAAAGCCGGTGCGGAAATACTCATACACTCAGCCGACCTCAATCCAATCCGAAAAGGAAACGAAATCACCGCCTGGGGCGGACTGCCTGAGCCAAGACGTTATTTCACGCCCGTAACAGGCCCCGTTACCACATTCGAGGATGGTGACACATTATCTTTCGGCTCTCTTAAACTTAGCGTTATCCACACCCCGGGCCATACCCCGGGTTCATCGTGCTTCTACTTCAAACACGACGGCAAAAATGTACTTTTAGGCGAAGATATTGTCCTGCATTTCGGAAGACACGCCTGGATGGGAAACATTTATGTGGATTGGGAGCAGTACATAAAGTCCCTCTGGAAGATAAAAAGGTTTTATATCAGAAGGGCTGGTGTCCCTGATACACCGATGCAGTACGACCTGCTGCTGCCCGGGCACGGCACTATCGGCCTCGATAATGCCGTTAGAGACGTGGACTATACCATCAAGGTAGTCTCATATATCATTAACCAGCGACTCAATGGAAGCGACCTTGACTGGATAAATCCCTATGAGTTTTTCTGGCAGCGGGAAAAAGAAAATGCCGACCCCATCAAAATACAGTACCGCTGAGTGAGTAACTAAAATTGTTTCGGCACCGTTTTTTTAGCCGACCCGAACCATATAAACGAAACAAGAATTAAAAAAGCGCCTGCCAGAAATAAAATCAGGCGCTGTCGCGGTTCGCTGCAGCGGCCGAGCCACTCAGGAACAGCCAGCTCTGTCGCATCCTGCTCGACATCTTCGGTCAAGGCCTTCTTTGCCGCTGCTAATTGCTCGGCTGTTACCTTCGGATAAATTGCGTTCGAATCTGCCGGTTCCGTCCCTAATGTCGAAGGCGCAACCCGCTCTATAATAAGATTAGGGTCCTTTTCCAGACGAGCCGTTAATTCATCGTAATCGGCTATCAAGGATTCGAGACGGCTCTGGGACTGCTCCATAGCTTTCAGCATTTGTTTGTTTCGATAGTGACCAATCAGCTCATCGCAGCACATGGAAACATAAAGAGCTGCCGCTCCTACACTAAAGAAAAGCACAAACAAAAGCACTCGGATGGCATCTTGCCTTCGCATAGAACTAACTGAATATTTCGACAGGCACAATTATCTCTCTTCCAGTGAAAGATTTGTGCCTGTCGTCTAAAAACCAATTTTTATTTTTTATTCGAACATAAAGCCCGCGTATCTCGCCGCAGGCCCAAGGTCTTCGCTTATTCGCAGAAGCTGGTTATACTTGCAGATTCTGTCTGTTCTGCACAATGACCCTGTCTTTATCTGCCCCACCCCGCTGGCTACTGCCAAATCTGCGATGGTGCTGTCCTCGGTTTCGCCGCTTCGATGGCTGATTACCGCCGTCCACCCCGCCCTGCGAGCCATATCTATCGCTTCGAAGGTCTCCGTCAGGGTACCTATCTGGTTGAGTTTTATCAATATCGAATTGGCACAGCCAAGCTTTATTCCCTTGGCCAGCCGTTTCGTATTGGTTACGAACAAATCATCGCCAACCAGTTGAATCTTGTCGCCGATTTTTTTATTTAATTTTGTCCACCCCGCCCAGTCGTCTTCGGCAAGACCGTCTTCAATGGAAATTATCGGATATTTCCCAACCCACTTGGCCCAGTGGTTGATTAAAACATCCGAGGTGATTTTTTTGTTCGGCGCCGATTTGAAAAATTTATATTTCTTTGTCTTTTCGTCGAACATCTCCGTCGCCGCCGGGTCAAGGGCAATCGCAATCTCCTTGCCGGGCTTGTAGCCAGCCTTCTTTATCGCGTCCATTATTACTTCCAGAGCCTCTTCGTTGCTCTTTAGCATCGGTGCAAATCCGCCCTCGTCCCCGACCGATGTGGCATAGCCTTTTTTAGTCAACACTTTTTTGAGCGCATGGAAAGTTTCAGCTCCCATCCGCAGGGCGTTCGGAAAGTCTTTCGCCCCGACCGGCATAATCATAAACTCCTGAAAATCGACGTTATTGTCGGAGTGTTTGCCGCCGTTAACGATATTCATCATCGGTACCGGCAGAATATTAGCGCCGCACCCGCCCAGATAACGATACAGCGGCAGGGCAGCCGAGTCCGCCGCCGACTTCGCCGCAGCCAGAGACACACCCAATATTGCATTTGCCCCCAGTTTCTTCTTATTCGGCGTCCCATCAAGCTCTATCAACAACTGGTCGAGTTCCTCCTGCGCCGTTGCGTCCATACCGCACACTTCAGGTGCGATTATTTCGTTTACATTTTTAACGGCACCTAAAACACCTTTATTCATATAGCGTTTTGCCCTTGTATCGCGAAGCTCAACTGCTTCGTAAGCGCCGGTACTGGCTCCCGAAGGGACCGCCGCACGCCCGAAAGAACCATCATCAAGCAACACATCGACTTCTACCGTGGGGTTGCCGCGGGAGTCAAGTATCTCCCGGGCGGTTACATCAACAATCATTGGGTACATCTTACGTCCTTTCTTTATTTGTCATCCGTTTTTTTTAACCGTAATTGCACTTGTGTAATAAACCGTCAATCTCGACCGTCTCACCGTCAGACTGTTTTACCTTCTTTCACCGCTCCCGTCAAGAACCGATTATAAAAGCTGCTTCAATATCATCCTGCAAAAAAATTTTTCTTGTCGCATTTTCCCCTTTTTCCTGCTCTTATTAGTAGAAGCGCTTCAATTTGGAGTTTTTTTATGGTGCAATCGGATGCCGAACTGACAAAAGCCGTCCTGGATGGCGACAAAGCCGCTTTTGCGGTGCTTGTAAAACGTTACGAGCGCCCCGTTCGTGCGGCGGCTCTGAACGTGCTCAGTGACTATCATAAGGCCCAGGATACCGCCCAGGATGCGTTTGTGCAGGCCTATGAGAATCTGCTCGCACTGCGAAAAGCCGAGGCTTTCGGTCCCTGGCTGATGAAAATAACTCACAGATGCGCCCTCGATTCACTGCGCCAAAAGCCAAAAGCCGCACCGCTGGAAACGGCGGATTGCAAAGCGATAGAAAATCCTGACGGCCGGCTCGATGAAGACAAACAAAGGCTTTTAGCCGCCGTTATGAGATTGCCTAAAGCAGAAAGGCAGGTTGTTATGCTTCGATATTTTTCCAGCCGCAGCGTAAAGGAAGTCGCAGACATAGCCGGCCGAAGCATCGGCACCGTAACCAAACAGCTATCGCGGGCACATAAACGCCTGCGAAATATATTGAAGGAGGCTCAGCTATGACTGCCAAAGAGCCAATCGAAGAAAAACTGGAAAAGCTCGGCCGGGCAATCGGCTCCGATGATTCGCTCGTCAAAAACGTAATGAACCGTATCGACGCCGAAGCTGCCGAATCACACAGAAGCCGGAATTTGAAGAACAAACTCATACTCAGGAGATTTATTATGAATCGTTTTACAAAACTCACCGCCGCCGCGGTAATAATAATAGCAGTACTGGTAGGAATACATTTAAATGGTGGTTCGCTTGATATGGCAAGTACCGCATTTGCTCAAATAACAGAAAATATGAGGAAGATGCCATGGATGCATGGCGTGGTAGAAGGAGCAGGCGAAAAATTTGAAGCTTGGTTTTCTTTTGAGAGGAGAGTAATGGTAAGTAAACGTATTCCTGGTGAGATTAGATACCACGATTCTTTAAAAAATATCGTCCAGATTTACGATCCAGATGCCAATACAATTAAGATTTCATATCCCACAACTGATGCACTTGCTGGAGTAGGACAGTCAGTAGTAGATTTTCCTAAAATGATATTGAAACATTTTGATGAAAAAGGTGAAGATATTATTCAGGAAAAAGGGAAATATAGAGGAAAAGATTCTAAGATTTATAAAATGAGTGGATTTTTCGGTGGTATGGACATGAAAGTAGAGATGATTGTAGACATGGATAAGAATGTACTGCTTTACATTAATCAGAAAGCTTTCGACAAAGCTGGTACGCTTAAAATAGAAGCCAATGCTTATTTTGACTACCCCGAAAATGGACCTAATAATATTTATGAGGTTGGTGTTCCAACTTCAGCAAAAATCGTAAGCCATGAAAAGGAAAAGACTGAATTTGGCGAAGCTTTTGAAAAAGCAATTACTGTAATTGACAACAGGGAAAACTGGCCGGAACCTCGTGACCTTGTAGTGGCATACTGGAAAAATAGGAACGCAAAGAATTATGATGAAATGGCAATATTCTGGCCTGGTTCAGCGATATGGAATAAACAAAGCCTTGAAAAGGAAGAACCTGTAGAATATGTCTTTGGTAAGGTTCAGCCAACAGAAATTGAAGACCATATTATTGTTCCTTATGCTGCAAAAAGCTACTTTGAGAAAAACGGGAAATATAACCTGAAAATGATACTAAGCAACGAGAAAAGTGCCAAGGAGCGGCATTACATTGTCTCTGGAAATTAGCTTTATATTTTAGCTTTTGCATTTTTTTGTGTTAATAAAAGGCCGGGCTTTTTGCTCGGCCTTTTTTTTGCTTTTTTTACGATTTTCTGAAAAATATTGTAACTTTTTGCCCCCTTTCTGCGTCTATAACTATAGAGACAAGTATAAATAAGCTGCCCTGCTTATCTAAGAGGGCTTCTTAAGCAATTCTATATGTCCTCCTCCGAGGGGCCGGGTTTATCGACTCGGCCTTTTTTATTTTTTTCTGTCGCAAAATCGCCTTATTCTGCACTATATAATGAGGATTCGAATTCTTAGTAGGTTTTGAGGTTTTTGTGGCTGAAAGCGACCGATACTACATTGACCAGTGCCTTAACGGCCGCCCGGACGAGTTTCGCCATCTTGTTCGCCGATATCAGGCTGTTCTTTCGGCTTATCTAACAGCCAGGCTAAATAGCAGAACCGCCGCCGAAGAGGCCGCCCAGGAAACATTTGTCCGAGCATATTTCGGCCTGTCTGAATTGAAAAAACGCCGGTCCTTCTATTCCTGGCTCTTGGGCATTGCCCACCGCGTGGCAAAAGAGCAGCTAAGAGACCAAAAGCGGCTTGCTCAGGCGGATTGTCCACCAAAGCAGGCTTATGAAGAAGAAAAAGTTGATTTGGATTTGGAAAAAGCAATTGCACGGCTGCCCGATTCTTACAGGCAAATCGTTCTGCTAAGGTTTTATGCCGGCCGCTCCTGCTCACAGATTGCAGCCCAGCTTGATATGCCGCTCGGCACGGTCACGAAACAGCTCTCAAGGGCCTATGCAAAGTTAAGACAGTTTCTAAGTGATGAAAAAGAGGTGCAAAGATGAATTGCACAGATTGTAAAGAAAAGCTGGTTCAATATCTCGAAGGACTTATGCCCGAACCCCAAAGGCAAACAATTGAAGAACATCTAAAAGACTGTCACCTATGTCGGGCCGAGTTCAAAGAGCTAAAAAACCTTAGTGAAAGAATAACTTCTGACAGCCGAGCCTTACGGCAAACAAATCTCGAAGACGAGGTTTTCAACCGTATTATGCGCCTCCAAAATGAAAAGTTAAAACAAGCTGACATGCTGAATCGTCAGTCTAAAATATGGAGAAAAATCATGAAAAGTAAAATAACAAAACTCACCGCCGCCGCCATCATAATTATTGCCGTACTGGCAGTGATGCATCACTTTGGAGGCTCAATCGACGGGACAAGCGTCGCCTGGGCCGATGTTATCGAGCAGATAAACGAATTCAGGCCTTATGTATGCAAGTTGACTTTTAAGTATGATGGTGACAGACCTGATGATACACACACTGTTATGTATATGACTCTTTCCAGACGGAGGGAAATCAGGAACCAGGGCAAATTAATCCAGGTTTTTGATATGTCGCAAAGGCCGGTAAGAATACTTGTTCTTTACCCGGATCGGAAAGTTGCCAGGGAAACATTACTGCTTGATAGGGGCCCCACAAAAGACCCTGATATGTTGCGAATAATTGCAGGGCGCCAGAATGGAACTGAAGAAGATCTCGGCTTGGATAAGATCAACGGGAAAACCGTCAAGATATTTCATTCGCCAGATCAACACAACGAATTCACAGTCTGGGCAGATGTAGAAACAAATTTGCCGGTATGGGTGGAACTTCGCCAGTCATCCTCCGGCAGGACAATAATAATGGAAGACTTTGAGTTTGTTGTCGAATTTGATGAGTCATTGTTCGACACGACCGCGCCGGAAGATTATGCCGTGGATAGGGTTGAGATGGCTGGAAAAGAGACTGTAATCAAGCAGGAAAACCTTGCTCAAAAAGCAGACTTTGAGGCTTATGTCCTTTCAACCAGACCAGCTTGGACAAAAGAACCGCGTATTATGGAAGTGTCGAATGTAATGGGTATTGGTGAAGATATCTATATGACTTTTGCAATTGCCGACGATGGCCGCCATGTTGTTTTGATGCAGTCGCAAATGATGAGCAAAATGCTTTTAAGCAAAATAAGGACAGGCCAACTGGTTTATACTTCGAGTAAGGGCTTAAAAGTTTATAGAGGCGGGCCGGAAAAATGGTATTCCAACATCCTGCTGGAAAGTGTAGGTAATGTACTGCCGGATAAACCGTCACCCGATCGTACAGGATGTGCTATTGAATCACCTTCTGGTATGGTAATACTTATCGCCTTCAATGGCCCTGTCACTGATGATGAACTCTTTAATATTGCTGAAAGCCTGGTTCCAGCAGCAGAATACCTGCAGTAGTCTTAAATCATAGGAGCTTAAAATGAGAAAGATAGTTTTTAGTTGTTTAATGGCTTGGTTCTTTCTGGCAGGTTGTTCAATTACACCAAATGTCTCCCTCCAGCAGATGCGAGAGAAGGCTAAATTTGAAACCTATACTTTTTCCATAAATCCTCCCTGGACAACTCAATCTCAGATTACTAACCTGTATTTCTTCGGTGATAACACTTTTATTAATGCTTATCGTGCCAATGACGGCCGTCATATCGTTATGACACAATCAAAAACATACAGGAAAAAACTCGGCCCAAAAATCAGGAAGGGACAGTTAATCTATACCTCACCGAATGGATTTAACGTCTGGGTTGGAGGTCCCAAAAAGTGCTATTGCGCCTCTATGCTTAAAAGTGCTCAGCATTTTATCGAAGACCCACCCGCTGATGATTGTACCGGTTATGCACTTGAGTCACCCAAAGGTGCTGTTTTAATCCTTGCAGTTAATGGCCCACTTGCCGACAAAGAACTCCACAACCTCATCGACAGCCTCGTACTAGTGAAAAAAATAACTTAAAAATGGATTCTTACGCTTCCAAGGCCGGGCTTTTACCTCGGCCTTTTTTATTAAGCCCCACCCATCTTTACCAGTTGCCGCCACTCGCTTCAAGTGCGGCCGTTCAAAGTTTGCCTATTTTAACACCGATGTCGCAATTTAAAAAACCTATGAACTTTTGTTAGCAAAAAGTTTCATTTCTTTTTACCTTTTTTCAATTTCTCCGCCTTTTTTCACAAAACACGTTTTTTTGTTAAAAAATCCGCCTTTTTTTTCTCGCTTTCAACTCACTGCTGTTGCTGCAAAAAATCGTTCCAAACGCGCAAGTATGTGGAAGGAAAATCAGTGTTTTCCAAAAAAAATTTTACCTCTTTCCAATTAAGCGCTTACAAACCTTCACGCCCCTCGAATCAAACAATTTTTCGACACAATTGCGCAAGTTCGTCCAATTATAGGGAGGCATCTTTTTCCTCCCACCTGAAAAAAAGTAGTCCTGTGTCTTAGGTATTCGTGTTTGCTTTTCTTCGTGCTCTTTTAAAATTAAATCTCTTGTTTTCTTTGAGCCTTGGTGCCTTAGTGGCTAAGAGTCTTTTATGCAAAACAAACCCAATTCCCCCTCAACTTCCAATGAACATAACTTTTTACTTAACAAGGCGTTACGACAATTTTCATCTCCTCGGCCACCGTAAAAACAAACCCAATTCAAAGCCAATTAAAGCCGAACAAAGCCAATTTCAAACCCGATGTTTCAGCAGGCTGGCGCCGTCAGGCCCCCGCCTGCTCGATTGCTCGTTTGCGGCGTTTAGCTTATCCCTTGATTACAGGCTCTCCGCAGGTTATCATGTCATTATGAGAATCCCGCTGACCAAATACGGCTGGCCCCAGGTGGCTGTTTACCCCGCTGTGGTGTCTGGGGCAATGTTTGCCTGTTTTCTGATACGGCTGCCGAACTGGATTTTTTATACGGCCGAAGCTGTCCTGCTCGCTGTTTTGATATGGATGCTGTCATTTTTTAGAGACCCCCGCCGGGTTGCACCAGCCGACAAAAATCTCCTGCTCGCGCCTGCCGACGGCAAAATAACAGATATCGAAACAATAGAAGAAAACGACTTTATAGGCAAAACAACGATGCGTATCGGAATTTTTCTGAGTATTCTCGACGCCCACATCAACCGCTCGCCCTGCAATGTAAAAGTCGAGAGGATTACTTACAAAAAAGGCAAATACAAAAATGCAATGAACCCGGAGTCCGGCAGGGTTAATGAGGCCAACAACCTTTTCCTGACCAGAACCGACAGCCCCGAAGATAAGCTGATAGTGAGGCAAATCAGCGGTGCTATTGCACGCAGGATTGTCTGCCATGCAGCACAGGGACAGCAATTGACCGGCGGTGAAAAATTCGGAATGATAAAATTCGGCTCCAGAACGGAACTCTACGTACCGTCGCGCGATGACGTAAAGTGCCTGGTAAAAACAGGCGATAAAGTCAAAGCCGGAATTACACCCCTTGTAAGGTACGAAAAATGCCAGCATTAAAAAAACGCAAAACCAAAGGTAGTTTACTCCGCCGCGTCCGAAAGCAGCGTTTGAAATCCATCACCATTTTGCCGTCGTTGATAACAATTCTAAACGGCGTAGCAGGGTTCGCAGCCATAGCATTTGTCGCCAAGGCCTCCTTTGCAATGGCCGGCTATATGGTCCTGGTGGCAATGATTGCCGATGTCCTCGACGGCCGGCTCGCACGCATAAGTAAAAGCACTTCCAGTTTCGGAGGTCAGCTCGACAGTCTTTGTGATATAATCAGTTTCGGCGTCGCGCCGGCCTTTTTAATGCTCAAAGTACTCGAATACAAACTCGGTTTTGCCGAACTGAGCGGACCTTTCGAAAATCTCCTCCAGCGATTTATCTGGCTGGTGGCAGCCGCGTATGTAAGTTGTGCCGCCATACGCCTGGCCAGGTTCAACGTCGAAAACGAAGAGGATGAATCCGCCCATATGAGTTTTGTCGGACTGCCAAGTCCCGCCGCTGCTGGAGTGATTGTCAGCCTCATTATATTTCGCCAGGAAACGCTGCCCGAACTCTCTGTCAAAAGCTCACAGTTATATCTTATATGCGAAAACGCCCTTACATATACCCTGCCCTTTGTGACATTGGCAATAGCGGTTTTGATGGTTGGCAGGATTCGTTATCCGCATATAATAAACCGGTATATGAAGGGCAAAAAACCTTTTGCCTACCTCATAATCTGTATGTTTGTTATCTGGCTGGTTATCTGGTTCAGGCAAATCGCTTTGGTAACAGGTTTTTGTGTCTTTGCGGCCAGTGGCTTTGTGAAATGGTTTTATTACAGAGTGATACGAAGGAAAATTGCCCTTGCCCCTCCGCCGGAACCTGCGACGCACAACATTTAATTTACCTTTTTCCTGTGTTGTGTCGGACTACGAGTTTTTTGTCGTCTGAAAGTCAAGTTCCTTAAGGCTGGATTGGTTCATTTGATAATAACGCTCTACAACATTGCACAGCCGGTGCAAAATGGCCCGACCGTTGGCACTCGCCTCCAGGCCTACCATTTGCAGCCCGAAGCACACAACATTATCATCGGCCGTCGGAAGGATGTTTCTAATCTGGGCATTAAACATAAGCGGAGTCTCGTAAGGCATCGGAGTAAATCGCAGCCCGACAAACTGTCCTTTCTTGAAATCAGGCTCCTTGGCTGAATCAATTGCAACTTGTGCACCCCCGGCGGATATGTCAATAAGGCGCCCCTGCCAGTAATGCTCCGGTGACACCCTTTGTTCGGGTGGAAATGCCGGATGCCCTTCATTCTTATGGCTATCGGGGATACCGTCGGTATGGCACCGGTGCCACATTGTCACATTTACTTTCAGCGACTCCGGTACGTTGACACGAAAATAACTTCTCCTCGGCACCATCTCAATTTGTGAAGGCACCGAAAGCACAATTCGTCCACCGCTTTGATTCCCGGAAGGCAACTCAAGGCTAACAACGGTGGCTTCAAAAACAAGCTTGCCGTACCCGTACTTCAAAGATATCCCGACAGGCTGACTAAGCTGGACGTTTATCGGGCACGGTCTTCTTCTCGGCGAGACCTCTACATAAAATCTGTCGGCGCCAAGATTCACCGGCAAAATCTTGGCCGCGTGCCATTTGCCCCGCGATAAATAGGACATAATGGCCGGTATCTTTTTTTCAATTACGATTTCTAAGACTTTCCTCGGCTCGGCATCGCACAGCATCATTACTTCACTCATTTCAAGTCTCCGGCAACATCTAATTTCTCGTGTTCCAAACTGCAAAACACGAGCCCCCAAATAGATACTTATTTTCTATTTAAATATATAAGAACTATTTGGGGATAAGCAAAACCGCCCCCGGCCAAAATCTGAGATAAATCCCGTTTTTCAGGCAAAATACCTCAAAATCAAGGGCC
>Ga0272442_10009481_pt1 | contig 12161 bp, 12 predicted proteins | sample SSMForm2O_FD_200262 | JGI IMG/M metagenome (GOLD analysis project Ga0272442, IMG submission 200262) | Marine sediment archaeal communities from Little Sippewissett salt marsh, Falmouth, MA, United States - SSM-Form-2O | ecosystem: Environmental > Aquatic > Marine > Wetlands > Sediment ... | reverse complement strand
TCCTTTTTTCCATATAGAATGCCACAAAAAGGTATTGGAAGTGCCATTATTGAATTAGTTTAATCCCATTATGTGGAAAAATTCTGCGATATCAGAATTTTTCAACAGACTAGAAAATCTTAGAAAATATATAAAACATTATTTGTTATCATATTAAGGATTTTAATTATGAAGAAAACGATAATACCAATTATATTTATAACTTCAGTATTTATCATTTTAATTTTGGTTTTTTTTGGACCATGGTATACATTATCTATTGATTATAATATTATAGGGATTAAGGCAAATTATAATCAAATAATATATCTTGATTCAATCGATTTATCCGGAAAAGCAGGTGGATTTGATTTCACACAAACAATTCCAATTGAAACAATGGATGCAGAGGGGATCTCAAATAGTTATATTGAGTTTATTCAAGCTATTAAATATTTGATTGTGATATCAATTATTTCTTCTTTGATAGGTTTAATTGGTATCTTTGGGGTAAATTTTAATTCAGATAAAAAACAATTTTTTAAAAAATTAGGTGTTATATTTTGTATAATTACATTTTGTTTGACGATATTTACTGTAATTTATTTTATCGTTGGATGGAATAGTCTAGAAAATATGATCCAACAAAACATCGATAATTTTTTTGACAAAATTGGCATTCAAAATCCTTTTAATACAAATCTTGGATTTTGGGATACCCGTATAAAAAGTAATAGCTCGTTTTCAATGGGACCTGGTTATGCATGGTATCTTCTGATAATTGCTGGTGTTTTTTCATGGATGCAATCTTTTTTTATTAATAGATATCAAATAGGAAAATCAAATATAAAAGACTGATTTTACATTTAATATAAAGTTGTATTTCTGCAGGAAACCTTTTTTAGGATTGTTAGTATACCATCTATACTTAATAGGGAGGCATATAATATGTCAGTTGTAGATAATTTAGAACCTAAGCTTTTGTGGAAACATTTTGAAGAGATATGTAAAATCCCTCGTTGTTCAAAACATGAAGAGAAAATTAGAGATTATATAATCAACTTTGCTAAAGAAAATAATTTAGAATATAAAAAGGATAAAACAGGCAATGTTGTTATTTTAAAACCTGCAACTAAGGGTATGGAAGGAAAGCCTACTGTTATATTGCAGGGTCATATGGATATGGTTTGTGAGAAAAATAGTGATGTTGATTTTGATTTTTCAAAAGATGCAATTAAAATGAAGATAAATGGAGATATATTGACTGCTGATGGTACTACCCTTGGTGCGGATAATGGTATCGGTGTTGCAACAGCTTTGGCTATTTTAGAGGATAAGGCCGTTAAACATGGATCTATTGAAGCTTTATTTACAATTGATGAAGAGACTGGTCTTACAGGTGCATTTGCATTGGGTTCCGATATGTTAACTGGTAGAATAATGCTTAATTTAGATAGTGAAGATTGGGGTGTTGTAACAGTTGGTTGTGCTGGTGGAGGGGATTCCCAGGTTGAAGTTCCTATTAAAACTCAGAATTTAGACAATGATTTTGATACATATCAGGTGAAAATATCTGGTCTTAGAGGTGGTCATTCGGGTGTTGATGCACATGAACAGCGTGGTAATGCAATTAAAATTTTATCAAGAATGCTTTGGAAGGCTTCAAGACAATATGATTTTAAAATTTCTGAAATTAAAGGTGGTGATAAGCATAATGCAATTCCTAGAGAGTCTTATGCAATTTTATCAATATCGCCTTCTGATAAAGATAAGTTTTTCAATTATCTAAAAGTTGTACAGAAGGATATTTTAGAAGAGATTAAACCGATTGATCCAAATATGACTGTTAAGTTTGAGAATAATCAAAAACAAAAAAAATGTTTAACTATTGATTCTCAACAAAAGATTTTAGATCTTTTACATGGACTTCCACATGGTGTTGATAAAATGAGTTATGATATTGATGGTCTTGTTGAAACATCTACTAATCTTGCAACTGTTTCGTTTAAAGATAATTATGCACAGATTGGTTTAAGTTCAAGGAGTTCTATTTCTTCGGCTCTTCAGGATTTTCGTGATAGAATTAGGGCTATATCTGAGCTGGCTGGTGCAAAAGTTTCAGAGGAGACTCCTTATCCTGGTTGGAAGCCGAATTTGGATTCTAAAGTTCTTAAGTTGTCAAAAAAGATTTATAAAAATAAATATGGTAAAGATCCAGTTGTTGAAGCGATTCATGCTGGGCTTGAATGTGGTATAATAGGAGAAAAGTTCCCAGGTATGGATATGATATCTATTGGGCCAACAATTAAATATCCGCATTCTCCTGAAGAACAAGTACATATTAGTACTGTTGATAAGTTTTATAAATATGTTCTTGAAATTTTAAAAGAGATTTAGATCCAAATCCTAATCTTTATTTTTTTTAATTTGTTTTAAGAGATTTAACGGAATGATTTAAATATTATATAGAATATAATAAAATTGGAGAAAATATGAAGAAAAAAATAATAAAAACTGAACTTATAATTGGACTTATAATTGTTTTAATTGCTTCAAATGTATATTCTGTAAATGTTGATGATAATAATAGTAAATCTGGTAATAAAACAATGACTCTTGAGTTTTCTTTTTCATATCCGACAATTGTTGTTGAAGGAGATAATATTTGGGCGTATGTTAATGAATCTGATCTTAATATGGTTATTACAGGCAGGCCTGTGATTCCTGTTAATATATCTGTTTTAAATTTTGATTTTGGTACAAAAATTTTGTCAGTTGATTTTGAGCATTCAGATCCACAGGTAATTCAAATTCCTGGAAAATTACCAATTACTAAGAGATATTATCAATATGATTATTTAGATGAAAATTTGGATGTTTTTGAACAGAAAGATTTAGAAATTATTATGGAACCTTATCCTGTTGATTGGATTTCGTATCATAACGGTGGTGGTTTATCACATGGAAATCATACGACCTTTTTTACTTTAAGGGTTTATCCTTTAAGATATTTTTCAAATGAGAGTTATTTTTTATTTATAGATAATATTAGTGTTACCATTGAATATGAGGATCCATCTGAACATTTATTAGATGTTTATGATGTCTATGATTTATTGATTATCTCACCTCCCAAGTTTAAAAGGAGTTTACAACCTCTTGTTGAACATAAGAATATCAAAGGAGTTAAAACAAGATTAGTGACTACAGATGAGGTATATGATAGAATGCATTGGGAGGGTAGGGATGATGCGGAGAAGATTAAATATTTTATTAAAAATGCAGTTGAAAATTGGGGCATTAGCTATGTACTTTTAGTTGGCGGTCTTGATGGACAATCTTTTAATTGGAATATACCTGCAAGATATAGTCAGGTTGTTCCTTTAGTTGAACAGGAATATGCTGAACTATCTTTTATTAGTGATTTATATTTTGCTGATATATTTGATAGTACAGGAGGATTTTCAAGTTGGGATTCTAATTCTGATAATGTATTTTCTGTTTGGAATGAAACATTCCGTGAAGAAATGGATCTTTATCCTGATGTCTATCTTGGAAGACTTGCTTGTAGGACAATTTTTGAAGTTAGAAATGTAGTTAATAAAATAATTAGATATGAAAAAGAAAGATGTGATTATGAATGGTTTAAAAGATTAATTCTTATTGCTGGAGATTCTTATAATGATGTAAATGGATTTAATGAAGGTGAATTAATATCAGAGGAGGCAATATTAAAGATGCCTGGTTTTATCCCAATCAAAGTTTATACTTCAAAACAGGATATAAATCGTAGAACCGTAAATAAGGCGATGAATCCTGGTAGTGGATTTGCTTATTTTTGTGGACATGGAAGCCCAGCAACATGGAACACACATTATCCTCCAGATGGTAAAATCTGGGCTACAGGATATAACCTAAAAGATATGATCTTTTTAAGAAATAGATTTAAATTACCTATCGCAATTGTTGGAGGTTGTCATAACGGTCAATTTGATGTTACTATGTCAAATATAATCAAAGGCATTAGAACCGATGGTTTTCTTGGATATTTCAGCTCAGAACCGGGGAATGCGGGTAGATTTTGGTATAATGAATGGGTTCCAAACTGCTGGGCTTGGTGGTTAACTAGCAAAAGAGCATCTGGAGCAATAGCAACTATTGCAAATACAGGTCTTGGTACACATGGTGATGGAGATTTAGATAACAATGGTATAGCTGATTATATGGAAGTTTTAGATGGTTGGTTAGAGCTTAGATTTCTTGAGATGTATGGATTAGAAAACTATGATATTTTAGGAGAAAACCATGGAGATAGCCTCACAGAGTATCTTCAAATCTTTTATGGAAATAATGAAAAAATGGATGTAAAAATGATCCAGCAATGGGAATTATTTGGAGATCCTAGTTTAAAAATTGGTGGATATATCTATTAAAAAACTTTTATTTTTACATTGAACGAAGTCGTTTTATTCTTTCATCGATCGGTGGATGTGTTGACCATATGGAGTTAAGTGTTTGTCTTTTGAATGGATTTGCAATATAAAGTGGTGCTACTGTTTTAGATCCTTTTGGTTTTCCCTGTGGCATATCATTTTTGATACGTTCAAGGGCCTTTGCAAGACCTTCAGGATTTCTGGTTAGATATGCACCATTTGAATCTGCAAGATATTCTCTTCTTCGAGATATTGCAAAATATGTTAATCTTGAAAAAATAGGTGCTAAAATTGCAAAAAGAATTGCTATTGCAATCAATATTGCACCGTTATCATTTTTACCTCTACTTCTACCTGCTCCACCCCAAAAAACAGACCAAAATATAATCTCTGAGATTAGTGCTATTGCACCAACTACTGCTATTGTAACTGTTGCAATCAATATATCATGATTTTTTATATGGCTCATCTCATGACCGATTACACCTTCAAGTTCATCTGGTTTTAATTTTTGTAATGCTCCTGTTGTAGCACAGATTATTGCATCTTCAGGTTTTTTACCTGTTGCAAAAGCGTTTATATTATTTGAATCCTGAACATATACTTTAGGTGTTGGTAGACCAGCTGCAATAGCCATCTCTTCAACTTTATAAATTAAAAGTTTTTCTTCACGTATATTTGGATTTGCAGGTCTTGCTTTTGACGCTGAAATTACAGTTTGAACTGAGAAGGAATATGTAATTGCTATATAGACTAAGGCTATTGGAAGACCAAAAAATAGGCCAATATATGGATTACCTGTAAATATTAAACCAAAAGCAAATACAATCCCTATAAATAATAAAGCCATAAAAGTGCAAACAAAAATAGTTGCCCTTTTATTTTTTTTAATATGATCTTCCAATAATAGCTGTTTTGTCATATTATCTACTTTCTAATCGAATCAGAATTTAACTTTGGGTAGTTCTCTAGACGCCTCTGGAATTTGAAGCATTTCTTTTTCTTTTTTATTCATTCGTTTTGCAAATATTATACCTGGAAATGTCTCAATAGTGTTGTTAAATGATAAAACTGAATCATTATAATGTTGTCTTGAATAAGCGATTTTATCTTCAGTGTGTGTTAGTTCATCTTGTAAATTTAAAAAATTTTGGTTTGCTTTAAGATCGGGATATCCCTCAGCAACAGCAAATAAAGATTTTAATGCTCCTGTAAGCATATTATCTGCATCAATGTTTTCTTGAGGGGTTTTTGCATTCATTATTGCAGAACGAGCTTTTGTTACATTTTCTAAAACTTCTTTTTCATGTTTCATGTAGCCTTTTACAGATTCCATTAAATTCGGTATAAGATCTGCTCTTCTTTTCAATTGAACGTCAATTTGAGCCCATGAATTATCTATTCGATTTTCAAGTCGTATAATCTTATTGTAATAGCTAAAAAATATCAATACTGCTATTACTAAAATCAGTACGATTATGATAATTCCTATTGTCAATAGATCCATAACATTCACCTCTTTTTTTGTAGGCTAATAATATTTTTTATTTAAAACTATCGTATCAATTTTTAAAATTGGAAAAATTTTTATTAAAAAAAAGAAACAAATTTTAATGTGATTCATATTCAAAATATAATATGGGAAAAAATAAGGATTTAATTGTTATATTATCTTTTGTTTTGATAGGTATGTTCATACCTTTTATTGGTTCAATAACAATCAATTATGGTTTAGATGTGCAAAAAATTTCAACTACTTTTACATATTTTCTATTTATATTTGGAATTGAACTTTTAGTTGTATATCTATATTTTGCAATATCTAATAAAATAGCAATTAAAAAAATTGAAAAATACAAAGGAAAAAAAGAATGATATTATTCATTTAGCTAAGAATATTTTTTTCAATTGATCTTAAACAATATGGATTATTGCGTTTATCTTTATTAATTGCTATTGCTACTGTGAAACATCCCCCTTTGCATTTTGTATTGTGTTTACATATTCTACATTCTCCGTCTAGATTTTCTTTTGTAAAAATCCTATTATATGGAAAAGAATTTGGATCTGTCCATATATCTATCAAACTTCTATCTCTAATATTTCCCTCATTGTATCTATCTGGTAAGGATAGGCATCCTTGAACTGTACCATTACTTTGTATACCCATAGCAGTTAATCCTGCTTGGCATCCGATCCATGGTAGTAGCATTAGATTTGGTAGGATTTTTGAAAAATAGCCGAAATTGTGGGCACCCATTACTGGCAGTTCTTTTATAGAGTGATTTTTCCTTGTTGATGCAATAAACAAAGCTACTGAATAGAATTCTTCAAAAGACAACATTAAATCTTTTGGAAAACGACCTACTGGTGTCGCCATTTGGATTTGCCATGCGATCCCTCTATTTATTAATAAATCACGTATTAATGGTAATTCCTTAAAATTTTTTTTATGAACTGTTGTTATTACTGTAGTAGGTAAATTTGCATCGGTTAATAAATCAAGGCTATTGATACATTTTTTATATGAATTTTTTACTCCTCTTATGGTATCATGGGTTTTTGGTATCCCTCCATCTAAACTTATTGTTACAGCATATGGATTTATTTTTGTTAACTCTGAGATTATTTTTTCATTTATTAATAGCCCATTTGACATAATTGTTACGTTCATATCTAGTTTTCTTATGTATTGAGCTAATTTATTCCAGTCATTTCTTAGAAATGGTTCTCCGCCCATTAATGATATCAATCTTGTTCCTAATTTTTTTAAATCTTCACATAACTTAAAACCTTCTTTTGTTGTTAGTTCATTAACTCGTATATTCCCGGCAGATGAGCCACAATGAAGACATTTCATATTGCATTTTAGGGTTGTCTCCCAGACAACACTTATTGGAGTGTATTTATGTAATTTCATAATAATCATCTTTTAAAAAAATAAATGAAGATCGCTTTGGCGATCCCCTCTATAATAGTTCTTAGAAAAATCCACCAAATAATATTTTAAAATCTTTGATGCTTACTCCTGTATAATATAAGCCTACTGGTCCACCTGGCATTATTAGATGTCCCAGTAACATAAAGGTTCCAGTTAATAATGCTAGTGTTATTATATTTTTGGCGTTTCTTTTTGCTAAGATTATGTCTGTCTCTGTTAGTCCTAGGGGTTGTCCAAGTTTTGTTAGCTTTGAGTTTATTTTTTTTCTTTTTGTTATCATTTTTTCCTCCTGGTAACATATATTTGTTATGTGCTACCGTGTCACATGTATACACTTTTCATTTAAATATTTTACGTAATTAAATATTAAAAAAATAAATAATTAAAAGTGAAGGTAAAAAATAAATATGAAAACTTTTATTCCGGGTAAAAGAGGTTATTATATGGTAGTAATCGTAGATGAAGAAAAATGTACAGGTTGCGGAGCATGCGAAGAATCATGTCCAGTTGAAGCAATAAAGGTAGATGGAAAAGCCAAAGTAGATGAAGAAACGTGTATCGATTGCGGAACATGTATTGATGAATGCCCTGTTGAGGCTTTAAGTCTTTAAAAAAAAATTATTTTCTTTTTTTCTCTTTTTCAATTAATCTATTTTTAACCTTTTCACTTTTTAGCTCCCTAAGAGCATCAGCACTAATCCATCTTGCAGATTTGGAATCAATTCTTCTTATCTGATTTGAAATTTCAATAGCTTTTTTGTTTAAATACAAACTTCTTTTACCAATATTTCTAAGCGCCCAATTTACAGATTTTTTAACATAATTTCTCTCATCGATTGAATTTGTAATTATCAATGGAAAAAATCTTGTAAACATATCATCATCTGTATTTTTATCATGAACAGATAAACCTGCAATCAATGAAAAAGCAGCTCTCTTAATAAATTCCATATCAGAAGAAGCCCACTGAAATATTTTATCCCAAGCATAAGGTGTTAAATCAAAAAGACTTGTACATGCTTGATCACATATATCCCAAGAATCAAAATCCAAAACCCAATTATCCATTTGATCATTTGTTACTTTTTTTGGATCATCAATAAAACAAGCTAAAAGTTTCATATCATGAATACCTGAATTCCACATCTGCAGTGCAAGTTTATGATCTGTACCAATTTCCTTTGCAATTTTTCTTAATTTATAAACAGAAACACCCAGATTATTAATTGGATTAATGCCATATCTAGCCATCCCTTCAACTGCTTTGGAATCTGACATTGATTTTAATTTTTTTAAAACATTTTCATATTCCATCAATATATCTTCCCATATTAATTATAAAAAAATGTTAAATAAATATCCAGCAATTATTACTTGAGGTATTGTTATTATTGGAAGCCAGATAGCAGCTCTTTTTCCAATATTATGCCAAATAAGTCCTATTTCGGTGACATCTGATACTACACCTGCCATAAGGAAAGTAAAACTGTTACCAAATGCTTTGGTTTGATTAAAAATTTCAAAGGCAAGTGGCGAGCTTCCTTCAGAACAGACTTCGATGATTGTCGCAAAAAATAACGTTACAAGCAATCCAATAATACTAGGACCCATAAATTCATTAAAATAATGCTGCGGTATGAACGCTCTTGCAAATGCTGCAAGTAGCATTCCTATTAAAAGCCACCACATAACCATTTTTGTAAGTTCCCATGAACCTACAAGGGTACCCTTAAATGCAGCTATATTGTTTTTTTTGGAAAAATCATAGTCTTTTAATCTTCTTTTTATATCTTTTATTATTGAAAAATCAGTATGTACTGCTTTATCTTCTCCCATTTTACAAGCATTACACTCAACTTTCCCTTGACGTTCTAAAAATTGATATATCAAACCTGTAATCGTTGCAATAATTATTGCTGTAAAAACAATAAATACCGCTTTGATTCCAAAAAATCCAAAAAGTAAAACAGTTATGGGTAGATTAGCCCAAGGTGAAGCAAGTAGAAAAGCAACAACAGATGATGTACTTGCCCCTTTTTTATATAATTCAATTGCTATAGCTAAAATTCCATGAGAACAAGCACTCATTAGAAATCCAAATACTATTGAATAGAGAATTGTTCTTTTTTGATGTCTTGATAAATATTTTTCAATGTATTTTCTTGGAATGAAATAATCAATAATTCCTCCAATTAAAAAACCAAGTAATATTGCCCACCATATAATTTTTAAATAATCTATAAAAGCATTAAAAAAGGGTTGTAAAAAAGATATGAAATAGCTTATTATTAAAATTAAAGTTATTACTATTAATGTGATGTATAATCTCTCTTGATACCACTTCTTTTTTCCATAATTTGCACAACTTGGACAATATTTTTCATTATCAATTATGTTATTTTGTTCTTCATATTTTTTAATACAATGTTCGCTACAAAAATAATGACCATGTGCAGGAATAGTACCTTTCATTCCACATATAGGGTCGGTTTTATCCATTTATGCACCAAATCTTATGATATTATTTAATATTTTGTCTAGACAAATTTTATTAGTTTTATTTATAAAAAAAAACAGTTGGAGATGTAAAATAGTAAAAGATAAAATATTTGTGAGGAGAGGAGGTAAGAGGATAATGGGATGCGGAAAAATCCCCTTCTATTTTACATCTCCGTTTTTTGTAAATTATATTCTTTAACATAATGTATTTTTTTTCTACAATTAATCTATTAACAATTGTTAATAGATTTTTTGGTATATATAATTTTCCATTATAAAACCGTTTTTTTTATAAAAATTTATCAAAAATTTATTTAATTAACAATTAAAATTTATTAAAATAAATATCAGAAAGATGATTAATAATTATTTTCAAAAATATTACATTTCAAAACTATAAAGAATCTAGTTTTCATCCCATTTTTTACATAAAAATTTTTAAAAAGTAAAATGTTTCTTTTTTTTAAAAAATGAAAATTGACAATATCAATAAAAAAATTTTATTTCTTCTTCAAAAAGATGCTAGAATGACATATAAAGAAATTGCTAACGAACTAAAAAGATCAGAGACAACAGTTAGAGATAGAATTAAAGCAATGGAGAGAGCAGAAATAATACAAGGATATACAGCACTAATAAACAAAACATCACTTGGTTTTAATTTTTTTGCAATGATTTTTGCAAACCCAATATCCTCCTCTGATCTAGATACAATAACAGATAAGGTTAAAAAAGTAAAAAATGTGATGAGAGTATACCAAATCTCAGGACATAAAAGACTAGCTATCTTTATGGTTGCGCCATCATATTCAGAACTTAAAAAAATCATAAAATCAGAACTAATACCTATTGGTTTAAAAGATGAGGAGATCGTAAGTGTTCTTGAAGCAGATAGAGAATTTATATATCCATTAGAAATTCCTTAAAATAGCTAGATAAATTTTTTTTGTTTTTAAATCCCGCGTAAAGTAGCGTTTTTCTTTTTGTTTTTAGCGTTTTTTTCAGCATATTTTTATCTATATAAACAGGTTTGGATTATTTTATTAATAGAAACATTTCTATTAATAAAGAAAAGAGGCAAAAAAAGTAAAAAAATATAATAAGGCAAAATAAAACAGTTTGATTAAAAATTGTTATTTGAAAATAGAATGAGAGCGAAGATGAGGCATAATAAATATTTTCTCCTCCCCCTTTTCGTTTCTCATAAACTATTTTCAAATAAGGATAATTTAATGGAGATCTGATTGATTATGATGTTGGGAAATCAACCAATAATAATTTTAAAGGAAGGGACAACCCGAGAAAAAGGTAAAGATGCATTATCTAATAATATAATGGCTGCTCTTGCTATATCTGACGCTGTAAAATCAACATTAGGCCCAAAAGGAATGGACAAGATGCTTGTTGATAATATAGGTGATGTAATCATTACAAACGATGGTGCTACAATTTTAAAGGAAATCGACGTTGAGCATCCCGCTGCAAAAATGATTGTTGAAGTTGCAAAATCACAAGATGAAGAATGTGGTGATGGTACAACAACAGCAGTGATTCTAACCGGGGAGCTGCTAAAATATGCATCCCAATTAATTGATCAAAATGTCCATCCCTCAGTTATTACTCGTGGTTTTAAAATAGCATCTGATAAATCTATTGAAATTTTGAATGAAATTTCTATTTCTTTGAAAAATGATGATAGGGAAATATTACGTAAAATTGCTATTACCTCTATGTCAAGTAAAGGAGGTGCAGGTTCTGCAAAAGGGATATTATCAAATGTAATTGTTAACGCAGTTACAAGTGTTTTAGTAAATGATTTTGGAAAAAATAGTGTTGACCTTGACAATATAAAAATTCAAAAACAAAAAGGTGGGGCAATTGAAAACACTGAAACTATAAAAGGAATTATTATTGATAAAGGAAGAGTTCATGAAAATATGCCAAAGTTTGTAAAAAATGCAAAAATTGCTATTGTTAATGCAGCATTTGAAGTAAAAAAAACAGAGATAGATGCTCGAATACAAATATATGATCCTTCACAACTTCAAGCATTTTTAAATGAAGAAGAAGGGATGATTAGGAACATGGTTGAAAAGGTAAAAAAGAGTGGAGCAACCGTTCTAATCTGTCAGAAAAGTATTGATGATATTGCTCAATATTATCTAGCAAAAAATAATGTTTATACTATAAGTAATGTTAATGATAGCGATATAAATAAACTTAGTAAAGCAACTAGTGCTAAGATTGTTGTAAATATCGATGATTTAAATAATAGAGATTTAGGTTTTGCAGGTTTAGTTGAAGAGCGT
>Ga0272442_10009480_pt1 | contig 12162 bp, 8 predicted proteins | sample SSMForm2O_FD_200262 | JGI IMG/M metagenome (GOLD analysis project Ga0272442, IMG submission 200262) | Marine sediment archaeal communities from Little Sippewissett salt marsh, Falmouth, MA, United States - SSM-Form-2O | ecosystem: Environmental > Aquatic > Marine > Wetlands > Sediment ... | reverse complement strand
GGACTTCACAACACCTTCGAGGACGTCGATCTCGACGCACCCGAGGCCTGGAACCTGACCACTGGAGACGCTTCGGTCCTCGTCGCCGTGATCGACACGGGCGTGCAGCAGAATCACCCCGACCTGCATTTGACGGCGGGAACCGACACGACGGACGATGGTCCCGGCAATGGAGGACCGGTTAACGAGTTCGATAATCACGGAACGATGGTCGCTGGTTGCATCTCGGCCATCATCAACAACGCCTTAGGCACCGTGGGCATCGCCCCCGGATGCCGCGTCGCCTCGATCCGCGCCATGAAAGCCCAAAACGCCGAAGGCGCTTGGAGCACGAAAACCAGCTGGACCGTCAACGCCTTCTCCTGGGCCCAATCGCAAGGAGCCCGGATCACGAACAACAGCAACGGCTATGATATCAGCTCGAGTTTCACGAACGCCGTCACGCAAAAATACAATGAAACACGTGCCAACGGCATGGTTCACTTCTCCAGCGCCGGAAACGAGGGCGTCGCCGTCCTGCCCTTCCCTGCAAACATATCTTCAGTCAATGCGGTGGGAGCCGTGGATCCCTCCGGCGGACACTCCTTTTTCAGCAACACGGGCGAGGAAATGGCCTTCGCCGCTCCCGGCGTCAGCATCTATACCACGGATCGCACCGGCGGCGACGGACTCGGCCTTGGAGATTATGCGACGTCAGCCGGCACCTCCTTCTCTTCACCTTATACCGCCGGTGTGGCGGCCCTGCTGCTGTCCTACAAACCCTCACTGACGGCGGATCAGGTAGAAGAAGCGATGCAACAAAGCTGCGTCGACCTCGGCCAGCCCGGACGAGACTCGTATTTCGGCTGGGGCCTGGTCAATGCCTATAGCGCGCTACTTACGATTGCCGATCCAACGCCCACGCCTACTCCAAGCGACACACCAACGCTTTCGGGTTCGACCGAAGCGTTTCTGCTTTCAGTCTATTGGCAACAACAGCGCGAGGCACTGCCCACACCGCTAAATCCGGCCGACTTCGACCAAATCAATCGCGAAGATGACAGCGTGATCGATTGGAACGACGTGTACGAGGGGATTCAAGAACGGAACAGTGAATAGCATCCGAGGCTTGCTACTGCGTTTTTTAAAAGATTCCCTCACCAAGGCAAAAGAGAGAAGGGCGTGTGGCAGCTCCTCAACTTGTTGAGGGCTGCAAGGCAATCACACTCGCTCCCGCATCGCAGAAAATCAAAGGAAGCTGGGTGCCCCACCGCTTGCGGTGGGTTGGTAACAGGGATTCCCACTCCAAGGAGTGGGCCACCCGCCTGAAGCGTACAAGCCCAACGGGCGAGGATAGTTTCTCACCGAGCGCCTACCGCGTCCACCAGCTCCGAGATCTGATCCACGCGCGCCTGCCACGTTTCCCCGGCGACGGCATCCTGACGCTTTTCGATCCACTCCCAACTTTTCTCCTGCAGCGCCTTTTCAACTGCCGGAACAAACGCTTCGGCACTGTCTACCAAATGAACCACCTCATGATAAGGAGCGATCTCGGGCAAATTCGTCGAAACCACCGGCAGTCCGGCGGCCAGGTACTCGCGCAGTTTGATCGGATTGACGTTGATCGTCAGTTTGTTCACGACAAAAGGAATCAGCCCCACGTCAAATCCCTTGCAGTACCCCGGCAGGCTTTCGTAAGGCTTCTGCCCGAGAAAGTAAACGTTCGAAAGACCTTCGAGAAACGACGCGTCGCAGGACAACTTCCCGATGAGTACGATGGACCACTCCGAATGCGCCCGCGCCAGCACTTCCGCCACCTTCAAGTCGATCCATTCATGAATGAGGCCGTAGAAACCGATCCGGGGCCGGGGCAGCGAGCGGATATCCTCCGGCTCTTCGGTCGCACCGTCCAGCGCCCGGGAGAAATGATCGAAGTCGACCCCGTGGCGAATCAAGTGTGTATTCGGGTTGTGCCTGCGCTTGTCTTCATAGAGCTTTTCAGCCGTTGTGAGGACCACGTCCGCTTTTTGAATTAACCGCCGCTCCATATCCAGAATCGAGTCACGGTCGATAAACGAAAACTCACTCCACTCATCCACACAGTAGTAAATCAGCTTCTTCTCTCCCAGATTCCCGACCAGTTCGACCATCGTCGGCATAAAGGTCCACAACTGAATGTCCTTCATCCCAAGTTTGCGAAGGTAGTATCGGAGATAAAGCCGGAGTAACCAGGAATTCACCTTTCGGGCCCATTTCGATTCCGGCAGCGGCAGCACGATCGGCGTAAAAGCGTGCAAATGATCATTTTCCCGATCCAGACCGCGAAAAAAACTCTTGAGCTTGTTCAAAATCCGCGAGGCGTCTGACACCGTTACCGAAGGCCGCCGCAGGGCAATGGAATTGATCCAGAGAATCTTGTTGTCCCGCGACAACAGCTTCATCACCTGGTGCTTACTCGTCGGGTCCGAGCGAAAATCATTCGCAAAGCAGACAATCGATTGTCCTTTCAGCATTCTTTATGCTCCCCACTCCTTGTAGGCGTTTAAATCCTGCCAGCTCACCGATGGAAGATCGGTTAGAATGTTCGGTCTCTCGCCCGAGCACTGATCCAGGGAATACTTCTGCCCGTCAAAATCAAAGCCAAACGTTCCCGTGAAGTCGCCCGGAGCGTCCATCTGAAAAGCCTCGTTGACCACCAGGCGTCGGGCCCGGTAAAGGAAGATTCGCATCGGCCGCTTCGGGTCCTCTTCATCATACTCGCACAGCATCCACTGCGCGGCGGCCTCGACGCCGCACGACTTGATCCATAACCGCCCACCGCCGAACACCGCTCGGCAGGTCCCAAGACCGGCCTGCGCTTGCCAGCCGCTGCGCGCCGGTTGCATCGTCAGCGACAGGGGGCGCTTTCCCTTATCGGTTACCGCAAGCACGGTCACCTGGAGCCCGTTGCCGGCAAGCCTTTCGCCGCGAACGACCACCGGCGCTTGCTGCTGCTGCCCGTAATTCGGCGAGAACCACCCCTGCGGCTGGGGCGCGCTCTCGCCAACGATCCAGTTCAGATCGTAGGCGCCTCGATTCGGAAACAGGAGGTGCCCCTGAAGATCGCCGGGCAGGTCCCTCTCGACCCGGCGTTCCGCCGGAATCCACCGAGAGTCGCCGGGCGCAAGATGCCAGAAGGATTCCACACGCGACTCCCCCTCCCGCTCGATCTCGTCCAACACCACCGCCAGAAAGTACAAACCGTCGGGATTCGACACCGTGACCCAACGCCGATGCACCGCAGCAGGAGACAAACGCTGGTAGCCATCATGTTCGGCCACGATACAGCGCACCCCACCGGCCTTCGGCCAATCGACCCGGTGGCACTTCGCCTGGCTCCTCCAGGCAAACGGTCCGGCAGGAATCGATTGATCCTGCTCGTCGATCGTCAGCGTGTTGTGCCCTCGCGTTGCGCGATAATAATCCCGCCACTCCGCGGGCCCGTTGTAGGTATACGTTCCCGGATCAACCAACACCGGCTGATTGCCAACCGAGAGCAGGAGCTGCAGCATATCGCTATGGCCGTGCCCGGCTCGACCGACTCCCAGCGGCCCATAATCAAAGAGAAGATAGGTTTCCTGCCCACCGACGCGACCGCGGCAGATCGACCACTCCGGATTTTCGGTATCTTTCCCCGCAGTCGAGGCATCAGGCTCCAGATTTTGGTAGTGTTCGATTGCCTCGCTTTCAAAGAAATACGCCAGGAGATCCTCCTCGGAACCGGCTTGGTGTTTCCACTCGCCATGGCCGAACAACGCCGCGCCAAGCGCCAAGCGCCGCCGAAAGCCGAGCAGGTCACGCTCCGCCCAGCCGAAGACAACGCCGCCGTCAGCGTCGCCGACGTCCGGCATCCGCTCCGCCGGAGGAGCCGCAGAGGCCAACCAGCGAAACATTGCCTTCAGACGATCGCCCCAGACTGGAGAAAACTCGATCCCGTTGCGCAGCCCGAGGAGATAAACCCCGGCGCAAAAATCGATCATGTAATTATGATAGTAGACCGAGCGCTCGTAGTGCATGCCTTCAGCCGTAAGTTGACGATCCAACTCCCGCTCCAACAAGCGAAGTCCCTTCGCAAGCCAGTAAGAGGCGTCCGCGAGCTCGGGAAAGTGCATGCCGGCGTAGGCAAGAGCAGCCGCCTCGCCCACCAGGTGCGTGTTTCGAGTCAGGTAGTCCTCCAAGTACCGGTCCATGTGGCTCAGATGTTGATGGATGGACACCAGCGCGCAAGCCAGCGCATCTGCGGTCAATGCTTTCGATTCCCGCACGGCCTCCAGCGCCCAGCACCAAGCCATCACCCGGAGCCCCAGCTCCAGCGGGCCGGCCCAGTTCACGCCCCACCCGGGCGGATTCTGCTCAATCCAGGAGATCAGATGCGAGACAATCCGCTCGGCGTATCGCTCCTCTCCCGTCAACAAGTAGGCCTGGCCGAGCGGGTAGAAATGCTTGTGGCGGTTCAGCTCCCAAATGAACTTGACGTCCGGCGAACCCGAGGCGGCGGAGAAGTCGATCTTCCAGAACGGCTCGTCCGGCCACCGTTGACCGCTCTCCGGGTCCCGATGCCAATCGACAGGCTCAGGCAGTGAAAGCGGCTCGTCGCCTCGGACAAAATGCCGGTTGGCCATCGTCAAGTCAGCCCGCCTGAGAATCGCTTCGACTGTCCGCTCGCAAACCCATTTCCGATTCCTTTGAAATAACACAGCGGGTGTGACAACGCCTTCGCGCGTTCGATAATATTCAAGCAACGCTTCGAGAGATTCCTCTTCCCTTCCCGCTTGAAAACCGGCGCGAACCATGTCCAACCGGACGGGGGAGAGATTCAGGAGAGAGAATACTTCACTTGCGGACGGCGCATCGGGACGCGCGCGAAATCGCCGTCGGTCCACGGCCTCATAGACCTTTCGGCGAAGCAGAAACGCCACGTCGCGGGGATTGAGTTGAGCCAAAAGGCCAAATCGCCCGGAAAGGTTCTCGAAGTTCATGATTGCATCAATTCCGGCAGTTGTTCTTGCGACAAACCGGTCTCCAGCAGCACATCTCGATAAACCGCGAGAATCTGCCCCAGCCGCTCGAAAACCGTGTCGTCCAAACACTCCTCGGCGCCATACCGGTCCGGCTCCGCCAACACTTGCTCCAGCTTCGCCGTTAGATCGTCGAGACGGCCAACGTCGAACAGCACGCTTCCCTCAGGCCGAAACTCAGTTCGACTGACAACCGCAGGAACCCCTAACGCTAAAGCTTCACGCACCGAGGAGGCGTCTCCATCGAAGTCAGTCGAGCGCAGGAACACCGTTGATTGCTTCACCGTGGCCAAATAAGCCGGATGACTCAACGCACCGGCCAACAAAACCTGTTCGGTCAAGCCGCGCGCGTCGATCTCCGCTTGCACCGACTGCCCGCCCGATTCCGGACCGAGAAGAATCAGTCCCAACTGCGGGTGCTTGGGCAGTAAAGTCCGAATCGCCTCCAGACTGAGATCGATTCCATACTCCGGCCGGTAGGCCACGGCCGAGACCAGCACGGGCCGATGCGCCGAGATAAACTTCTGAACGCGATCGGGAATCTCCTCCCCTGCCGCCTCGACCTCGCCGGTATAAGGCGGGACGATGCACAGCCGGCGCTCCGGCACCCCCAACTTCTGAACCGTATCAAACGCGAGTGGATTGCGCACCATCACCCGCCGAAAACCCGAAAGCACCGAAAGCAATAATTGGCGGCGCCACCAGGACTGCCGCTGAACAAACGCCGGCATATCCCCCGAACCCAGCGTCAAGACGCTTCGCTTGCCCGCGAGTGAACCGGCCACGGCGGTCAGACCGGCCGTCAGCCAGCTGCGAGTATTATGGCCGTTCGTGATGAGGTGGATCAGATACCCCCGGCGGGCTAATCCAAGTGTTTTCCAAAAAAAATCCATCGGCCCTGCGAATGAAATATACTCGTCGCTCGGCCGGCGGCGATTCTCGCCCGTGTTGATTATCCGGCACGGCAAATTGTGCCGGGAAAAATAATCGTGTAGTCCGAGGACTTCCACCGATTCGCCGCCGAAAGGAGGAGGATAGCAACCGACGAGACCGATTCCAAACGATGTGTCTGTTTGCACCCTTTGTCAATTCTCCGGCGGCGCCGGGTATTTCTGCGCGCCCAGCAGTCCCACGTACGCCTGAAACGTCTCCTCAACCTGGCGATCCAGCGTGAATTTGTCCAGCACGCGCTGGCGTCCGGCCTCTCCCAGGCGACGCATCAACTCCGGATCGGCCGCCAACCGCTCCATCGCATCCGCCAAGGCCTGAGGATCGCCCGGCTCCACCAGTAATCCCGTTTGACCGTCTTCCACGACCTCCGGAATCGCGCCGACTCGCGAAGAAATCACCGGCAGCCTGCAGGACATCGCCTCGATGTTCGCCAGTCCGAATGCTTCCTGCCACAAGGAAGGCGTTATAAAGACGTCCGTGTATTGGATCAGTTTCTCCACGTCGCTTCGAATTCCGGTGAAGACCACCTGCCGGCCCAGATTCCGCTCCTGGGCGAATTCCTTCAACGCTCGAAACTCGGTCCCCGTGCCGACGACCAGAAACGTTGCCTTGCTGCCTTTGCGAATGAGAATCTCGGCGGCCCGGAGAAAATGATCGATTCCTTTCTCACGAATCAGGTTAGCCACCACGGAGTAGACCGGGCGACCGCCCGGCAACTCGAGATCGGGAATATGATCCGGCTTATGCGCGAGAGGACGAAACCGCTCGGGATTGATGCCGTTGTAGACCACTTGGACCTTCCCGGGCGCCATCATCGACTTCTCGATGAGCCGCCGGCGAACAAACTTCGACACGGCGAGCACCTTGTGGATCGAAGCCGAGTTGATTCGGTTCAGGCCGCTGTAGATTTTGCTTTTTGCCCATCCCTTCTCGCTGGGCATTCCGGACGAATGGTCCGTAAACAGGATCTTGCGAATTCCCGCCATGCGCCCGAGATGAATCAACGGCGTCAAAATGGGGAAAAACGACAGGTGCAGCACCTGCGGCCGGTAGCGCCGGAACAGATTCATCGCTTCCTGATAGTAAGCGAATCGACTCCGAATCACCGGCAGAAAATCCATCACGGCGCCGCTCTCCTCAAGCCGCTCCCGCAGATTCGGAGGCGGATACGCCACGAACACCTTGACGTGCCGCAGTCCCGCGCCGGTCATGCGCTCCGCCAGGCGCAATTCGAACTCCTCATACGATCCAAACTTGACGGGATTCAGGCAGATTAAGGAAAGAACCGTTTTCGGCGTGTCATCCACTGGAGCCAATGTCCCCCTCAGAGTCCCGGCATTACCTCAAGCTCGACCTTATTATTGCTAAAGATAATAGCCGCAGTCAACCTTCCAACATTCGCATCGATTCTCCCACAATTCCTGGGGAGTCGACTGCTTGACGTTCCCCGCCGGCGGCATGCCAAAGCACCAGCGGACGTCCCCATTGCCCGAGATAACGAAACTGCTGACACCGGTCAGACACATCTCCGGCTTCTGCGTGGCGATATGACGTTGGATCTTTCGCATATTCGGATCAGGATTCTCGAAATAATCGACCATGACCTCCAGGTTGTCCACCGAATTACGGATGGGGAATCCGGCGCGTTTCCTTTCCACCAGCTGCCGAACGACTTCCCGCACCCGGTCCAGATCCTGGATCCACAAGTTGCTCTTCTTATACCACTGGCGATCCTCATCCTGCGCGTAGTTCTGCTCGATCGGCTGAACCATCAATTCCCCCTGCCCCCGCTCCTTCACCCAGTCCGCCATCGGAACGACTTCATGCAGGTTCGGCTTCATCATGACCATCTTGATGAGAATCTTCAAGTCTGTTTTGTGACTGGCGCGAAATTCATCCAGGTTGTCGATCGTTTCAATGATTTTTTCGTACATTTTCGGGATTCGCCGCACGGCAAAGTGTGTTCCCGGCGTCACTCCATCCAGCGAAATCGTGACCTGATAGGGTCGCGCCAGCACCAACTCTTCACATTGCTGCCGATTGGTCAAAAGCCCGTTGGTCAGGACTTCACTAACCAGTCCAAGATCGCTGGCGTAGCGGATGACCTCCAAAGCGTCCTTGCGCAGGAAAACCTCGCCGCCGGTGAAAACGACCATCACCGGGCCGGCCCATCGTCGGATATCCTCCAGGGTGCGTTTCCATTGCTCGGTAGTCAGCTCCCCGTCCGCTTTGTTGACAATCCAGATGTCACAGTGGACGCACTTTGAGTTGCACCGCTCGGTGAATTTAATGCAAAACCAGGTGGGCTTCACCAGGTTTTTCCCATGACGAGCGGCCAGGCGCTGCAATCGGTAATTCTTGAAATTGTAAAGGCGCGCTCGGGCAACGTCCAAACGATTCATCGAAATCCTCAACCTTTCATTCAACTTAAGCCGCGGCGGCACAATCGCCTAAGATCCACCCTGTTTCGCTTCCCAACACTCCCGATACAAGGCCTCGTAAGCCTGGACCATGTGTTCGATGGAGTACTTCTGCTCGGCATCCTTTCGAGCGGCCTCGCGCAACCGATCGGACAACGAGCGATCCCGAATCAGGCTGAGAATCGCCTCGCCGAGCCGGGCTTCATGCTCCGGCGGCACAAGCAGACCGTTCTTGCCGTCACGAATGATGTCGGGCATGCCCCCAACCGCGGTGCACACGACCGCCTTGCCGGCCGCCATCGCCTCGAGCAAGGTCAGCGGCATGCCTTCCGTTTTCGAAGGAAGCACAAAGACGTCCACCAGCGCCAACAGCACCGGAACGTCATCCCGGCGACCGGTGAAAACAACCTTATGATCGAGATGCAACTGCCTGGCCAGTGCCTCCACCGCCGCGCGCTCGGGGCCGTCGCCGACGATGAGCACTTTGAAATTCTTGGCCCCTTCCATGACCCGGGCCATCGCGCGAAGCAGATTCGCATGGTCTTTCTCTTCCGAGATTCGGGCAATCACGCCAACCACGTGATCCTCGGCTCGAATCCCAAGAGATTCGCGAAGCCTCGGGTCCGCAGGCCTTTGAAAACGCTGTACCTCAATCCCATTTTCAATCGTTTGAATCCGCTCGCGCGCTATCCCCGTCAAAACAGCGTAACGCGCTCGCGTCGGCTCGGAAACCGCAACCAAGGCGTCCGCCCATCGGCTGAGATGCCGCTCGACCCGGTGCAGCCGGGGATTGTCGAGTTCGTCCATTAACCGACCGTGCTCGGTATGAACCAAAACGGCGGTCCCCGCCAACTTCGCCGCCGGAGCCCCATAAACCAGGCAACCGGCATTGTGTGTATGAAGCACGTCGATTTTCTCCCGACGCAATAAGCGGCGCAGCTTGAGGACGAATCCCGGCCTGATTCCCGGCCCCTTGCCGAGAGCGTGCACTGGGATTCCACTGCTGCGGGCCAGGTCCGCCAGGTCGCCTTCCTGCCCCAGGCAACCGATGGCTCCTTCAATAAGGTCCCGGTTCAAATGGGACGCCAAGCCGACAACCATGTGTTCGAGGCCGCCGGTTTGAAGCGATTGACAGAGAATCAGGACTTTCAGCTTTCGGCCGCTCATTCTGAATCCTTCGATTATGCTGTTCCTCCGCCTCATTTCAGTTTACGTCAAACTTTAATATTTGCAAGGTGTTACAAGCGAATTTATTGCCGCTCGCTCGTTAAGGAAGATAATCAGGAGGGTGATAAAGACAATTCACTCTATGATCGATGGAAACAAGGGCTTTCCGTTGTTTTCGTACATCAGAAGCGCCTCACCTTCCCTATATAATTTGACTTATGGAGACCTTTGGCTAAAATAATAAACGTTTCTTGGGTTTCCAAAGCGACGAAGACGAATACGTGAGGTTTGCGCCGTTGGAGCGAAAAAAGCGGCTCCTGATGGTCTGCTACCATTTTCCTCCCTCCACGGCAGTGGGGGGAATTCGAGCAGCAAAATTTGCCAAGTTCCTGCCGGATTTCGGCTGGGAACCCATCATCTTGACGGTCCCTCCCGAGGCGAATCAGAAGGCCGGGAACAACCTGAATCCATTGATTGCCAATGGCTTAGATATTCACCGAGTAGCCCTTTGGCCGGGACTTCGGCAGATTTATCTTCGTCTGACGGGAAAATCGGGCACGGATATCTCCCGCAAAGAATCCACCTTCATCGACCAGAAGAGCAAGGCGCGGCCAACGCCCGAGCAGGGCGAAAGCCTTCTCGCACGACTCAGGCGCTATATTTTCTCGATCATGTGGCTCCCGGACGACGTTCAAGGCTGGTATCCCCCGGCGACACGGGCAGGACTTCGGCTGATTCGAAAAGGGGGCATTGACGCAATCCTCTCCTCGGGCCCGCCTTGGACGCCGCATTGGATCGCCTACCGGCTGAGCCGGAGAAGCGGTCTGCCCTGTCTGATCGACTTCCGAGACCCTTGGACTCGGAATCCCTGGAAAAGAAAATTTGTCGTCTCCGAATTCTCCCAACGAGCCGAACGATGGATGGAGCGGAAGGTTGTCCGCCAGGCCGCTCGGATCGTATGCAATACCGAGCCGCTCCGGAAAAGCTTTCTGGAATGCTATCCGGATACTCCCGCCGAGCGGTTTGTCACCATTACAAACGGATACGATCCACAGGACTACCAGGATCTGGACGTGTCTCCTCCTTCCGGCGGGCACGGGGGCTTAACCATCGCCTATGCAGGCAATCTGTACGGCGCGCGCAACCCCGAGCCTCTTTTTAAGGCCCTCAAGAACCTGCTTGACCAAGACTGGCCGGGAGCAAGGGATTGCCGTATAAGATTTATTGGGACTCGGGTCGAAACCCAGATCAAAGGGCAGGCGGAAGAGGTAGGAATCGCCGGGCAGGTGGAATTCGTACCCGCCTTGCCTCGGCGGGAGTGCCTGAAGGAACTGGCCCGGGCGCACGTGCTCCTGTTGCTCCAACCGGGAGCGCAACTTCAGGTTCCGGCCAAAGTGTTTGAATACATCCAGCTGCGCCGGCCGATTCTTGTCCTGGCCGGGCGAGGGGCAACGCAGGAGTTGATCGACCGAATGGAGGCCGGCACGGTCATCGAGCCTGAAAACATCGAGGGCGTCACCAAGGCCTTGGGGCGCCTGTTGGACGACCACCGGCAGGGCGTTTTGCTGAATGCCGGGCAGCAGAAGGAGTACCGAGAACTTCACTTCTCCACGCTGACCGGCCGGCTGGCTGAAGTTCTCAATGCGATGGTTGATTCCGGCAGTTGCTAGAAACCACAAATGACTTGGATCGAACAAGGAGAAGACCGCTGTGTTGCGAAAGTTCATGCTTAAGATTCGTCGTCGGGAAACACCTTTCTACGATTTTCTCTATCGATTTGCCAAAGGGCTGCAAACGTTTCGGATCCCGGCTTTTCGACCGATTTACGGACCCCTCTATTACCTCCGGGGATTTTGCTTGCATCTTTGGGGCACTTTCTGGCGCGCCGTATATTACGATCCTCTCTTTCGGGTGCGCTGCCATAAGGTCGGCGAGCGGCTGATGCTCATTGGAGGCATTCCCCTCATCGAAGGCAATTTGAAAATCACCGTTGGGGACGACTGCCAAATTTACGGCAAAACCACCTTCACTTGTACCCGGGTTTATGACGAACCGGAACTGATCATCGGCGATCGGACTCATTTCGGTTTTCAAGGTGTGATCAGCGTCGGTCAGCGGGTGGAACTCGGCAACGACGTCCGGATTGCCCAGCGCTGCTTCATCGCCGATAACGACGGCCATCCCCAGGATTATTGGAAACGAAGAAAGATGCAGCACCAGCCGGTCGCCCGAGAGGACATCAAGCCCATCAAGATTGAAGATGATTGTTGGATCAGCTCGAATACTTTAATCCTGAAGGGCGTCACGATCGGCCAAGCGTCGATCATCGGCGGCAACTCAGTCGTCACCCGCAGTATCCCCCCCTTCTGCGTCGCCGCCGGCGCGCCGGCTAAGGTCATCAAGGAACTGCCCATCCCGGACGAACTGGCCCCCTTGCGCGAGCGCCGCGACCGGGAAATGGATCGAACGCCGAAAGAGGAAGAGAACGCCTTCATCACTCGCGACGGGATGACGCCGAGTCAAGGCCGCCGAGGAACTACTTAGTGCCGGCTTGTTCGCTCGTTCCCTGCGCATACAAATCCAGGATG
>Ga0272442_10009478_pt1 | contig 12162 bp, 8 predicted proteins | sample SSMForm2O_FD_200262 | JGI IMG/M metagenome (GOLD analysis project Ga0272442, IMG submission 200262) | Marine sediment archaeal communities from Little Sippewissett salt marsh, Falmouth, MA, United States - SSM-Form-2O | ecosystem: Environmental > Aquatic > Marine > Wetlands > Sediment ... | reverse complement strand
TTCCATCTGCCCGACTTCTCCGGACTGAGGTTCTGCTTTGTAATCATCTCCATGACAGGGATCCTTGAATATCTGAATCCTGTCAGCCAGCCTGAAACAGTACCGGTAAGGACAATTATCAAAACAAGAAGGCACCATAAAACGGGATTGAGAAAAACCTGGCTGCTCATTGTCTTATTCAGTGTGGTGTTTATGAAATCCATTCCAAGGTCAATGATAAATATTGCCGGGATGAGACTCAGTATAACAATAAGGTTCGATTCAACAAGGATCAGCTTCCTGATATTACCGAAGGAAGCTCCGAACACCTTTCTTGTTCCCAGCTCGTGTGCTCTTTCGGAAACACCTGCCCGGGCTAGCAGTATGTAATTTGCTATTGATATTATCAGTATGAATATTGAGATTATCTCATAATATTTGAGGTCATCGGGATTTCCGTGACGAAGGAAATAATTCCCCGTAATATCCTGCGAACCCAGGTAAATGTCTGCAACCGGTTGTAAAGTGTAATGGAGCTCCTCTTCATTTTCAACATTGATGAATTCTTTATACTTCTCCATAGCATTGGTCAGTTTATCAAGGTCTGTATCCTTCTGTAGCACAACACACGAATAAAAGTCGGAGTTTATCCAGCCCGGTTCGGTTCTCTGTTCATTCCCATATTGACCAAGTGATCTCTGAAACTGAAGCAACATCTTTACTGATAGTAAGATATCGGCTATCATTGCCGGATGAAGAGTTGAATTTGCCGGGAAGTCCTTGTATACTCCGGTAACAGTAAGCGCCTCAAAATCGTCAGTAAATTTTACATTTATAATCTTCCCTATGGGAGATATCTCTCCAAAATATTTCTGTGCCGACTCTGCTGAGATAGCTATTTCATTCCGGGCAATCGCAGGATTACCTGATATAAATTCAATACCCAGGATAGTGTATAGTGATTTATCTGCAAAACCAAAATGATTCTCCCTTACAATCTCATTTTTCGAATTCCTTATAAGAACAGATCCCGACTGGCTATACCTGAAGAAATCCTTTACACCGGGAAACTCCTGCTCCATTGTTTTAGCCAGAGGATATGGTGTCTGTGATGAATTGCCGAAAATTATCCTGTATACATTTTTATGGTCGGGTATAAATTTATCAAAGGAGCGTTCGTGAATTATCAGTGCTGTCAGTACTATGATACATCCTAGCCCTATTCCCAACCCAAGTATGCTGATGGCGGATATAACCTTATTCCTGAAAATACTCCTTATCGCTGATCTTATATCGGATCTGAACATTGTAAAAAAGTTTACATATATATAACCAATATTATACCAATAATCTAAATAACTGAATAACAGATGTTTATATTTTCACTTATCCTGTAAACGTAAATTATTTTTACATTTTTCCGTAAAATATTTTTACATTTCAATTAAAATATTATATCTTTACAAAGGAAACACCCCCCATCCCCCCTAAGGGGGGCTAAAACCCATAAATAACTCATAACGTAGTGATGATTGGGTTTTTTACCCCCTTTAGGGGGTGTTACGCGAAGCGGAACGGGGGTCTCTACTTTAGGGGGCAGGCCCCGAACTTCGCTGGTGCCGATTTGTAATCGGCACCTTAAATGGCACGGATTACAAATCCGTGCCAGCAATGGGGACCGGGGGTCAACTTCGCTGGTATTAAAAATATTATGTCAGTCAATAAAGGAAACATACTGATCGTTGATGATAACAAAAGTATTCTGAGTACTCTCGAGATACTTCTGAAACCTGAATTCGGGAAAGTCACGGCCATATCGAATCCTAACCAGATACTGTCGGAATTAAGGCTGAACGACTACAATACGGTACTTCTCGATATGAACTTTACCGCAGGTGTAAATACAGGTAATGAGGGCATCTATTGGCTGGACAAGATAAAGGAGACATTTCCTGATATATCTGTTGTAATGATTACAGCATACGGGGATATCGATACCGCAGTGAGGGCCCTGAAAGCAGGAGCTTCTGATTTTATCCTTAAGCCATGGGATAATGAAAAGTTACTGGCTACCCTGAGACTTGCCAACCAGCTTAATATTTCAAAGAAAGAGGTTCAGAACCTTAAGGCCAGGGAGACGCTGCTTAAAAAAGAGATGAATAGTGAAAAGAGACCTATAATAGGATCTTCCCCACAGATTACGAAGGTACTGGATATTATCAGGAAGGTTGCCACGACTGATGCAAACATACTGATCACAGGAGAAAATGGCACGGGCAAGGAGCTTGTTGCCAGGGAGATACACCGTTTATCTGACAGGGCAAATGAACTGATGGTGAGTGTTGATATGGGCTCAATTACTGAATCCTTATTTGAAAGCGAACTGTTCGGACATGTGAAAGGTGCTTTTACCGATGCCCGCGAGAACAGACAGGGCAAATTTGAACTGGCACATAAAGGAACTCTTTTCCTTGATGAAATAGGTAACCTCTCATTTCATCTCCAGGCCAAGTTACTGGCAGCTATTGAGAACCGGCAGATAACAAGGATAGGATCGAACGACCTTATACCGGTCGACATCAGGCTTATATGTGCCACAAACAGAATTCTGTCCAATATGGTAAGAGAAGGTCTTTTCAGGGAAGATCTCCTTTACCGGATCAATACCATACAGATAGAAATGCCCCCACTGAGGGAAAGGGGTAACGATATAATTACCCTGGCCGAATTCTTCCTTTCAAAATGTACAAATAAATACAGCAAACCCCGGCTGAAAATCAGCAAACAGGCTCTCGACAAGCTGATGAGCTATACATGGCCGGGAAATGTCAGGGAGCTGCAAAATACAATCGAGAAAGCAGTGATCCTCAGTGAAAAAGATATTATTAAACCTGAAGATCTGTATCTGAGACCTGTCAGCGAAATAAAAGACCTCGATTCTTTCACCTCGCTTGAAGAGATGGAAGAAAAAATGATGCAGATAGCCGTGGAGAAAAATAATGGTAACTACACTGCTGCTGCCGAACAGCTTGGCATTACCAGGCAAACATTATATAACCGTTTAAATAAAAACCGACGAAATGATTAGTAAAAATCTATATATAAATATTTTAATAAGGACCGGCCTTATTGTCACACTCGCCCTTCTGATGGGTTACCTGGTATTTAATCAGCAATCAATACGATTTTCAATAATCTGCTTCGCAACGATTATAATACTAACCTTAAACCTTATAACATATCTGAACAGGACAAACAGGAATATCAGGTTCTTCTTTGATTCAGTCAGGAATGACGATTCAAATCTATCATTCCCTGTCGATAAAAAAAGCGGCAGCCTCAGGGAACTTCACCAGAGTATGAATAACGTTAATCAGCAGATCCAGGAACTGAAAATAGAAAATGCACAACAGGAACAATATTTTCAGAAAATACTGGAACATCTTGCTACAGGTATCATAACCTACAATAATAAAGGATTTATTCTTCATGCAAATTCAGCGGCAAAGAGGCTTTTATCGCTTGATATACTCACTCATCTGCAACAAATAGAACAAGTCGATAAAAAACTGTTCACGACAATAAAAGATCTAAAACCATACGAAAGACACCTTGTTGCCATCAACACCTTACAGGGAGAGATACAATTATCATTGAAATCAACATCTTTCGGATCAGATGATAATGAACTGGTAATATTATCAATACAGGATATCAAACATGAACTTGATGAAAAGGAGGTTGATTCATGGATGAGACTGATAAGGGTCTTAATGCATGAAATAATGAACTCAATAACTCCAATAACATCCTTATCTGACTCTCTGTTAAATATTTACAGGCATGGTGAAATGCCGGTTCAGCCAATGGAAATAACTGATAAGAGTATTGAAACAACACTCAACGGATTAAATGTAATAAAAGAACAGGGTAAAGGTTTGATGGAGTTTGTAGAGTCATACCGCAAGCTCACACGCTTACCGAAACCTGAAATGAAATCCTTTATCATCTCCGATCTGTTTGCCAGGGTTAAAGTACTGACTGATTCACTTGAAAAGGGTAAGAATACTGATATTATTTTCCATGATGTCAACTCTGAAATGGAAATTTATGCAGATGAAAATCTTATTTCACTTGTCCTGATTAATCTTATTAAAAATGCTGTAGAAGCCAATGAAAAAAACCCGGAATGTAAGATAGAAATCTCAGCAGGCTATGATACAAATGAAAAACCTGAGATTTGTGTTTCCGATAATGGCCCGGGAATAAACAAGGAGAATATCGAAGAAATTTTCATACCATTTTTTACAACACGGGAAAAGGGATCAGGAATAGGGCTCAGCATATCGAAACAGATTATGGGAGTACATGGAGGAACCCTGAAGGTCAGATCTGTACCCAACAAGGAAACCATATTCTGCCTGTGCTTCCATAGCTGAAACGGGTTCCGGTAATAGATATTAAATTTGTCCCAATTATCAGGCTGATGAATGAGAATGAACTGATCCGTCTTTATGATAAACATCCCGTTCTTCACGGACTGGCAGATACATTATGCTTATCAGGACCAGAAACAATAAATATTTCTGGCGTCTCAGGTTCATTAAAAGCCATTATTATAGCCGGTATCTTTCACAGAACACAAACTACCAACATTGTAATTGTCCCGGAAAAGGAAGATGCGGCATACCTCTATAACGATATTGTCACCCTCACCGGTGCGGAATCGGTCTTCTTTTTCCCTTCAACATTCAAAAGATCTATACTTTACGAACAAACCGATCCTGCCAGCATAGTACTCCGTACCGAAGTGTTGAACCACCTGGCCTCCGGAAAAAGAAAAAGTGTGATAGTTACCTATCCGGAAGCTGTTATGGAAAAGGTAATAAGCCGGAGCAATCTCAGGAAGAATACCTTTATAATCTCCAAAGGAGATAAGCTGTCGCCCGGATTTCTTGAAGAGGTTCTCCACGAATACAATTTCGAGAGAGTCGATTTTGTATATGAACCGGGGCAATATGCAGTACGGGGAAGTATTACCGATGTGTTCTCTTTTTCTGCTGATCTGCCCTGCCGGATAGATTTTTTTGGTGAAGAGGTCGATTCAATAAGAACCTTTAACCCCGACGACCAGCTTTCAGTAACAAAGCTGGAAAAAATATCGGTCATACCGAATATTCAGGATATATCTATTGAACAGACGAACGATATCTTAACCGGATTTTTTCCGCCATCATCAGTAATATGGTTCGAAGACAGTCCATTCATAAAAGAAAGAATAAATACTATTTACAGCCAGACTCTGAAGAGTGAAGAAACTGAGGCCAGAAATGACCTGGTAATTACAGGCAACCGGTTCATTGAATCCTGTTCCGATTTCAGGATAATTGAATTTGGAAATACTAACCTCTTTAATCCGGCATTAAAATTCCGGTTTAATTCAGAACCACAACCTGTTTTCAATAAAAACTTTGAATTGCTTTCCGAAAAACTTGCTGCCAATAAGCGGCAGGGATACGATACTATTATTATATCTGAAAGCCAGTCGCAGATCGACAGGCTCAGGGACATTTTTACGGAGATAAATCCCTCGGTAGAGTTCACTCCGGTATTAATTAATCTGCATGGCGGTTTTACCGATCATGATATTAAAACCGCACTGTTCACCGATCACCAGATATTCGACAGATATCATAAATTCAGGATCAAAGGCTATTTCACCCGTAAGGAGAGTCTTTCCATCAAAGAGCTTACAGGACTTAATCCGGGTGATTATGTTGTTCATATCGATCATGGTATCGGCAAATTCGGTGGTCTTGAGAAAATTGATGTCAACGGCAGGATTCAGGAAGCCATTAAGCTGGTTTACAGGGATAACGACACTCTGTATGTCGGTATCCATTCACTTCACCGTATATCAAAGTATAAGGGAAAAGACAGCAGCCCTCCGAAGATTTACAAGCTCGGTTCAGGTGCATGGCAAAAGCTCAAACAGAGTACAAAGAAGAGGGTTAAGGATATTGCCAAAGATCTTATCCGCCTCTATGCAGCCAGGATGGCATCAGGTGGGTTTTCTTTTTCTCCTGATTCTTATATGCAGAGAGAACTGGAAGCATCATTCATTTATGAAGACACACCCGATCAGCTTGCATCAACAAATGCCATAAAGGCAGATATGGAAGCCCGTCACCCCATGGACAGGCTTGTTTGCGGAGATGTAGGTTTTGGTAAAACAGAAATTGCTGTACGTGCTGCCTTTAAGGCAGCAGCCGACAGCAAACAAACAGCTATACTTGTACCGACAACCATACTGGCACTTCAACATTTTAAGACATTTTCTGAACGGCTGAGAGACTTCCCTTGTACCGTTGAATACCTGACACGCCATAAAAAACCGGCTGAACAAAAAAGGATAGTCTCACAACTCTCTGACGGAAAGATAGATATTATCATCGGAACACATAAGCTTGTGGGAAAAGACATAAATTTCAGCGACCTGGGATTATTGATCATTGATGAAGAACAGAGGTTTGGTGTGTCGGTAAAGGAGAAACTTAAAAACCTTAAAATAAATGTCGATACTCTCACACTTACTGCCACACCAATACCCCGCACACTGCAATTTTCACTTATGGGAGCCAGGGATCTTTCGATAATAAATACACCCCCACCGAACAGGATGCCAATTGTTACCGAGCTACACCGGTTTAATGAGAATATAATAAGGGAAGGTATTGAATACGAAATTTCAAGAAACGGGCAGGTTTTTGTTATCCATAACCGTGTCGAGAACATAAAAGATATTGAAACAATAATCAGGGGGATCTGTCCGAAGGTAAAAACTGCTGTAGTACATGGGAAAATGACCGGAAGGGATATAGAAGACGTAATGTTTGGTTTTATTCAGGGTGATTATGATGTACTGATTGCAACAACCATCATTGAATCGGGGCTCGATATCCCGAATGCCAATACCATATTTGTTAATGAAGCCCATCATTTCGGTCTCTCCGAACTTCATCAACTAAGGGGCAGGGTGGGCCGTTCAAATAAAAAGGCTTTTTGCTATCTGCTCACACCCCCCATGGAATCACTGACACAAGAGGCAAGACGAAGGCTTAAAGCAATAGAAGAATATTCCGAACTCGGCAGCGGATTCAATATTGCCATGCAGGACCTTGACATCAGAGGTTCCGGGAATCTTCTCGGAGGTGAACAAAGTGGTTTCATAGCAGATGTGGGTTTTGAAACATACCAGAGAATCCTGAATGAAGCTATGGCAGAGCTCAGAGAAACAGATTCAGCAAGACGTGATAGTCATCAAATAGATGAAGAGAGAAAGAGCCAGGAAAAAAAGGAAAAACAAGACTTTACAATCGATACAGATTTTGAAATAATGTTTCCCGATGAATATATATCAAACATCCCTGAACGGATCAGATTGTATAAAGAACTTAATGAGATTGAAAACGAAGAGTCACTTAAAGAATTTGAGAGTATGCTCACCGACAGGTTCGGGCCGATACCTTCTGCTGCATCGGAACTCCTCGATATTGTACGCATTAAATGGCTTGCCGTAAAGCTGGGTATTGAAAAAATAGTACTGAAAAATAACCTTCTGATAGCTAATTTTATTTCAGACCCAAATTCGTCTTTTTACAAAAGCAGCTTATTCATATCTATCATGAATCATGTTAACAGGTATCACAAAAGCATGAGTATAAAACAAAAAGAATCAAAACTGAGCCTTACCGTTTCAGATGTCAGTTCCGTAAAAACCGCCATTCAGGTTCTTAATAATATTATATCAGGAATATAAATTTCCTATACTTCAAAACTCTGTGTAGCTCAGTGTCTCCTCTGTGTAACTCAGTGTAAGTTCTTCAGATAATTATTTCACAGAGAGTCACAAAGGAGACATTGAGTGACACAGAGAACTCTTACGGTTGAAATTAATTATAAGGTAGTTATATCTTAAATGCGTAACTTTGTACTTTATTTACAACTATGAATCTGATATTTGATATAGGTAATACTGCGACTAAAATTGCATTATTTGATGGCCATAAAAAGGAACTCTCCCTGAGAACCAAACAGTACAGCTGGGATGAACTAAAAAAAATATTCTCTCCCTATAAAATTGAAAGAGCGATAGTATCTTCAGTAAGGTATACACCGGAGTTTATTATTGATCTTGCCACACTTGATATACCTTATGTACATACCCTGTCGTATAATTCAAAGCTTCCCTATAAGATCCAATATGAAACACCCGAGACACTTGGTGCCGACAGAATTGCTGCCATCGCAGGAGCCTGCTGTTTATTTCCCGGACAAAAGGTACTGGTAATAGACGCAGGAAGTGCCATTACATATGATTTTATCTCAGGTAAAACCTTTAAAGGAGGAAATATATCTCCGGGTATCAGCATGAGATTCAAGGCACTCAATAAATTCACACATAGGCTGCCGCTGGGTGCGACGACCGAGAAATTCAATTCCCCCGGCAGAAATACCCTTGAAGCAATCACTGCCGGCGTTATTAACGGAGTCATATATGAAATAAATGAGTATATTCGCACGTTTGAAGAAAAACATAAAGGCATAAATCTTGTTCTTACAGGCGGTGATGCCGGATACCTGAAAACCAGAATTACCCAAAAAGTCAATTATATGCCTGATATTGTGATAGAAGGATTAAATTACATTTTAGAACACAATGTATAGATTAAGGGCAGCAATAGTTATAATTAATATATTATTCTTATCATTTTCTGTTTCAGGGCAAAAACTTATTAATTCTCCATATTCTCGTTTTAATTTAGGACTGCTTGAACCGGCAGGTTCATTCAGAAGTATCAGTATGGGAGGCATTGGGACTGCTGTAAGGGATAACAGTTCTATATATTACATGAATCCTGCATCCTATAGCAGTATAGATACAAATTCATTCGTCTTTGACTTCGGCCTTGATTATGGTATGAGTTTCCTTACTGAAAATTCATCAACATATTATTCGGATGATATGAATTTTGATCATCTGTTGATTGGCTTTCCAATTTTAAAGGGATTGGGAGTCAGTGTCGGAATAATACCATTCAGTAATGGTTACTACAAAATAACCAACGAGGTTACAGAACTTGATCCGGAGTATGATGAAGATACAGGTGAATATACAGATATTCATTCAGGGGAAGGCGGATATTCGAAAGTTTTCTTCGGTGCCGGTCTGGATATTGCCAGATACTTCTCTGTTGGGGCAAATATGACAGTATTATTCGGAGAAATATCCAGAATAAATCAGATCATTTTTGATGACTACTATTATGTTTTCCATAATAGTAATACAGAAAAGTTACACCTCTCAGGTATCAATGTTGAGTATGGAGCCCAGTTAAGTCTCCCTTTTGGTGATGATCTTTTTTTTAATGCAGGTATATCATTAACTCCGGGAACAAATTATAAAACAGATTATGAGAATCTGTTTTCACTGTTTTCGGCCTATGGCTCGGTTGATACATTAACATATAATACAGATGCATCAAAAGCTTATATGCCGGGCACTCTTCGTACAGGAATTTCCTTCGGGGTGAAAAACAAGCTTACAGTCGGATTCGACTATATTGAAACAAGATGGTCAAAGGCAAATATCATCGGTACAGGTGGGGTATATGCTGATACCCGGTCATTTAAATTTGGCCTGGAATATATACCTGAAAAGTATTCCAACTACAGTTATCTGAGACGAGTGGAATATCGTATCGGAGGACACCTGGAAGATAACTATATTAAAATCGATGGAGACCAGTTAAAGGAATATGGAATCAGTATGGGTTTCGGAATACCATTGAGACGCTCCAATTCAAAAATCAATCTCTACATTGACTATACTAATAGATACGGGTTCGACATATCATTTATGCATAGTGAGGAACTCATTACTATTGGATTAAGTCTGAATTTATACGATTTCTGGTTCCTGAAGCCTAAATATGATTAAATACTTTTTATCGGAACATCTTTGAAAAGAATTAATGCCATATACAGATTATTCTCAGTATTGCTGTTCAATGCTTTCCTGATACTTTCGTGTGAAGTTAAGATTGAAAAGACCAAGGGTTTTGATATATTAACCCTTCCTTCACTATCGGGAAAGGATATAAATACTGTTTTCACTGATTCGGGTAAGATACAGCTTATTATGTCATCACCTGTAATGGAAAGATGGGATAATATGGGTAATCCGTATACAGAATTCAGGAATGGTATGATAATCGAGTTTTATGATGGCCAACCGGATCCTGTTGCCAATGTAGCTGCCAGATATGCAAAGTATGTTGACAGTCAAAAGCTATGGGAGCTTTATGATTCCGTTGTGGTTGTTAACAGATCCGGCGACAGGCTGGAAACAGAGCAGTTATTCTGGGATCAGGAAAAAGAAAGTATTTTTACCGATAGATTTGTAAAAATCACAAATGAAGATCAGACAATAATGGGTACCGGTTTTGAATCTGATCCTAAACTCACAAAGAGGAAAATAAAGAATGTAACTGCAACAATTTATCTACACGATGAGTAAAAAATTCCTTCTTGTTTTTGAAATAATATGGATTATCACAGGTATATTATGTGCTATTGCCGGTATAAGGTACATTGCACATGGAGGAGGTAAGCTGGCCTTCGTCTTTCCTGTGTTGGCAATAATATCCTTTATCTTTGCATGGCTTCGGCACAGAGAACGGAAAAAAGATTAATTTTATGGTATGAACTCCGTGATTATCATACTACTTGCAATTCTTTTTTCCGCTTTTTTTTCAGGACTGGAGATAGCATTTGTTTCTTCAAACAAACTCCGTCTGGAACTTGATATAAAACAGGGTACCTTTTCTTCAGGTATACTCAAAATATTTTCCAATAATCCCGGCCAGTATATCGCCACGATGCTTATAGGCAACAATATTGCACTGGTTGTCTATGGTCTCTTTTTCTCAAAGCTGTTAAATCCTGTGTGGTCACCTCTGTTAAGCTCTGATCTGCTGATACTAATTGTCAACACACTGATCTCAACAGCTATAATCCTCCTTGTAGCAGAGTTTTTACCAAAGACAATTTTTATTATTTCACCCAATTTCTTTCTGAGACTATTAAGTTTACCCACACTGTTTTTCTTTTGGGTCTTTTATCCCGTCAGCAAGAGCGTTCTGGCAATCTCTAACTCAGTCATCAGGCTCTTTTCCGGAAATAAACCGGTTAAGGAAACACAGGAAAATGTTGTTTTCAGCAAGGTTGATCTCGATCATTTTGTAAGCCTGAGCAAACAAAAGGAAGAATCAGAGGAACCGGATAACAATAATATCAGGATATTTCAGAATGCTCTTGATTTCTCCAATGTAAAACTCCGGGAATGTATGGTACCGAGGACTGAGATAGAGGCTATGGATTGCACAAGCTCAATTGAAGAGCTTAAAGAGAAATTTATTGAGACCCAGCATTCCAGGATACTTATTTTCCAGGATACCATCGACAACATTGTTGGTTATTTTGAGCTGAAAGACATTTTCAGGAATCCTTCCGACATAAGATCGAGTATCAGGAAACTTGCAATAGTACCCGAGACTATGGCTGCAAACAAGCTTCTGAAAGTATTTGTTGATGAAAAGAAAAATGTGGCACTAGTAGTTGATGAATTCGGAGGCACATCGGGAATGGTCACTATCGAGGATGTTGTTGAGGAGATAGTGGGTGATATAGAGGATGAACATGATGTAAATGAACTAACGGAGAAAGTACTGAGTAATAACGACTATATTTTTTCAGGACGTCTGGAGATAGACTATTTAAATGACAAATACCATCTCAACCTTCCCGAAGAAGATGATTATGAGACACTGGCAGGAATGATACTTTTTTATCACGGCAGTATTCCTGTCAATAATGAAGTCATACGCATAAAGAATATGCTCTTTAAGATCCTTAAAGTCACAACCACCAGGGTAGAGCTTGTAAGTATGAAGGTGGAATAGAAACTCTGTTGTTAAAAAGAAATATTTACCAGCCAGGCTCCCGGTTCATTTATCGTAAGTCGCAGCTCACAAAATATCGATGCAGTATAGAATGCATTGGGTGCACTAAAGGTCATTCTTGCACTGAAAGGGAAGGTGACATTTTCATATCCTGTAAAAT
>Ga0272442_10009476_pt1 | contig 12162 bp, 20 predicted proteins | sample SSMForm2O_FD_200262 | JGI IMG/M metagenome (GOLD analysis project Ga0272442, IMG submission 200262) | Marine sediment archaeal communities from Little Sippewissett salt marsh, Falmouth, MA, United States - SSM-Form-2O | ecosystem: Environmental > Aquatic > Marine > Wetlands > Sediment ... | reverse complement strand
AGGCATTGCGGCACGTGTAACCGTCGTAAGGCGTGCCCATCTCACACCACCTGGTAGTACATCGGCAGGCCCATCGCATCACAGTGGCCCTCGACTGCCTCGCCGTCGGCCACCATCGCCCGCAGGATCGACTCCTCGGCCTCACTCTCGGGATAGAGCGCATGACTGGCTCCCTCGCCGGTGAGTGCTAGCCGCTCGACCATGCTGCGGATCTCTGCCGCAGTCGTGCACGGCGCGTAGTGCTCATAGGGCCCGCAGATGTAGCTGGTCTGACTCATGATGCTCGTTTCGAGTTTCATGGCGTGCTCCTTTCGTGGTGGCGGGTTAGAGGTCCAGATCTACGGCCTTGGGGACTACTCGCCCCAAGTCTCGGGCTCATCGCCGTTTGCGATGAAGACCAGGCAGTCGGCGCACACGTCCAAATGGCAGATAGCGCCCCCGGCGATGAAACCGTGGGCCGCGTAGCGCAGGCCGCCAAGCGGCGATCCGCAGCACTCGCAGGGATGCCAGGAGAAATGGCCCTCATCGCCTACGGACTCGTCTTGGTGCTCGGGACACTCGGAGCAGAGCTCAGGCGAAGCGAAGCCGGCCGAAAGGTGCTCGATTCCCTCAGTGTTGACCTTGATTGCCTCGACGAAATCTGACATCTTGAATCCTCCCTCTACAGTAGCGAAATGTGAAATGTGATGAAAAATGAGAGTCGCATGTTACTGAAACGAAACGCCCAAGGACGCTTCCACAATGTGCACCTATTGACAAGCCGAGAAAATCGGCTAAGCTTAGCGCAGAGCGTCCACAGCGAAGCCTAAGACTCACTCCCGAGCTATCAAGACTCGGAACCCAAAGGTTAAACGCGCGTGCGAAACCTGGCACCTCACCAAATGAGCGACCGCCGAGCGAAGGCGAGGCCGGAAGCGGGCAATCACGGGTGTCTTGTCTCTTTCCCCGATTCCCGGTTATATGACGTGATTTCGGCATCTTAAGCCTCATTGCAACGTAACGTTGATTATCGGACGTTCTCGGCGTAACGGTTGACGGCATCCTGGAGCATCCTCTCTCCTTTCACAGTAGCGATTTGAGCTCAGAATCGAGGATCGAGGGGGGGGCGGGGGGCGGTCGATCCGGCGATGGGGCCCCCGCTCGACCACCTTGTTTCCTTGACCTCTCGCTTCCTCAGTCCCCAATCACCGAATTCCCGCTTCTCCTGGTTGATCGATCGAGTTTCGTCTGATAAGTCTGCGGTCGCGTATCGCCCATCTCTCGGGTTGATCGACATCGCTTTGGGGCCCCCTTGGAGGAGTCTCATCCCGTCCGATTTTTCACCATATGCCGCTTGACGGATCTCGCTTTTCGCGCTACTGTCTCTGTGATTGTAGCTTGAAGCCGAATGAAAGGAGGCTGGCGATGGTAAGAGAGCTGGATATTGGGACGAAGCGCTTCACGAAGGTGATTTGCGAGGACGAGCCTGGTGCTGGTGGTGCGTGCCACAAGTACGTGGTGATGGACCAGAACGACATTGTCGCGGGCTGCTACGCCCATGTCTCGTTCCAGAACGGTCCCATACGGGAGGCCGGCGTCAACGGTTGCCACCAGGAGGACTTGCTGGCGATTGTGATCGACCGGCTGCGTGGCTTCCAGGAGGGTGAGTTCCGGTGCCGGGAGAATGCGCTGGCGCTGACCAAGTTGGAGGAGGCGCTGCACTGGCTGAACCACCGGACCCAGAAGCGCATCGATCGAGGCGTAGAGGGCACCAACGTTAAGTAAGTGAGTCTGCATCGCGGCAATCAGGAGGGGCGTCGAAATGGCGCCCTTTCTTCTTGACACTCCTGCACCTCGTGCCCTACAATGGGCGTTGCCTTCGGAGACCCCCCTCTCTGCAGAGGCCAGGATTCGGGCCGGCGCAAACGTCGGCCTGTTTCTTTTTCGACACGGTTTCTTCGGTTTAGCCTTGACAGTGTTACGGTTTGGTATCATACTGCGAGTGACATTCAAGTTCGCCATAGAGGAGGTCCCCTTGATGGCACAGCACTTGGAGCCCAATTCGGGCATCACTCTCGACATTCGACGCGATTACTGGCGCATGGGCGGTTGGCGCGCCTTGCTTTATGAGAAGCGCCTCGAGTCCATCTACATCGCCAGCCCTCCTGAATTCCAGATCGTCACCCCTGAGGCGGAGTGTCGCGAGCAGCAGTCGACCTTCTTCCTGGGCGAAGACACCGTTCAGGGCATCATGGACGCCCTGTGGCAGGAGGGTGTCCGTCCTTCTCGCGGCGTCTCGTCCACCGGTCAGCTCGAGGCTGCCAACAAGCACCTTGAGGACATGCGCCGGCTAGTGGCCCACTACTCCAAGGCCAAGCTGCCCTGATGGGCATACGCAAAGGCGGCAAGTCGCCCCGGCGGTTGCCGAAGAAGCTGTCTGGCCTCGATTCCTACAAGAAGCTGGGCTGGTCCATATCCCGCAACAAGCGCTACCGTAACAAGACGAAGGGTGGATGGAAGGCTGTGAAGCGTGGCGTTGAGGTCTGCGCAGCCTGCACTCGTTCGCTCATGAACCGCATGCAGGCCAAAGAGTGCGCCGGCAAGTGGAGAACCCCGGAATGAGCACCGACGAAAAGCGCTGCGGCAGCTGCCGCCATTGGGGAGACCCCGAGAGGCACGACTACCGCAGGTGCAAAAAGCTGGAGGGACCACTTCACTCCGATGAAGCAGACCGAGATGGCCTTCTGGCCTTCACCGGCGATGGCGAGGACTACTACAGTTTCTTATGCTGCCGCAGGGAGTTCTCGTGCTTCTATTGGGAGCCTAAGTCCGATGAGTGACTGGATTCCCTTCTCCGAGCGCCCTCCCGAGGAACAGGCCGCCATGGAGCGAGCCCTGCGCGACAAGTGCTTCAACATGCGCCATGCCGCCAAAGCGTCCCGGGAGCGCCGCAAGGCTGCCGTCGACGAACTCACGCGCAACGCCTTCAGATGCGAGGTCTGCGGCCAGTGGCACCCCATCGCCGAGAAGCGCCGTCAGCTTCGAATGACCTTCGCCGACATGTGCCCGGAGTGCTGCCGAACAGGAGGGGAGCGTGCCCATTGATCTCTGAGTCCGAGAAGGAACGCAGGATCCAGCAGCACAACGCCATGCGCAAACAGGCCGCCGCTCAGGAGCTCATGCGGCGCGCCAAGCAATCTCGGGACAAGACCAACAAGGCTTTCAGCGAGCTGGCAGATGGGCTGAGGCGTGCCGAAAACACCCTCGAGGCCATCATGACGCCCGTGGGAAAGTTTCTTGTGAAACACTGCGGCCTTGAGACCGGCCAGCCCATGCCGCTCTGGGACGACCTCTACGAGGCACTCTGCAAGGCCCTCCCCGAAAACGGCCACATCCCCGATCAGGATGAGCCTCGTGACTGACGCCCTTGCCCTCCAGGATCCCGGCGGCCGGCGACTTCAGGCCATCGGGCGCTACAAGAAGGCCACCAGCCGCAAGTTCCGCGAGCTGTGCGCCCAGGTCGACGAGGGCCCCACCTTCAGCCTCATCGATGAGGTCGAAACGCTCCGCACCATGCTGGCCAACCTGCTCAGCGTCCTGTGCCCCGATGACGACGATCTGGCCACCGATAACCTCTACCTGCGGCTCCTCGAGTCCAAATTCCCCATCCAGCAGGCCAAGCAGATCTGCACCTGCGTGGATGCCTTCGGTTCCACCAAGGACATCACCCTCGTAATGAAGGAGCTGCGCGAAACGCTCAAGATGGCAGCCGAGTTCGAGGGCATGATCCCGGCCGCTCGCGTCAGAGCCTTCGTGGCCGAGTTCCTGCGCGTGGTCAAGGAAGAGGTTAAGGACGACAAGATTGTCGAGCGAATCGGACGAAAAACGCAGACTCTCAGTCTCTGATCTCATCGAGACCGAGCTGCTCTCAGGACTCGACCCCGAGTTCGCCGCGACCTATTTCCGCGACACGCCAGAGAGCTTCCTCGAGTGGTGCAAGCTCTGCGGCTGCGATCGCATGTACCTCAACGAGACCTACGAAGAGTACTTCCGCCTCATCAACTCCGACTACCCGCGCATCATGGTGCTCCTGCCGCGTGGAACCTACAAGTCGACGGCCCTGTGCGCCAAGTGCACCCGCGACATCGCCATGAACCGCAACGAGCGCATCGCCTACTTCTCCGAAACCTTCAAACAGGCAAAGGCTTACGTCGGCTGGGTGCGCAACCAGCTCGAGAACAACCGCCGCATCGTTGACGCGCTTGGCAAGTTCAAGCCGCCCCGGGGCGTACATAAGTGGTCCGACGAGGAAATGACCGTTCTGGGCCGCACCGACATGTCCAAGAAGGAAGCCACGCTCACCGGACGCGGCCTCGATCAGGTCCGCGCCGGCCCCCACTACGACAAGATCATCATCGATGACCCGTGCTCCGTGGGCAATACCAAGACCCGGGACGCACTCGAGACCACCAAGGAGTACGTCAAGCTGGTCTTCGCCATCGCCGAATCCACCGTCGACCTCGAAAGCGGCGAGCGCACCGGCATGACACAGATCATCGTCTCCTGCACGCGCTACCACGACGATGACGCCCTCGGCTACATCGAACGCGCCAACGAGGACATCATCAAGCGCCAGCAGCGTGGCGACGAAAGCGCCATGCCATGGAAGATACTCAAGGTCCCTGCACTCGACGAGGAGAACGAGCCCACCTTCCGGCACCTGCCGCAGGCCGTGCTCGACCAGATGAAGGACGAGATGGGCCCGAGAGTCTTCAGCGCCCAGATGATGCTTGATCCGATCGCAGGCGACAAGCAGACATTCCACCGCCCGATGTTCAAGATCATCCCCGCCAAGCAGCTCCCGCTACTCGACCAGATGTATCGCTACCTGCTCACCGACACGGCCACCACCGACAACGATGACAGCGATGACGTTGCCTTTGTGGCCGCAGGGCGCGATGCAACCGGGCGCGACTTCGTGCTCGACGTCGTGTGCCGGCCCATGAAGCCCACAGAGTGCATCGAGGAACTGTTCCGCATGTACATGAAGTGGGCCTGCAGGGGCGTCACGATGGAGAAGATCGCCATCAACGACGTCTACGGGGCCATGATCGACCAGCGCTGCATCGACCTCCAGGTGAAGATCAACGTCATCCCCATCACCGGGCGCAGCATGGAATCCAAGCGCAATCGCATCGAGTCGCTCGAGATCCCCTTCAGCGGTGGCAAGATCTACTTCTCCAGCGAGATCAAGCCTGAGCTGATCCGGGTGAACATGGCCGACAAGCTCTGCTACGGCAGGCTCGTGGACATGTTCCTGCGCTTCCCCAAGACCAAGGACGACCACATCCCCGACGCAATGAGCGACCTCTACAAGCGAGACCCGAAAGGCAAGCCGCTCTGCCCGCGACCCACAGTTGCGGAGGTCATGCGGGCCAGAGACTTCACCACGCTCAACGGCCAGTTCGCCAACGTCAATCCGCAAGTCAGGCCCGTGAAGAAGGACTTCTGGGGCAACCTGCAACAGCAGACAGGCAGACAGATGGGAGGACCCTATGGCGCTAAGTCCTGAAGAGAGAAGGCGTCTCATCGAGGAGCGCAAGGACGCGATCAGCCACCGTACCATGCAGAGCGCACGGCAACTCTCCGACGAGGTTCGCATGTGCGCCGGCTGCGGGTGGAAGATCACCAAGAGCGAGGCCATCCGGCAGGGCATCAAGCGGTGCCCTCGCTGCAATGGCGACCGCATCGTCGCGCAGTCCATGGACTTCAACATGACCCCGGACAGCGTGCGGCGCGGAATGCAGCAGGGGTAGGCCATGGGGTCCGAGTGCGAGAAGTCGTCCTGCTGCCCTAACTGCGCAACCCTCCTTGACGGCCTGTGCACGCGCTGCTCCAGGAAGCCGGCCTTCGTGGTCATCCCTGCTCGCGGTGGATCCAAAGGTCTGCAGGGCAAGAACCTGATGGAGCTCGAAGGCATCCCCATGCTGGTGCGCGCCATCAACGCCGCCAACGAGGCCAACGAGCATATCGACAAGATCCTCGTCTCCAGCGACGATCCCGACATTCTCGTGTGCGCCAACAAGCACGGGGCCCGGCCCATCACGAGACCCGAGGAGCTGAGCCAGGATTCGAGCGCAATCGCAGAGGCCGTGGTGCACGCAGCACTCCACACCTACGGAGACAACCCGCCCCCGATCTGCATCATCATCCAGCCCAACGTGCCCATCTGGAAACCGGGCACCGTCGAGAAGGCTGTCGTCATGATGTCGGACGGGGCGCTCACCGGGGTCATCACCGCCGTGAAGGCCAAGCACCCGCCCGAATGGCTGATGAAGCGCAACTCCAAGAACATGCTCGACTTCTACATGGGGGACGGCGAAGGCGTGGGCGTGAACCGGCAGGAGCTGGATCAGCCCCTCTTCGTCGACGGACAGCTCGTGGCCTGCATGTCGAGCGTGCTGCTCAAGCCGTTCAAGGTGAAGCCGCTCTGCCTGTGCGGGCCCAACATCGGGGTCATCGAGCGCGAAGAGGTCTACGGCACCGACGTCGATGACGAGTGGGACTTCGTGAAGGCCGAAGCGTTTCTGAGGAAGATGAATGGCGAAGCGTAACGCTATCATCAAGGGCCTGCAGCGCAGCGGCACCAATGTACTGACCGCGGTGCTGGAGCAGAACTTCAAGGTCGAGTGCCACTGGCGCTTCAACGAGTACGGCGGCAAGCACATGCCGTTCACCGGAGGCCCCAAGAACGCACCCGTCTTCATCTCTCTCAAGAATCCCTACGCATGGATGCACTCGATCTACCGGCACTCGAAGAAGGCTGGCCGCAGCCGCTACTCGCAAGCCAAGGACTTCAGCACCTTCCTGCGCCAGGAACTCCTCATGCCTACGCCCGTGGGCATGGAGAGCTTCTGGCGTCCGGCGACCTGCTGGATGGACATGAACCTGAGCTGGTCAAGGATCGAGAGCCGTAAGGTGGTCCTGGTGCAGGTCGAGAAGTGGCTCAACAGGACCGAAGCCCACAACTGGATCACGGTCATCAGCAAGTGGCTGCCGCGCAAGAGCAAGAAGCCGATCATCCCCAAGAAGGTCCCGGTCAACAGGAACTTCGATCCCACGATCTACACGCAGAAGCGCTGGCTGGAAGCCTACTCGCTCGAGGACATCAAGTACGTCAACCGCATCCTCGTGCCTGAAGTGGTCGAGAGGTTCGGATACAAATGCGAATCGCGGTAGTCGGCAACGGCCCCAGCGCTCTGGGCAAAGGCGCGGACATCGACGCCTGCGACTTCGTGGTGCGCACCGGCCAGTTCAAGAAGGTCTTCAAGAAGGGGTCCGCAGGCAAGTGCATGGACGCATGGGCATGGCCCGGATACGCCAAGAACAACAATCTCGTGCCCAAGCAGAGGCACTTCGCCATCTGGGTGACGTGCCCGTGGAAGTGGCACAAGGGCGCGCATCGCAAGCAGAACGTGAGTCGCATCGCCATCACCCGCAAACTGGGCGTTCGGGCCATTCCGCTCGAGCGCTACCTTCTTGTGCGCCACTGGGTCAGGCACTTCAGCGATCGCGGCAAGGATCTGCCGCCTACAACCGGCCTGCTCGCCATAGCCATGGCCGTGAGAATGGAGCCCGAGAGCCTGCTCCTATGCGGGTTCGACGCTGGCAAGCCCTACGCGGACGGGCGAGCCTTCAGCACAGGGCTCCATGACTACTACGCCGAGAGAAAGATGCTCGAGGCGCTCAACAGAGGTGTGTGGTTGGGGGATAGCTGCGACATCGAGATTGACTGGAGGACCGAATGAGGATCTGTGTTGTCGGCAATGGGCAGTCCCCCGTAGGCCATGGCGACTTCATCGACTGCCACGACAGGGTGATCCGCGTGAACGGCTGGTGGCTCACGCACCCGCCGCCCGTCGCCGGCCGCAAATGCACGCACTGGAGCTGGAACACCGCCCTGTACCTCGTGGGGCTCAAGGAGCGCGGGGAGAAGAACAACCCTGTGCGCCGCAAGATCCCCCGCAATCCAGACGGTTCCAAGGCGGTCCTGTGCGCTGAGAACTTTCGCGGGCGCGGGAAGCACAAGATGAACGCGCAGATCGCTGCCGCAGCACTCGGCAAGCCGAAGATCAGGTACATGGACAAGAACGCCGACTCCCGACTGCAGAAGCGGCTCAGGGAATATGCCGGCCGCAAGCTCATGCCCAGCACCGGGATCCGCGCCATTCACCGTGCTATCCTCATGAAGCCGCATCACCTCACGATCATCGGCTTCGATGCCACCACGCCGGACAAGCCGGGCTGGGATGACAAGGGCAACCCGTGGCGCAAGAACTGGAACTGCCACGGTTTCGTCGCTGAGAAGTACATCATCAGGGATCTGGCCGACAACCAGGACTGGCTAGGCCAGCCCGTCGACATCACCGTTGATTGGGTAGGGAGGCCCGACGACATTTGAAGACCACAGCCAAGCAGTTCAAGTTGTTCAGAGAGTCCTTCGAGCAGTGGAAGGACTACCTGAGGCTCGACGACTGGAAGGTGTACTTTCTGCATGAGAAGCTGAACGGATGCTTCGCGGCAATTCAGGCCGATCTGGACTGCTCTGTGGCCACCGTCTTCATGAACACTGAGCTTGACAAGGAAGATGCGATTGTCTTTAGCCCGAAGGACCACGCCAAGCATGAAGCGCTTCACCTGCTGACGATGGAAGTCGTCAAGCTCGGCGGAAGGCGTTGCGTTACAGAAGAGGAGCTGGAGCGAGCCGACGAAAGGCTTATTCGCAGGCTGGAGCGAATAATCGAAAGGCTTGGGCGGATTCCATGAAGTTCACGCAGGACGCCGGCAAAGACCTCGACATCTTCTGCAAGGCATTCACCGCCGGCAAAGAGCAGATCGGCCTCGCACGCTTTGGCGACGGGGAGGAGCGGATCTACATGGGCGGGACCTACCATTGCTCCGACGGATGGGTGTCCCGGCCAAGTGAGTCGTCAGCACTTCGCAAACGCTTGGGCGACTCGATCCGCTTCTCCCATCCTAACTACTACGTGGGCTTCCGGCATCCGCGTAACCTGAAGCTCTACTGCTGGGCCGTGAAGAACGTGAAGACGCCACCGAGTAGGATGTTCGATCCGTGCCTGTTCGTGAACTCGCGTTGGAGCAAGGCACGCAAGTTCTTCTCGAAGGTGCGCAAGAACTGCTTCCTGGTTGGCTCTGGCGAGGGCGTCAACTACCGCATCCCCGCCAACTGCATCGAGCCTGAGTACAACTGGAAGAAGCTGCTGGATAAGCTGCTCACGGTCAAGAAGCCCATCCTGCTTGCCGCCGGGCCGCTGGCCAACGTGCTCGTAATGGAGTACTTGGAGCGGGGCGGCAAGCAGTCCATCATCGACATCGGCACCGTGCTCGACTACGAGATGTTCGGCAAGAGCACTCGCCGCTACATGCGCATCGCCATGAAGAAGATCAAGTCGAAGAAGTCGAAGCGGGACAAGAAGAAACGGCCGCCGCGCAAGAAGGTGAAGCGCCGCAAGCCGACCAAGCCGCCAGATAAGCGTAAGCGCGTGGGGCGCAGGCCCATGGGTGCAGTGCGGGCTGAGGCGCACCTGAAGAAGAAGCGCGAGAGGGGAAGGAACAAGAAATGAACCGCACGGGATGGCTATTTGTTGTCGCAGTGGGTGTTGTCTGCTTACTGGTCGGCATGGCGTTTGGGGGCGCTCAGGCCAGCTACGCCAAGCAAAAGACGAAAGAGAACCCGTTTGGGCAGGGGTCGTATCCCAAAACAGTCATGTACAAGGGGCACATGTATCTCGTCGTCCGAGGCATTCACCAATTTGGCATTACGCACCACCCGGACTGTCCCTGCCGGAGGGGTAAGAAATAATGGCTGTGTGGCGCAGGGGAAAGGCACCCGAGCGAGTTCGCCGTCAGCGTCAGGTGGTCCCGATGTTCAAGGGCTTCGGGTCCAGAAGGGAGCCTGAGTACCTCCAGCGCCCGATGGATCCCGACGAGATGCGCATCGTCATGTACTCGCATACCCCGGTTGCCGGCGTCCCGATCGTTCTGCGCGACCTCATCAACAAGTACACCAGCCACCACTGCAAAGCGGTTACTGGCAGCCCGGGTTATCGAGACGGGCGTCGATGGGGACCTCCCGACGCTTTGTTGAGAGACACCCGGGCTGCTTCCGCCCTCATCACCGAAGCCGACGTCATCATGGTCCACAACGGTCGCTTGGACCGTGGGTTGAGCAGGCTGATGAAGGGCAAGCGCCTGCTGTGCTACTATCACTCGGAACCGCATCGGGTACATCGGGAACTCGAGCGCCAAGGCATACCCTGCTACGTCATTGCGCAGGGGCACGCGCTGCTCTACAAGATGATGCCCGTTTTGCCCAATCTGGTGGACATCGAGCAGGCGGAGCTGAAACCGCTGCCAGACAGGGGAACCAGCCCATTCCGCCTTGGATTCGCGCCCAGCAACCGCAACAGGCTGGATTTAGAGAAAAAGCGAAAGAACATCTACAGCGCCAAGGGCTACCCGGAATGCCAGCGCGCACTCGACGAGATTCGGCGCATGGGCATCAAGGTGGAGATGTTCGAGGGCATTCCATATATGGAGTGTCTCAAGAGACGCCAGCCGCTGCACCTGATGCTCGACGAGGTTGTTACGGGATCGTATCACCGCTGCACCCTTGAAGCCGCCGCGCAGGGCCAGGTGCCCATCAATGCGGTGAGCAAAGAGGTCATGGAGCTCATCACCGAGATCTCCGAGGGCGAGCCTCCTCCATGGGCGCACGCATCCCCGGGCAGTCTCGTGGGCGAAGTGGCGCAGCTCATCAGCAACCCGGGCTATCTCGAGGAGCTGATGCAGGCGAACCGCCGCTGGATGGAGGAACACTGGCACCCGAAGGCACTGCTGGAACGCTACTACATCCCGGCTTTCAGATCGGCGAGGATGGTATGACGAAGAAGTACAGACCCAGAGGCAGGCCGCTCAATAAGCCTTTCGAGCCGGGCCCGAACATGAAGCCGGCCTACGAGCTGCACGACACTCTCAAGGGGCGTCCTGTTATCGTAATGGGCCAGAGCTTCAGCCTGAACTATGTCAAGCTGGACAAACTCGCTCCATTCAAGACGATCTCGTGCAATCGGTGCCTGCGCCCGGACAGCCACGTCAAGACGCATCCGGACTACTACGTCTGCGTGGACCGCGACCCCTACGCTCAGGAGGTCGAGCGCGTCAAGGCATTCAAGGGCATCCGGGTGCTGAGCGAGATGCTCTTCGATCCCAACAACATGCACAAGAAGAAGAGCCTGCGCACGCATTGGGCACCGCTGCAGCCGTATCCCGACTTCGAGTGGTACGGCTTCCGGCCCGTGTCCACCAGTCGGCCTAGCTACCAGGGCCGCCGCGTCCACACCAGATGGCCAGACTACAGCCGCACCCTGAGTAACGGTATCCTGCCGGCCTTCAACGTGGACCTCGAGCTGCTCATCCCCGGCGCTGCCAACGTGGCCTACAGCATGTTCCAGATCGCTGCCGCTATGGGGGCCAGCGTGATCGGCATCGTGGGCGTGGATCTCGCATGGGAAAGCAACAAGAAGTCCCACAGCTACGGAGACGGAAATGGCAAAGCGTCAGGGGCCTTCGCGCTCAACCCGAGGCACACGCTCCCGTTCTTCAAAGCGGGCGTCCAGGAGTGCAAGCGCCTCGGCATCGAAGTCTATAATCTCTCGCCTCGAGGGGTCCTATCGCCAACGGTCCCTAAGATCAGCGAGGTTGAATTCCATAAGAGATTTGCGCAGTACGCAGAAGGGGGTGTGCTATATCCTCGGGAACTCCAGCAGTCTTCTGCAGTGCAGATTGCGCGACTTGGAAGAAAGCGGCATCGCGACAATCGGTACAAACCGTCTGCTCCGCGTGATCCGCGTCGAATACCTGCTGTTGGCGGATCTGAGAGTATTAAGCGAGGAGATGGACAGGATCACATCCGCAAGACCAAAGCTGCTGATCTTGCACGATCTCGCGGCAAAGGCCCAGAAGCACCTGAAGGAGATTGACCATTGGACGTACTTCGTGAGGGAGCCGTTTATCCCAAAGCGGCAGCAGCCATATCTCGGCTACGAGCCCGAGTGGCAGAATGGCGTGCTGCTCAGGAGCGGGAACACGGGCACCTACGCC
>Ga0272442_10009474_pt1 | contig 12164 bp, 11 predicted proteins | sample SSMForm2O_FD_200262 | JGI IMG/M metagenome (GOLD analysis project Ga0272442, IMG submission 200262) | Marine sediment archaeal communities from Little Sippewissett salt marsh, Falmouth, MA, United States - SSM-Form-2O | ecosystem: Environmental > Aquatic > Marine > Wetlands > Sediment ... | reverse complement strand
TAAACGTCTATCTGTTAAGTATTAGGGGATATAGCAGAGGTAATGTTGGTTTGAGTGGTAAGCCGCTTGTTTCGATTGTTAGTGCTGGTCTTTCGAAGTTCGGTAAGAATGAGGGTTTGTATGGTAGGGAGCTTTTTGCTGAGGCTGTTAAGGAGGCTTTTGACCGTTGCCCAAGGCTGGAGCCTAAACGGGACATTAAAGCTATGTTTGTGGGTCACATGGGCGAATCCTACGAGCATCAAGGGCATATGGGCGCGGCAACGGCGGACTGGACAGGACTCCTAAACATCCCCGCCACAAGGACCGAGGCGGCATGCGCAAGTTCAGGTGCGGCGTTACGGTCAGGCATCTATGCTGTGCTCTCAGGCTTAGCAGACGTTGTTCTCGTCGGTGGGGTGGAGAAGATGACGCATAGGAGCACGGCGGAAGTTACCGAGTACCTTGCCATGGCGTCGGACTACCCGTTTGAGCAGTGGCACGGCATCACCTTCCCCGGCTTGTACGCGTTGATGGCGACGGCGCACATGCACGAGTACGGCACCACTGAAGCGCAGATGGCGCAGGTAGCCGTGAAAAACCATCATCACGGAACCCTCAACCCGAAAGCGCACATGCAGAAGGAGATAACCCTTGAAAAGGCGTTAGCCAGCCGCCCAGTCGCCACACCACTCAAAATGTTTGACTGCTCGCTTATCACGGACGGCGCCAGCTGCATAGTCCTAACCAAACCCGAACTCGCCAGCAAATTTACCGACCAGCCAGTGCACATAGTCGGCACGGGGCAAGCCAGCGACACCATCGGCTTGTACGAACGCGAAACCCTCACCTCCCTGAAAGCCGCGAAAACCGCCGCGAAAACCGCCTACAAGATGGCGCAGGCTAAACCTGAAGATATGGATGTGGCTGAAGTTCACGACTGTTTCACCATAGCCGAGTTAATCGCCTACGAAGACCTAGGTTTCTGCAAGGCAGGCGAAGGCGGTAAGCTCGCGGAAAGCGGCGAAACATGCCTCGGCGCACGTTTACCCGTCAACACAAGCGGCGGGCTCAAAGCGAAGGGGCATCCTGTGGGCGCCACGGGCACGGCGCAAGCCTACGAGATGTACCTGCAACTAACGGGTCAGGCAGAACAGCGCCAAGTCAAAAACGCGCAGGTAGGCTTGACGCATAACGTGGGCGGGTCAGGCGCAACCGCCACCGTACACATCTACAGGAGCAACCAACAATGACAGACCAAGAGCCCTTCACAATCGAACAGTTCTACAAGTTCATAGCGCAAGGCAAACTCATGGCAGGCAAATGCCAGAAATGCGGAAAAATCCATCTGCCCCCCAGACCACTCTGCGACAAATGCTACAGCCAAGAGTTCACGTGGGTCACAGTCCACAACAAAGGCAAACTAGTCACCTACACCGTCATCCACGTCGCCCCACAACAATTCCAAGACAAAGCACCCTACGCCGTAGGCATAGTGCAACTCGAAAACGGCGCCAAACTACCCGGCATGATAACCGCCATACCGCAAGAACAGCTAAGCATAGGCATGGACTTAACCATAGACTTCACCGAATGCGACAACGCCCAGCCATGGCCGCAATGGCCAAGATACTGCTTCAAGCCGTTGTAAGGAAAAATCCTGTAATCAATTCTTGGTTCTGAGAAATTGCTTCAAATAAAAAACACTTTAATTCAGATACCATTCTTGTTTGAGTTGTTAAAGTTTAGTTGTTCTATTCTTCGTCTTATGGCATCGTTTACCATTTCGGCGCGGCTTCTGTAGCCTAATATCCCTTGCTCTATCATTTGGTCGATTTGGTCTGCTAGCGCCTTTGGAACTTTGACGGTGACGTAGTTTTCGTTGTCTGAATTATTTTTCATATGCGTTCCCCGTTATGAACGGAAGTTATTCCTTTTCAGTTATTTATTTTTTTGTTAAAAACGCGTTTCGGATAGAGAATTTTATAGCTGGCGGCTGCAGTAAATCTTAATAGTTTTAACTCGTACAAGAGCTACTGTTGATTCTTAAGTGAGTTATTAAGGAGGTGAGAGATATAAAAAGAAAGGTTATCTTAGGAACATTTCTAACTCTGTCCCTTGCAATGATTATTGCAGTTGCTGCATTAGCTCCAACAGTTGCTGTTGCAAGGTATAAGAAAGACGACGATGACTCACTTACCTATTACGCTACGGGCGGTGGCGTAACTGTACAGTTGCCGGAAGGGGTGCCTGCTCACCCAACAACGCTAATTTTTGCCGCTTTACACGTTGAAAAACGTGGTGATTATCCGATTCGTGGTCCCCATGATGTTTTTGCAGTCTATATTTGGGTACCTGCGTTAAACAGTTTCTTGCCAGCAGCAGTGTTTTCAGACCATCCCAATCCTGCGCATCATGATTTAATGAAAGCGATGTATATTGGCACGCCCCTGTGGATTCCAGGTCTAATGGAAAATTACTTCGTTCCTGATGATGAAGAACTTGTGACGCGGAAATATGGCGACAATTTCTTCGCTAACTTGACGGTAGGAGTGCATGTGTCGCTTAATTTCACGAACTCGCCAAATCCACAAATGACTGCTCTGGGCGACCTGAGTTTTGATCTTCCACCAATAGCCTTAGAAATCCGCGGATTCGACACTCCTTACAGAGAAGATTCACAGATGAGTTTGCCGTCAGGCTATTCGTCATCGGCCAGCTATGTGCGGAAACCTGCGTGGGTGCGCGTCTGGATTCAAAATTGGACAGGTGGCAGTGACGCATTCAGGTTCGCTGGAGTACGAGGCTTACATTCAAAAGTAACCACTACTCCACCCCCAACATAAACCAGCAAAAAGAAACCACCCAACTTCCCCATCTTTTTAGAAAATCATAAAACACCAAAAAAATGCTTTCAATTCATAACATTGCGTGTTCTGTCAAATTTGGCTCGCTCACAAAAAGAACACGTTATTTCCAATTAGTCAGGTCTCGAATTGGTTAACAGCTACCAGTTAAGAAGTCTTGTTATCACCGTTCTTTTTTTGGGACTATTGTAAACCCAGCACTTCGACCTAAGTGGCTATCGCCTATCCAGCATCGGACCCTTTTCAGGCGGCTTATACACAATTTTCTTTGCCTTCTTCATAGCCTCCAAGCCTTCAGCCCAAGGCATCAACTGAACAGTCTTAACATTCTTAACTGCACCACCAGCCATAATCGCCATAGAAAGAGCAGCAGAACTTACACTATCAGGCAACTGCATAATACCCATAGCATCATAATCCCCAAACATCAAAAAGGAACTCTCAATTTTCCCTCCAAGACCCTCAATAACTGGACGCAGCGAATCCAAACGATTCTGCGGCTCCTTAATCAGAATACTCCAAGCCTCACTCGTATACGAAATCTGAACCAAAAAATACTGCATACTCATTACCAACAATAACTACCAAAAAATTAACTAATAAAATTTTATTGTCTCATACAATCACCACTAAACAACGATTTCTCAAGTTCCCAAAGAAAAAACACATCAACCTTGACGCTACTTCCAAGCCAAAACAAATTTTTTCACCAAATGCTTCCGCGGCATGCAAAAATACTTATTAGGAAAAGCCCAGTCCTTAAAACTTCAGCATCCACGCGCAAACAAGCCCGGTGGTGTAGTGGCCAAGCATAGTGGCCTTTGGAGCCATTGACGAGAGTTCGAATCTCTCCCGGGCTACCACATCATCGCTCATGCATTAAGGTGAAAAGTATGGCTGACTTGAAAGGTTGCCCGTATGGCCAAAACATAAAAGACGACTGCAAAACCTGCGATTACGGTAAAACGTACCATTTTGATGCGGCTACTGGACAATGTGTTAAACGTTAACTTCTTGCTGCTACAAAACACATTTCGGTATTTGAAAAGCGAATCAAAGCAGAAGCCAAGAATGAGAGAAAAAGTTAAAGATGCAGACGCACGATGACAGACTGTGAAATTTAACTTGCAGACGAAAAGAGTGCTCAAGCTTGACAAACACAGCTTTACGGCACTCCTCAGCGAAAATTATCCGTTGTTCATCATCCTAATAGGCGCAGTACTGGTTTCAGCTTCAATAGGTCCATTCAACAACGTAGACACCCAGCTTGAATTCGACGCCGCGTTAGGAGTAACTAAATGGGGAATGCCCTACATCGAGTACGGTCACGTGATTAACCAGCCACCATTAGCCTTCTACTTTGCAGCTCCGTTCCTCAAAGCATTCGGCGCATCGTACGAAGTCGGCGCAGCATTAGTAACGTTAATTGGGCTTGGATGCACAGTCTTGGTGTACACACTCGGAAAAACATTATACGGCAAACCAACAGCGATATTGGCAGTCGCGCTTTTCGCGCTGACGCCGTGGCACCTTGCCCTTTCAAGGTGTTTCCAAATCGATGCGCAGTGCCTGTTCTTCAGCCTGCTTTGTCTGCTTGTAGGAATCTACGCCATCCGCAAAGACTCCTTCAAACTGTTTATGGTTTCCGGAACTCTTTTTGCCATAGCGTTTTTGACAAAGTTTTTCGCCGTTTTCATATTGGTTCCGCTGACTTTTTTCTACTTTTACTATCGGCAAAGCAAATTGAAACGCATACGTGTCGTGGTAGCGTATTTTTTGCCCCTTCTCCTCCTTGCGTTCTTGTGGTACCAAGTAATCACAGGTCGCGGGTTAATTTCCACCACTGGAGTTGACGATTTTAAACACCCCAACCCCGCTGGAATGGTCCCGTCAGCCTTCTTCATAATTAATTCTCTTTCAACTGGGCTGGGCACCTTGTTCATGATTGCGGCAGCCTTGTCCCTGATTGTTAGTTTTGCGCATCGAAGACTTTTCGCCAAGTTTCTCCCTTTCGATTCAATGTGCTTGGTGACCATTCTTGTCGTTGGAGGCATAAACTTCTTCTTGGGATTCGGATTGAACCTCAGCGCACCCTACAACAACGCGATAAAATATGATTATCAGTTCCTGCCCTTCGTCAGTTTGCTGGCTGCATCACTGGTGGGCAAATTCCTTTTGCTGCTTAATTCAACGAAATCAAAAGAGAAACTAAGCAAGCTGCTTCTTTCTGTTGCCGTAGCAGGTCTAGTTTTGCTGGCGGCGGCGCTGCTGATTAACATGAATTTCGTGAACTATTATTCCACATGGGACCATTGGGTATTCAAAGGGGATCCAAATAGCGGGTACGCGTTTCTCAACCCCTATCCAATTGGCGAAGGCGGCTTCATGATGGGCGTTCAATATTTGGGGTTTGCCGTTGCAGTGTCTGGGCTCGTGTGGGCAAGCAGACACAAACTTATCGGTTTCACCCGCTGGCTTTTCAAACGGATACGCCGTTGGATTAAAACTAAAAACACTCTTGGTTACGCAAGAAGAGAAGCCGCTCGCAACAAGCCCCTGTGACTGCGGGTTTCAACGGAAACTTGCGCTCAGTGTCTACCAAGGCTACTAACGTTTTTATCTGTGTTAAAGGAAGAGTATGTGTGTGATTAGTGATGAAGCCTAAAGTTAAGAAACCATCTGACGAAGAAAAGCAAGAAGCAGAATGTTGGCCAGTGTGGGAAAAAGAAGAATCCGAGTTCCCTTGGGAATATGATGTGCAGGAAACATGCTTAATCTTGGAGGGAAAAGCCGTTATCCAGACTCCCGAAGGAGATGTTGAGTTCGGTGCAGGCGACTACGTTGTTTTTCCCAAAGGTCTTACGTGTACATGGGAAATCAAAAAGAAAATCAGAAAACACTACAATTTTGGGTAAAAGTTTGAACACTGAAGTATCAAACCCCAGCTTTTAGGTACAGTAAATGTGCGCTTTATTTTCAACAAATTTTTTTAGTGATACCTATGTTTTAACGAAGTGGAGAAGAGTGGGAAATGACTGACAAAAAGCCAGACCAAACATCTGCAAAACAAAAGGCAGCTGTCTTTTCTGATGAAGCTTTAGTCGCGTTTTGCGGTATTAATTGTAAGGATTGCAAAGCCCGCTCAGAGCGGCGGCTACAACTGGCAAAGTTGTTCAAAGAGTCTCTACAAGAGTTGCCTTTGGATTTGTTCAAAGATATTTTCCCACCTTTCAAGAATATTGACCAAGTAATGGAGTTTCTGGAATTTCTCCCTCAAACAATCGGCACGCAAACTTGCTGCACATCAACAAGTGAACCGTGCGGGAACCCTACCTGCGAAATTCGGATATGCGTCAAAAATAACGGATACAGAACCTGCGCAGAATGCACAGAATACAGAACTTGCGCAAAACTTGATTTTCTTAAACCGCACCATGCAACCTTGCTGTCCGACCTCGATCTCATCAAAGAAAAAGGCTTTGACCAGTATGTAGACGAAATAATTGCAAAATAAAAGTTAAAGCCCATAATTATTGACTGAACGTTGATACCCATCTAAGTATCTATGGATAAGTTAATTTAACCTGAATCTTAACAGGTCCAGTCCCAGCTTCGCTGCGTCAGAAACCAGTCTAACCGCCGTCGCGCCTTTTTTACTGATTTCCGTCCACTCCACCGCAACCTCGATCACTGGGAACCCCAGTTTTTTGCACCACAAAATCATTTCTGTATCAAAGAAAAACCCGTCTGACTCGATCTTGTTCAGCACAACAGCAGCGACTTCGCGGCTCATGGCTTTGAAACCGCACTGGTGGTCGTGCACCCCGTCAAGGAAAAGTAGCCTCACGAACAGGTTATAAGACAAACTGAACAGCGTTCGGGAAAAACTCCGCTCCACCTTGGAGCCGTTCACGTGCCGAGAGCCGATAGCCATACCTCGATGTTCTCGGGCTAACTTCACGATTTGCGGCAGGTGTTTGAGGCTGGTGGACAAGTCAACGTCCATGAAAACAATGATGTCGCCTTTAGCTGAGGCGAGTGCTTTTTTGATGGCTTTGCCCTTGCCTAGACGAATAGGGAAATGAAGAAAGTGAAGGTGAGGATTGCTCTGGGATAGGTTGGCTACGATTTTTTCTGTGTCGTCGGTGCTTCCGTCTTCAGTCACGATGATTTCGGAGGAACCTGAAAAGGAATGGATAGCCCGCGTGACCTCGCGTATGCACCTTTCAATCCGTGAAGCCTCGTTGTAAGCGGGCAGTATGATTGAAATTTCCTTTTCAGCCATGAACAAGCTTTCTCCCGGTAAGAAATCAAATGCATCAACTAATGATAAATGATTTTTGCATTTCACCGAAACCCGCCAAGCTTCTGCGGAGCCGTTACCATCTTTTTCGCGGGAACTTTTTTTTGGCGCTTTCTAAATGAAACATTAAAAAGCCAACATTAGCACATCAATTATCAACTTCGACTGGAAGTACTCGGACAAATGGACCTCCGCCTGTGGCTTAAAACCGGATTCAACAAGTGGCGAGTAGCGTTACTAGTTTTCATCATTGTCTACGCCGCGTTTTTGCTTCTTGAACTCGGGTACATGGGGATACAGTGGGATGAAATGCCTCACCTGTATGGCGGGTTACTTCTGTCCCGAGGGCAAATTGGGGAGTACATAACAACATACGGGTATTACCCGCCGCTTTACGACGGCTTCACCACAGTCTTCTTCAATGTTCTCGGCGTGAACGCTACTGCAGGAAGACTAACCGCCGTGATGTTTTCGCTGCTTTCAATCTGGATAACATTCGAGTTAACCAAACGCATGTACGACACGAAAACCGCGTTGATGTCCAGTGTGATGCTTGGGGTGATGCCGGGGTTCTTCTGGCTTTCAAGAATCACAATGCTGGAGACCATGCTGATTTTCTTCTTCACGTTAGCAGTGTTCTTTTTCTTCACTTGGCTAAGCAAAAACACTAACAAAACGTTGATTCTAACAGGGTTCGCGTTGGGCGTTGGAATACTCGCCAAGTACCAAGTTCTCGTGTCAGCCTTCGTGATGGTTGCCGCCATACTGTGGATATGCAGGGGCAAACTGAAGCACAGGTTCACCAAGTTTCTGTTCATACTGCTAATAGCCGCCGCAGTGGCGGCACCTTGGTTCGCAGTGGTCTTTCAAGCTAACGGCATGGACACTTTTCACGACTTGATTTACGTCATGCGAGAAGGCGGCCAAGACAGGATAGACTACAGCACACGGTTCCCTGCGCCCATATTCTACCTTATCGAGATGACATGGCCCTTCAATGACATCCCAGTTCACCCCATCTCGCTGCCGCTTTATGTTTTGGGCTTGCTGGGATTATGCCTGTTTGCGTGGAGAAGAAAACCTGAAGACAAAATCTTCCTCGCATGGTTCGCCGTAGTTTACGTTTTCTTCACACTCATCCCCAACAAGCAGTGGCGCTACATAACACCACTCTTCCCCGTTTTAGCCATATCAGCAGCAAGCTTCGTCACGTTCCTTTACGGCAAACTAGGCACTTGGAAGCCTAAACAGCAGAGCCTAAACAAACCAGCAACCAAAAAAATTTTAGCGGGGCTTCTAATTGTTCTCACAGCGGCGGCGATTGTTTACAGCAGTTACGAGGCGTACCAGATGACGATTAGAGACCAGATTCACGTTCCAACCGAAGAAACCGCGAAGTACATCGCTAGCCATATGAGCATAGACGAGTCAGCAGTGATTGTTTGCGCGTTCAACCTGTTAAACCAAGACATGCTCAGGTTCTATTTGCCTGCAAACATGTCTTCAGACCAGATTTGGCAGTACCCTGAGTTAGCTGTTGACGCTTTCAAACCAGACTTTAACATCACAGAGTTCATCAGCCTCTGCGAACAAAGAAACGTCAAATACGTGGTGCTCTACGATTACGGAGTTGACACACCCTTCTTCAATACCACCTTAACCTACACGAACGTTACCACCATGATGTTTGAGTCTGGAAGATTTGGCTACACAGGAGACGAACCATTCTTCGGCGACATGCCCTACAGAACTTTCCTAGTTGGATTCCACCAAAACGAAACCCAAACAGGTTAACTGGATCCTTCGGGGTAAGTTACCGCCGTGTCCAAGACAGAATTGTTCCAGCGATTTCTTGGGCTTTAGCCAAAAGGAAACGCATGAAGTCAGGTGTTTTCTTTAACAGCATGTACAGGAAGCTGCCTATGGCAATAGCGAAAGCTGGAAAGGCGGGAAGGATGTACCATTCAAGTTTTGTCTGGATTAAAGTGAATAGCAGAAGCACGATTGACATCCATGCAAGAACTAACGTGTCTGCTTTTAAACGCTTAAAGACCGCGTTGAACAAGCAAAGCCCTGCCGAAAAAGGTAGCAGTACTATCCAAAACAGGTTTTCGTTATTAACCAAGTAATTGAAATAGAAAAGGTAGCCTCCGACGTGACCCTCAATGGGCGTGCTTGCTCTCATAATGCCGGAGAAAACAAAAAAAGAATGCCAGAAGTCCGGTCCAAAACGGAGAGTCATGTAAATCATCCAAGGCGCAACAATCAGAACGCCCACTTGCCAAAAAAGAGCAAAGCGTTTTTTGAATAGAAACCTGATGCCTCTCCCTGTAGCGGTGAAATAAGCAAAAACGATTAACGGAATCAAAAAGGCTACAACCTGCTTTGTCATAAACGCCAAACCAAAGAACAGGCCGCCTAAAGCCACGTATCGATTAGCATTTTCTGTTTTCTCGCTTAAAAGCAAGAAGTATATGCTGGCTAACATGAAAAAGATGAAAGAAACATCGAGCATAGCATGCCTTGCAAACACGTGGAAAGTTGTAAACGTGCCTAAAACCAGCGCCGAAATTAACCCAACATGCAAGTTGTAAAGTTTCTTTCCCAAATAAAAGACTAGCACTAAAGATAACGTGCCGAAGACAGCACTCCAAAACCTTGCGGCGAAGTTGGTAACGCCAAACACTTGGTAGGCAAGAGACATCAACCACATGACGAGCGGCGGCTTACCAATCCACATCAATAAATCTCCAAACGCCCAAGGGGTCATGTAGTCTCCAGTCTTAAACATGTAGAACGCCCATTGAGAATATGTTTGCTCGTCGGCAGCCCAAAGGGGGCCACTTCCAAGATCAACAAAGAATAATACTGAAAAAGATAGAATCGCCAAAATACAAAGGGCATCGACGTGTTCCGAAAGCCACGGAAGCTTTTGGCTAGAACTTTTGGCTTCAGTGTTTCGTTTAGCTATTCTAGTTGACTGAACAAAGCGCACGAATATAAAAATAATTGTAGCTGCCACAGCACACGCAATTACATCAAACGCAATCGTAGTCCACGGTAAAGAGCTGGTGGATTGCGAGGGCAAGGAGTCGGTTGAATCGCCTAGAGCAAAGGCGTAGACGTGATGGTCGCTGGAGCCAACGTATAGGGTGCCGTTTACTATTGCTGGAGAAGAGTCTACAAAGTTTTCAGTTGCATAACTCCATTTTTTTGCTCCTGTATACGCGTCAAAACAGTAAAGGTTGTAGTCTTCCGAGCCTACATACACGTTGCCGTCCGCAACTGTAGGGGAAGATCTGACCCAGTACCCAGTTAGGCTCTGCCATATTTTCTCGCCGTTCGAAGCATTTAGGCAATAAACGTTGTTGTCATCGGAGCCTACATAAACGCATCCGTAAGCGACCGCTGGAGAAGAGGACACTGAACCTCCCGTTAGATACTCCCAAATCTTGGTGCCCGTGGAAGCATTCAGACTGCAAACGTAACCGTCGGTGGAGCCTATGTAAACCGAGCCATTGCATACGCTAGGCGAGGAGATAACGCTTCCAGTGTGGGTGCGCCATATTTCATTGCCTGTAGACGCGTTAATAGCGTAAACGTGGAAGTCGTCAGTGGCAAAGTACACTACGCCATCTGAGACAGCAGGCGACGAATGCACACGGTGTGAAGTCTGGTAACTCCATATTGTTGCTCCGTCTGAAGCGTTAAGGCAAAATAGATCGTGGTCTCCGGAACCTACGTAGACGTGGTCCTCCACAACTGCGGGAGAAGAACGCACGAAACCTCCGATTGGTGATGTCCAAAGAGGCGTTCCTGTGGCGACATCTAGACAGTAAACGTTGCCGTCGTCTGCGCCTACGTAGAGACGCCCATTATCGATGGAAGGCGACGAACGCACTTCGTTTCCAGTTGGGAAGTGCCACACTATTTCCCCATTGGAGGAGTTGAGCCAGTAAACGTTCCAATCCGAGCAACCTACGAAAACGTGGCCGTTGGCTACTGCGGGGGAAGACCGTACCGCTGCACGTGTTTTATAAGTCCACAAGAGTTTGACGGGACTCGTTGGAGTGTCACCAGTTGTGTAGCCGCTGCGGCTCAGATCACGACGGAACATCGTCCATTCGTCGGTGCTGGAATCAGCGCTGGCACTTGAAGCTAAAGACATCCAGTACGATTGAATCAGAATAATAAAGAGTAGGATTGTTATCCACTTGTGCTTTCTCATGGTAATCCTTACAGGAAATCACATGGTAGCATAGAATATATTAAACTAAGTGAATTTTGAGGCACGGCGGGGGTCAAAAGGTGTTGCGTGGTCCTCAACCGTTCAGCATGTGAAGTGATTTGATACAATATTGAAAACGCGTGCACCGCAGGGTTTTCTTAAGCGGTGTGTAGCTTGAGTTATTTGATTTCTAAGAATTCAAAGCCTGTCTCTTTGTCTTTAGCCCTGTGCGCAGTGGCTCCTGTTAACTCTAACATCACTACTTCGCCTATTTGCCACACTTCAATGCCCATGCGTACGCATCCAGTAACAGTGTTTTCGTTTCTTCCAAAGCTGGTGTGCATGTGAAGTTTCGGCTTTCCCTCTTCATCTGCAAAAATTGTGCCCACCCCGCAAGCTTCATGCACTCCCTCAAGGAGCGTAACCATAGGTTCTGGAGGAAGTGCATAAGCGTTTTTTGGGCCGACGACAACTCGGCTGTTTTCTTTTGCGCCGCCTAAAAAGAAACAAAGCGCCGTGGAAACATTTTTTTTAGCTGCGAGTGATTCGAGAACGTCGGGAATGCGGTCGCCATCATGCAATCTCAGCACGAAGACCCTTCCCAACTTAGCTTCAGTGAACTGCATCATTAACCCTTCTTATGTTTTGGAATTGGAATGTGAGGCGCACCTAGTATAAAATTCTTTCTAAGCGTGAATCAGGCGCATGGAAAAGTTGTTTTTGCTATATTCTTTTGAGGTAAATAGGTTTGTCAGCTTCTTTTTTTCTTTTTTCAAGAGCAACCTCTATG
>Ga0272442_10009473_pt1 | contig 12164 bp, 10 predicted proteins | sample SSMForm2O_FD_200262 | JGI IMG/M metagenome (GOLD analysis project Ga0272442, IMG submission 200262) | Marine sediment archaeal communities from Little Sippewissett salt marsh, Falmouth, MA, United States - SSM-Form-2O | ecosystem: Environmental > Aquatic > Marine > Wetlands > Sediment ... | reverse complement strand
ACAATCAGCACCTGCTTGCCTGCGACCATCAGGTTCGTGGCACGAAGAATCGCGTTCCACGTGGACTGGCCTGTTCCGTATCGGTTGTCGATCAGGTGCTTCATGCGAGCGCTGTTCACGGCGATAGACGGGATGGGAAGCCGCCCCTGCCGTTCGAGCAAGAGAAGCTGCTCGACCCCCGTTGTCGTCTCCTCGCTGAGCCCCGTGAGTTCGGGAAATCGTTCAATGCCAACGTCGGCGATCCGTTCGACGACTTCGCCCCCATCCTCGACGATCAGTGTGGGCTTCGTGTCGAGCAATGCGTCGATGTGCTCCAAGTGTTCCGCGGGAGAGACGCCGCGTCGTGCATTCACGGTGATCTGTTCCGTCTCCGCCAACGCGGCTGCAACATCATCCTGTGTCGCCAGTGGGTTGCTCTCGATCACGTACAGCGCTGCGCCGCCTTCGCGAAGCGTTAGCGCGAGCGCCGCTGTCTTCGCCTCCAGGTGAAGCGACATACCGATGCGATGCCCGGCCAGCGGTTGCTCGGCCTGAAAGCGCTTGGCGATCTCTTGTTGGACCGGCATGTGTTCGCGAGCCCAGCGGATCTTCCGTCGGCCGCTGTCCAGTGCGTCATTCATCATTGAACCTCCCATCGGCGAGTGATCGAAACTGACTGGAGAGCAAGCACAACGACGCGATCTCTTCCAGTTTCACTGCAGCGGTGAACGCTTCGTCGAGCGTCGCGCCGACCCCGACCGCCCCGTGGTGCGAAATCAGTGCAAGCTTCCCGTCTCTGAGAACGTCGGCAACCGAGCGTGCCAGTTCCCACGACCCGGGCGGATGATGCTCGGACACCGGAACGAAGTCGCCGTAGAACAGCTGCCCTTCGTCATGGGGTATCGGAAGTGCGCGAAGCGTGATCGCTGCTGCCGTGGCGTGCAGGGAATGTGTGTGCACGATCGCACGGACGTCGGATCGCTTCCCGTAGATCGCGGCGTGCATTCGCCACTCCGACGACGGGTCTCCGTCTCCGGAGAGGCGATTTCCTTCCATGTCCGTCTCGATAATGTGGTCGACGGCGATTCGATCGTACGGGACGCTGCTTGCGGTAATCAGAAAGCCGTTGTCGGTTCGCACGGAGATGTTCCCGGAACTCCCGGTGGCCAATCCGTGCTGGGCCATTGCCTCCGCGGCGTCTCGTACGGCTCGACGTCGGTCAGCCAGCGCATCGCGCGTCGCTTCGTTCACGGGGACCTCCTCGGTCTATTGGGAAGAGAAGTCGAACGGACCACGATACACGGCCTGTTCGGTGATGATTCCGGCGATCAACTCAGCCGGCGTAACGTCGAACGCAGGATTCCAGGCGTCGGTTCCTTCGGGCGCGAAGCGCGTTCCTTGCGGTGCAAGCACCTCGTCCGGCGAGCGCTCCTCGATCGGGATGTCCTGGCCGGTCGGCGTGGATGGATCAACCGTGGATGTTGGCGCGACGATGTACAGCGGCACGCCGTGCTTCTCCGCCAAAACGGCGAGCGCATACGTGCCGATCTTGTTCGCCGTGTCGCCGTTTCGCGCGATCCGGTCTGCACCGGCCAGCACTGCATCGATTGGCTTCGTCTTCAGCAAGGAGGCGGCGGCGCCATCGGACAGCAGACGAAACGGGATCCCATCGTGTAGGAGCTCCCACGCGGTCAGGCGGGCGCCTTGGAGACGTGGGCGAGTTTCACACGCATACGCCAGGCGAAGCTTACCCCGGTCGTGTGCCGTGTGGATCACGCCATAGGCGGTTCCGACCCCACCGGTCGCCAGCGCGCCGGTGTTGCAGATCGTGAGAACGGTTGCATTGTCGGGCAGTAGATTCGATCCCAGTTCACCCATCGCACGGTTGGCCGCGATGTCCTGCTTGTGAATACGGCGTGCCTCTTTCAGCAGCGTGTCGAACACGGCCGAGCCCGACTCCGTCGACACCGATCGATACACCGACAACATCCGGTCAATCGCCCACGTGAGGTTGACCGCCGTGGGTCGTGTGTTGCGCAGGGTGGCTGCCGTCTGCGTCATCACATCCTTCGGAATCGGAGCCTGCGGATCTTGATTTTGTGCGGCAAGAACCATCCCGTACGCGGCGGTGATTCCAATGGCCGGTGCGCCGCGCACGCGCATCACGCGGATGGCCTCCGCAACATCGGCAACCGTCCGCAGTTGGAGGACGACGGTTTCGTGCGGCAGGCGCGTTTGATCGAGGAGATCGATCGCGCCGTCGCGAAATACGACGGGGCTGAATACAGAATCGAACGAAGGAAGCGCGGCTCGATCGATCATTGTTTCACGTAGTGCTGGCCGAGCGCCGCTGGGACCTGGGCCCGCTTGATCAGCACAGCAAGCACTAGGACCGTCAGCAGATACGGAAGCATGAGAGAAATCTGGCTCGGGATGTAGCCTTGGAGACTCATCTGCAGCGCGTCGGCGAATCCGAACAAGAGCGCCGCGCCAAGTGCGCCGATTGGGCTGTAGTTGCCAATCACCATCGCGGCGATTCCGATGAACCCTCTCCCGCCGACCATCCCGTTGACGAAGTAGCCGAGGTTGTTGAAGAAATACGCGCCAGCGAGTCCGCAGAGCATCCCGTTGACGATCGTGTAGATGTACTGGGTGCGATGAACGTTTATCCCGGCGGTGTCGGCCGCCTCGGGTTTCTCCCCAACGACTCGCAGTCGCAAGCCCCACTTCGTCCGGAAGATGAAGATCTGCGAGAGAATGACGATCACCAGGGCGGATCCGGCGATGTACCATGCATTGATCGTTGGGGCGGATGCCGATGTACCGCGAGAACCCCACAGCGCGCTGGTGATGAATAGCGCCAATCCGGCGACGAGGATGTTCACTGCAACCCCGGAGACGACGTGATTGGCACGGAACTGGATGCACCAAAGCGCATGCAAGGCTCCGGCGAGACCGCCGCCGATCACGGCGGCGACGACCGCAATCCAGGCGTTCCCTGTGTAGAACGAGACCAATGCGGAGACAAGGGCACCAAGCACAGCGGTGCCTTCCACGCCAACGTTGATGATGCCAACCCGCTCGGAATACGTCTCGCCGAGGGCGATGAGCGCAATCGGACTCGACAGCCTGAGCGTTCGGAGGAGCAGGTGGATCGTGAAGATGTTCATAGGCTAGCGCCTCCTCCAACGAATGAGCCTTCGGATTAGCGTGGGGGCGATGACGAAGAAGATCACCAACCCCTGAAGGACGGATGCGATGTCTCCCGGAGCAGCCCCGGACCTCTGGACCTGCATGCTCCCTGCGCGAAGCGCGCCCATCAGGAACGCGGAGAACAGTACGCCCACCGGATGAGCACGAGCAATGAGCCCTCCGGCGATTCCATCCCAGCCGTACCCAGGCGAGAACCCGGAGATGAATCTCGTATGCGTCCCCAGGACTTCGCCGGCCCCGGCCAGTCCGGCGACGAAACCGGCCAGACACATGCTCAGGATGATCTTCCGTTTCACCGAGATGCCGCCGTATTCCGCAGCTGATGGGCTTTGGCCCACGGCGCGAAGCTCATAACCGGATCTTGTACGGAAGAGGTAATACCAGACGAGGAGAACCACACAGCCCGCAATGATGATGGCCCACGTGACCTGGGTCGGTCTAAGCAGCTTAGGCAGGACCGCGGTCCCCAGGACGCGCACGGTTTGGTTCGACCCGTACCGTGTATCGTGAAGGAACATTCGGGGTGCAACCAGCAGGTCGGTGAAATAGACGGCGACGGAGGAGAGCATCATGGTTGTCACGAATTCGTTCACGCCCCGCTTCGCCTTCAGGTATCCCGGGATCCATCCCCAGGCAGCCCCGACTGCACCCGCAGCAAGTAAACAGATGAGGACGTGCAGCACGCCGGGAAGCTTGACGTAGATCCCAACGACCGCCGCGGCCATCGCACCCATGTACATCTGCCCTTCGGCGCCGATGTTGAACAGGCCGCAACGAAACGCGATCAAGAAGGACAAGGATGTGAAGATGATCGGGGTCGCCTGAGTCAGCGTCTGACCGATTGAGATCTTGTTCCCGAACGCGCCCTTCCATAGATTCGCGAACACCGCCGGGATCGAGTAGCCACCTGCCCACAGGATGATGCAGCCGATACCGAACGCAAGGGAAATCGAGAGGAGCGTTACTCCCGTCTCGCGAACGAGCACCGAGCGTCTCGCAAATGCGATCACGCTTCTCACGATTCATCACCCGCTTCTCGCTCCGACGATACGCTACCGCTGAGCATCAACTCTCCCAGCTCTCGTCGATTAACCGACTCAGGATCCTTGATGGCGACGATGCGCCCGTCGTAGATCACGGCGATGCGGTCGCTGACCATCAGCACCTCGTCGAGATCCATCGAGATCAGAAGCACTGCGGCGCCCTGGTTGCGCATCTTCAACAACTGCTCCCGGACATACTCGATGCCGCCAACATCGAGTCCGCGCGTCGGCTGAGCGGCGATGATCACACACGGGTTCTTCGTCACCTCGCGGCCGATGATCAGCCGCTGCTGGTTGCCGCCGGACAGGTTCTGGGCCAGCGTCCCGGCTGACGGTGTCTTCACGCCGAAAGCGTTGATGATCTCGCGGGTGAACCGCGTCATCGCACCTTGCTTCTGCCAGAAGGGGCTTGGCGAGAACTGAGACTCCCTGTGTCGTCCAAGGATGGCGTTCTCCCGTAGCGAGAAGCTCATCACCAGGCCGCGAAGATGCCGGTCCGACGGGATGTGGGCGATGCCGGCATCAATGAACGCCCGCGCGCCCTGGCCGGTCAGATCGCTGTCGCCGAGCCAGATTCGTCCGCCGGTCGTCCTGCGAAGTCCGGTGAGCGTCTCCGCAAGCTCGGTCTGGCCGTTGCCTTGCACTCCAGCGATGCCAAGGATTTCATGCCGACGGAGTTCGAGGTCGATCCCTTTCAAGATGTCAATCCCTCTGTCGTCACAGGCTGTAATTCCCTCGACCGTCATCGCGGTTTCGAGCTCGCCCGTCTTCTCGCTGCGATGGACGGTAAACACGACGTCGCGGCCGACCATCATCTCCGCTAGCTCACGCTCATTCGTCTCTTTTGCATGAACTGTCCCCACGACGCGACCCTTGCGGAGAACCGTGATCCGATCGCACATCCCGATCGCTTCACGCAGCTTGTGGGTGATCAAGACCGTCGACTTGCCCTCGTCCTTGAGCTTCAACAATGCATCCCTGAGACTCTCGACTTCTTGCTCGGTGAGCACGGCAGTCGGCTCGTCAAGGATCAGCGTGTCGGCGCCACGGTAGAGCGCCTTGATGATCTCGACTCGCTGCTGCTCTCCGACGGGAAGCTGGTTCACTCGGGCTCGAGGATCGATCGGAAGTCCATACTGCTGCGAGAACGCCCCGATCTTGCGAACGGCAGCTTCACGATCGAGCAGCACGCCGGACTTGATCGGCTCCTGTCCGAGCATGATGTTCTCGGCGACCGTCAGCCTGGGCACGAGCATGAAGTGTTGATGCACCATGCCGATGCCCAGACCGATCGCCCGCGCTGGGCGATAGTGCCGATGCGGCACCCCGTTAATGACGATCTCTCCCTCTTCCGGATGGTAGAGCCCGTACAGAACGCTCATGAGAACGGTCTTCCCGGCGCCATTCTCGCCGAGAAGGCCATGGACTTCGCCTCGTTCTAGCGCGAAGTCGATGCCGTCATTCGCAACGACGCCAGGGAATCTCTTGACGATCCCCCGCATCTCCACTGCGTATTCAGGCATCGACTCCGCTTTCTCTCGGTCGTATCAGTCGCGTCGGACTGCTACCAGACGAGATCCGTGATGACGATCGTTCCGTCAAGGATCCCATTGGCCGCTTCCACACACTTGAGAACAACCTCCGCCGGGACCGAGACGGTCGAAGCGCTCGAAGTGACGTAGTTGTTCACATCGACGCTACCAACCGAAACGCCCGTGCCAACGCCGAAGTCTGAGACCATACCATAGCTGTAGATGGTGGGCTCCCACGTGCCGTCAAGTAGAGCGAGAACATTGAGCTCAACGGCCAGATCAACACGCTTCAGGCCGCTGGCTACGATCACGTCAGCGCTTTCCGGCACCGTCGCGGCTTGGTCGACGTCCGTCCCCATGGCGAACCAGGCATCGTTCTCTTCGGCCGCGGTGAACACGCCGAGATGAGACTTACCTGCCGCGCCATAGATGTAGTCAGCACCAGCGTTGTACATCTCTCGCGCTAGCTCGGCGCCGAGCGTGGGGTTGGCCCAGTCGCCGACCATCCGGGCCAGGACCTCGGCATCGGGGTTCGCCCAATGGACGCCCTGCTCGTAGCCTGCGAGGAATCGCTGGATCAGCGGCTCATCTTTCCCGCCTTCAAAGCCGACGATGTCCGTCTTCGTCATGGAGCCCGCGACGACGCCGACGAGAAATGCCGACTCCCAGTCGTTCATCACGATGGATGCAACATTGTCAGCGACGACCACCATGTCGACGATCGCGAACTTCTGATCGGGGTAATCGGCAGCAGTGACCTCAAGAGGAGCAGCCTGATCGAACCCGATACAGATGATCAGATCGTACACGCCCGCATCTGCGAACTGCAGCTGAAAGCCTGCGTACTCGGCAATTGCAGTCGGCTCAACGTAGTCGAGAATGTCCTCTACCGTGACGCCGTACTGCGCTGCTAGATCCTCAGCTACTTTGGTTGCGCCCAGAAACGACTGATCGTTGAAGGACTTGTCGCCAAGTCCGCCGGTTGCCAGGATCAGGCCAATCTTCGGGTAGTCCTGCGCGAAGCCCGCCATTGCGACGACAGCGACGAGAGCGATTGCTAGCAGTACAAACCTCTTCATTCTGCCTCCTTTTACCCTGTAGTACAGCGCGTGCCAAGACGGCTTGGCACAACGATTCTCAGGCCCATTGTAATGTGAATCGCGCAAGCCGCCAACCGGAGCGCCGTATCCTTACAGTGTGGTATACTGTTTGTATGCGTGTTGCCTTGGTGGTTTTCGCTTGTGTGCTGCTTGGCGGGAACATTTGTCTGACAGCCAGACCGTCTAACATGGCGGTGGCGTTTGCGGAATCCTTCTGCGCCCTGGGTCCGCTGGTTTCTACGTACGAGTCGTACGCGCAGTACCAGTTTTACGGAATGGAAGTACACGTACCGTTCGACCTTTGTGTGGCGTGCGAGCAGACCACGCTTTGCCTGGCATCGCTCCGAGACGAATTAGCGTGCCAATCCGCATCCGTCGGCTTGGATGTGGTAACGGATGCTGCGTGGCTTGCGCTCGATGCGGAAGCGTTCTGCCTTCGATATGGGACTTTCTTGCAGTCGCTATCGTCTACAGCGCCGGCGGCGACCGAGATTCTGGACACTGCAGGCGACGCCCGCTTGTTTGCCGCGATTCATGCGCTTGACGATCGGTTGCAGCTTCTGATGTCTGATGTGTTTGACGGATTGCCGGCCGGGTGCGCCGTCTGGACGTTTGCCGTCGCGTTTTCGGTGCAGACGATTCTGAATCAATCGACGTTTGAGCGAATCGATCCCGGTTTGCGAGCGATCCTATATGGAGCGGCAGACTCCACCGGACCGCCGTTCGTGGTCCCTGCGCCTGTCGAAACGGCAATGGCAACACTGATCGGACTACAGGAGGTCGACTTATCGGAAGGCGACGTGGAGGTCGCCAGAACGTCCGCAGAGATCATTCTCCTGCATCTGCTTTCCGCGGACGTGTCTTGTGAAACGGTGCAGTAGGCCGCCAGACGGCGTCGGAGTTGAATGCACCCATCGATTGAAAAGGGTGAAGGGAAGGCGGGCCTGCTGCATACCCGCCTTCCCGGGGTCAGGACCGTTGGCTGTCCCGTGTGAATCTTGTTCCCCTACATCTGATCCAACCCGTGTCAGCCTCGGCCACACGCGATGCCACATCCGGTCTTGAAGAGAGTCACCGTGCTCTCGGTACGGTGAGGAAGTTGGTAAGGAGGTACGATGCGAACGCGCCTGTTCGGTCAGTCGCGCTGGATCGTGTCTCTCTTCTCCGGAGCGCATCTCCGTTCTTCCTGTCGTAAGCCGAGTATCAGCGTATCGGGCGAAGCATCTTCCCGCTCGGCGCGTGGCACAAACGAAGCGGGACTTCGAGCATTCTCGAAGTCCCGAAGCTCCGCCGAATGAGAGACGTTTGTCGCTACACCGTCTACTTGTCTATTCGGGCAGAATCCGCGCGATGCGCCAGTAGTCTTGTACCGTGCGAATCAGCCGCTCGAAGTCCTTAGAGTCGACCGGTTTGGTCATGTAGCTCGCTGCTCCGCTGTCGTACGCCTTGACCATGTCTTCCTCGCGCTCGGAGATTGTCAAGACGATCACCGGGATGCGTTTCAGACGGTCGTCTTCCTTGACCTTGGCGAGAACCTCCAGCCCGTTGATCTTCGGAAGATTGATGTCAAGCAGAATCAGGTCCGGCCGAGGAGTGTCCTCGAACTCGCCCTTCTGATACAGGGCGTTGATCGCCTCTTCACCGTCTCGCGCGAAGTAGAGCTCGCACTTGACGTCGCTCTTCCGCATTGCTCGCTTGATGATCGTTACGTCGTTGGGGTTGTCCTCCACGACGAGAACCTTCATTCTGTCCATACTATGCATGGATCTCCACCTCTCTTGCCTTGGGGATAGTAAAGAAGAACGTGCTTCCCTTGCCCACTTCCGAGCGGACCCAGATTCGCCCTCCATGCTCCTCAACGATCCGCTTGCAGATTGCCAGACCGGCGCCGGTCCCTTCGTAGTCTTCTCGTGGGTTCAGCTTCTGGAAGATGCCGAAGATGCGTTCCTGGTACCGATCCTCAATGCCGATGCCGTTGTCCTCTACGAAGAACGTGGTCATACCGTTGTCTCGCGCTTCCCGTTGCCAACCGACGCGAACGGTGGGAAGCGCCTTATCGTTGTATTTGATCGCGTTGGTGATCAGGTTGCTGAACAGCTCGCCGATTCGGACTTTGTTCCCTTTTACCGGGGGCAGGCCCTGCGCTACCTGCAGGTTCACGCCGCGAAGGCGCGCGTCGAGATCCTCTTGGATCTCCTCAAGGAGACGCTGGGTGTTAATCCGATCGTACGACGCCGTGTCAACGTGGATGCTCGCCAGGGACAGAAGGTCGTTGATCAGTTGCCTCATGCGGGCCGACGTGCGGCGAAGCGTGTTGAGAAAGTCGACGCCTTCCTCGTCGAGCTTGTCGGCATAGTCTTCGAGCAGAAACCCGCTGAACGTTTCGATTGTCCGCAGCGGTTCCTTCAGGTCGTGCGACACGACGTGTGAGTACTCCTCGAGCTTCTCCTTACTCTTCTCCAAGCTCCTGGTTCGCTCGCGCAGGTTCTCCTCCAGCTGCTTGAGTTCCGTGATGTCGATGAAGTGGTCGATTCGTCCTCCGGGTCCGTGATCCGCCTCGATCGGCAGCGAACGGTACTCCAGAGTCCGCGCTTCTCGACCGACCGTTGGTCGGACGGTACACGTCATCGAATCGATTCGCTCACCGGACTCCATGGCCCCCTCCATCGCCTCGGCGACGGCTTGTGTGTCCTCGAGCGCGCCGATGTATCGCGATCGAGCCCGCTTCGCGTCGACACCGATTACACGATCACGGTCGATCCCGAAGAACCTGCCCACCGTTGCGTTTGCCCACACGACCTTTCCGCGGGGATCGGTGAGGATGATGCCGGAGTCGAGCGTATCGATTCCCTTCTCGATCAAGATACGGTAGCGGGCTTCGGTCTCCGCCAGCCGGCGCTCCAATCCGGCCTCCTTGCGTTTGTCTGCGGCCTCGAGAACCGCAAGGCGCTCGGACACGCGGGTTCCGCGCAACTCAACAGGAAACGACGTACGATCCTGCGACGTGTATCGCACACGAACACCGCGGACCTCCCCGCGCTCAAACAGGCGCATCAACTCCGTACGCATCGTCTCCATATCCTCCGGATGAATGTACTCTCGCAACTGGACTGAGCTCTTCGTTGCGTGCCCGAGGAGCGTTCGCGACGCCTCGTTTCGACGAAGGATCGTTCCTTCGCGATCGATGTAGTGGAGCATGTTCAGCGCCGTCTCGAACACCTCATCGTCGTACCGACTGTTCAGTGTCTTCGACTGTCGCCACTTGCGACGGCGCGATCTTCGATGTTCGTTCACCCATCCCCAGCCGCCGCCGACTGCGATGTATGCAAGGGGAACTCCAACGAGAAGCGAAGGCGATCGCACACTGGATACTGCAAGGATGATACTGGCAGTCGCGCCGATACCGAGCGACAGAAGCAGTGCGCCGCGCAGCGACAAACCGCTTGCCCCAAGGAGCACAGGCACAGCAAACACCAACGCGACGACAGGCTCTACCGGAACCTGCACGCTCGGCAGCACAAAGCTCAGGACCACCGCGACAATCAGCGTGACGCCGACGATGATCGTCCGTTCTGTAGTATTCAGCCCGCTCGCCACTTGTCGCCTTCCTTAGATCGATCGGAACGAGGGCGATGAGAGACAGATGCCCGACGTGAGGCTACGAACGGATACGACCCAAAAGAAGGACACAGATCACCTACAGCAGAGACGTTCTTCTGCGCTTCGGCTAGATAATCAGGTTTAGGTTGAGACCGGAAGAGAACGGTTCGACGATTTTCTGGAGATACTCCTCCCGAAGGATCTTGATTCGACGGGATTCAATGGCGATGATGCCGCGCGACTCGAGTTCGGACAACGTTCGGATCGCTGTCTTTGACGACACACCGGCCATCTCCGCCAGCTCGGCACGCGACAACTCGACACCACTCTTCCCCAGATGAAGGATGAGGCGTGCAAGTCGTTCCTTGCTGGATGAGTACGAGCGCTCGGCCAGCTTGTTCTGGAACGCTTTGAGTTCCTCGGACAGTTTCTCGTACAAGCGGAAGATTGTCTTCGGGTGGCGCTCGAGAAAGTAGAAGAAGTCGCCGCGTTCGATGAAGCCGACCGTGACCGGATCGAGCGTTTTGGCGTATGCGTTGTGGCTCCCCTTGTCGAACAGCGTGGTCTCACCGAGGATTTCGCCCGGGCCGGCGATCTTCAGGATCTGGCTTTTGGCACGCATGCTGCGTTTGACGAGTTTCACCATCCCGTCGAAGATCAGGTAGAAGCCGAAAGCGGGTGCGCCTTCCTGAAATATGATCTCTCCGCGTCCATAACTGATCTTGCGAACGGACTCGCGAAGTTTGTCCAGCTCCTTGTCCTTGAGATCGCTGAAAATGCGAAAATCACCGAGATCGATCATGCCATACCCCCTCTGCTGGACGCTGTTCCAAGCCGGAGCCCGCGCCCTTCCTCCATTGTTCGTTCATCACCCGTAGGGCACGGTCACGCGTCCGCATTGTAACAGATATCACATCCGAGGCCAAGCCTCCGCGTATAGACGCAAACGGGGATAACCGCGTGTTCCGTCCGGAGTTCCGGGATCGACACACTACGGGAACGAGTGGAGGGCGAATGGAGCAAACGGCCGTCCTTGACAGGTCGAGAGGCGCCTCATACACTTCCGCGTACACGTCATGCGCACTTCGCGCAGACGTACGCCGGAGTGGCGGAATTGGCAGACGCGCAGGATTCAGGATCCTGTGAGGTTCACCCCTCGTGTGGGTTCAAGTCCCACCTCCGGCACAGCAGCGGCGCGTCTTTCACAAGGAGCGCCGTCTTTTTCATCCCACCCGCGTTGCAAGCACGGCAAGTCCCACGAACAGTGCTTGCACAATCAGGAACCGTGCGACGATGGTCGTCTCTTTCCACTCGACGCTCGGGATCACCGGCGTTACAGACGATGCAGCGGCGGATCCTTCGAAATGGTGGTGAAGCGGAGCCATTCGGAACAGCCGTCGGTGGGACAGCCGCCAGAACGGGACCTGAAGGAGAACGCTGATGGCTTCTAGAACTGGAATGGCGGCCAGTACCGGCAACGTAAACGCCGTGCCCTGACCGAGTGCGAGTGCGGCAATCGCGCCGCCGAGGAGGTACGATCCGACGTCTCCCAGGATGAGCCGTGCCGGATGGGCGTTTAGCCACAAGAATCCAACGATTGTCGCCGCAAGCGGCAGAGCCAAGGCGTGAACCGATTCGGCCGAGGAGACGAATGTGAATCCGAGAAGGATCAACACGCTGCATCCACCGGCGAGGCC
>Ga0272442_10009472_pt1 | contig 12164 bp, 16 predicted proteins | sample SSMForm2O_FD_200262 | JGI IMG/M metagenome (GOLD analysis project Ga0272442, IMG submission 200262) | Marine sediment archaeal communities from Little Sippewissett salt marsh, Falmouth, MA, United States - SSM-Form-2O | ecosystem: Environmental > Aquatic > Marine > Wetlands > Sediment ... | reverse complement strand
ATTTCTTTTTTAGGATTTCTTCATAATAAAATCTTAGGGCAGAAATAGTTAGATTGACTGATGTTGATTTTAATTGTTTCTCTGACATTAAATATGCTAGGTATTTTTTGATATCTTCTGTAGTAATTTTATTTGGTTGTTTTTTGATAAAATTAAGAAATGATTTATTATGGAAAATATATGCTTGAATTGTTTTTTCTGTAAAACCTCTAAGTTTTAGTTCAGTTTCTAATTCTTCTAACATTTTTCACCTCTTTTCTATGTAAATGCTTAGTTTTTCCTTGAAAATAGGCTATTTTAAGCAAGTTTTGAATATAACTTCACTTAATATGCATTAAATGAACCTTTTAAGGTTTTCGGAAAGAACTATTCTTTTTATGAAACTGGGGAGGTCATCAAATGGAGAACATCTTGATATCTCGCTGCTAAGTCTTCAGGGAAAGCTTCTCTATCCAATCTTTGTACTTTAAGTGAAATATCAGGGTTTCCTCCCCTGATTAAATGTTGCATTAAATTATCTATTTCATTTTCATCTGCAAAAAAATAAATCCTATGATCTCTTTTACTCGTTCCAATTGTAAAAGCCCTCCTTCTAGCACCAAAGATAGAATGGCCCTCATTCCTAAGAGTATCATAATAATCATGATCTTTTAATTCTTCTTCAAGAGCAGAAACTAGATATTTCATATTTTTAATAAACAGGCTACATATATAAATATTTTGAAAGAAATCTACTTTTAATGTACGTTAGATGAACCTTGTATATAAAGGTTTTGAAGAATTATTTTTTTGTTAAAGAATATGTAATCCCTATTGCGAACACAATTAAAATTATCAAACCTAGTTGTATATACAATAGTCCAACGTTCATAAAGTGGGCTGCATAGGTATCAGACATCCTTATTGTACTTATTCCCATTGAAATTCTTGTCTTTCCAAAATAAAAGAGAATTATACCCACAATAAATCCAAAGATATGGGGCCAAACCTTCAAAATATTGTTTGTGGTGGACATATTAAGATAAATTTGCCTAATCTTGTATATAAAGGTTATGGGAAAATATTTAAGGTATTATTAATTCCAATATTATATGAAAAAGAATAATTCCACTGAATTTTTGGTTTTGGTAGTAGCAATCCTACTTATAATGTTATCTCTTAAGCTTGGGTATGTTCCTTGTTTTGAAATCGCTAATGAGCTAAAATTATGTGCTTACCCTCCAGAGGAATCTTCACAGGAAATTGCTGAAGAGGCAGTTATTAAATATTTAGATAGTGCTAATATTATAGATTTTACAATTCGACAAAGTTACAAAGAAGAAGAATATTGGAAAATTCATGTTTCTGCTAGATTAGAGCCTTGTTGTGAAGGAAGTAATAAGTGTATAAGTATTTATTGGGTAAACCAGACTAAAATAGAATTCAAAGAATGTGGGGATGGACGTATCTATCCTATTCTTTAAAAGAAATACTAAAGATTATTAGACTACTGAAAAACCCTTCCGCTTTTAAAATAGGCTATTATCCCTACAACCAATGCTCCAAGAATCGGCCACCCGTACCTTGCAAATTCTGGATCTGCTTCCGTAAATGCTTTTATTATTGAATAAACAACATATACTGTAATGACTAATACAAAAATTGTTTGTACAACTTTTCCGGGATTTGTTTCTGCTTTTTTTGTTAAATTCATTTTATCATTTAAAAACCAGGGAGGTATATAAGGATTATGAAAAGTTCGTCTAACACAGATATATCGATTAATATACAGATAAATATATCAAAACAAAGGCCTAAGCGTGATTTCAAATTTCCTCGCTTAGCTTTTCGCTTTACACGCTTAACGCAGGTTCATCTAACATATCTTAAATGAACTTTTAGAATTATTTCTTGTATTTAGATAAAATTAACATAATTAAGGCTATTACAGCTAAAATTCCTGCAATAATAAGCCCTATTAACGCAAAAATCCATCCATGTCCAAAATAAAGTGTTTGATATAAAAATCCAACCCACCCTAAAATTAAACTCCAAATTCCAATTTTTAATATTGAGCCTTTTATTTCCAAATTATTAAAACTTAAAACTAAATAAAAAATGCCCAATAGGCATATACTTATAGATAAGATTATTGCTAAAACAAATACGAAATATTCTGTTGGCAATATTTTGCTTAATTCCGAAAAAAAGGATTTATTTAAAGGAAAAATTAAGAGTGATATAAAGAAAGCAATTAATAAGGCTCCAGTTAATGTATAGCTGGTTTTCATAAAATAAATCACTTTTTTAACTATTTAAACATTTCTATCAAAACGCTTAAATATCTATTTACTATTTTCTTTATTATGGGATTTTTCGATAGGTTTAAGCCACAAAAGATCATTGAAAAGAGACAAGAAGAGCAAAAGAAAAGAAAGTCTTTTACAGCGTTTAATTTAGAGAAAAGTGAAGTTGGTTCTCATGATAAATTCTTAGATAGGATTACAAATCATAGCAATGTTATATTATTAACTGGTAGAAGGGGCTCTGGAAAGAGTTCTTTAGGCATGAGGTTTTTAGAGTTATTCCATTATAAAACTGGCCAGAAATGTTATGTTCTTGGTTATGAAGACTCTAAGCTGCCAAGGTGGATAAAGAAAGTAAAAGATTTAGATCAAGTTCCTGTTAATTCTACTGTTTTAATTGACGAGGGCGCAATATTCTTTTCTTCAAGAGATTCAATGAAAAAATCTAGTAAATATCTTGGTAAAATAATGGCTATTGCCCGTCATAAAAACTTAACTTTGATTTTAATTGCTCAGAGTTCTGCTATGATAGACTTAAATGTTTTAAGATTAGCTGATATTGTTTTGTTAAAAGAACCGTCGCTGTTACAGACTAAATTTGAGAGAAAAGCTATAAAAGATATGTATGAAAGGGTTGATAAATTATTTAAGAAGTTAGATGAGAAGGATATTAAAGAAAAGTACTTTTTTGTTTGGAGTGATGATTTTGAAGGGTTATTAAGTTATGATTTGCCTGGTTTCTGGTCTGATAATGTAAGTAAGGCTTTTAGGAAGTTTTGAAAATGAATATAAAACCAACTTTAGTAAAAACCATTGTTTCTGTTTTTATTTTTGTCTTAATATTTTCTTTACATTATATTGTACAAATTAGTACGGGACTAACTAGGCCAGAAAAGATAATTATAACCACTTATTCTTTAATTTGGGGTGTTGGAGGATTAGTTGTTTATTACTTAATTCATAGCCTAATACAAAAATAAGTTTATTTAGGTATATTAAGTGAAATTTTTCTATGGGATATTCTTTAATCATTGATTAAAAGTTTTAATCTAATTACAAAGGTTTTTAAGTTTTTTTATATTATTATTTTTAATGAAAGTTAGTTTAGATATAATAGGAAGGCAAAAAGGTATAAGAGAATTGGTTTATCCTATTAGACATCAAGTTTTTGAAGTTGAGATGGGTTTTCCTTCAGAAGATGGTCTTGTTTTATGTGAATTAGATGCTCTTTCAAATCACTATGTTTTATTATCTGCTGATACAAGAGAACCCATTGGTGTAGTTTCTATTGCTGATATTACAGGTATTGATCCTCTTTTAGAAAAGTGGAAAATTGATCCTTCTTTAAAAGTTGTAAAACCACACAAATTAGCTATTTTACAGGAGTTTAGAAATCGTATTGATTTGAGAAGTTTGTTAGTTCCAATTAAAAGAGAAATAGAAGGGTATGATTATGCAACTGTTCATGTAACTCAACCAAGTGATAATTCTGATTATACTAGACATTTAGATTGGGCTGATGAATATGAAGCTTGTTTTGGTTTTAAACAAATTGGATTAGATCAAAAACCATCTGGAGCAAAAATGGTAATTATGGGTAGAAGTATTCATTAGGTTATTTACCCAAACAGGTTGTTTGTGTTTTAGAAAGCTTTAATAATAAGTAAACACTAAAATTTTTATATGGGTTTTTTTTGGTTCAGAAAAAAAGAGGATAATTTAGATGAGAAATTTAAAGAATTACATTCTGGATTAAAGAGTTCTTTCTCGAATATAAAAAAAGATTTTGAGCATGTTATGTCAAGAGTAGATCATCTTCATTTAAAGAAAGATGAACACCATGATAAACTTGATAAATTAGACAAAAGATTAAGAGAAATTGAAACTTTTTTTGAGTTGATGAAAGAAAAAGAAGCTGAATTTATTCATAAAGGTACGTTGTCCAAACAGGCTGTCCAAACAGGGCAAACAGGGGTTGTCCGGACAGCTGTCCAAACGCCCGTTTTTCAAACAGGGTATTTAGGAAAATTGAAAAGTTTGACACCAACTGAACGGAATTTAGTGTGGAGTTTAGTGAATACTAACTTAAAATTGAGTTATGATGATATAAGTGTGGTAATTGGAAAGGATAAAAGTACTGTTCGAGGATTGATGAATAGTGTGAGAAGGAAGTATGATGATATTATAAATGAGATCACTGAAGAAGGTGGTAAAAAAAGATTCTTTATTGAGGATGATATAAAAAGTGAGGTTATGAGAGATTTTAAACATGCTCAAAAAGTAAAGAAAAAAGGTAAAGGGGTAACCTTTGTGAGAGATTATATAGGATGAATTCTTGTTTTAGGGGAGTTCTAGGGCTTAAATTCTTTAAAATTGGCTATTTTGGCTAAAAATGAAAAGTGAGAGTTAGAATGAATATTTATCAGATAGTTTTGTTTGATTAGGATCGTGATCATAAAAGAGGTTAGTGAGAGTTTGTTTTAGGTTCAATTGCCTGAACTCGTTATCGACGTGGAGAGTGGTTAATTTATTGTTTACTTTTTGTCTAGTGAGAGGTAAACCTTTCTGAATAATACTACTTACGTAGCTTCGAATACATCCTTCAGTAAGGTTGAGCTTTTGGGCTAAGTGTGAGTGAGTGACGTCTTTGATTTCGTCTTCTAATTGGTATATTGTTAAGAAAATCAAGAATTCTCGCCTTGTGAGCCTTGAGAAGGCCTTTTTCAGGGCTTTTTCCATCTTATTTTTATTATTTATGTGCGTAGTGAGTGAGTGAGTGAATGAGTGAGTGAGTGAATAGACCCCTTCATTTCCTGTGGAACTTTTTTGGATTTCGAGCTTAGAAGGCGTCTCCTCTTTAGATTCTTTAAGAACGGGCTGTTTAGACTGTTTTAATTCCTTTAATAAGGCTTTAATCTCTTGAATTTCTACTTTCTGGGCCTTTAGATCAGCTTCTAGAGAATCCATATGTTCTCTAGCTTTTATAAAGGAATTTCGTACAATTTCTTTAAATTTAGAATCTTCTGGCATCAAGGGGGTGAGTGAGTGATTGTTTAAATAAATTTATTTACTACATAAGTGCTTAGGATGTGTTTAGTATGTGCTTAGGATGTGCGTGAGTGAGTGAATATTCACACAATATCTATTCTTTCTCTTACTTTTGGAGGTATTCTCCACTTTCTTCTTGCTAAGTATTCTCCATGCTTGCCTTTTTTTATTTCTTCAACAAGTTTTTGTTTTTTTAATTCTAGAAGTAGTTTAAGTGTAAATTCATTATCTCTTCTAAGTTCTTGTGCAATATGAAAAGTGTACATAGATCTAAGCGAAGCTTCATGCAATATTGACATTATATCATTTTTTAGGAGTATTTTAGTTTTATCTGATATTTTGCTCATGAGGTTTTCTAGATTAACTATTATAAAAATATTTAGTTTGTGCGGTATAAAGTATTTAGTTTATACTCTTAGAATTTGTATTGTTACTATCTAGAGTAAATGTTTGTTTAATTTATTAGTGATATCGGGTTGTAAAATATAATTATGAAAATTTATTAACTAAACCTTATTATGAAAGCAAAAAATGTTTTTAAATAGGGGGTCATAAGAAGATAATATGTTAAAAGAATTAAGGATAAAAAAGATTATGTCTGAAGAAAGATGTTGTTGGGAAGAAGCTGTTAAACGTGAAAAACAAAGAAAATCCTTAAATGAGTTCTTGTAATTATTTAGCTGGTTTAAATCTTGGTAAATTAATATGATAGGGGAGATTTAATTCTTGCTCTAAATTAAGAGCTTTTACATTACATCTAAATAAGATAGTATTAAAGACCTGTGGTCCTAGTTCGGTTGGAAGTTTCTTATTTTTCTTCCATTCCTCTAAAATGTTTTTTATTTCTTTTGAATCTGCTGTATAAAGGACGTCTCCTGTCATGAGAACTTGACCTACTTGACCATAATCTAATTGGAATTCAAACATAAATTTAATTAAATCTATAGATCCGACATCTGCTTTGGATTTGTCTATATCCTTTATTAAAAGATTTTGTTTTACTTTTAAATCTTTTTTAACTGGATTTTTCTTTTCTATTAAGATTTTGTTTAAATTAAAACCTACGATTGGCATTTTTAATTTGAGAACATTAAGTATTATTTAAATGTTTCTACATTTTATCTGGTGCTTCTATAGCTAGTAAATTTAGGGCGTTTTTAATTACTTGTTTGACTGCTAGGATTAATGTTAGTCTTGCTACTTTGATTTCTTTTTCTTCTTTTAGTATTTGATTTTTTTCATAAAATTCATTAAATGATTGTGCAAGGTTTAAAGCGTAATTTGATATGGTATTTGCTTTATAATTTTTAGCTGCGTCTGAAACTATTTTAGGAAATTTTTCTAATAATTGTATTAGTTTTGTTTCTTCAGGTTTTTGTAATACTTCATAATTAGCTTTCTTTGGTTTTTTAGTTTTTTTAAGTATAGAATTTATTCTTGCATGAGCATATTGTATGTAAGGGCCTGTTTCTCCTTCAAATTGAATTGCCTTATCCCAATCAAATATTATTTGTCTGTTGTTTTCTCTGTTAAGCATACTAAATTTTAAGGCTGCAAATGCTATTTGTTTTTTTCTTTTTTCTAATTCTTTTTTGGATAATCTTGTATGTCGCTTTTTAATTTCTTCCTCTGTTGCTAAAAGTGTTTTTTCAATTAGATCTTGATATAGAACTACATTTCCTTCCCTTGAAGACATTTTGCCTTCTGGCAACATAACTAATCCATAAATTAGGTGTTTTGATTTATTAGCTAATTTAGATTTAATTAATTCAAAGGTTTTGAATAATTGTAAAAAATATAATTCTTGTTCTTTGCCCACTACATGAATAGATTGGTCTAGTTTGTATTCTTTTGTTTTTAATTCTGCTAAAGCTAAGTCTTTAGAATGATAAACAGCGTGACCTTCTTTTGTTAGGGCTATATAAATACCTAAATTATATTTTTCTAAATCTACTATTATTGCTCCTTCACTTTTTTTTGCTATTTTCTTTTTTAATAATTGTTTAGCTATCTGTATTCCTTTCTTTTCTACTTCACTTTCAAAATATAATCTATTGTATTTAACTCCAAAATCTTTATATATTTCTTGGAAATCTTTTAAACAATAATTTCTTGTTGTTTTCCAAATTTTTGTTATTTTTGGGTCTTTTGAATATAATTTTTTGTTTATTTCATTTATCTCTTGTTGTATTTTCTTTGATTTTTTTGATTCTTTATTAGCTAATGCATATAAATTCCCTAACCAAATTCCTTTTTGTTGTTTAGGTAGTTTTTCTTTAGTGTTAAGATATCCCCATATTGCTTTAGCTACATGTGGGCCTATGTCTCCTTGATAATTTACTCTTATTACTTTATACCTTGAAAATTCTAAAATCCTAGAAATTGATTCTCCTAAACAGATATTTCTTATATGTCCTATGTGCACTGCTTTATGGGTGTTGGCATGAAAAAATTCTATCATTACTTTCTTTTTTTTACCTATGTTAGATGAGCCATATTTATCTTTTTGTTTTAGGATTTGTTTTATTGTGTTTTCTGCTAGTTTTGATTTATTTATAAAGAAATTTAGGTAAGGACCTTCTGATTGTATTTTAATAATGTTTTTAGTTAGATTGATTTTATCTTGCAAATCAGAAGCTATATCTTTGGGAGATTTTTTATATTTTTTAGAGAGTTGAAAACAAGGGAAAGCATAATCTCCCATTGTTAAGTCTGGGGGAATTTCTAGTTTAATATCTTTTAATTTTGTTTCTTTTTTCAATAATTTGATTATTTCTTGTTCAAACATTGTTTTAAATTAAAAGTAAATGTTATTTAAACTTTTTGAGAAGTTTTTCTTTGCCTTTCCAGTAAAGTCCTTCTTGTAAAGCTTGCTTTATATTTATTACGGGTATGATTTTTATTTTCTTTTTGTTTTCTGCTGATAAGATTATATCTTTTTCATTTGCTTTGGGTATTATTAATCTTTTAATTCCTGCTTCAATAGCTGCTTCTGCTTTGGCTGTTACTCCTCCAACAGCTAGAACTTCCCCCCTAATAGAAAGAGAACCTGTTGTTGCTGTATCTTGCCTTACTGGAATGTTCTTTAAAGCTGATATTATTGCTAGAGCAACTGCGATTGATGCTGAATCTCCTTCAACTCCTTCTGAAGCAGTTTGTAAGAATTGTACATAAATATCATATTTTTCTTTTATATCTTCTCCAAAGTTTTTTAAAATGATAGCTGAAACGTTTTTGATTGCTTCTTTTGCTATTTCTCCTAATTTACCTGTTGCAATGAATTCTGCTTTTTTGCCACCTGGTGCTACTTCTGATTCAATTGGTAGGACAATACCTGAATAAGCTGCTCCTGAGCCAATAACAGCTAAACCATTAACCCTTCCTACTTGATTTCCTTTTGTTATTATAACTTGGTAATTTTTTTTCTGTTCTATATATTTATCTGCTATTTGTTGTTCCAATGTTCTAGCGAATTGTTTTGCTTTTATAATATGTTTGGGTTCAACAAACTTTGCTTTATCTTCTAAAGCAACGTCTCCTGCAGCTCTTACTAAACCACCTAATTCTCTTAAGAATAAAGTTAACTTTCCTGACTTCCCTGACATCTTTTTTGATTCTTGAATTATCTTATCTACTGCTGCTTTAGTAAAATGAGGTATTTTTTTATCTTTGTTAACTTCTTGGGCAATAAAAACTGCTATTTTGTCTCTATTTTTTGGCGTATCGTCAATTGTTTCTTCCATATAAACTTCATAACCATAACCTCTTATCCTAGATCTTAATGCTGGATGCATTTTTTTGATTGTTTCGTAGTTTCCAGCTGCTACCAAAATAAAATCACACGGTGCTGGTTCTGTTCTAACCATTGCACCAGCTGATCTTTCAGACTGTCCGGTTATAGGATATTTCTTTTCTTGTAAGGCAGTAAGAAGTTCTTGTTGAGTTCTTGGTCTTAATGTTGCTATTTCGTCTACAAAAAGAACTCCTTTGTTTGCTCGGTGAATCATACCAGGTACAACTCTCTCATAAGCAGGTGTTCCTAATCCTCCCGATTGAAAAGGATCATGAAGAACATCTCCTAAAAGAGCACCTGCATGGGTTCCTGTTGCGTCTATAAAGGGTACTTGTTTTTTTTCTTTTGCATTAACTAGTAGTTTTGGTATTTTAAATTGTGTGTTTTGTGTTCTTTTACTTAAATTAAGAAATAAAGCAAAGGCTGCAATTAAAATTATTGAACTTATTAATGAGGCTGCAGCCATAATGTCTCCATATTGTTTTCTAATCCACCAAGGAGCTAGAGCAGTTATAATAATTAAAATAAAAATTAATATGTTTTTATTTTTGAAAGAATTGTTTGCTTGAAATTTTAGTTTAGTTATTAATTTTTTACCTTCTCCAGGATGCATTGTTCTGATTATAGGGGTATGTTCATCTTGTTCATTTGGAAATGAAAGAATATCCTGAAGTTTTTCTTTTGGTAAAAGTTCTGCTAAAGCTTGACCAATCATTGATTTACCAGTTCCTGGTTCTCCGATAAGAAGTACATGTCTTCTTTGTTTTGCTACTTTTTTAATTATATTAATTGCTTTATCCTGACCAATAACTTGATTAACTATTTTATTTGATACTTTAATGTCTTTTGTGGTTTTAAATTTAATAGACATGATTCTAAAAGAAAAGTAGTTGTATAAAAATGTTTTTAAATTATATCTTCTTCTGAAATAACTACAAAGTCACCGATCGCAATAACTGAACTAAAAGGTACTAATAAATTTCCTTGTTTATCTTGTTCTAATTCCATTCCTTCTGTAAAAGCGGTAGGGTTCTTAAGCATAATTTGCATTAATTCTCCTGTTCTTGTCTCAAAAATTAAGTTTCCTACTTCTCCAAATCTTTTACCTGTTTTACTTACAACTGTTTTTCCTATGATTTGTTTTGAGTATCTTTTTTCTTGTTCAGCCATTTTGTTTCCTCCGGATTTTTTGTAAAGTGCTACTTATTTATAAATGTTTCTAGGTAATTCTTTGATAGATTAACTAAGAACTTATAAGAATTGGGCAATTTTCTAGGGTTTCTTATTGTTTTTTAAGTTGTTTTAAATTTAAAAAAATTATTTGTTTTGGAAGTATGTTTTAGCCCCTCACACCTTGGTTTCTTGTGGAAATAAGAAAAATTGTAAATAATGCGTTTGGAGCGTTAGGAACTTAAAAATTGTTGGTTTTTGTTTTTAAAGTTTTCTTGGATTTTATTAGGAAAATTGGGTTAATTTGAGGTAGGTTTATTTATAAATGAATTCTGTGGTTTTGAGGGTTGAAAATAAAGAATTTTGTTGTTTTTAGTATTTTTTCTTATTATATTATATTATAAGTTTTTTTATATTATATTATATATTATATAATTATTATTTTATAAAGTGTTATCATCACACAGTTTCTATAAGAAATTGAGGGGTAGAGCTAACTTTTTGATCATAATTTCTATAAGAATTGGTTTCCATATGAAATAGAGGTCTGGGAGTCTATTTTATAGTTCAATAATGTTTATATAAAAATATTAAGCTAATCTTTTGTTTATGGTAAAAGGAAAATTAGATTCTTATTTTGAAGATTATTTGAAGAAAGATCCTTTATTTTTGGATAAAGGAGTTTTACAAGCAAGTTATACTCCTGATAATATTCCCCATAGGGATGACCAAATCAAAGAACTAGCTAGTATTTTAGCTCCTTCTTTAAGATTAGAAAAACCAAGTAATTTATTTTTATATGGAAAAACTGGAACTGGTAAAACTTTATCTGTTAAACATGTTGTTAATAATTTGAATAAAGTTGCTAAACAAAAGAAAGTTCCTTTAAATATTATTTATTTAAATTGTAAATTAGGAAGAATTGCTGATACTGAATATAGACTTATTGCACAATTAGCAAGAGAATTAGGTACAGAAGTTCCTGCTACTGGTTTGCCTACTGATGAAGTTTATAAGATATTTACTAATTCTATGGAAGAAGATAAGAAAATGTTAGTTCTTGTTTTAGATGAAATAGATCAGTTAATTAAAAAGGCAGGAGATGGTATTTTGTATAACCTAACTAGATTGAATTCTGAATTAAAGAAGTCTCAAGTTTCAATAATAGGGGTTTCTAATGATTTATTATTTACTGATAATATTGATCCGAGAGTTAAGAGTTCAATGAGTGAGGAAGAAATGGTTTTTCCTCCTTATAATGCGATTCAGATTCAAGATATATTGAAGGGGAGATCAAATAAAGCTTTTAGGAAAGGGGTTGTAGAAGAAGGAGTTATTGAAAAATGTGCGGCTTATGCAGCAAGAGAACATGGGGATGCAAGAAGAGCTTTAGAATTATTGAGAGTTGCAGGTGAATTAGCAGAAAGAAGAAATGATACTAAAATAAATATGAAACATATTGATGATGCTGAAGAAAAAATAGAGAAAGATAGGGTTTTAGATATAGCACATACTCAACCAAAACAGTTTCAAGTTACCCTTTTAGCAATATTTAATTTATCTAAGAGTTCTGATGGACTTTTTACTGGGGATGTTTATGAAATTTATAAAGATTTATGTACAAAATGTGGTTTAAGACCTTTAACTCAAAGAAGAGTTTCTGACATTATCGCCGAATTAGATATGTTAGGTATTATTAACGCTAGAGTTATTAGTAAAGGAAGATATGGTAGAACTAGAGAAATTAGACTCGCAATTCCTTCTTCAACTGTTCCAGGATTGGTGCAGGTTCTTAAAGATGGATTAAACTTGTAAATGAATCAAAAATTTGTAAACAATTTTTTGGAAAAAGGTTTTTTATTAAGCCC
>Ga0272442_10009471_pt1 | contig 12167 bp, 7 predicted proteins | sample SSMForm2O_FD_200262 | JGI IMG/M metagenome (GOLD analysis project Ga0272442, IMG submission 200262) | Marine sediment archaeal communities from Little Sippewissett salt marsh, Falmouth, MA, United States - SSM-Form-2O | ecosystem: Environmental > Aquatic > Marine > Wetlands > Sediment ... | reverse complement strand
TAGAGGGATCTTTGGTGGAGGGAAGGAATTTCTTTTCCAAGGAGTTGGGGGTTGTGGGCGCGCCGAAGGACTTCGTAGATATAGCCCGCGGCGCTGTACTGGGTTCGGATCAAGCGTTGTTTTGTGTCGTGGGCGCAGACGATATGCTTTACGTTCTCGACGACAAGGGTTCTTTGCTCTGGCGGGGAAATCAGCCTTGCGGGGCACGAATTGCAGCCTGTGATTGGGACGGCAACGGCATCGCTGAAATCGCCTGTACTTCCGCTTCCCCGTTGGGAACCGTGGATGAGCTGAGGCTCTTGGAATGGAACGGGGAAATTTTCTGGGAAAAATGGAGAAGCGGGACGATCCAAGGAAGCATCATGGGAATAGCGGGCGCGGATCTAGATGGAGATGGAAGAGACGAATTGGTCGTGGCCACGGAAGAGCTTACGGCTTCGGGCGAAACCTGTCGATTGCAGGTATTCCGCGCCACAGGCGCATTGGGGACCGCATGGGACTGAGGATTCTTTTCGTTTGGGCGTGTGTCTGTTCGATCGCCACGGGCGCTACGTTGCCCAAGTACGGAGGCGTGATGACCATGGGATTGGGGGAGATGCCGGGAACGGACGATCCCATTCGGGGGAATACGAGACAGGATTTGCAGCTTTTGCTGCAGATACACAGGGGATTGGTGGGCCTGCCTTCAAAGACGGGACAGCCCCTTCCTGGACTCGCTTCTCGTTGGGAGGCGTCTCCGGATCGCACATCTTGGCGCTTCTGGCTTCAAGAAGAAGCGGCTTTCTGGGATGGCACGCCTGTTCGAGCCGAGGACGTGAAGGAGAGCTTTTTCCGACTGCTACGTTCACAGCCCTCCTCCTCTTGGCAGTGGCTTCTGCGCCTCGTCCAAGGCGGGTCCGAGGGCCGCCTCGAGGGCGTGGTAGTGGAGGATGAGAGAGTCGTTCGGATCGATCTAGTGCGTTCTGATCCGGATTTCCTGGTTTTGCTGGGGCAACCCGCATTGAGCGTGGTTCGCATAATTGACGGAAAGATGATGGGCACGGGTCCCTATGCTCTCACGGACGTTGAAGAGGGAAAATGGAAGCTGGAGCGATGTAGACCAGGTCCAGACGGACCTTATCTCGATGGTATACGTTTTCTCCATATACCGGAGTCGGAGTCCCGCCGTTTGGAGTTTGAACTAGGGGGATTGGACTGTGTGTTTTTGGAGGTCTCGGACTACCTCAAGCTGAGTACAGATATACGGTGGCAGGACTCCGTTCTCATTCCAGACAAGCCGTGGAAACAGATCTTCCTCGTCTTGAACGGCAGAAAGCCATTCTTGTCCGCGCCGAAGGCCAGGAGTTCATTGGCATCTTCTCTGCGCGTCATGGAGGCCTGTGATACTGTGCTCAAACCGCTCGCACAGCGAAGCTTGAGCCTCCTTCCCAGCGAGGTGGTGGGGTTGCCCGAGAAGAGTTCGACTGGCTCGTTTGAGACCGAAACACTGCCACGTATGTCCAGACCTTCCTTTGGTGAGCTGCGTCTATGGGCGCCTCTGGGGTCCTCCGATTCTCATAGGCTTGCGGAGAAGATGCAGTCCGATTTCATGGACGAGGGGCTGACCGTTTCCCTGGTTCGAACGGTATGGCAAGAGATGCCTGCCAGGTGGGAAAAGGGGGAATATGACTTGGCCTTGATCGATTCCTCTAGATGGAGTTGGCTGCCCTACACCTCGAAAGAGGGACTCATTCATCTGGAGAGGATGATGCATTCCGAGTTTCTAACAAATGGAACTTCGCAGGACATGCGAGAGGCGGAGACCTTTCTGCGGCGAGCTTGGGAGACGAAAGACTTGGTTCACCAGCGCCGCCTGTGTATCGAGACGGCTTCTCTTTTCGCCGAAGTGTTCCATTGCATTCCCCTTGTTTCTGTGAGGACGCCTTTGGCTGTCAGTATGCGGGTTCATGGCGTTCGCTTTTTGGACAATGGCCTCTTGGACTTGGAAAGAGCGTGGCTGCAGGAGGCACCTCAGAGGGAGATGAAGGACGTGGAGGAACAGTCGGGACAGGATCAGGATGCTCAGCTTCAGAGAAATGGACGGTGAGGCGTGGGCGCACCTTTTTCCTTGAAGACGAGGCTCATTGTGTCGTACGGTGGGATTCTGCTTGTCGTCATGCTGCTCGTGGCTTGCGTTTGTGTGGCTCTGGTTGTGGCTCGGTTCAGGTCGCTGGCCTCGCAGACGGCAGAGGAGGTCCGTTCCAGGTGGCTGGCGGAGGAGGCGGCAGCCCAGGACAAGTTGGATCGGCTCGCGGCTCTATCCGAGAGCCCGGAAACTCGATCAAGCTTGGCCGAGGGGGAAGGCTCAGGGCTTCTCATGGATTTTATTCGCGCGAATCGAGGTCGATTGGGACTGGATCTACTGGCCGCGGTTGGCGCCGATCAAGACTGGGGTTTCGGACAGATAGGCACTCCAGAGGAGGGGGAGGAGCTCCCCTTCAAGGTGTCGGATTTCACATTGCCTGACTTGACCCCCGAGGAGACGTCGACTTTTCTCATTTCCCATGAAGTTAAAGGGAAAAGGGAGCTCTTGTTGTGCCGGATGTTCGTTGTGACGCGTTGGAGCGGGGGGCCAGCGGCAGCTTCTCTGGTGGGAGGCGTTTTCCTAGAGGATTTGCTGAAGGGAACGGGGGCCCCGGCTGGAAGCAGGCTCGTCTTGCGTCCAACGATGGAAGACCCCATCGCTTTGGGGCAGACCTCATCAAATGAGGGAACATTCTCCTATCCCGGCCGGTGGCTTCGTCCTCTGTTCACCCTTTCGATTCGGGAGGTCTTTGATCCAGGAGATGGTCCCTTGGGCAATCTGGAGATCTCTGTGACGGATGAATATGCTCTCGGCACCGCCGTAGAACTGCTAGGCGCTCTCTTGCTTCTGTTCATTTCCAGCACGGCTGTAGCTTGTTTGGCCGCGGTCTATCTGGCCAAGAGCATCACAGAACCGATTGACCAGCTGTCGAGGGCGGCCAGAGATTTGTCTTCTGGATTGGAGGTGAGGCAAAGTGACCTGACGAGATGGAATCTGGATCGAGGAGATGAGATTGGATTGCTCATGAGATCCTTTCAGGAGATGGCGGAGCAGATCAAGGAACAGCATGAGCAGAGGCTTAGGGCCGAGCGGCTGGCGGCGTGGCGCGAAATGGCAAGGCGGGTCGCACACGAGATCAAGAATCCTCTCACGCCCATACAGCTTTCCGTGGAGAATCTGCGGAGGAACACGCCTGAAGGAACGGAAGACGCTTTTAGGGAGTTGGTGGGACAATGCTGTCAGACAGTGCTGGAAGAGGTGGGGCGTTTGCGCAGGTATGTGGACGAGTTCTCCAAGTTCGCTAAAATGCCTAAGCCCGCGCTTCAAGCCTGTGATCTGGGCGAAGCGGTCCAAAGCACGGTACGCACCTATACGACAGGCGTACAAGGAATAGAGCTGAATCTCGACGTCCCTGAGCAGATCGTGGAAATCCAGGCGGACCGTCAACAGGTCGAAATGGCGCTGGCGAATCTACTGAAGAACGCCTTGGAAGCCATGCCTTCCGGGGGTAGTTTGGACGTACGTCTCTGGACGGATAACGGAGGAGCGTTTATCCGAGTTGCGGATTCAGGCGTGGGTATGTCTGAAGAGATGTTGCGGACTCTTTTCGAGCCCTACGTCACCACGAAAGATACGGGCACGGGACTGGGTATGGCCATGGTGCAAAATGTTGTTTCGGAGCATCGAGGCAAGGTCGAGGTTCATAGCACACTTGGAGAAGGAACACAGGTGACCGTGGTGCTTCCTCTCACTTCGGAGGAAGAGGAAGACTTTGGGAAGCCTTAGCGTTCAGGAGGTGATGAAGGATGGCATCCATACTCGTGGTGGATGATGAGAAGAATATCGTTACCACGCTGGAAAGCTGCCTCGTCCAGGAAGGATATACGGTTTCCGTGGCCGCGAACGGCGAAGAGGCATTGGGGATCTTAAAAGGCAACGAGATGGACCTGATGGTTTTGGACATTGTGATGCCGGGGATGGACGGAATGGACGTGTTGGAGCGTCTCCCAGAGGTTTCTCCCCGAACGAAAGTTATCATGATTTCCGCCATGGGTTCGATCGAAGACGCTGTTCGGGCCACCAAGCTGGGAGCCTACGATTTCATCGAGAAACCGCTCTCTTTGGAGAAGCTTCTGCTGTCCATTCGGCATGCTCTGGAAGTGGGCGAGTTGGAGAGAGAAAACATTGCTCTCCGAAAGAGAGTGCATCAGCAGTTCGAGATGATCGGTGAAAGCGAACCCATACAGCGCATTCGGTGGGAAGTGGAACAGGCAGCTTCCAGCAATGCTAGGGTTCTCATTCGGGGAGAAAACGGCACGGGCAAGGAACTGGTCGCTCGGGCGCTTCATGCATCGAGTCGTAGGGCTCATGCCCGGTTTGTGGAGGTCAACTGCGCCGCCATACCCAGCGAGTTGATCGAGAGCGAACTGTTTGGTCACATGAGGGGGGCCTTCACAGGGGCGGATGAGGACAGGACAGGACGGTTTGAAGAGGCCCATGGCGGCACCCTCTTTTTGGACGAGGTGGGAGACATGAGTTTGAAAACACAGGCCAAGGTTCTTCGGTGTCTCCAAGAGAATCGGATCCAAAGAGTGGGAAGTTCTCGCTATATCGATGTGGATGCCCGTGTCATCGCGGCCACCAATCAGGACTTGGAGTCCAAAATGGAATCAGGAGAGTTTAGAGAAGACCTTTTTTACAGGCTGAACGTCATCCCCATCCAGGTCCCGCCGCTCAAGGAGAGAAGGCGCGATATTTCGCTGCTGGCAGAGCACTTCCTCGTCCTGTTTTGCGAGGAGAACGGACGCAAGCCCAAGGCCTTGTCCCCGGCTGCGGTGGAAACGCTGCAGAGATATGATTGGCCCGGAAATGTGAGGGAACTCAAGAATATCTGTGAGCGACTGGTTATCATGTTCCCAGGCGAGACGATTTCAGATACGGATGTGGATCGCGCTCTCGGGGTTAGCCAAGAGCCTCTTTTATCTCCCACGACAACGGAGGGCGACCTTCGGACGGCAGTGGCTCGTTTCGAGAAGGCCTACATCGAAGAAGTCCTCAGGAGGACAGGCGGCAATGTGAGCGAGGCTGCCAGGGAATTGGGAGTCGAGAGAAGTCAAGTGTATAAGAAGCTCAAGCGCCTGAAGGCATTGTTGCTTCCCGATGACACGGAGAGGAACTAGGAAATGGGCGGCAAAAAACGTTCCCGAAAGAGGAGGCGGACCAAGAAAAAAAGTCGTTCCGAAGAACGAACGGTCCAACCCAAAGAAACGATTGAGGATGCCTCTCAAGAGGTCTCCGAAGAGACGTCCGAAGAGGAGGATTGGATCCAAGACTGGGCTTCCATTTTCGTACGGTCTTGGGGACGCAGGGGTCCTGTGGCGCAGCTTCTGTCCGGTCAGCTCAAGCAAGAGGAGTCAGCCCTGGTGACCGAAGCTTGGAGAAAAGCTGTTGAGGACCGGGAGGCCTATCAACTGGCGTCACAAGCCAGCGACGGTGATGCCGAGGAAGTGTTCTGGTTTTTCAGGGGAGAGGAATTTATCCCCCTCCATGTGCCTTCTCAGGTGTTGAATGCTGCGTTTGTTTCTGTAGGCGAACTTCCTTATCTGGATGCGGCTGCTCCTGAGGCGCAGCCGTGGCTTTCCCTGGTGTATTCTCGCCTCATGTCTTTTCCGCTGCGGTGCGGGTATGGATGGGAACTGCTCAAAATGCTTCCAGGCTTTGTGGAACGCGGGAGAATGCGGGAAGCGTGGATGATCATGATGGCAGCCAGGGATCTCGAGGAAACGGTCGACAAGGTGCCCATCTGCATGAAAGCCTTGCTGCAGGAATCGGTGGCAGCTTGGTCGGATACCTACGACATCTCATTGAGCCATGCATTGAGGTCCGCAGGCCTAGATTTCTCTCCGGCTCCCTCCTATGGGACGGAAGCCTTCGAACAGTGGGTTGAAGCCGCTCTCTTGGGGGACGCAGGCAGAAAGAAGGTGTTTGAACTGCTCGGGGAGAAATTGGGCACCTCGGAGGCGGCCGCACAAGAGGTCCAGCGCATTGCCAGTGAATCCCTGGCCGTGCTGGAAGACCCAGCTTTCGTGGAGCACAAGTTGCGTCCCAAGGAGGGCAAGGCCCTGGCTAAACAGCTAAAAAAACGCAAACTGGATCTAATCCAGGGCAGAAGTCCGCGCGCTGTTCTTGAGGAGATCTACGGAAAGAAATCAGAGGACTATTTTCCTCCCAAGAGAAAGAAGAAGCTCATGACCGTTTTGGAAGCGTATCGCGATTCCCTGGGGGAAGAGCAGGAGATGGAGCGGTTTCGGGCGGACATTGCCATGGAGTTGATGATGCGGGAGGTGGATGCGAAGAATCCTTTCCTTTTGGAATATCTATTGAGTCCCGCACTGGCGTTCTACGAGGACCATTACGCCTAATCTCCTTTCTAGTTCTTCTTGTTGCGGAAAGAGGCAGATCTTTGCCGGCACGTGTGTAGCGGTCTGCGGGGAGATGAGGAGGGGCAGGTCTCTGTCTTGACTCATTCTCAGCGCGCTTGAAGGAATATATGCGCGCTTCCGAGGGCGGGAACGGACCGAGAAGCCGAGCTCTCGCACCGCCGAGGAGAAGCCCGTCCCCAGATGCCGAATGTGCATTCGGCGTGGGAACGGCCTTCAAACCGTTCGAAGAGGACTTCTCCCCTCCTCCTTTACTGCATCGTCGCCTTCATGGGGTGAAACGCGGCAGAGATCTGCCGCTTTCCGCAACAAGAAGACCGTGCTCGTCAGAGGTTTCTCTAAGGGAGTTAGGTCGATCTTCGAAGGGTCTCCCTTCGGATGGGGCGATGATAGTATCATGGAAGGAAGCCTTTCGACGTTTTCGGTCAATATCTGGAAGGGAGACACATCATGGCCACCAATCTGATCAGCACGCTTAAAGGATCTCTACTGGAAGACTTCTTCCCGAAAGGGTGGGATTTGGCGAAGATCGACGCCTGCTGCAGTCATCAGGCGGATAGCGTTTTGGAGAGACAGTCCTGGTGGAACGAAGCGTTTCTGCCTGTCCCTTGCAGCGACCTCCCTGAGTTTGACGTGAAGATGGGACATGAGATTGCTATGGAAATCCGACTTGCTCGGGACGAAGGGCGGTCTCTGGCGATGATCCTGCCGGTGGGGCCCATGGGAATGTACAAGTGGGCGGTCTACTTCCTGTCGGAGTGGAAATGTCCCTGCGATCATGTTCACGGTTTCAACATGGACGAATGGTCCGACGGGGATGGAAACACGTTGCCGCCGAACGATCCTGGCGCTTTTCAGAACGCGATGGAGGAGGCGTTCTATGGTCCCTTGGGAAAACTGACGGTGCCTGAAAAGCAGCGTCATTTTGCGACCAAAGACGCCTTGCCTCAATACGCTGAGCAGATCTCTGCTTTACAGAAGGACGGCGGGAAGCTGGACGTGGTTTTCGGTATCGGTAGAGTGTTTCATATCGCCTTTTGGGAGCCTCATTTTGCTGCAGAGTTTGAATCGGAGGAAAAGTGGCGGGAACAGACCCATCGCGTGGCAGCGAAGTTGCATCCCTTGACCATTGAACAGAACGCCATTACCAGCTTCAAGAGCAGGACCACCCTGGTTCCTGCTAGGGCCAATACCATTGGACCCGGTCTGTTTCTTAAGGCGGATAGGATCATTGGCGGCTGCGATGGAGCCTTGGGCAGAGGTATGATGTGGCAAGGGATGAGTCTTTGGGTGACCTTGCGCTATGGGCCCGACATGTGGCTTCCTTCCACGTTCATGCCCACTTTGGCGGGGAAGCTGTTTTTCTTGCAGGAGTTGGCAGGACCGCTCGTGGCCGAGTGCAACTGACAAAAAGGAAGGGAGTTCAGTCGTTGATCTTTCAAAGCGGTTTTTTCGGCAGACACCCTTGGGTGAGACGTCTCTTTTTGTATCCCTGCCTAGGCCTGGCAGCTCTCATTTTGCTGCTTTTCGTCGTTCTATGTGTGAGGTCTATTGGGCCCTACAGAAGCTATCGCGCGGACATAACGCTGGGTCCGAATAGTCCCCCAGGACAGGTGGGTACCCTTCTGGTCGGTGTTGCAAAGAGGGACATTACACCCGACTTGAGCCAGTACGACAAGTTTGTGGATAAGGATGGGGACAATAAATATAATCCGGCCAAGGGAGACCATTTCGAGGACACCAACGGGAATGGGAAAGTGGACGCGGTATGGATTGCAGGCTTTGGGAATACCCGGCCAGCTCAGGGAGTCCACGATCCTCTGTGGACCAGAGCTATTGCGTTCGACAGCAATGGTGTTCGCGTGGTTCTTGTCACTGTGGACAGCATTGGCATCTTTCACGAAAAGATCATAGAGATGCGTCATTTGCTGGACCCTTCCTTGGGGATCGACCATCTCATGGTGTCGGCGCTGCATGACCATGAGGCGCCGGATACGATGGGGATCTGGAGCGTAGGCTTAGAAAAACCCCATATTCGTTTCGATCACAAGTACATGGAGATGGTGATCCAGTCGGTGGCGGACGCTGCAAAAGAGGCCGTCCAAAGGCTGGAACCTGCGGAGACCATCCTGGCCGAGGTGCCTGTAGGGCCGGACGGTTTCATGGACGACAGCAGGGAGCCTTACGTCTACGACAATGTCATTCGATGTGCCCGCTTCGTGCGGCCAGGTACTGAAGAGACCATCGGTACCATGGTGGTGTGGGGGTGTCATCCTGAGACCCTGGGCGGGAGCAATCCTCTTTTGACGTCAGATTTTTCCCATGCCTGGAGAGAGGGGGTGGAGAAGGGACTGGACGAACCGAACGGCGCCGAGGGACTGGGCGGCATGTGTCTGTATTTTCAGGGACAGGTCGGAGGACTGATGACGCAGCTTCATACCACGGTTCCTGACAGGCAGAAGCAGGAGGAATACAGGGAAGCGACCTTCGAGAAATCCCGTTCTTTGGGCGAAAATTTGGCTCTGGAGACCCTCAGGGCTCTCAGAGGTCCCTCTTCATGGAAGTCGATGGGACACCGTGTGGCCGTCTGCTCGAAGACGGTTTTCGTGCCTGTCAAGCCGCTTTTTGCCGTGGGCGTACTCCTCGGAGTCGTGCATCCGGGATATTACGGGGGCAAGGTGAAGACAGAGGTGGATGCTTTCCGCGTGGGAGATATCGAGATCCTCACCATCCCCGGCGAGATCTATCCCGAAATCTGTGAAGGCGGCGTGGAAGCCCCTGAGGGGAGAGATTTTCCCATAGACCCGGTAGAGGTGCCGCCGCTTAGGTCTTTGATGAGGGGCAAACTCAACATGATTATTGGTCTGGCCAACGACGAGCTGGGATACATCGTGCCCAAGAGTCAATGGGACGTCGAGGCGCCTTACGCCTACGGAAGGGACAAACCCCAGTACGGCGAGGAAAACTCCTTTGGACCTGAGGCCGGTCCAACGTTACACGCGGCTTCCGTGGAAGTCTTGAAGGGGCTTCACCAGGCTTTGGAAGGCTGAAGTCCGAGAGAAAGGATGACGATCCATGGGTAAGGCGAAGAGGTGCCTGTTGTTGGGATTGGACGGACTGGTCCCTGTCTTGGCGGAACGTTTTCTCGCGGAAGGGGCTCTTCCCAACTTGAAACGCCTCATGGAGAGGGGCGTTTTCAGCAGAATTCGACCCGTCATTCCGGCACAGACGCCGACCAACTGGCATACCATCGCCACGGGCGCCTCTCCGGGGACGCATGGCGTGGTTCACTGGGGAGCCCACCTGCCGGGGGATCCTGTCTGGGAGGGACACAACCAGGACGCCTTCACGGCCGGTCTCTGCGAGGCGGAGTACCTCTGGGAGGCGGCGGCCCGGCAGGGACGGAAGAGCGTTGTGATGAACTACGCCGGGTATCCCAGCACCACGAAATCCGCTTTTTTCATTGACGCACTCTATCAGCCTTCGCGTTCCCTGTACGACGTGGCGCCCCCCACCGTCTACCATAACGTAGGGGAGATGGAGTCGACCGATCCAGTTGTCCTCAAGGCAGCGGAAGGATGGTCCAATGTGCCTCCATCCGGGGTGGAGCCCCTGGAAACGGTCATCGCGGTGGAGCCCGCGACCGAAGGGAAGGGGCCTGCGTTTTACGCTCTTCTTGTCGGCCGAGGCGAGACATACGATCGACTGCTCTTGTGCTCGGAGAAGGACGGGGCCGAGGTCGTAGAGGAGATGCGAGCGGGGGAGTGGACCGAGTGGATTGCGGAGCGTTTTGACACGGAAGAGACAGGTCCTGTGGACGCTGCCTTTCGTTTCCAGCTCTTGGAGCTCTCCGAAGACGCTTCACGCTTTCGTCTCTATCGAACGGATGCGTTTCCCGTGGACGGCCGTCACTGCTCCGACAGGGCGTTGGGGACGGAACTCATCGAGGCGTTGGGACCCTACGTTCACGCCGGGATGACGTGCCACCTGCACTGTAGGGGAGGGGTGGAGTGGGACGTGGTAAACGAGCTGATGTCCATCGAAGGGGAGTGGTGGTCCAGAGCGGCAGAGAAAGCCATGGATGCCACGGACGCCTCTTTGCTGGTCCTTCACTGGCATCTGTTGGACGAGGTGGGACATCGCTTCGTCCAGAAGCTCGACCCGGCAGGGCCTGCTTACGTGGAAGCGGAAGCCGAGGAGGCGTGGAATACGGTCAGACGATACTATTGGGCGGCCGACAGGTTTGTGGGCACCTTTATGGAGCGTTTCGACGACGAGGACACCCTTTTTATCGTGGTTTCCGATCACGGTATGCCTGTCAACAAGAAAGCGGTCTCCTTGATCAACTGTTTCAAGGAGAAGGGATGGATCCAGCTCACGGAGGACGGGAAGGGGGTGGACTGGACGCAGAGTTCTCTGTTCTTTGCCCAGAACCACCTCTGGATCAACCTGGAGGGGAGAGACCCGGGTGGCATCGTGCCGGCGTCCGAGTACCGGGGATTGAGGCAAGAGATCCTCAATACCATGAGGGACCTCAAGGATGCGGACACAGGGGAACACGCCTTCGCCTTCGTGCTTCCCAGGGAAGACGCGTCCATGGTGGGACTCTGGGGGGACAGGATCGGCGATCTCGTCTTCTGTTACGAGGGCGGGTACAGATGGTCAGGACCGGAGGTGCTGCGGCTCGGGGAAGAACGCGTCATCTTCCCCTGTGAGGGAGGCAACCACGGTCCCATGATCCCGACCTACGAGACGGACATCACGAGCGTACTGGGATCATTCTTTATGGCAGGCCCTTCGGTAACCGCCGTGGGAGCAATCCCCAAAGAGGCCGGGGCCCGGATTTCGACAAAAGACGTGGCACCCACGGTTTCCTATCTTCTCGACATGGAGCCGCCCGCCCAGACCGAGGGACGCGTTCTCAGGGAATGGTTGGCGGGGTTCGAGTCGGCCAAACCTGAACGGCAGCGCACGTCGGCCGCCAGGCCCATACGAAAGAGCCCCCCGGTCCAACGTAAACCCAAGCCCATCCAACTCCAAGGCGACGTGACCGATTCCCTTTGAGAGGCGATGAATTGCTCGTCCTGTGCCAATATTCAGCCGGGGCCGAAATGGCGTATGGAATGAGGAATTCGTGGCCTGGCCAGAGAAGGATGGGCGTAGATATCGGCCGGGGTCCTGCGGATATGATGGACGAGGGGCCACGAAGAGGGGGGGGCCTAAGCGTCAAAGAGCGATTTCAGGCGAGCGGGAGCGGTGATGCATGAGTGAATGGAATGCCTGGGTTCTGTACGCGAGGAACTCACGCCGCTTCGCGATAGTAGTAGTTGAGCAGACCGCCGAGACGGGACCTGGTTTTGATCGGTCCTTCGGCTACCTGAATTAGGCTGTAGGCTTCAGGCTGTAGGCTTCAGGCTTCAGGCTTTAGGCTTTAGGCTTTAGGCTTTAGGCTGTAGGCTTTAGGCTGTAGGCTTCAGGCTGTAGGCTGTAGGCTTTAGGCTGTAGGCTTCAGGCTGCAGGCTGTAGGCTTTAGGCTGTAGGCTTCAGGCTGCAGGCTGTAGGGGGATCAAGACCGAAAGGAACGGATGAGACCAGCCAGGACTTTGCACGCCTCCTCGCACGAAGATCGTAGGGCCTCGTGTCGCCTTCTATGTACCCGAGTC
>Ga0272442_10009470_pt1 | contig 12167 bp, 10 predicted proteins | sample SSMForm2O_FD_200262 | JGI IMG/M metagenome (GOLD analysis project Ga0272442, IMG submission 200262) | Marine sediment archaeal communities from Little Sippewissett salt marsh, Falmouth, MA, United States - SSM-Form-2O | ecosystem: Environmental > Aquatic > Marine > Wetlands > Sediment ... | reverse complement strand
GTCGGGCGGACTATCGTACGATGTCGTGCAGCACGATCTCGATGGTGCCCATGTCGGTCGGCTTCAGCGAGACGGTCCGGTAGTCGGTGGCCGCACCCGCGAATGCAACAGGAAAAGGCGATCCCGGGGGCAAGGTCCCGGTGTAGGTTCCGTCCGGCGCATATACGTCGATGGACGGTTCGCCCTCCCCCTTCACCCGGCCGCGGCGCGCCCATATCGAGCCGTCAGGAGCCACCGCGAGACCTGAGATCGCAGGCACGGTCGGCGCGAAACCCCGGGCTTCCACCAGTTCTGTCGGCGAGATGCGGCAGCGCACAGGCGCCGTGAGTTCGTAGCCCTCCGCGACTTCCTGCAGGGCCAGCTCCCGGCTCGCCGTGCGCGGCTTCTCGTCGCGGGAGATCCTTCTCTCCAGGACTCCGGCGCGAAAGACCTCGACTTCGTACGCCGGACCCGTCACCAGAGCGACGATGTCGCCCCCGAGCGCCCAGTTCAGCTGAGGTGCGAAGATCGGCTCGACCGGTACGCCGCCAAGCCCGCAGCCCGGGAAGGAGGCCGTCACCGTGGTCTGCGACATCTCGGCCAGGGTTCCGGTCCGGGTCTCGGCCTTCACCACCAGTCGCACGAGCCTGCCTTCGCGCCCGTCCGCCGCCAGCGACGGGTAGAGGAAGCCCCAGCTCGCCAACCCGAGCTCGGGGCCCCAGAAAGGAGCCTCGAGTCGCTCGAGTGGCGGCAGTTCTCCTGTGGGTCCCCAGCGCGCGATTCCACCGGCGCCGTAGTCGTAGACCGCTATCTCGCCGTCGGCCGACACGGCGAGAGCCGTCGGCTCGGACAGTTCGCCCGGCCCCCGCCCGGGACGGCCCACACTCCCCACTACACTGCCGGAGCGACCGAACACGACCACCCGTCCGCCGGCGCCGTCCAGCACGTAGACCCTGCCCTCGCGGTCGGCTCCGACTTCCCAGGGCGACACATCCGTGAAGCGGACCTCGCCATCGGCTTCGGGAGTTATCGTGACCCGGGTCTCGAACGACCAATCGAGGGGAGTATCGGAACCCCGAACCGTAACACGTTCGACGCCATCCTCGGTCGAACGCTCGACCGTGGTTCCGGGGCCCGAGTCCGGGGCGCAGGCCGAGGCAAGAACCACCCACAGGGTGATGGCGATGGCGGCCCGAACGTCGCGGGGTCCCGATCGCACGGCCCCGGGCGAGAGACTCAGGGAAGCTCCTCCCTGACCAGGGTCAGGATGGCGGCCTGTGGTATCACGAGGTACGTCTTTCCCTCGAACTCGATCTCGACGGCCGCCCGGCGGAAGAACAGGGCGTAGTCACCCGGAAGGGCCTGCACCGGCATGTAGCGCGCCTCTCCCTGCCCGATCTTCCAGGGTTCTTCGTCCAGTTCGGTGGGAGCGGAAACCGGTGTGCCCGGGCCCGTCGCGACGACGGTGCCGCCCTGGACCTCCTTCTTGTCCACGGCCGTCGGCGGAAGGTACAGCCCGACTCGCGTCCGCTCCTCGCCCTCTTCCGGGGATATGAGGATTCGGTCTCCGACGACGAGCAGGCGCTTCTTCCAACCGTCCATTGCGTGCCTCCGTGGGAATCTCACCGAACAGCGTCGGACAAGATACCGGAACGCGCCGTCGCGGGCGACGGAACTTACTTGACTAGTCTGACTAGTGTGTTAATTTCCCGTTCATGACTACGTACTCCCTTTACGAGGCCAAGGCCCGATTCAGCGAGGTCATCCGTCTCGTCCGGCAGGGCCGCACCGTCACCGTAACGTACCGGGGAGAGCCCGTGGCGCGGATACAGCCCGTCGAGGGCGAGTCATCCGAACTCGAGGAACGCTTGCGACGGTTCGAGGATGCCGGGGTGCTGCGAGCTCCCGGCGATCCGGCCGTACCGCTTGAACGGGTAGCGCGAAGGCCGGGGGCGTTGGGCCGCTTTCTGGCCGAGCGGGAAGAATGAACGTCGCGTACGTCGACACGTCGTCGCTGGTCGCCATCGCGTTCGGGGAGGCCGGTGGCCAGGCGCTGGCCAGGCGCCTCGAGTCCATGGACCGGCTCTTCGCCTCGAATCTTCTCGAAGCCGAGTTGAGAGCGACGTTCGTCCGGGAGCGGGTCCCGGCAGATCACCCCCTTCTCGGACGCATCACGTGGGTGCTTCCCGATCGCCCCCTGGGAGGGGAAATCGGCGTCGTGCTGTCCGCTGGCTACCTGCGCGGGGCCGACCTGTGGCACCTGGCCAGCGCTTTGTACCTGGCCGGCAACCCGCGAAATCTGCCGTTCATCACCCTGGATGAGCGCCAGGAGGTGGTAGCCCGGAAGCTCGGATTCCCCGGATGAGCCCTCAGGCGTCTTGACGCGCCCCGGCCCCCGACCTATGACCCCTGCAGACCATCGCCGAAGCCGTCACGGGCCCAATACTCGACCCCGGGGTTACCCAGAAGCCTGCTCATGAGCCTTCTTCATTTCTACCGCTCACCCGCCCAGTCGGAGTCCGCTCGCCTGGCCTTGCTGGAAACGGCTCGCGCCCGGGTAACCGCGAGCATCAAGGACATCCGGTCCGAAACGTGCTTCAACGTCGAGGCCGCGCGATCACTCGGTGACGGTGAACTGCGGATCCTCGCCTGGCTGCTGAGCGAGACCTTCGAGCCCGATGGCTTCGGCCAGGACAGCTTCCTGCTGGACGGGATCGCCGAGGAGCAGCTGCGTGCCGGGGCCTACGGAGCCCGCCTGCTGGAAGTGGGCCCCCGGATGAGCTTTACCACCGCGTGGTCCACGAATGCCGTATCCGTCTGTCACGCGTGCGGATTGTCTTCGATCCGGCGCATCGAGCGCTCCCGCCGATACCGGGTTGAGGCCGATGGCGGACTGGACTCAGAGCAGGTCGAGCGGTTCCTGCACCTCGTGCACGACCGGATGACCGAGTGTGCGTATCCCGCGACGCTCGAGACGTTCGAACACGGCATCGAGCCGGATCCCGTGCGCACGATTCCCGTGGTGGAGAACGGACGCTTCGCCCTGGAGCGCGTGAACCGGAGCATGGGACTCGCGTTCGACGATTGGGACCTCGACTACTACACGCGGCTGTTTCAAGACGAAGTGGGCCGTGACCCCACGGACGTAGAGCTCTTCGATATCGCCCAGTCCAACAGCGAGCACTCCCGGCACTGGTTCTTCAAGGGTCGGCTGGTCATCGACGGGATGGCGGCTCCGCGGAACCTGATGGAGCTGCTGCGGGCGCCACTCGATGCGAACCCGGGCAACAGCGTCATCGCGTTCAAGGACAATTCGAGCGGCATCCGGGGATACCGGATCCGTACCCTGATGCCCGAGCAGCCCGGACAACCCGGGCGAATGGTCCCGGCCGAAGCCGAATACCACGTGATCTTCACGGCCGAGACGCACAACTTCCCCTCGGGTGTGGCCCCGTTCCCGGGCGCGGAGACGGGCACCGGCGGACGTATCCGCGACGTCCACGCCGCCGGGAAGGGCTCGCTGGTGGTGGCCGGCACCGCGGCCTACTGCGTGGGCAACCTCTACATTCCGGGCTACGAGCTTCCGTGGGAAGACCCGCAGTTCGCGTATCCATCCAACCTCGCAACGCCCCTCGAGATCGAGATTGAGGCCTCCAACGGGGCCTCGGACTACGGCAACAAGTTCGGCGAGCCGATGATCCAGGGATATACGCGCTCGTTCGGGATGCGCCTTCCTGGTGGGGAACGGCGAGAGTGGATCAAGCCGATCATGTTCAGCGGCGGCATCGGACAGATCGACGCCCGGCACACCGAGAAGGACGCGCCCGAGCCCGGGATGTGGGTCGTGAAGATCGGTGGGCCCGCCTACCGCATCGGCATGGGCGGAGGCGCGGCGTCGAGCATGGTGCAGGGCGAAAACGTGGCCGAACTGGACTTCAACGCGGTGCAGCGCGGTGACGCCGAGATGGAGCAGAAGGTCAACCGGGTTCTGCGCGCCTGTGTCGAGCTGGGCGACGACAACCCGATCGTCAGCATCCACGACCAGGGCGCGGGCGGCAACTGCAACGTGCTCAAAGAAATCGTGGAGCCGGCGGGGGCGCAGATCGAGGTACGGGACATCCCGGTCGGAGACGAATCGTTGTCCGTCCTCGAGATCTGGGGTGCCGAGTACCAGGAGAACGACGCCCTGCTACTGCGGCCCGAGCACGAGGAGTTGTTCCGGTCCCTTGCCGAACGCGAGAAGGTGCCGGTCGGGTTTGTCGGCCGGGTGACGGGCGACGGGCGCATCGTGCTGCACGACGAGCTCGACGGATCCACGCCGGTCAACCTCGAACTCGACGCCGTTCTCGGAGACATGCCGCAGAAGACGTTCGAACTCGAGCGTGTCGACCCCGAGCTGCGGCCGCTCGATCTTCCCGCAGACCTGTCCGTAGCCGACGCCCTGGACCGGGTGCTGCGGCTGCTCTCGGTGGGATCAAAACGCTTCCTCACCACCAAGGTGGACCGCTGCGTGACCGGCCTGGTGGCGCGCCAGCCCACCGCCGGACCCCTTCAGCTCACGGTAGCCGACGTGGCGGTGATCGGGCAGAGCCACTTCGGGATCACGGGCGGCGCCACCGCGATCGGCGAGCAGCCGATCAAGGGTCTCCTGAACCCGGTGGCCATGGCTCGCATGAGCCTTGGCGAAGCGCTCACGAACCTGGTGTGGGCTCCGGTGAGCGCCCTTGAGGACGTAAAGTGTTCCGGCAACTGGATGTGGGCCGCCAAGCTGCCCGGCGAGGGGGCCAACCTCGCCATGGCGGCGGCCTCGCTCAGCGCCTGCCTGCTGCAGCTCGGCATCGCGATCGACGGCGGCAAGGACAGCCTGTCCATGGCGGCCCTCGCCCCCGGAGAGAACGACGAGGACGAGACGGTGAAGGCCCCGGGCGCCCTGGTCGTCTCGGCGTACGTGACGTGTCCTGACGTGACGAAGGTGGTCACACCGGACCTGGAGCTCCGCGAGTCCGGACGGATTCTCTACGCGGATCTCGCGCACGGCCTCACGCGGCTGGGTGGATCCTCCCTGGCGCACGTGTTCGGACAACTGGGAGACGACCCGCCCGATCTCAGCGATCCACCTCAGTTCAAGCGAGCGTTCGAAGTCGTGCAGCGCCTGATTGGCGAGGGCCAGATCACGGCTGGCCACGACCGCAGCGACGGTGGCCTGATCACCACGTTGTTGGAGATGGCGTTTGCCGGAAACTGCGGACTCGAGATCGATCTTCCGGGCGACGCGGCCGATGCCATTCCGCTCCTGTTCAACGAAGAGCTGGGACTGGTGATGGAGGTGCCGGCGCACCGGGCCGACCGGACCGTGACCATGTTCCAGGCCGCGAACGTCCCGTGCCACGACATCGGGCGAGCGATTTCGACGCCGGAAGTACGCGTCGCCGTGGGCGGTGAAACCGTTCTCGAGGCGGACATGCGTGACCTTCGGGACACCTGGGAAGCCACCGGTTTCCAGCTTGACGCTCTGCAGGCCAACCCCGCCTGCGTGACCCAGGAACGGGATGGACTCCGCGAGCGCGTCGCACCCACGTACGACGTACCGTGGGAGATGGCTCCGACCGCTCCCGAGATCCTGGTGAGGGCCGCCAAACCAAAGGTGGCCATCATACGGGAGGAAGGCTCAAACTCGGACCGGGAGATGGCCTCGGCGTTCTTCCTCGCCGGGTTCGAGGCCTGGGACGTCGCGATGTCCGACCTGCTGGCCGGACGGATTCGCCTCGAGGGATTCCAGGGCCTCGCTTTCGTAGGCGGCTTCAGCTACGCCGACGTCCTCGATTCGGCGAAGGGCTGGGCCGGGGTGATCCGCTTCCACCCGGAGCTGGCGGAGCAGTTCGACGTGTTCGCGGCCCGTCCCGACACGTTCACGCTCGGCGTGTGCAACGGCTGTCAGCTGGAAGCTCTTCTGGGTTGGGTACCGTGGCGCGGCATCGGGGACCAGCTGCAGCCCCGGTTCATCCACAACGCCTCCGACCGTTTCGAGTGTCGCTACAGCACCGTGCGCATTCTCGAGAGTCCCTCGGTGATGCTGCGGGGCATGGAGGGCGCGACTCTGGGCGTGTGGCTGGCCCACGGTGAGGGCCGCGCGTTCTTCCCGGATTCGGAGGTTCTGAAGCGAGTGGAAGCCGAAGGACTGGCGCCCGTCCGCTTCGTGGACGACGCCGGCGACGTCACCGAGCGCTACCCGTTCAACCCGAACGGCTCGGCAAACGGAATCGCGGCCCTGTGTTCACCGGACGGTCGGCACCTGGCCATCATGCCGCACCCGGAACGAGGCTTCCTGAGCTGGCAATGTGGCTGGAACCCGCCCGAATGGAGGGACGCGATCCGGGCGGCCGCGGACCAGGGGCAGCCGCTCCCGTCTCCCTGGATGCGGATGTTCCAGAACGCCCGGGAGTGGTGCGACGGCTGCTAGAGCCCGAATCTCACCGGCGGCAGATCGCGCCCGCCAGGGTCATGGCACTCGCCGCAGATCCAGGTCGTGGAAGTCGTAACTGAAGTCCACGGACGGCGAAGCTGCCTTCATTCGAGCCCCGGCCACGCTGCCATCGGTAGCCAGCTCGAACGTGATGAACGCGTCGGCCCTCAACTCGCGATCGCGCCAGCGCACGTAGAACGTATCGAACTGCCAGTGCTCGAGGTCTCCCAGCAGGGACTCGGTGCGGCTGAATTGGATCGCCAGTCCGCCCGCTTCTTCCATGATCTCGATGTCACCGTACCACGCGTCCCGGTACGTACCGGCATACCCTTCCAGGGGTAGAGATGGGCGGGACGTGCTGTCCCTTTCAGCCGCAGCCGCCTGGTCCCGGGCAGCCACCACGGAATCCCGGCGAGCGTTGACGTCGTTGAACAACTTGATCCAGTCCCGCGGCTCGGCGTCCAGGTAGTGATCGAGAATCCGGGCCGTGATCGACTCGAACGCAACGCCCATTTCCTGGTTCGTGAGGACCGCGATCCCGAGCTTGAGGTCAGGGATCATCGTGACCCGCGAGACGTAGCCCGGAAGCCCGCCGGTGTGCGTCACCATCTTGTGCCCCCGGTGGTCGCGGATTCCGAAGCCCAGCGCGTAGCCCGCGAACTGGACCTGCAGCGGCTCCAGGCCCTCCGGGACCCTGCCAATCGGCAGGGGAGTGACCGGCTTCCACAGCTGGGTCGTCGTCCGCTCGGAGAAGATGCGCTCCGATTCCGACACCCTTCCGGAATCCAGCTGCACGATCAGCCACTTCGCCATGTCGGCCGCGGTCGAGTTGATCCCGCCGGCAGCGTTGGTCGCCGTCGCGGCGAGCGGCACGACGGGCCGTACGGTCCCCTCGATGCGGGCATGCGGCGTCGCGACGTTCCCTTCCTCGAGCGTAGAGGCCCGGGTGACCCGGGTGTCTTCCATTCCAAGCGGTTCGATGATCCTGGACTGGACGAAGTCCTCCCAGGTGAGTCCACTCACTTCTTCGATGACCAGGGCGGCGACGTGGTACAGGATGTTGTCGTAGGCGTACGCGCTGCGAAAACTCGTCACCGGCTCCAGGTAACGAACGGCCTCGACGATCTCTCTCCGCGTGAAGTCCGACTCCGGCCAGTACAGGAGATCCCCCTGTCCGAGGCCCAGGCCGCTCCGGTGGACCAGGAGATCCCTCACCGTGATCTCGCGGGTCACCCACGGGTCCCACATGCGGAACCACGGCAGGTAGTCGATCACCGACGCGTCCCACTCGAGCTTGCCGTCCTCGACCAGGAGACCGAGGGCCGTGGCCGTGAAGGCCTTGGTATTCGACGCGATGCCGAAGCGGGTGCCCCCATCGACGGGTGTGGATTCGCCGATGCGACGGACGCCGTACCCCCGGGCCAGCACGACCTCGCCGTCCTTCACGATCGTGACCGCGACGCCCGGCACTTCGAACGTCTCGAGCGTGCGTTCCACCCACGCATCCAGGTCCGGCACGCCGCCGGGAGGGTCGCCCGGAGCATCCTGGGCCAGGGCTCCGCGCGACGGCAGGACGAGCATGCCGACGAGCGACAGAAGGACGAGTCGACGTCGAATGGACATGGTCACGACTCCGGGTCAGGAGGTGCGGATCTCAGTGTAAACGAATAGGCTGAATCTAGAAGATAGTCGAAGACGTAGGAAACACCGGAACCGAGCTCCCCCGAACGGAAGCCCGTGCGATGGAAGACCCGACCATTCCCTCGTCGCTGATCGGCGCGATCACCTTCTTCCTGCTCCTCGGCATCATCGCCCTGGTCGTGGTCAAGGAGACCGTGAAGGTCATCCTGAAGCCGGCGCTCATCCTCATTGGACTGGCGATCCTCGCCGTGTGGGCCGGAATCCTGGACGAGACCGTGGTGGGCGGCGCATTCGAGTGGATCGGCGATCGACTCCTCGCCGGCATCGAAGGCATCTCCAGTTGGGTGGCGGACTCGTGGGAGGCGCGCACCGGCAACGGCTGACCTGTCAGCGATGGAGTGCGGCGCCCCTGGCTCCAACTCCCACTTCCCACACCCTGCCCGTGCGCGTCGAGGTCACGTAGATCGCCTCGTGGTCGAACGCTCCCTGGCCGAACGCGATGCTGGCCGCACCCGGCATATCCTCCGCGATCAGGAACGTTTCGGCCGATACCGGGTCCACCCTCCAGATCTGACCGAAGCCGTTCGCGGCTACGTATACCCGGCCGTGCTCATCGAGCGCCAGGCCGTCATTGGCGGCGTCGTCGCCAAGGTCCACGAGGAGCTCCGGCAGACCCGCTACGTCTCCATCCTCATCAATCGGAACCATCCACACCTTGCCGCTGGTCACCGTGGGACGGAGACTCTCGAAGATCTGGGCCACGTAGAGCGTGCTTCCGTCGCTCGACAGGGCGATGCCATTGGGGTGTCCGACGGCGTCGGTAAACAGTCGCGGCTGCCCTTCCTCGCCGACCCACAGGATTTCGTCCGTCGCGTCGTCGGTGACCAGGAACGAACCATCCGCCAGCACCATGACGAAGTTCGGATCTCCAATCCCCCCGTCCACCACACGTGTCGTGTCTCCTTCGGGAGTGACACGCCACACGATGCCGTCGGAATTCGGGCCCAGGTTGAATCGGTTCGTGGGCCCGAAGTCCGCCATCAGGATGTCGCGCTCTCCGATCGGAGCGAGACCCAGGTTCGAGTACATGTCGGCGATCTTCGTCACCTCGCCGGTCGTTTCGACCCTCCACAGGGCGGCGTTGCCCGCAACGTACAGGTCGCCCTCGCCGCTGAATGCGATGCCCTCACAGCGCTGGAAGACGCCGTCCACCAGGATTCTGGCCTCGGCCGGGAAATCCGGCTCTCCTCCCCGCACGTCTTCCTGGGCCAGACCGTCTGCGGGCAATCCGAGCGCGACGGCCAGCGTCAGGAGCAGCGATCCCGTTCTCGAACCGGTCATGGTGATTTCCTCCTCGATGGAAAGAGCCGGCCCGCCGAGTGTCACCTGCCTCGACCTCTCATGGAGAACTTGGGCCGCGCGCCGATTCTCCCTATGTTCGGGCCGGAGAAGATTAACCGAAAGGAAGCAGCACCATCGATACGTTGACGAACAAGCAGCGCGCCTATCTGAAGAGACTGGCGCACCCGCTGAAACCGATTCACCAGATCGGCAAGGAAGGCCTTACGGTTCCCGGAATCAGGGCCATACGTGAGGCGTTCAACACGCGCGAGATCCTCAAGGTGAAGGTCCAGGATTCGGCGCCGGCGGGTGTCCGGGAGACGGGAGAGGAACTGGCGGCCCAGCTGGAAGAAACTCACCTCGTGCAGGTGATCGGGCGCACGCTGGTCCTGTATCGTGCCGACCCGGACGACCCGGAGATCGAGCTGCCCTGAGCGGATTCAGCGACGGGGGGTCGTTCGCTCTCGCCGCCGCTCGAGCGTCAGGCAGTCCAGTTTCCAGGCGGCCGCGCTCGAACTGCCGTCGAGTTCCAACACCCGGTCGAAGACACGGGCTCGCCCCAGCAGGCTATCGCCCACCGAACGCAGCGCCACGCCTCCCCCTGCCCTTCCATCAGACCAGATCAACCACAGGGTGTCGGCCCGCGCGACCCAGCGCATGTACTCGCCGACACGCGGATCGTGATCACCCGTGAGGGGCACGGCCCGGTAGGTGACCCTGGACCGCCGCCATTGGTCGGTCGAATCAGCCGTCAGCCGAATCCGCGTCGGTGGGGTGAGAAACGCGGGAGCTTCGGGCCTGGTCGTGTCGGATGCGGAATAGGTCCATTCCCAGGGATCCACGCGAAGCGCGTAGCAGCCGGGCAGTTCCCACTTCACGAGGTCCGGCCTGTGGACGACTTCCTGCACGACGGGCTCCGGCGGGGACCGCAGCCTGTCCCAGGTGCGCAGCAGCGTCGCGGCGATCAGGGCGACCAGGACCCATGTAGCGATGCGCTGGGGAAGGGACTTCTGTCTCATTCAACTCTCGGTTTGCGGACTGGCCCTACTCCCATTCGATCGTGCCCGGCGGCTTCGAGGTGATGTCGAGCGCCAGACCCGACACTCCCTCGAGCCCGAGGATGCCTGTCCGAAGTTCGTCCAGCAGGGCCACGGGCAGCTCCACGGGAGCCGCGGTCATGGCCCGCTTGGAGTAGACCGGACGGACCACGACCAGCTCGCCGCCGTCACTCTTCAGGTCCAGCGGGATGAGCACGGTGGGACACTGCCAGATCTCATCATACAGGCCATGAGAGCGCAGACCTTCCATCACCATGTGGTCGGCCTCCCTCAGTAGATCGAGGCGGTCTCGCGTAATGGTCCTGTGAAGCGGCCGAGCCATGCGCGGAGTATCGTGGCCGAGGTTCCAGATGCACCGGTTGATTCCGGGCACGTCTGCCGTGAGCACGGACGCCGCCTCGATCAGCCGGTTCCAGTCCGGCGGACCGCTGACCAGGACCGGGTGCTCGTAGGCCCGGAGATCCGCCTTCACTCCGACCGAGCGAATCGGAAGCGGCAGGGCTTCGAGCCCGAAGTCACGGCCGACCTTCTCCACGATCGGTCCGATGGTGTCGAACCCGACCCGATCGCCCTCGCCGTCACCGCACAGGCAACGCACACCGAGTCCGGGGCCCGGGAACGGGTGCCTCCAGACCAGGTCGTGCGGAATCCCCAGCTTCTCGCCCAGCTCGCGCACCTCGACCTTGTACAGCTCCTTCAGGGGCTCGATCACTCCGCCCTGCTCGATCATCTCTTCGATGATCGGCACGCGGTTGTGGTGCGTCTTGATCGTGTCCGCCCGCTGCGTGCCGCCCGTTTCGATCGTGTCGGGATAGATCGTGCCCTGCCCGAGCAGATGGCCCTCGATTCCCAGGTGACTCGCCTGGTCCCGGAACACATCGATGAAGGTGTTGCCGATGGCCCAGCGCTTCTGCTCGGGATCGATGAGACCCTCGAGCGCTTCCAGGAAACGGTCACTGGCATCCACGAAGTGCACGTGCGAACCCAGGCCGAGACCAGCGAAAAACTCCAGCACCTGCGCGCTCTCGTCCTTCCTCATCAACCCGTTGTCGACGTGCAGCAGGTCCACCCGCTCGGGGCCGAGCGCCTGGGTAAGCAAGGTCGCAGCGACGGTGGAGTCGACTCCCCCGGAAGCCAGGAGAAAGACCGAGCGGTCGCCAACCTGCTCGCGGATCTTCTCCATCTCCTCCGCCATGAAGGCCTCGATGGTCCAGGACGGACGACACTCGCAGATGCCGAGGACGAAGTTGGCGATCATCTCGTTGCCGTGAACCGTGTCATCGACCTCGGGGTGAAACTGGAAGCCATACCGGCGCAGCGAATCGGAACCTATCGCCGCATAGCGGTGACCCGGTCCGTCAGCCGTGGTCGCGCTCCACCCGAGCTCGGTGAACTCGGGTCCGACTTCTGTCACGGAATCGTAGTGGCTCATCCACACGGGCTGCACCGGCTCCAGGCCCTTGAATAGCGCATGCTCCCCAGTCAGGTGGAGGTCGGTGCGCCCCCACTGCCGCCCTCCGTGCACCACCTTGCCGCCATAGTGCTGGGCGATCTCCTGATGCCCGAAACAGAACCCGAGAATCGGCAGATCGAGGTCGTAGATTCTCTTGTTGTATTCCGAGTCTTCACCGTGCGACGCGAGGGCCGGACTTCCCGAGATGATGATCCCCTTATAGGGCTCGAAG
>Ga0272442_10009469_pt1 | contig 12168 bp, 10 predicted proteins | sample SSMForm2O_FD_200262 | JGI IMG/M metagenome (GOLD analysis project Ga0272442, IMG submission 200262) | Marine sediment archaeal communities from Little Sippewissett salt marsh, Falmouth, MA, United States - SSM-Form-2O | ecosystem: Environmental > Aquatic > Marine > Wetlands > Sediment ... | reverse complement strand
TGAACTGCATGGGGCCGGGGCGGTACAACGCCACCAAGGCACTCATTTCTTCCAGGCTTTGAAGTCCAATCCGCTTGGCCACGTCGCGCATGCCCGTACTTTCGAGCTGGAAGATGCCGGTGGTCTGGCCGGACCGCAGTAACTGATAGGTTTTCTCGTCGTTGGGTTCGAGGTTGTCGATGTCGATCTCGATACCGCGGCCTTCGCGGATCAGGCGCACGGCCTCGTGGACGACGGTCAGGGTGCGCAGGCCCAGGAAATCCATCTTCAGCAGGCCCAACTGCTCGACGCACTTCATCTCGCCCTGCGTAGCCACCGTGTCCGAGCCCGCGGCCTTGAATAGGGCCACATGATCCGTGAGGGCGTGGTCACAGATGACAACACCGGCGGCGTGCGTGCCGCAGTTCCCGATGGTACCTTCGAGCCGTTCGGCCAGGCGCCAGAGCTTGGCCACCTGTTCGTCCTGTTGGATCAGGCGCTTCAACTCGGGCTCTTTCGCGACGGCATCTTTGAGTTTGATTTTGAGTTCGTCCGGGATAAGCTTGGCGATGCGGTCGACATCGCCGTAGGGCATGCCCAAGACGCGGCCCACGTTGCGCACGACGTTCTTGGCCAACATGCGGCCGAAGGTGATGATTTGGCTGACATTTTCGGCGCCGTACTTCTCACGCGCGTATTCGATCATTTCTTCACGCCGGTTGTAGCAGAAATCGATGTCGAAGTCGGGCATGGACACGCGGTCCGGGTTCAGAAAGCGTTCGAAGAGCAGCTTGAAGCGGACCGGGTCGATGTTGGTGATCTGGAGGGCATAGGCGACGATGCTGCCGGCGCCCGAGCCGCGGCCCGGCCCGACGGGAATGCCTTGGCTGCGGGCGTAGTGAATCAGGTCCCAAACGACGAGGAAGTAATCCACGAAGTTCATGCGCTCGATGACCTTGAGTTCGTAGTTGGCGCGTTCGCGGATCTCGGGAGGGCATGGCTTGCCGTAGCGTTCCTCGATGCCCTGGTGCACGAGTTTTTCGAGGAAGGACTCCTTTGTGTAAGCCTCGGGCGGCTCGAATTTGGGGATGAGGCTCTGCTGCAGCGGAATATCGACATTGCAGCGCTCGGCAATGCGCTCGGTATTGGCCAAGGCTTCGGGCCAGCGGGCGAATTTCTCCCGCATCTCCTCGGGCGAGCGGAAGTGGAAAGCGGGGGTGGGGAAACGGAAACGGTTTTCATCGTCGAGCGTGGTGCCGGTCTGTACGCAAAGGAGTGCCTCGTGTGCTTCGGCATCGGCCTGGTCAATATAATGACAGTCGTTGGTCGCGATGAGCTTCACGCCGTGCTCCTGGGCCAATTCGACCAGGACGGGATTGATGCGTTCCTCCTCCTCCATGCCGTGATCCATCAGTTCGATGAGGAAATTGTCGCGGCCGAATATGCCGATATAGTTCTCGATGGCCGCGCGGGCCGCGTCCAGGTCGCCGCGCAGCACCGCCTGCGGAATCCGTCCCCCGAGACAGGCCGACGAGGCGATCAACCCCTCGTGGTACTGCGCGAGTAAGGCGTCATCCACGCGGGGCTTGTAGTGAAATCCTTCGAGGTATCCCGCCGTGCTCAGCTTGCAGAGGTTGTGGTAGCCGGTCACGTTTTCACAGAGCAACAACAGGTGATGGCTCGACTCGCCCGCCGACCGGGCCGACTTGTCGAAACGGTCCGTGGGCGCCACGTAGACTTCGCAGCCGATGATGGCCTTGATGCCACGTTTCTGCGCGGACTGGTAGAACTCGATCGCCCCAAAGAGATTGCCGTGGTCGGTCAGCGCGCAGGCCGGCATCCCGAACTGCTCGCACCGGTCGAGCAATTCGCGGACCTTGCAGGCGCCGTCCAGCACGCTGTAATCCGAATGCACGTGGAGATGGACGAAACCTGCACTCATCCCTGCATCTGCTCCCAAAGCAAGACCAAAGCGGCCTCGGCAGTCTGTTCCTTGATGGATGCGCGCGAGCCCTCGAATACATGCCGCGCCAGCTGGTTCTGCCCTTCCTGGGCCACGGCGACATAGACCAAACCGACGGGCTTGGCGGGCGTGCCGCCGGTGGGGCCGGCGATGCCCGTAACCGCCACGCCGAAATCGGTGCCGAAACGCCCCCGTACGCCCTCGGCCATCGCCTGGGCCACCGGCTCGCTGACCGCGCCGTGGGCCGCCAACAGGTTCTCGGGAACGCCCAGTTGGGCGGTTTTCACCGCGTTGCCATAAGCGACAATCCCGCCGAGAAAGAAGACGGACGCGCCGGGAACGCTGGTGACTCGGTGCGCGATAAGACCGCCCGAACAGGACTCGGCCGTAGCCAGGGTCTGCCGGGTCTCGGTGAGGCGCTTGGCGACCCGCTCTTCGACCGCTGGTATGGATGGCACTGCTGGTGCTCCTGCTTATGAAGCGATTGCTTCTCCGTGACGACCGGGGGCGGACATTCCCCGCGATCCCCTTTCCAAGAGGGGGACTTGGGGCGCTTCCGGGCTCAGGATTTCCATGAGGGCTGCCTATCTGTCCGGAACCGGCGCTACGGTAGCATCAAGACGGCCCAGGCGACAAGTCGATAAAAGCGCAAAACATGTGAATCGCGTATTTGCCCTGCCGGAGGCTTGTCCGCATGAGCCGAGTCGGGTATACTGTTGACATTTGCTCCAAACCGTGGTCCGACGTTGGGGATTCGGAACCGACCATTGAAGAAACGCCGAACTATTCCCATCCTGCTGGCCGTGAGCATACTCGCCGTCTCGTCGTGGGCCGAGGAGACCACGGTGGCGCGTCAGGCCGTGACCCCAGAGCGTGCAACGGCCGCGGAACGCGGCAGTGTGACGCCCTCGCAAACGCGGTCCCGGCGGCGCCGTGGCCGTACCCTCCACGAGTTCCAGGAGAAGGACGGGAGCACGACCTTCACGAACATCCCGCGCAAGTACAAGGGCAATCCGGATTTCGTCGAGATCAAGATCAAGTATGAACGCATCAACGTGCCGGAGCAGTACCAGCGCTACGAGAAGCCGAGCCAGTACACGAGCAACGATCTCGCCTCGCTGGTCAGCCGTTACGCACGGCTGTCGGGCCTGAGTCCAGCCCTCATTTACGCGGTGATTCGCTGCGAGAGCAATTTCGAGCCCGACGCGGTGTCGAAGGCGGGGGCGCGCGGGCTGATGCAGCTCATGCCCGGCACCGCGGCCGAGATGGGCGTCACGCGCATCTTCGACCCGGCACAGAACATTGCGGGCGGCACCCAATACCTCATGAAGATGATGGAGTTGTTCAAGGGCGACAAACGCCTCGCCCTGGCCGGTTATAACGCCGGGCCCGAGGCGGTGAAGAAACATGGGGGCATTCCACCTTACCCGGAGACGCGGCGATACGTGAAGGATGTGCTCGCGTTCGAGAAGCAATACGCCCGGGAAGGCCCGAAGTTGGGCCGCATGAAGCTGGCGCAACTGCGTGGCACGCGTGCTGGACGGGCCTCGGCACCGGCCGATAAGAGCCGCTATCTCGTCCATTTCCACAGCGGTCTGACGCAGCCCGCCGACAACCTGGTCGACAAGGACCCCTATTACTATATCCAATACGGGCGGCGGACCTACCCCGTGCGCAAGGACCTGGTGAAACAGATCGAGGAGCCGGCCTGAAGGCCGAAGCCCCCCGCATCAACCCTGTGCCGCGGCACACGCCTCCAAAAAGGCCTGCACCTTGACCGGCTGCCCCGTGCGGCTGCTTTCGATGGCCGCGAAAACCATGGCCACGCTCTGGAGGTTGTCCCGTACCCGGGTCTCCATGGGGGCGCCGCCGTCGAGCCAGTGCACGAATTGCTCGACAAGCCACGTGTTGGACCACTTGGGCCGTTCGAGCAAGCGCAGCGGCGCGGCCTCGCGGTTGATGCGGGCCTCGGCCCATTGCGTGGTCGCGCGATACGGGTAGATGTCGATGCGTTGTTGGTCCATGATGAGTGTGGCATCGCGGCACTCGGCGCGGACGTATTCGTTGGTCCAGCCATTCAGGCCGACCGCGTTGGTTTTGGCGCCTTCGTAGGTGGCGCGCACGCCGTTCTCGAATTGCAGGAGCACCAACCCCTGTGAATCTCCCTGGTATTCGCCCCACGCCGGATTCCATGTTTGTGCGTAGAGCGTATCGCACTTCGCGCCCGCCAAATCCGCCAGGATATCCAGGTGATGGACGGCGCCTTCAATCATCAACGTGTCGGGAATCTCGTGCCGGAATGCGGCGCCCCAACTGCCGAACTGGCGGCAGTCGCAGGTAAAGCGCATCACGAGATAGTCCAGCGGGCCGTGCCGTCCCGATCGGAGTTCACTGCGCAGGGTCGTCTTGTCCTGGGCGAAACGGTGACTCATGGTCACCGCCATCTTCTTGTCCGCTGCCTGCACCTGCTGGGCGATGCGCACCGAGGCCTCCAGGGTGTCGGCGATGGGTTTCTCCGAGAGAATGTGCAGGTCGTGCGCGAGCGCCTCCCTGACGACGGCCTCGTGATGGGCTGGGGGCACCACCACGGTGCAGAGGTCCGCCGGTTTCTCGTCCAAGGCCGTGGACAAATCGGCGTAGCACTGGTCCTGACGCAGCCCGAGGTGTTCCCGCGCGTTTGAGAGCGCCTCGGGATTGGTGTCCACGGCAGCCACGACCTCGACGAGGCCTTCCCGGATGTTCGGCGGCAGGAATCTGCGGCACCATTCGCCGCCCCAGCCGCCGGTGCCGACCTGGATGAGCCGGTACGCCATGTGGTCTCTCCTCGATTGGAACTGAACTCTATGGCGGCAGCATATACCGCTCGTTCGGCTTGGTTCTACTGCCCGACTTGCACGGAGACCGGTTCTTGGGGGGGTGCGAGCGAGTAGCCGCGGGCCGGTCGTGCGCCCCAAAGCACCCACTGCCCGTCCAGCCGGCGCAGGCGGATGCCGCCGTGGTAGTCCGTGCGCCACACCCGGATGCCTCGGCACGCATAGCGCTGCATCACGCCGCGGCCCACCGCGTCCCATTGGTCCGTGGCCGCTGTCGAGATCACGGCTTGCGACGGCGAGACGGCGTCGAGGAAACGCGCCGTGTTCGAGGAAGCCGAGCCATGGTGCGGCACTTTCAATAGGGCCGCACTGCACGCTTGGCCCGACACGAGGAACTCGCCCTCCGCCCCGATATCCCCCGCAAACAGGACGCTCACACCCGGCCAACGCACGCGCAAGACCAAGGACCCTTCGTTGCCATCCTTGTTCCGCCAATCCATGGGCGGATGGAGCACCTCGAGGGTGGCGCCCTCGAGCGCCAGGCGGTTGCCGCGGGCAAGGCGTGCGACCGGCACCCCGCGCGCCTTGCACAACGCCAGGAAGTCCTTTTCGAGGGTTTTCTCTGCCGCGCGCGGCCCCAACAGGACCGTTCCAACGCGAAGTTGCCGGACCACGTGAAACAGGCCGCCCATATGATCCCGGTCGGCGTGGGTCGCCACGACGTAGTCCAAGCGGTCCACGCCCTGGGCGTACAGCGCAGGCACCACGACCTGCTCGCCCATGTCCCAAGAACCGCTTCGGTCGCCGCCGTCGATGAGGAGGGTAGTGCCGCCCGGGGTGCGCACAAAGGCGGCGTCGCCCCGGCCCACGTCCAGGAAATCCACCGTGGCCGGGTTGGGCCACGGCCGCCAGAGTCCAAAAGCGGCCCCAAACAGGAGACCCGCGGCGCCGGCCCAGTATCGCCGGCGGCGCCCTAGAGCCAACGCGCCAAAGAGCGCCCCCGCTCCGGCCCAATAGGCCACCAATGCGGCAGGCGCTGGAGAAACCAGGACGAAATGGCTGCCGGGCGTGGTGGCCACGGCGCGGGCAACATTGTGAATCAGGAACACCACCGGCTGAATGGCGTGGCCGAAGAGCAAAGCGGCCGGTGGATAGACTGCGGCACAGAGGGTCGTCAAAAAGCTGAGCCACAAGGTCGCCGTCAACAACGGAATCACCAGCAGATTGGCCGCGGGACCGGCCACGGGCAGCACGTGGAAGAAGAGGACGGCCAAGGGCAAGGAGAGTACCTGCACCGCCAAGGTGGCGCCTACGCTCTCGCGCAGCGGCCACATCATCCATTGCAGCAACGCCGCAATCCGTTCGCTGTACAACAAGATCGATGCGACGCAGGTGAACGACAAGAGGAATGCCGTATCGAAAAGGTTGTCCGGATTTACGAGGAGGAAGAGGATGCCGGAAATGCTGAGGGCGGTAGGCGCGTCGGGTTCCCGGTCGAAGAGGTCCGCGGTGAGATACAGCATCACCATCACCGCGGCGCGCACGCTGGAAATGCGCGCGCCCGCGGCCAGGGCGAAGAGCAGTACGGCTGCCATGGTGAGGAGGGTGCGCAGTTTGCGCCGCCGGAGGAAGATGCGCAGCAGCGCGCTCACGCTGAGGTAGATGATACCGGTATGCACGCCCGAGACCGCCAGGATGTGGGCCGTGCCCGATTGAACAAAGCGTTGTACCTCGGATCGGGCGATCTGACCGCGGTCGCCCAGCCAAACGGCCAGCACAAACGGCAGGGCCGAGGGCGGCACGGCCTTGCGCAAGGCGTCCGCCTCCCAGGTCCGCAGTCTCGAAGCCCAATAGCGCGGCCACCAGACCCGACGGCCGCATCGCTCGACGGCGCTGTGCTCGGCGCGCAGTCGGGTGTACACACCGCGCGCGCGGTAGTGATCCTCCATCCCGCGTACGCCGTGGTTGACAGTCCCGAGTGCCGCCTCGAGCCGCCCCTTCACCCGGAGGCGCTCGCCACTGTGCACGGCAAAGACGGGATCGGAGCAATGCACCTTGACCCCGCCGGTCATCGCCAACGAGTGCCCCCCCACGCCAGCCCGGTCGACCTCCAGTGTGAAGCTGTGGAAAGCGGCATCCGGCAGGAACAGGGTGGAATCGCGCACCCAGCCTTCCAGCACGAAATCGGTGCCGGGATGTGCCAAGTTGTAGCGGCTCAGCGGATCGCCGGGTGGCCCGGCGTGGCGCAGGTTCCACACCAGCGCGCCCGCCGCAAAGAACAAAAGTCCGGCTACGGCATGGTCCCGGTATCGCATAGGGCGGGGCCACAACGGAATGAGCACCGCGGCCGCCATCAGGGCCAAGGGCGCCGCGAACCCGGGGCAAAAGCCCATGGCCGCCACATAGAGTCCGGCCGCCAACGACACGGCGACCCACACCATCGGCCGGTTCACGTAGACGTCATCCCCGAAGCCCCCCTGGCTCTGACAACGGTTCTAAGCTATTCTGGAACCCGCGGCCGCCAGGCGATCACAACGCACAACGGCCGGTGCAGGCCGAAGAACCCGTCCCCGGGCTTGCCCTAGAACACGGCGGCGAGAATCTGGAGGAGCAGGTTCATCACGTTATAGACTACGTCCAGGAAGTTCTCCATGGGTAGACTGATAATCACCGACAACACGAGGTTCAGAATCTGCTGCAGTGCCTCGACTATCATGGCAAAACTCCCTGTCCCGGCGGCCAACCATATCCCCCGCCGCCTCCCGGCGCGGGCCACTCCTGCCCCTATACTAAGCACCGCCAACGCCCGCGTCAAGCCCGGTCTTTCCAAACCCGTGGTTCCACGGCCCCGCTGCCGGACAACCCCAGCCCCAAACGCAGACCCCGTGGTGTCGTGCATACCGCCGTGTTATCATCTCTCCCACCCAGAAAGGAGTCTCCGATGGAAATCAGTTGGCAGGCCGTGAAGGCCATTCTGCGGGAAGTACTGCAAGAAGAACTGGGCGCGGGCCGCTACGCGATGGCGCCCCGCTTCGAAGGCGGCACGCTCGAGATCAAGCCGGCCGATCCCAAGCTGAAGAGCAAAGAAATCCCGGTCGACGCCTTCTTCAAGAAGATCACATCGGTCCGGGAGAAACTGCGTGTACTCGAGCAAAAGATCAACCACAGCGAGTCCCTGTCCAACACGGAACGCGCCGAGTTTCAGACGCTGATCAGCCGTGCGTACGGCAGCCTCACCACGTTCAATGTGCTTTTCAAAGACGAAGAGGATCGCTTCAGCGGCATGAAGGGCGGGGAATGAAGGCCCGGCCGGGCGCTGTTCCGGCATAGACAACAAGGAGGCAAGCGCATGTCAGCACAGCCGCTTCACGTGGTAACGGGGGCCTTTGGCTACTCCGGGAAGTATATCGCGCAACGCCTCCTGGACCGCGGCTGCGCGGTGCGTACGCTCACCCACTCGCCCGAGCGCCCCAATCCCTTCGGGGGGCAAGTCGAGGCCCGGCCCTTCGATTTCGACGATCCCGGCAAGCTACGCGCGTCCCTCGAGGGCGCCGAGGTGCTCTACAACACGTATTGGGTGCGCTTCAACCACAAGGACTTCCAGCAAGCCGACGCCGTAGCCAATACGCTGGCGCTCTTCGAGGCGGCCAAGGCGGCCGGCGTCCAGCGCATCGTGCACGTCAGCATCACCAACCCCTCGAAGGACTCCCCTGCCGAGTACTTCCGGCACAAAGCCCGACTCGAGAAGGCCCTCGAGGCGCTGGGCGTCTCGTATGCGATTCTCCGGCCCGCGATTCTCTTCGGACAGGAGGACATCCTCGTCAACAACATCGCGTGGGCGCTGCGCCGTTTCCCCGCGATCGGCGTTTTCGGCGACGGCGGGTACCGGCTCCAGCCGATCTACGTCGAGGACCTCGCGCAACTGGCCGTCGAGCAGGGCGCACGCCTCGAGAATACTATCATCAACGCCATCGGCCCCGAGACCTTCACCTACCGCGAACTCATCCATGCCATCGCCCGCATCATCGGCAAGAAGCCGCTACTGCTGCCGATGCCGCCCGCCTTGGGCTACCTGGCCGGCTGGGTCATCGGGAAATGGGTCGGCGACGTCTTCGTGACGCGCGAGGAGATCACCGGCCTGATGGCCAACCTACTCTGCGTCGATGCCCCGCCCGCGGGCACGACCAAGCTCACCGAATGGGCCCAAGCGCACGCCGACACCCTCGGCCGCCGCTACGCCAGCGAACTGGCCCGAAGACGCGACCGCAAGAAGGCCTATTCCGACAGTTGAGGCGTGATTTGGAGAGAAACCCCTGCGTCAAGTGTGGGTAGCCCCGCTTCGCCAAACCCGGCCTAGGCTCACGACCCCAACCCGGCACAACGCGAAACACCTCCTCCAAACCCGTGCACTCGGCTCCACCCCACCCGCGGACTGATCGCCCACGCAAAGGTATCGCGTAGGCCCCAGGCCGCTCTTGGCAAAAGCGCCCTACCCCGGCGCCCTGTTCATCGCCGCGTGCCCATGGTCGCCATGGGCATGCGTAGCGGCCTGCGCGCCGGCGCGAATTCCCCCGACGTGCTATCCGTCGAGTAACTTGCAGCGCCGCCCACGGCCACGCTGCTCTCAAGCCGAGGAGACACGGCGAGGAAGGCTCTGAGGCTCGATTACGCATGGACGGGCAAGCAAGAGAGAACGGGAGCGTGGCCGTAGCGGGGCACATCCCGCTGCCGGAAGAGGTGATCGCGGCGTTCTGCCGCCGCCATCACATTCGCCGTTTGTCGCTTTTCGGCTCGGTACTGCGCGACGACTTCCGCCCAGACAGCGACATCGATGTGCTGGTCGAGTTCGAGCCCGGACACAGCGTTGGCCTGATCACCTTCGGGGGGATGGAGAACGAACTCTCTGATCTTATCGGACAACAGGTGGACCTCAACAGGCCCGCCGGGCTGAGTCCCTATTTCCGGGACGAGGTGCTTGCGGAAGCCGAGCCCATCTATGACGCGGCATGACGATACCGTCGTGGAAGACCTTCCCGTTCTGATTGACAAGCTCACCGCCATCCTCGACGACATAGACATGGCGTGAGGTTCCGCACGGAGGTCTGGCCAAGCGCTGGTCACTCTTCGTCCTTCAAGAAAAGAGCCGGGGCCGCCCAGGTCTTTCGACCGGGCGGCCCCGTAGTCTATGGGGAACGGCGGCGGAGCCGTGGGGACGGCTCGACGCGGCCGCAGGGGGCGTACCCCTTAGTACATGCCGTCCATGCCGCCGCCCGGAGGGCCTGCCGGCGCCTTCTCGGGTTCGGGCATCTCGGCAATCAGCACTTCGGTGGTCAACAGCAGCCCCGCGATACTGGAGGCGTTCTGCAGGGCCGTGCGCGTGACTTTGGTCGGGTCGATGACGCCCGCCTTGAGCAGGTCTTCGTATTCGCCGGTCTCGGCGTTGTAGCCGACCGCGCCCTTCTTGGCCCGCACGTTCTGCACGACCGTGGCGCCTTCGTCACCGGCGTTGGCGGCCAGTTGACGCAGCGGCTCTTCGAGCGAACGCAGCACGATCTTCGCGCCCACGCCTTCGTCGCCGTCCAATGCGATCTTGCCGACGGCTTCCTGGCAACGCAGCAAGGCCACGCCGCCACCGGGCACGATGCCCTCTTCGACGGCCGCACGCGTGGCGTGCAGGGCGTCCTCGACGCGCGCCTTCTTCTCCTTCATCTCGATCTCGGTCGCGGCGCCGACGTTGATGACGGCCACGCCGCCGGCCAGCTTGGCCAGCCGCTCTTGCAGCTTCTCGCGGTCGTAGTCGGAGGTGGTCTCGTCGATCTGACGCCGAATGAGGTTGATCCGGCCCATGATGTCCTTGCTCGAACCGGCGCCCTCGACGATGGTCGTGCTGTCCTTGTCGATGGTGACACGCTTGGCCCGGCCGAGGTCGCTCAGGCCGATGCTCTCGAGCGAGCGGCCCAGGTCCTCGGTGATCGACAGGCCGCCGGTCAACACGGCGATGTCTTCGAGCATGGCCTTGCGGCGGTCGCCGAAGCCCGGCGCCTTGACCGCGCACGCCTGGAAGGTGCCGCGGATTTTGTTCACCACGAGCGTGGCCAGCGCTTCGCCTTCCACGTCCTCGGCGATGATCAAGAGCGGCTTGCCGCTTTTGGCGATCTGCTCGAGCAGGGGCAGCAGGTCTTTCAGGTTGGACACCTTCTTCTCGTGAATCAGGATGTAGCAGTCGTCCAGACCGCATTCCATGTTCTCGGAATCCGTCACGAAATACGGCGACAGGTAGCCCTTGTCGAACTGCATGCCTTCGACGACTTCGAGCGTCGTCTCGATGCTCTTGGCCTCTTCGACCGTGATCGTGCCGTCATTGCCGACCTTCTCCATGGCCTCGGCGATGATGTCGCCGATCTCCACGTCGCTGTTGGCCGAAATGCTTGCCACGTTCTTGATCACGTCTTTGTCGTTGCGCACCTGCTTGCTCATCTTGGCAAGCTGCTCGACGACCAATTCGACGGCCTTCTCGATGCCGCGCTTAAGCGCCATCGGATTGGCGCCGGCGGTCACGTTGCGCAGGCCTTCGCGGTAGATGGCCTCGGCCAGCACGGTTGCCGTGGTGGTGCCGTCGCCGGCGACGTCCGAGGTCTTCGAGGCGACCTCTTTCACCATCTGCGCGCCCATGTTCTCGTACTTGCCCTCGAGCTCGATCTCCTTCGCCACGGTGACGCCATCCTTCGTAACCGTCGGGGCGCCCCACTTCTTGTCAATAACCACATTGCGGCCCTTGGGCCCCAACGTCGCCTTCACCGCCTGGCTCAGCTTCGTCACGCCAGACAATACGGCGCGGCGTGCATCTTCTCCAAACTCAAGTTGTTTCGCTGCCATAATGCAAGATCCTCCGTTCGTCGCTAAGGCCCTTGCCTTATTCGATCACCGCAAGCACGTCATCTTCACGCATGATGATGTGCTCTTCCCCGTCAATCTTCACTTCCGTGCCCGCATACTTGCCCATCAGAATGCGATCACCCTTTTTCAATTCGAGCGGGATGCGCTTCCCCTCGTCATCCAGCCGGCCGGGACCTACGGCCACGACTTTCCCCTCTTGCGGCTTCTCTTTGGCGGTGTCCGGGATGATAATGCCCCCGCGCACCGTTTCGTTGGGCTCTTCGCGCTTGACGAGAATCCGGTCTGCAAGCGGACGTACTTTCATCGCCATGTCTCCTCTGGTTCTAGGGTGTGATGCACCCCGTGTTTCGCTCTCGTTAATCGGCCCGATAGCCGGGCCGAGTCATTTTGGCAGTCGCCAACGTCTGCAGGGTGCTGTTAGCACTCGCACAGACTGAGTGATAATATCACCTGCAGGGCAGCCCTGTCAACTCCTTCCTTGCATCCATTTTTCGTGAAGAAAGCTTGGGCCACTCC
>Ga0272442_10009468_pt1 | contig 12168 bp, 9 predicted proteins | sample SSMForm2O_FD_200262 | JGI IMG/M metagenome (GOLD analysis project Ga0272442, IMG submission 200262) | Marine sediment archaeal communities from Little Sippewissett salt marsh, Falmouth, MA, United States - SSM-Form-2O | ecosystem: Environmental > Aquatic > Marine > Wetlands > Sediment ... | reverse complement strand
CAAACACCACTGAACCTGCCGGAGCTGGCACAGCCGCAGGTGGTGCGGCACTACCTGCGGCTGTCACAAGAGAACCTCGGATTTGACTTAAACGTCGACATCGGTCAGGGCACGTGCACGATGAAGTACAGTCCGAAGGTAAACGAACAGCTGGCGCGAACGCCGCAGATGAGCGAGCTTCATCCGCTGCAGCCCGAAGAGACGGTGCAGGGGATCCTCGAGATCATGGTCAGGTTTGAGCAAATGCTGAAGGAAATCTCGGGGATGGATCGATTCTCGCTTCAGCCGGGGGCCGGCTCGGCGGCGATCTACACGGCAGCCTCGATCATCCGCGCCTATCACGTCTCCCGAGGCGACACCGACAGGCGCGAGATCGTCACCACAATCTTCTCGCACCCGTCTGATGCGGCTTGTGCCAAGACCGTGGGGTTCGACGTTGTCACACTCTACCCGGACGAGGACGGCTACCCCGATTTGGATGCGCTCAAGGCAGCGGTCTCTGAACGCACGGCCGGTCTGATGATCACCAACCCCGAGGACACCGGGATCTTCAACCCGAGGATTGCCGAATTCGTGGACGTGGTTCACAACGCCGGTGGTTTGTGCTTCTACGATCAGGCGAACGCAAACGGTATCCTGGGAATCACCCGTGCCCGTGAGGCGGACTTTGACCTGTGCCACTTCAATCTGCACAAGACCTTCTCCACCCCGCATGGCTGCGGCGGGCCCGGCGCCGGTGCGATCGGCGCGACCGAGATGTTGGCACCATTTCTACCCACACCGGTCGCCTCCTTCGACGGCGAGCGCTACTTCCTCGATCACGATCGGCCGCAGAGCATCGGCAAGCTGCGTGCCTTCTACGGCGTTGCCGCGGCGGTGCTCAAGGCGTACGCCTGGGTGATGAGCCTCGGCGCGGACGGCCTCACGCAGGTCTCAAAGACCGCGGTCCTGAACAACAACTACCTCTTTAAAAGGATGCTGGAGATCGATGGGGTCGACGCGCCCTATGCGGAAGGGAAACGGCGCATCGAGCAGGTTCGCTACAGTTGGGAGAAACTGTGTACGGAGACCGGCGTGCATTCCGAGGACATCGGCCTGCGTGCGGCCGATTTTGGTCTTCACTACTGGACGAGCCACCATCCGTTCGTGGTGCCCGAACCCTGCACTCTGGAGCCGACCGAATCCTTCTCCAAGGCCGATCTCGATGAGTACGTCGATGTCTTGAAGCACGTCGCCGCAGAGGCCAGGGACAATCCCGAGAAAGTGAAGACCGCGCCCCACAACAGCACCGTGCACCGGACCGATCAGGTGCCGTTCGACGACCCCTCGCAATGGGCGATCACGTGGCGGGCCTATCAGAAGAAGATCAAGCAAGAAAGCGAGTGAAGTGGTCCTCCTAGCCATGAGCGGTGAACGAAAGCGAAGACTGGGCCTGATCGTCAACCCCGTCGCCGGGCTCGGCGGGAGGGTCGGCCTGAAAGGCAGCGACGGCGCGGTCATTCAGCGCCGTGCCATCGAATTGGGTGCCGCTTCGGAATCGCTCGCCCGAGCGGTTCAAGCGCTGGAGCGACTTTCGCCGATCAGGGACGGGTTGACGCTTGTCACCTACCCGTCCGAGATGGGACAGGTCGCGGCGAAGCGAAGCGGGTTGAGCCCACAGGTGATCGGCTCGATTAAACCGGAACAGACCACTGCAGCCGATACCAAGGATGCGGCGCAAGCGATGCGACAATTGGGCGTGGATCTGCTTCTGTTCGCCGGTGGGGACGGGACGGCTCGGGATATCGCCGATGTCATTGGGGACGACGTACTCGTGCTCGGCATTCCAACGGGCGTGAAAATGCACTCGGCAGTCTTTGCGGTAAGCCCGGCAAGTGCGGGAGAGCTGGCTTTGGAAACCCTTAAAGGACGCATCCGGCGCACGCGGCAGGCCGAGGTGATGGACATCGACGAGGACGCGTTGCGGGCCGGATCGGTCTCGCCGAGGCTTTATGGCTATCTCACCATTCCGTACGAGCAGAGTCTGGTTCAGGGTGTCAAGGCACCGAGTGTGGCCGGGGATCGGGTTGCCGCGGAGGCGATCGCCGCGGAAATTCTCAGGCAGATGAAGGATGAGCGTCTTTACATCGTCGGCCCCGGGACGACGACCCGCGCGATCCTGCGTGGACTCAAGCTGGAAAAGACACTCGTCGGCGTGGACGTGGTGGGTAAAGGCAGGCTCGTTGCAAGGGATGTCAACGAGGCACAGCTTTTGGACCTCCTCAAAGGACACGAGGCAACGATCATCGTGACACCGGTCGGAGGCCAGGGGTATCTCTTCGGCCGGGGAAATCAGCAGTTAAGCCCGAAGGTGATCGAGCAGGTCGGCCGGGACAACATCATCGTCGTAGCGACGCCGGACAAACTCGACGCGCTCAGCAGGCGGCCGCTTCTGGTGGACACCGGTGATGCGGAGACGGATCGACTGCTGAGCGGCTACGTCCGTGTGGTATGCGGACGCGGCGACTACCGGATGATCCGAGTCTCCTGCACCGGCAGAAGCTGAGAGGGCAAAGCTGACTGAATGGATTCAATTTTTCTATAAGGAGGCCAAAAAGCCATGAGAGACCCAACGGTGTGGAGCAACGGGGTTCATTCCTGTATCCTTGGCTTCCTCATAGTTAAGAAGTCCTCGGTTCAAGTTCACACTACAATCTGAGAGGTGATGGTTCGCAAATGGTCAGTGACGGTCGAACGAAGGCTTGCGGAATTCTTGCTGGAAAAGTGGCTCTCATCACCGGGGGTGCGTCGGGAATCGGGAAGGCGACGGCGGAACTTTTCGCCCGCGAAGGGGCGGCGGTGATAATCGCCGACGTCAACGCTGAGGCAGGCGAGGCGAGCGCGCGTGAGATCAACGATGAGGGCGGGCGGGCGATCTTTGTGCGCTGCGACGTAACGCATGCCGATGAGTGTCGACGGGTGGTGGAGAAGACTGTCGAGTGCTTCGGCGGGCTCGACATTCTGTTCAACAACGCCGGAGTAACCCGTCGTGCCTCCGTGATCGAGACAACCGAAAAGGAGTGGGACTGGGTGATGGCGGTGAACGTCAAGTCGGTCTTCCTAATATCGAAGGCGGCGATTCCGGTGATGGTCGAGGCCGGCGGTGGCATCATCGTCAATTCCGGGTCCGGGTGGGGGCTTGTCGGCGGCAAAGCCGCTGTCTCCTACTGCGCTTCAAAGGGGGCGGTCATTCAGCTGACCAAAGCGATGGCCATTGATCACGGCCCCCAGAACATCCGCGTGAACGCGGTCTGCCCCGGGGACACGGACACGCCGATGCTCGCTGACGAGGCAGAACAGCTCGGGCAGACCCATCAAGCGGTCCTTGCGGAATCGGTCCATCGACCTCTGGGCCGGGTGGGACGAGCTGAGGAGATCGCCCAAGCCGTCTTGTATCTGGTCAGCGACGCCTCGTCGTTTGTCACCGGAACGACATTGCTTGTGGATGGTGGTGGCCTGGCCGGATCGGGTTAAGGAGGACTCTCATGCACGGTTTGAAAGCGAAACGGGTCTTGATCACAGGAGGCGCGCGCGGCATCGGCGCGGCGACGGCAAGGAGGTTTTTGGACGAAGGGACAACGGTTGTGGTCCTGGACAACGATCCGCAGTCGCTTGCCGAAATCAAAAGCGAGCTGCCCGCGCTCGCCGGCACGATCCGGGCGGACGTCTCCGACGCAGACGACGTGGGCCACGCGTTCGATGAATTGGACGGCCTGATGGGCGGGGTGGATGTCCTCGTCAACAACGCCGGGATCAGCGTGCGGGAAGCATTGCTCGACATCACGCCGGAGCAGTGGCGGCGGGTCCTCGACGTCAACCTGAACGGCGTCTTCTACGTCGCTCAGGCTGCGGCCAAACGGATGCTGGCCGGGGGCGGCGGGGTGATCCTCAACATGGGATCGACCAACGGAATCGCCGGTTATCCGTTCTACGCCGACTACAACGCTTCCAAGGCCGGCGTGATCGAGTTGACCCGCTCGATGGCGCTCGAACTCGCGCCGACGGTACGCGTCAACGCGGTTTGTCCGGGCTTCATCCTCACGCCGATGCAACAGGCGGAATACACGCCGGAGATGCTTCGCGCCTTCGAGAGCAAGGTCCCTCTGCAACGAGTGGGAAAACCGGGGGAAGTGGCGGCACTCTACGCCTTTCTTGCCTCTGACGAGGCCGCGTTCATCACCGGACAGACCGTCGTCATCGACGGCGGCGAGATCACCGGCGGGCTGGCGAGCCGGTAGCACCTTGTCGTTTGGAGAGTGGGATGCTCCATCGACTGGCAAACAGGCAGGCATCAAACCCTGAGGTAACGATGACCGAACTGCCGGTCTCGGTCCATGGTCTGGGATCCAAGCCTGAGGTTTATTGACGATTGAGCGCGGCGCTGAGTTCCGCCTAGAAGAACGCCCCTCCGCCGCCCTCCGTGCATCCGATCAGCACAACAAGGCACAACCCCACAAGCAGAAACAAAAGTGCGTATCTCATAAACTCATTATACCTGATGCCAAAGGGTAGGGGCAACCCCCGGGCTTGGCTGCACAGAGTATCCATTCGCGCCGATACCAAGATAACAACCCCGTATTATTCCTCCTTTAAAAACGGATTGGTTAACAGATACAGTTCATTTACACACACGAAGTGGTTGCACGGATCTCACAGTGCGAGTAAATTAAGGTCCCTCTGAGAGACTGGGGCTTGTCGATATGGGTACCAAAGACTTATCCCGTGAGCAGTTGCTGAACGAGTTGACCCTCCTCAAGCGCCGTGTGTCTGAGTTGGAGCAGGGGCAAAGCGATCGTGAACAGGCTTGGGAGGCGCTGCGACAACAGAAGGACACGGCGCAGCAGTATCTGGACATTGCCGGAACGATCATCGTCGTCATCGATGCGGATCAGACCGTCGCCGGCATCAATCGAAGTGGATGTGAGGTGTTGGGCTACGATCGGGACGAGATCATCGGTGAAAATTGGTTCGACAGGTTCCTCCCCGCGGGAATGCGCGAAGGTGTCAGGGAGGTATTCACCCGGCAGATGAGCGGGGTGACCAACCCTGCAAAGCGATTCGAAAACCCGATTCTGACCAAACACGGCGAGGAGCGGGTCATCGCCTGGCGCAATTCCGTTTTGAGAGACGAGGCCGGAAACATCATCGGCACCCTCAGCTCGGGTGAGGACATCACGGAGTACATGCAGACCGAGAGGCGCCTGCAGGAATTCGCGAGAAGGATGGAGCGGCTTCACGACGCCGCCCATCGGCTGGTTGCCTGCGAATCCGAGGATGCTGTCTACCGGATCACCGTTCAAGCGGCGGAGGAGATTCTCTCCTTCCCGATTTGCACCCTCGATATCGTTGAAGGAGACCACCTTGTAGTGAAGGCGACCTCTTCGCAGGTTCCCGCGGGAGCCAGTCAACCAACCCCACTCGACGGCGAAGGACTGGCCGTGAAGACGTATCTTACGGGAGAAAGCACCCTGTTCGGGCGGATGGATACCGTTCCGGATGCACGACCGACCGAATCGAGCTTTCGATCGGGAATCAGCGTTCCGATTGGGGATATTGGGGTCATCCAGGTTGCATCCGCGAAACAAGACGCCTTTACTCAGGACGACCTCCGAGCGTTGGAGCTGCTTGTCGGGCACACCGCCGAGGCTGTCAAGCGGATCCGCTTGCGGAATGAGCTGAAGGAACAGGCCGTTCGCGATCCCCTTACCGGGGTCTTTAACCGTCGATACTTCACCGAATCGATCGAGAAGGAGATCAAACGATCCAAGCGCTACGGACACCCGATCGGCTTTGTCATGATCGACATCAACCGCTTCAAGGAGATCAACGACCGCTTTGGTCATCAGGTCGGGGATGCCGTGCTCTGCGAGATGGCGAGTCTGTTTCAAGCGCAAATCAGAGACACGGACATCGTCGTCCGATACGGGGGCGATGAATTTCTGATCGTGCTGCCGGAGACAGACGGGGAAACAGAAGTCGTCTCGCAGAGGATTCGTGCCGCGGTGGCAAAGAGGAACGAAGAGGACCCACTGGTCGCATTTCCGATCACCCTGGCTGTCGGCACGGAGCACTGGCATCCGGACACGCCTCTACCGTTGGAGAGCATTCTGAGCAGGGTGGACCACCGGATGTACTCGGACAAACGGCGCAAGCGATCAAGCCTTCAGTAGACCCTGCAAGCGCCGAAGGGGTGGACAACTACGTCGGTACCTCACAGGCGCGCGCGTATCGGAGATTTCCCGCCATTAAAAAGGCCGCAGCATGGCGAGTCGATTGAGGGGGGGAGTGGCCTGAATCCAGCCGGTGCCTCTCGTGGCCTCGAATTGAGAGTGCATCGCCCACAACCGGTACCGCGTGCCTGGGGACAACTGGCGAAGCCGGGAAACACAAGTGTCCTCGGGCCGATTTGAGATTGCCCGATACAATGGCGCGGCGCAGGCGGTGAATGACATGAACGATACGGAGAGGACAAAAGAGCAGCTGCAGCGGGAATTGGCCGCATTGCGACAACGTGTCGCCGAGTTGGAGAGAGTGGAAACCGAGCGCAGGCGCGCCGAGGCGCGCCTATCGGAGAGTCTCGATCGCCTTCGAAACGCCATGGAGGAGACGGTTCAAGCCATGGCGCTGACCGTCGAAACGAGAGATCCATACACGGCTGGACATCAGCAACGTGTGGCCGATCTTGCCTGCGCCATCTCGCGAGAAGTCGGTCTTTCCGAGGAACGGACCAACGGAATTCGTCTGGCAGGCGTAATCCACGATATCGGCAAGCTGTACGTGCCCTCCGAGTTCTTAAGCAAGCCGACTCAGCTTTCGGTTCTCGAATTCGCCATCATCAAACAGCATGCGCAAATCGGTCACGATATCTTGAAGGGGATCGATTTTCCGTGGCCGGTCTCCGAGGTGGTATTGCAGCATCACGAACGAAACGATGGTTCGGGTTATCCCCAGGGCCTTTTTGGCAAAGACATTCTCCAGGAGGCGAAAATCCTCGCTGTCGCCGATGTTGTCGAGGCGATGTCCTCTCACCGCCCTTATCACCCGGCACTCGGCCTGGAAGCCGCGCTCGAGGAGATCGGCCAACACAGAGACACTCGCTACGATCCGGAGGCGGTCGACGCGTGCTCGCGGCTGATCGAAGACGGAGCGTTCAGATTCGCCAATTGATCCGAAACGATCGCTTCATCCCGTTGTCCTCTCGCTCGCGGACTGTCGGACGCCGCCTTTCACCGGGCAATCAGCGGGTATCGTGAGGCATGAAGTCGTTCGCCACTGACGTTCGCTTTTCCTCCACGGCGCTGTTCTCCCACGTCAGGGTTCTTGCCGAGGAGATCGGACCACGGGGGACCGGAACGGCTGCCGAAGGGAGAGCAGCAGACTCCGTTCGTGACTGGCTCGGCGTCCTCGACTGCTACGTCGAGGAGCGCAATTTCGAGCGGTGGCGGACATGAACCGGTTTGCCGTGTCTGCCGCCTTGTGCAACCTTCTTGACACGGCGATCTATCCGTGGGCGGGATAGGCGCGTTGGCTCGCTCTCGGCGCGTACACCCTGAACACGGTGCTTCTTCTGATCGGAGCCGGGACGGGCTGTGATTGGCCCTATCTTGCCAGCCTGCCTGGAGCGCCGTACGGTGTGGCTACGTTGGTCCTCCTGCTGGCGGAGTTGCGCTTGCCTTACTCTCCCGGCGCGAACGACAACGTATCAGCCGTTGCCGTGAACCTGGAAATCGCATCAAAGCTCGCACGGCAGCCGGTTCAGTCAATGGATGTGTGGCTGGCGTTCACCGGCGCCGAAGAGGTGGATCTTCGAGGCCTCAAACGATTGCTCCGAGAATACAAGACGGTGTGCAAAGCCGCCTTCATCGATCTTGAGGGGTCGGTGCGGGCGAGCTGTGTTCCCTCTCTTGGGAGGAGGCTCCGGCGGCATTATCGACCCGATCAAAGGCTTCTTGAACCGGCGGGTCAAGTTGCAAACTGACATCCGGGGCTGAAATTCAAGGAGGCGGGGATGATAATCGTTGATGAGGTTCAAACCCTTAAGACGGCTGGGCTACCGCGCGATCTGCCTCGCCGGCCGCGACGCGGCCACCGAGTCATTGGCTCACTGGCACAGCCGTGACGACGTGGTGGAGAATATCGATGGTGATGCATTGGTCCGGACCGCCGGGTTTTTTATGGGCGCTGCTGCAGGAGCTGGATCAAAGGAGGATGGATGAAGGCATTCATGACGGGAGCGACAGGTTTCATCGGCTCGAACGTGGCGCGTGCACTGGTCAAACGCGGGGTTGAAATACGTGCACTCGTGCGGCCGAACGCCGATCGGAGCAACCTTGCGGGCTTGGATGTGGAAACGATCGAGGGCGATCTGCTCGACGTTGAGTCGCTGAAGCGGGGGATGAAGGGCTGCTCTCAGGTCTATCACGTGGCGGCGCTTTATTCGTTCTGGGTCCGCCCGCGCCGCCTGATCTACGACGTCAACGTCGAGGGGACCCGAAACGTCCTGCAGGCCGCAATGACTGAGGGGGTGGAAAAGGTTGTTTATACCAGCTCGGTCGCCGCACTCGGACTGCGGGAGGACGGCCGCCCGGCCGATGAGACCACGCCGGTCAGCATCGAGGACATCATCGGGGATTACAAGAAGAGCAAATACCTGGCCGAGCGGGTGGCGCTCGAATTTTCTCGGGATCTGCCGGTGGTGATCGTCAACCCGAGTTTCCCCGTGGGACCGGGAGACATCAAACCGACCCCGACCGGCCAAACGATCCTCGATTTTCTCAATCGCAAGATGCCGGCCTACGTGGAGACGGGGATGAACGTCGTCGATGTAGAGGACGTGGCACTGGGGCACCTGCTCGCTGCGGAGAAGGGCCGCGTTGGGGAGCGCTACATCCTCGGTGGGGAGAACCTGACGATGAAACAGCTGCTCGATTTGCTGGCCGAGATCACCGGGCTTCCCGCTCCAAGGTTCAGGCTGCCCTACTACCCGATCCTGGCGATGTCGTTCCTAAATGCCGGTTTTTGTAGGCTCTTTCCGAGCTGCACGCCGCGGATGACGCCGCAGACGATCCGCATGTCGCGGCACCTGATGTTCTTTAATCCGAGCAAGGCCGTCGAGGAGTTGGGCGTCCCGCAGACCCCGGCCAGGGAGGCGCTGAGCAAGGCCGTCGCCTGGTTCGAGGCCAACGCCTGTATACAGCGTTAGTGACTAAGCGCTCCCTTGGCCAGATCCGCACCCAGCTTCCACAGACCACCGGGGAAGCGGTGGGCCTCGGCGAGGGTCTGATCGATGGAGATGAGGGCGTCGTCGATCTGCTGTTCGCTTGCATTAAGCGGCGGAAGGAACTTCACGATGTTGACTCGGTGGGCGGAGACCTGGGTCAGCAACCGCTGCTTGCGCATGAGGCTCACCACGACCACCTGGGCGAACAGACCCGTTTGTGCCTTCTCCAGCGTGGCCCATCCCGGCTTGAGCTTGAGCGAGTTCGGCGGACCGAACTCGATTGCGACCATCAGGCCCTTCCCTCGCACGTCTTTCACCATCTCGTACTTTCGTTGTAGCGCTTGCAGGCCGGACAGGAAGCGCTCACCCAATTGCGCTGCCTTGGCGATCAGACCCTCATCTTTCAATATGTGAAGCATCGTCAACCCGGCACCCATCGCCATGTCGTTCATCGCGAAGGTGCTCATGTGTACCACCGACCGTTCGAGATTGGAATAGACCTTGCGGTGGATTTTTCGTCGCATGAGCACGGCGCCGACCGGAATGAACCCGCCGCTCAGGGCCTTGGAGACGGTGGTGATGTCCGGCTCAAGACCCCAGTGCTCGCCGCAGAAGAATCGCCCCGTTCGTCCGAGTCCGGTTTGGACTTCATCGACGATGAAGACCGCTCCGTGCTCTTTGCACAGGCGCTGTGCCTCGGGCAGGAAATCGTCATCGGGGACGTAGACACCCTTTCCTTGGATCGGCTCAACGATAAACGCTGCCACGTCCCCCTTGTTCAGCTCCTGTTTCAATGCTGCAAGGTCGTTCATCGATACCGCCGTTGCGGGGAGAAGATCAGAAAATCCGGAACGGAAGAACTCGCCGCCGTTGACGGAGAGTGCTCCCAGAGTGAGGCCGTGGTAGGCGTGATCCACGTACAGGAATCGAGGGCGGCCGGTGGCGGCGCGGGCGAATTTGAGCGCCCCCTCCACGGATTCCGCGCCGGAGTTGGTGAACACGACCGTTTCGAGACTCGGGTAGCCCGCCTGGGCCTGTTCGACCAAAGCTTCGGCGAGAAGCCCTGCCAACAGCGGACAGTCCATCTGGATGAGGTTCGGTCGGTCGAGATCGAGCAGTCGGTGCAGGGCGTGTTTCATCCGGGGATGGTTCCGACCGAGGTGGAACACCCCGTATCCGCCGAGGAAGTCCAGATACTTATTGCCGTCTTGGTCATAGAGATACGCGCCCTCGCCCTTGGTGTACACCTTATCGTAGCCGATGATTTGAAGAACCCTGGCAAAGGATGGATTGATGTAGCGACTGTACAGGTCATGAGTCTCCGCAGCGCGCTGTTCGATAAGCTTGGCGACGTCCATCGTTTCACCTCCGGATACGATGTTAGTCGCATCCCCGCGTGGGGTAAAATGGCGCGGAGGGACAACGGCCCATCCGGTGAGGGCAACAAGAGAGATCATCACGTGCGAGTGAGGAGGTACCGTGAATGGGTTGAGTTGCAGTGTGGCACGGTCGTTGTTGTTGGTTGGCGGTCTTGTGGTGACTGGCAGTGTGGTTGTTTGCGCAACGGGTCTTTCGTCTGCTGAGGCGATCGCGCGGGCGGATCAAGCGTACGCTCAGCGATTCCGTATCGAGGCCGAGGCACCGAGCACGTATTTTGAGACGTACAGACCGTTTATCGAGAGGGCCATAGAGGACTACGCGCTGGCTGTTCGAGAGCCGGGAGGGCTTTCGATTCAGTCCCAGTCCCACGTCTACAACCGCCTCAGCCAGCTTCACTACGAGCTCGCCAAGGTGATGATCTCGCATAAAAAGGACCAGGAAGAGATCGAAGCCGTGCTGGTCGCTGGCAAAGAGTACGGCTTCGCTAGCCTTGCGCTCCAACCGGGGTTTGACCGTGGTCGATTCTCGGAGACCCTCGGTTTGGTCTGGGACGCCGCCGCGCTGGTGTGGACGGCCGATTGTTGGGGAACGTGGCTGGGCTACAATCCCTTCGAGGGCCTGATCAATCTGTCGAAAATAAAAGCGATGTACGAACGAGCGATCCGCGTCGATGAGGCCTTCTGGGAGGGCAGTGCGCACATCGGGTTGGGGGCGCTTCTGGCCACCTCGCCCGGTTTCATGGGCGGAGATTTGCCCCGAGCCAAGGGGTGTTTCGAGCAATCGCTTGTGATCAACCCGCTCTATCTGACAGCCTCGGTCGTGTACGCGGAGAGTTACGGATTCACCCATTCGTTAGGGAAACGCAGCGGAATCCGCGATCGCGATCTACTCGAAGAGAGGTTGGCCTTCGTCGGTGAAGCGGCCGTTGGATCGGAATGGCCGTTCTGGGACTGGGTGGCGAAGGCCGAGGCGCAGCTTCTCCTCTTGGAACTCGAGAGACTTTTACGATAAGGGGGAGCATCAGGAATTTCTCCCCTCCATTGATCCTGCTCAGGGTTTCGGCACGAGGTACAGCAGGATGGCGAAGTAGTGACAAGCGCTTCCGCCGATGACGAACAGATGCCAAATGGCGTGGTGGTACGGCAACCTCTTCCAGCCGAAGAAGAGTATTCCGAGGGTGTACAGTCCACCGCCGGCGGCCACCCACGCGAGAGCGGCGTGCGGGACCTTGAGCCAGACCTGGCGTGCGGCAAAGACGACCAGCCATCCCATGGCGAGGTAGCCGACGACCGACAGCTTTCTGTAGCGTCCGAGAAAGAACGCCTGATACAGAATGCCCAATACGGCCAACACCCAGATGATGACGAGCATCGTCCATCCCCACGGCCCGCGAAGCGATAACACCATGAACGGCGTGTAGGTCCCCGCAATCAGAAGATAGATCGAGCAGTGATCGAGGATGCGGAAGACATGCTTTGCCCGCGGTGCAGTCAGGCCGTGATACAGGGTCGATGCCAGATGTAGCACGA
>Ga0272442_10009467_pt1 | contig 12168 bp, 10 predicted proteins | sample SSMForm2O_FD_200262 | JGI IMG/M metagenome (GOLD analysis project Ga0272442, IMG submission 200262) | Marine sediment archaeal communities from Little Sippewissett salt marsh, Falmouth, MA, United States - SSM-Form-2O | ecosystem: Environmental > Aquatic > Marine > Wetlands > Sediment ... | reverse complement strand
GAGGATGGGATGGATCGCCGTGTCGCACTGATCACGGGTGGGTCGCGTGGGTTGGGGCGGGAGCTTGCTCTGTCGTTCGGCCGCGCCGGGTGGAACGTGGTGGTCAACTGCGTGCGGTCGGTGGACGCGGCGGCGGCAGTGGCCGAGGAGGTCCGTTCGCTGGCGGCCGGCGGCGAGGCCGTGGTGGCTCGGGCCGACGTGGCCCGGCGGTCCGCACAGGGCCCGCTCATCGACGATGCGGTCGGCCGCTGGGGTCGGCTCGATTGCCTGGTGAACAACGCGGCCATCGCGCTGGACCGGCCGGTCGCCGCCCTGTCGTCGCGGGACTGGGAGGCGGTGATGGCGACAGACCTGCTGGCGCCGATGGCGTTGGCGCGGCGTGCGGCGGAGGTGATGGAGCCGGGCTCGTCGATTGTGAACGTGATCTCGATCTGCGGGCTGTGGGGCTGTGCGGGGGCGCCGGCCTACTCGGCGGCGAAGGGAGCGCTGGCGGGGTTCACCCGGGGCGCGGCGGGCGAGCTTGCCGCGAAGGGAATCCGGATCAACGCCGTGGCCCCGGGCTACATGGCCACGGACATGGGCGCTGCGGCTCCGGCGGCGCGAGAGGCGGCGCGGGCCCAACACGCAATGGGCGTACTTTCCGATCCGAGGACCGCCGCGGAATTCATCGTCGGGCTCACCCAGGTTCCCTCGGTGACCGGCCAGGTCTTTGTCCTTGACGGCCGGGTCCGCTGAAGGGTAAGGTGTCGGGGACTTTCCGGCCACGATGAAAGGAAATGACAATGACGCGCCAGGTGATGTTGGCCCTGTGTTGTTTGGGCGTGACCCTGCCCGCGTTCGGGGCGGGGGAGGGAAAGACGCTGTACTGCTCGCCACGCGGCCAGGACGCGCCCGGCCGCGGGGCCGAGAAGACGCCGCTGAAGACGATCAACTACGCCCTGACCCAGGTCGGCAAGGCCGGCGGGGCGACGGTCGTCCTGCTCGACGGCGCCCACCGCCAGCCGAGTTCGGGCTGGGCGTTCGACAAGCCGGTCGTGATCCGCGCCCAGAACAAGCACCGGGCCGTGATCGAGCGGCTGTTCCTCCACCGGGCCAAGAACCTGGTGATCGACGGCCTGACCATCGACCGCAAGAGCGCCGGGCGCGCGGTCAACGTGCTGCACATCGCGGGCTGGTCGTCATACTGCATCGTGCGCAACTGCCGCATCACCCACGGCGCCGGCGGGCACCAGAACACGGACGCGGTGAAGATCAACCAGGGCGCCCACCACATCCTCATCGAGGACAACGAGGTCTTCGACGGGACCGACGAGGAGATCGACACACTCCAGGACGTCCACGACGTGGTCGTCCGCCGCAACATCGTCTACCAGTACCGAATCAAGGAGAAGGACCAGGCGTTGATCTCGAACAAGCGCCGGGCGTACCGGATGATGTACGAGGGCAACCTGCTCGCCAACCTGAACCCGGAGTCCTCCAACGGCGCCCTGCGGTTCGGCGGGAGCGTCAAGGGCGGCGAGGAGTGCCACACCATGGTCGCGCTGGGGAACCTGTTCGTGAACACGACGGGCCGCGGGGCGATGACGTTCGGCGGGGCGAAGAAATGCCTGGTGGCGAACAACATTTTCGTCAACCACAACGACCGCCGCACGGGGGCGATCACCATCTACAGCAACCACCCGCGTGGCGACCTGGCCAACGACGAGTTGTATGTTGTACACAATATACTGTATAATGTAACCGGGCCGCGGCGCCGACCCGTGTTCAGCTTCCCCCCCAAGAACCAGGCCGCATTCCCCAAGAAGTGGCATTTCTCGCACAACCTGTACTTCAATCCCGTCCAGGCCGTGCCCAAGAACGGGGTCCATAATCCTCACACCGAGACGGGCGCGATGTTCAAGGACCCGCTGTTCGTCGGTGACCTGGGCAAACTGACCGGCCGGCCGACCCCGGAATGGTTCGAAATCCTCAAGCTCCAGAAGGACAGCCCGTTCCTCAAGGACGCGCCGGACCTGATGAAGCTCCCGCTTCCCAAGGAGCTCAAGACGTTCCTGAAAGACTACCGCGGCGAGGGCAAAGATCCCTGGTACAAGCAGATCAACACGAAGTGAGAACGACGGGCGAGAGACGGTAGTCCGATTGACGGGCCGGAGTTGTTCAGCTACTTCAAGCGCCGCGGGCACGAAGGTGTCAGGAGGTGATGCCGGTGGCCAAGCACTCGATCAACGCTCTCGTGTGGGTGTCGACTTTGTGCCTCGGCGCGTTCCGGCCGGCCGCGGCGGCGGAGCCGGTCCTGTTCACGAAGGGCGTGATGGCCGACGTGAGGCCGGAAGACGCTCCGGCGGCCAGTCAACTCGTAAAGAAGATCGATCTGATCGCCTGCCCCGACGAGTTCGAGCCGTTCTCGCTGGCGATCCGTGACGACCGCGACGGCAGTTGGGCGTTCCGGTCGGCGGCGCTGAAGGGCGCCGGTGGGCGGGCCATCCCGGCCTCGGCCGTCGAGATCGCTCCGCTCCGCTTCAGGCCCGCCCAGGGGCACCTCGGCAAGTACGGGCACGTCAAGGACTACATCCTCCAGCCGAAGCAGAAGGGAATGGTCATCCTGAAGGGCGCCACCGGCTGGTTGTGGCTGACGGTGCACGTGCCCGCCGATGCGAAGCCGGGACGTTACGAGGGCACGCTCACGCTGATCCGCAAGGAGGACGCCAGGCGGCTCGACGTGCCGCTCGCCGTCGAGGTGCTGCCCGTGCCGCACGTGCCGCCGAAGGGCGTGCAGTTCGCGCTGCTCTACACGGTCGCTTTCGGCCAGTACCACACCGAGAGGACGCGGAAGCAGCGCCGCCCCGCGGCGTTGGCGCTGTACCGCGAGATGAAAGACCACGGGATGACGTGCATCGCGCCGAAGTGCTCCGACTGGGACGGCCGGACGAGCCGCTCGACCGGCACCGGGTGGCGTCGGGGCCATTACGAAGGACTGGAGGCCTGCGTGGCGGCGGCGATGGAGGTCGGGCTTGACGGGCCGATCCTGTGGAACATGGGGACGCTGATCAACGTCCGCAAGGGCGGGAAGAACTACGCCCAGTTCGACGGCAAGTGCGACGGCTGGAACGAACGGCGCGACCTGGCCAACTTCGAGGCCATCATCCGCGAGACCCAGGCGCTGGCGAAAGCCAGACGCTGGCCCGAGATCGTCTACCTCGCCCTCGACGAGCCCGGCACGCAGACCGAGAACCTGAAGATGCGCACCCTCCGGCTGGGGGAGCTGCTGCCGAAGACTCTCAAGGTCACCGCCGACCTCGGCGTCCGCGGCGGGGCGACCATCACCGAGCCGGTGGATGAGAAGCACAACCGCCGCTGGGTCGAGGAGCTCGACGAGCTGCGCAAGCTGTGGGACCGGTCGCGGCCGTACTGCCACATCCGCCTGTACGGCTACGGCTACCCGCAGGGCAAGACCGACCTCGCCCACGAGCAGGCCGACTGCAAGAAGCGCGGCCACGAGATGTGGTTCTACAACAACGGGGCCAGCATGGGGGGCAACCGGCACCTGGCGCGCCTGTTCTTCGGCCTGTGGGGCTGGCGCGTGGGGGCGCGGGGGCTCACGAGTTGGACCTACCCCGGAGGGCGCACGGTGCAGTTGGAGTTGATCCGCGAGGGCATCGACGACTTCAAATACCTGGCGACGCTGGAGCGCCTGATCGCGGAGAAGCGCGGCACGGAACAGGACCGCAACGCCGCGCAGGCCTTCCTCGACAAACTGAAGGCGTCGATCAAACTGGACAAGAACGGCTACATCAAGGACTGGGCCGCTGCCGCCGCCGCGGCCACGGGCCAGGCGAAGACGGCCGACTTCGCCGCTCTCAAGCGCCGCATCGCCGAGCGGATCCGAGCCCTGGCCAATTAGCGGGCCGGAACGTGACCGGCCTGCGAGCAGCGCCGCGACCGAGCGAGCGCCTCCCCTCGACAACCTGAAACGGCTCTTGCCTGTTGACATGCGGCGGTGGCGCGGTGTAGTGTAACAGCGTCGCCCTCCGGAGGAGAAGGCCATGAGACGCCCGATGATCGCCCTGTTCGTCACGCTCCTCGCCGGCCCCGCACTCGGCAGCGAACTGATGACCAAGGCGGAGACGTCCGTGTACGCGGAGCCGAGCCGAAAGGCCCGCGTCGTGGCCAAGCTGCCGCCGAACGTCAAGGTCGCGTCCGACAAGCGGAAGGACTTCTGGTTCCACATCTCCATCCGGCGCGACGGCCGGACCGTCTCCGGGTGGGTCAACCAGACCGATGTCAGCTCGACGATGGGCCGCTCCAAGGGCCAGCTCCTCGCCGAGAACCGCCGCCTCTACGAGGAGGTGACGGCCCTGCGCAAGAAGACGAAGGAGATGGCCGCCGCCCTCGCCGCTGCCGAGGCCGGCGCCAAAGCGGCCAAGGCCGAGAACGACAAGCGGAGGGCCGCCCTGGAGCAGGCGCAGGCAGAGCTCAAGCGGGTCCGGGCCGAGGTCCAGCGCCTCAAGGCCGCACGAAAGAACGCCTCGAAGCGACCGTAGGCCCCGAAAGGGTCCTGACGTTTTTCTTCGGTCCATCGCCGGCGCGTTGGACCGATCCCGTAGCAGGAGGGCACGCCAATGGCGAGGGAACCGCTGCCCGATCTCGAGGAATTCGTTACGACCCACGGCCTCGCCGCGGTCGGCGTGGCCGACCTGGACGCCTTGCGCCGGAAAGAGCCCGACGCGATGGCCCAGGCGCCCCCGGAATTCCCGCGCGGCATCGCACTGGGTATTCGGTTGGCCGACGCGGTGGTGGACCAGATCGAGGACCGCCCGACGCCGCTCTACTTCCACCTGTACCGCCAGGCGAACTTCGCCCTGGACCGCGCCGCCTTCGTCCTGGCCCTGCGTCTCCAGCGGGCGGGACACCGGGCGATCGCCGTCCCCGCATCACAGATCACCGATCCCGCCGGCCACCGGGGCATGGTCTCCCATCGCGCGATCGGGCACGCCGCCGGCCTGGGCTGGATCGGCCGATCCCGGCTGCTGGTCCATCCGCGCTACGGGGCGCGGATGCGCTACGCCTCGGTCCTGACCGACGCCCCGTTTCCGCCGGGCCGGCCGATGGAGAGCCGGTGCGGGGACTGCCGCCGCTGTATCGAGGCCTGCCCGGCCGGCGCGGTCAAGGAATCGTCCCGCGATCTCGACCTGGACGCGTGCTTCGAGAAGCTGAGCGAATTCCGGAAGCTCCCCTTCATCGGGCAGCACATCTGCGGCATCTGCGTCCGGGCCTGTCGCGGCCCCGACTGTGTCTGAGGGCCCGTGCCGTGGCAACGCCGCACGCGCCGGAGCCGGTCACCCTCGTCGTCGGCATGCTGGCGGCGAAGCCCCGCCTCTTCGAATTGGCCGAGGCCGAGTTGATCGCCCGCCACGGGCCCGTCGACCTCCGATCACCGCTCATCGACTTCACGTTCACCGACTACTATGCCGGCGAGATGGGGCCGGACCTCAAGCGGCGCTTTATCAGCTTCGCCCGCCCGGTCGACCCCGGTGATCTGGCCGCAGTCAAACTCGCCACCAACGAACTGGAGCGCCGCCTCGCCGCCGCCGACCGATCCGTCCCTCGACCCGTCAACCTCGACCCCGGTTACATCTGCGGCAGCAAGCTGGTCCTGGCCAGCGCGAAGGACCGAGCGCAGAGGATCTACCTGGGCCACGGCATCTACGCAGAGATCACGCTGGAGTACCGCGGCAGGCGCTTCAGGCCGGTGGAAACCACCTACCCCGATTACCGGTCCCCCGAGTACATCGCGTTCTTCACCAAGGTCCGCGAACGCCACCTTCTCGGGAAGTAACTCCCCAGCCAGATGAAAAGACGCGGGGCGGCGAGCTCTGGGACGATCACCGAGAAAAAAGAAGGGACAGTGACCACACGAGGGGGAGGACCCGCGTGATCGATCTGTCCCTTCCCATACGTTCGGGCTACGAGCCCGACCAGGTGATGAGTTCCCGCTGGCCGGAGCCGGTCGCTCATCATCTCTACAGAGAGTGATAGCAAATCGCGTGCCAAGGGGACTGCCAAAATCACGCCCAGGGACGGGCGCCCTAAGCTATTGCATGTGGTGAGATTACAGAACCGACTTCGCAGCGCCCTTTCGCGGTGGGCCAGCGACGTTTCCGGGGCGTTTCAGGATGCACCGCTCGGCGTTTCAGGCGTTTCAGAACGATACGCCGCTCGGTACATCGGCCAGTCGATCCCCAGCTCCCTCATCCTCCGCCACAACGTGGTCCGGCTGACCCCCAGCCTCTTGGCCGCTGCCGACTTGTTTCCGCCGGTGGCCTCGAGGGCCGACCGGATGATCGAGCGCTCATCACCGGGCGCCGGGCGCAATCGCCCGGTGGATGGGACGACAGGCTCCGGCTCGGGAGCGGACGGAGGCGGAGCCGGACCGGGCGCCGCGGAGGCCGTCCGCAACTCGACGGGCAGGTCCTCGGGGCCGATCTCGACGCCGGTGCAGCGGACGAAGGCGTGCTCGATCGCGTTCTCCAGCTCCCGCACGTTCCCCGGCCACGGGTAGTCCATCATCCGCGCCAGCGCCGCGCCCGACACGGACCGGATGTCCTTGCCCATCGCCTCCCCGTACCGGCCGACGAAGGCCGACACCAGCAGGGGGATGTCCTCGCGCCGCTCGCGGAGCGGGGGCAACGTGATGGGGACGACACGGAGCCGGTAGTAGAGATCCTCGCGAAAGGCGCCGATCTGCATGCGGGCCTTGAGGTCGCGGTTGGTCGCCGTGATGATCCGGACGTCGGTGCCCCGCGGCTCGCTTTCGCCGACGCGCTCGAAGCGGCGCTCCTGGATCACCCGGAGCAGCTTGACCTGCACCGCCCCGCTGATGTCGCCGATCTCATCCAGGAAAATCGTCCCGCCGTCCGCCGCCTGGAACCGGCCGACCTTGTCCCGCACCGCGTTGGTGAACGCCCCGCGGACGTGCCCGAACAGTTCGCTTTCCAGGAGTGTCTCGACCAAGGCGCTGCAGTTCACCGCAACGAAGGGCTTCTTGGCCCGGCGGCTGCGAAAGTGAATGGCCCGGGCGACGAGCTCCTTCCCCGTGCCGCTCTCCCCCTCGATCAGAACCGTTGCGTCGGTCTCGGCGATCTGCTCGATCAGCGAGAAGATCTCCTGCATCCGGTGGTTCTTGCCGATGATGTTGTGGAACTCGTACCGCTCTTCGAGCTCCTGTTGCAGGGCGTGCAGCTCCGAGACATCGTGCAGCATCACCGCCACGCGCGCCACGCGGCCCGCGTCGTCGAACAGGGGCACGGCGTAGACGTGGAGCGCCTTCTGGTGCCCGGCAGGAAACGTCACGAGCGCATTGCCCGGCGGGCTGGGCTTGCCGGTCTTGAAGACGGTCCGGATGTTGCAGGGCCGGCCGTCGGGGACGATGCAGTCGGGCCCGGACTCGAGGCCGGTGAAGATGCTGTGGCAGGTCTGCCCAAGGGCCTCCTCGGCCAAGACGCCCGTGATCCGCTGGGCCGCCGGATTGAACAGGCGGATCCGCCGATCGCGGCCGACGACGAAGACGCCGTCGGTCACGTGGTCCAGCACGGGCGCCATCAACGCCCCGCCGAGCGCGTCCTCTCCGATCTCGTTCATCGGCCCCACTCAGACAAAGGCAACGAAGATCGCGGCGTACGGGCACGCGGGCACGCAGTGCTGACAGGCGATGCACTTCTCCGAGTCGAGCTTGACCCGGCGCGTGCCCTCCTCGACGTACAAGGCCCCGGTCGGACATTGGCCCACGCACGCTCCGCAATCGGTGCACTTGTCAGCATCAATGCGGATGTCGTGCTGCAGGGGCTCGATGGTCACCCCGTGCGCCTCGAGATATTCGAGCGCCTCGCGGACCACCTTCTCCGCGCCGTGCAGCCCGAGGACCATCACGCCGCCGGTCCCGGTGTTGACCTCGGCGCGGAGCACGCTGAACTCGACATCGTGGTCCTTCGCCAGGCGGCAGATGATGGGCTCCTCGACGACGGCCTTCGGAAAATGCAGCACGATGCGGTGCGAGTACATGTCAGACTCCTTCCAGAATCTCGATCGCGCCCCAGACGCCGAGCGCGTCGTCCAGAGCGATCAGCACGCCGTCGAGGCGCCGGCGCTCCTGCTCCGCCTCGGCCGCCGCCTGCACGTCCCGGGCGGAACGGATAGTGTTGCCGATCGCCGTCGCCGCCGCGTCCGCCTGCACCGTGTCCCCCGATACCGCGACCACCGCGTCCGCGCCGCCGAAGCTCAGGCTGTGCCCGACCGTGCCCGACGACGTGCACACCCCGCCCCGGGTCATCTCGCGGGGCGCAAACCGGACGCGGCCGGTGAAGGGGGATGCCTCGCCCGCGTACAGCCCGAACACCGGCGGCTCGTCGGTGGCGAAAAACACGTCGCCGCCGTTCTCGACGATCACCTGACGGGTCCGCCCCAGCAATGCAAGGCCGACCCACTCCGCCACGGCGCCGGCCACCGCCGCCATCGGCCCCACGCCGTAGGCGGCGCCGGCCTCGCACATCCGCTGCACCGGCCCCGGCGCCCCGGCGTCCGCGGCGAGCGGCTCGAGCGATTCGACAAACCCCGCATGCGCCGCCGCGTACAACTCGATATCCCGCCGGACCCGCCGGACCGCCGCGTCGGCCTCCGCGGACAGGTCCCGCTCGGCGAAGATCTGGAGGTCGGTCTCGGCCACCGACGCGGCGAACGCGCACAGCCCCTTCCCGGTCGCCCACGACCGGTAGAAGCGGTCCGCGCCGACGCCGCCTTTGTTCTTGGCCACCGGCTTCCTCATGGGGCGTATTATAGCGCGCCGTGAGCGCGGGTGCGAAGGTGTGGGAAACCTTTTTCGGCCGGACGCCGGTCCGCCCCGCACCCCAGGCTTTCGGCCTCGCGTACCATAGGGTACACGGACCTCTGCTCCGCTTGCAGGGCAAGTTTCATGTGCCATATGGTACATAAGACTGCGCACGCATTCTGATGTCCCATGTGGTGCGTCATACGTTGCAGGTCACGCACTCGGGCGCCCCGGAGCGCTAGCCGCCCGGCAGGCTTCGGCTCAGCCGTTCGAGCAGGTCGTCGCGGATCTCCTTGCCCAGCAGGAAGAACTTGCGGTCGGGGTACCACAGCACGCGCCGTCCGCGGCGCCGGGTGAAGCTGGCGTACATGGCCAGGTCGCAGCGCCCGCCGCGTGCGCCGAGCGGCACGCCGGTGTGGTCCATCAGCACCTCGGGCGCCGAGAAGGCGACCGGCTGGCGGGCGCCGGCGCGGTACTCCGCCAGGGCGATGCAGATGGGGCGGCGATGGAAGCTGGTGTCGGTGGGGCCCCACTGCTGGAAATGGCCGTCGTGGTTGTGGTAAAGGAAGACGTATCGCCCTCGCGTCGCCTCGGGCGACACGCCGCCGACCGGGTACATGGGGCAGGGACTGCAGGGGTGGAGCAGTGCCGGGCCGCCGTCCATCTGCCGGAGGATCTCGGGCGGGCGCCACGTCTCGCCGGCATCGTCCGACACGCTGTAGGTCGGGTGGCCGGTCGCCGTGCGCATGACGACGAACAGACGGCCGTCGGGCAGCGGCACCACGCTCGGCTCCTGGACGACGCTGACCTCGGGGTGACCCGGGAAGCCGACCCGGAACGCATCGTCGTCGCTGATGAAATAGCGGATCGCGAGGTCGCGCGGCTCGGGATCGTCGTCGACGTTCTCAAACCGCATGAACTCGACGACGGACTCGCGGGCGAACCAGCAGTCGATCGGGGGCGGATGCCACACCGCCGAGCTCACCCAGCGCGTGAACCCGGCGAAGTACTTCCCCCCCGAGAGCCGCTCGGGCCTCTGCCACACGATCCAGTTCGACGGATAGGCGGGGTCCGGGTTGTCGTAGATGCTGCGGGGCATGGGGATGACCTGGGGGTCGGACCAGGTGCGGCCGGCGTCGTCGCTGTACAGGCCGGCCATCCGGCCGGTGGTGTGGAAGAACGTGTCGTGCAGTCCGACGTGCTGGTTGAAGATGGCGTAGACGCGGCCGGACCGCGAGACGAGCGGGAAGCCCCAGCTCGCCAGGCCGCCCTCCTCGGGCGGGACGGGGCCGGCGATGACCCGCGGCGGCGCCCAGGCCCGGCCCTCGTCGTCACTGCGCGAGAACACGATCCGCTGGTTGGGCATGCCCTCGCGGGTGCTCTGCGTCCAGACGGCCATCAGCGAGCCGTCGGGCCCGTCGAAGACGAGGAAGTGCTCGTTGCCGGTGTCGAACGTCGAGCCGTCCGTGCTCTTGGGGACGTAGACGACGTAGTCGGGCCGGGTTCGGCGGAGTTCCACGGCGAGGTCGGGCGGGTCACTCATGGCGGCGCATTATAGCACCCCCCGTTCACCCCGCCAGGGTCAAGGGCGAGACGTAGTCGCCGTGCTCGGCCTGCGTGGCGAGGAGGCGGTCGCGTTGGGCCTGCAAGGTCTTGAAGAAAACATCCGGCGTGTCGGGCACCTGGGTCCGATAGATGATCTCGATCCGGTCGATCTTCTCGAGGTTCTTGACCACGCGCAGCGCGAACTGCTCGATGTACTGCTCCAGGGTGTACTCCAGGTCGAGCACCTCGCGGAACAACTGGCGCAGCTCGTCGTAACCGGGGAAGTACCCGATGGGGGTGGTGAGGCAGGTGCCTTCGCCGTTCGCTCGACGCTCCATCCACTTCAGCCAGACGTACTTGTCCTTCATCCCGGTCAGGTGCCGCTGTTCCTTGCCGCGCTGGAAGTAGTTTACGCCGAAGATCGGCGGCGGCTGCTCGATGTCCTTCACGAAATCGAGATGGTTCTGAACGTACCGACCCAGTGGCAGCGAGACGAAGTCGAGGTTGGACATCGGTTGGAACTTGCGGACCCCCTCCTGGCCCAGGGTGGCCGAGGTGGTCTCGGACTCCAGGCTGGCGCCGATGGTGATCACGCCGTGCGCCCAGTCGAACGCCTGCCGCACCGGCACCCAGGTGTCGGAGTCACGGCCGCCGTAGATGATGCCGCCCACCACCACGCCCTCGGGATCGTCCGCCCGCTCGTCCAGGCCCTCCATCGCGCTCAGCCGGATGGTGTAGCGCGCGTTCTTGTGCGAAACGGGGATTTCCTCGCCGTCCACGTCCAGCTTGCCGGGGAACCAGTCACCGGCATAGTTGACTCCGCCCTTCGGCTCCCGGCGCCCGTCGCCCAGCCAGTAGGGCGTGCCGTCGGCGACCAGGACGTTCGAGAAGATGATCTCGCCGGGCTGCATCAGCGGGTCCCAGGTACTCTTCGCGTCCTCCTCGCACACGTTCTGGATGATGCCGAAGATGCCGGACTCGACGTTCGCGGCGCGGACCCGCCCGTCCTTCTTGCGCAGGTAGGCCAGGTCGTCGCCCACGATGCATTCGCCGCGGATCATCGAGGTCGAGGTCTTGCCACACGCGCTGGGAAAGGCTCCGGTGAAATAGGTCTTGCGGCCGCCGGGCCCATGCGAGGCCATGATGAACATGTGCTCGGCGAGCCAGCCCTCGCGGTCGGCTTTTCGGATCGCCAGCCGCAGGGCGAGCTTCTTGAAGCCGATCGTGTTCCCGGCATACTGGGTGTTGACGCTGTAGACGCACTCGTCCTCGTGGTCGATATAAACGCGGCGCTGGCCGACGTTCTTGCTGGTGTTCCGCTCGTCCAGCTCGCCGGCGGAGTGCAGGACGCGGAAGAACTCCGGCGAGTCCCCGAGCCGCCGGAACTGTTCGTAGCCCGACCGGTAGAGCAGGTCTTCGCTGTGAGCGACGTAGGCCGAGTCCGTGCACTGCACGCCGGAGATGGAGAACGGCGAACGGGTCGGTCCCAGGCAGAAGAAGCGGACGAACATCACCTTGCCGGCCATGGCGCCCTGGAGGAAACCCTTCACTTCGGCGAGGCCGGACTCCCGGTCCGTCTGGTTGAGGTTCTCGCCGAGGTTATCCCCGGGCGGGACGAGGTACTTGGTGTTCGCCTTGTCGCGGGCCTGGTCCTGCGGCCCGTCGAAGTGAACCGTATGGCCGTCGATCGCCAGCGGCGCTTCCTCGCCCAAGTCGATAGCGAGCTGTCGCACCCGGGCGATGTCCGCAGGGTCATCGGTCACCACGAACACCTCGCGCGGATTCCCCAGCTCGATCGCCTC
>Ga0272442_10009466_pt1 | contig 12169 bp, 15 predicted proteins | sample SSMForm2O_FD_200262 | JGI IMG/M metagenome (GOLD analysis project Ga0272442, IMG submission 200262) | Marine sediment archaeal communities from Little Sippewissett salt marsh, Falmouth, MA, United States - SSM-Form-2O | ecosystem: Environmental > Aquatic > Marine > Wetlands > Sediment ... | reverse complement strand
GTGGAACCTTGTTTTCACCATTTAAAATATCACGTAAATATACACAATTAAAAGAAAAAGAATAGGAGGCAGTTAGAAAAATGAAAATGAGAAAAGCAGCAGTAGCAGCAATAGTCCTAAGTACCATTCTTCTCTGTATGGGAACTGTTGCCGCTCAAGAAGAAGAAAGCGATCAGAATAAAACCATGGTGGTTCTTGGGGCAGCCATTGCGATTGGTATCGCAGGGATTGCATCAGCAATTGGGTTAGGCCTTGCTGGATCATCAGCTATCGCCGTCACCGCTGAAAAACCTGAACTCTTTGGAAAATTACTTGTGCTTCAAGTATTACCAATGACCCAGTCCGTCTATGGGTTACTCACAGCAATCTTATTGATGATGGGAGCAGGTTTACTAGGTGCCGAATCAACTGTGAGCCCCCTACAAGGTATGGGTGCAATCTGGATTGGACTTGCAGTAGGATTAACGGGTATCTCTGCGATAAACCAGGGAATGGTTGCATCATCTTCAATTAGTGCAGTAGGTCGAAACCCAGATGTTGCCGCACGAGGTATCATCTTCACAGTTATGCCAGAAACCATAGCAATCTTTGGTCTGCTTGTTGGCATTCTACTCATGACTGGTCTAGGATTTCTTGGTGGATAAACATAAGGATTCATATGTCGGTTGAGACCATTATTACAAAAATCCAAGAGGATGCCAAAAAACAGGCGGAGTTCCTTACAAAAGATGCCCAATATCAAGCAAAACAACTCCAAGTTCAAATGAACGAGGAAGCTGACAAAGAAGCACAAGTGTTTCTTGAGGCAGCACAACGAGATATTCAACAAAAACAACACATAAAAATCGCACAAGCCAATCAAGAGATGAAACGGGAGATCATGGCTGCTCGAGAAGACCTCATTGACACCTGTTTTGCACAGGCACAGAAACGGTTACAGCATCTTTCAGGAAAGCAATATCATGAGCTTGTCACAGCATTGATGAAAGAAGGCATGCAGAAACTAGGGGAGAAGTGTACAGTTCAAATTTGTCGAGAGGAAGATAAAAAACTCGCCAAAGATCTTGGACTACAAGTCACTGGTTCTCTTGAGGCATCTGGTGGAGTTATGCTTCACTCTGCTGATGGAAACATCACCTTAGATAACACCTTTGAAGGTATTATACGTCGGAAAAAAGACGTTATCCGCATTCGGATAGGTAAGCTGCTTTTCTCACCACCAACAAAGGAATGATATCTATGGGATTTGAACAGCTCCTGAATCCAAGTAACCCCTTTCTTTGGGTGTTTATTGTTGGAATCGTAGCGGGAGCTGGAGCTGTTCTCGCTCGTCCCTTCTATACCTATGTAAAATTTGTGTACCCTAATGCAAAATTTGAGGCAATTGGTAATCCTTTCATCAACAGTAAACATCTTGAAGGTCTCTTACAAAGTAAAACACTTGATGCCTTACTTGAGACAATAAATGCACAGAAGGATTATGCCCTTTCAGGTTCAACTGTACAGGAAATCCAGCAAGCTCTTGATGCACATTTTTTCGGCAGTGTAGAGATGATGCGCAAGGATAGTACCACGAAACTCAATGGATTCTATGATGCTTTTCTGTATAAATATGATCTACATCTCATCAAACAAGAATTAACACACATCCTTATCCGTAATGAAACTAGTGATACCCAGACAGATTCAGCACTTCTACAAGAAACACAGAAGCTCTTTCAAGATATCCATGCAAGTGAACCAGAACAAATCCCTTCTGCCCTCCGAATACATGGATATCCAGATAACCTCGTATCCATCATGCAGGAGGAAGACGGAGATCCACAGTTACTACAGGCGACACTTGATATTATTAGTTATCAACGATTGCAAGACGCTACTGTCCCCTATAAATGTGCAAAAGGAAAGCAACAACTCGTCCGCATTCTCCGTGATGTTCGTAATGTAAAAAATCTCCTTCGAACCAAGCATCTTTCTTATGAACCCGAGAAAATTCAACACTATTTTATGGGTGAGGGAAAAGAAATTGCACAGTGGAAATATCATGAGCTTGCAGAGGTACAAGCAGTCTCTCAGGTTATCTCTGGTTTAGAGGGAACCTCGTATTATGAACCATTAAAAAATAGCATTGATGTCTACAATAAAGAGCACTCTATTCAATATCTAGAAACTGTTCTTGATACTCACAGTATACATCTTATCAGGGATCTTTCTCAACAACATTATGTCACGATTGGTCCTACTATTCGATTTCTCATTTCAAAGGAATATGAGATTCAGAATCTAAAAGCGATAGTGAAAGGGATTGCTGAAAACCTTCCACGTGATCGCATTCAACGACTCCTGGTAATGGAGGATGCCTGATGAAGATAGCAGCTCTCTGTGATCAAGATACTGGTGTTGGGTTACGCCTTGCAGGGATCACCCATATTCATACACCAAATGAACAAGATATCCTGCCTGTGTGGAATACCCTCCAGGAGGATCACTCTCTTGGTGTCATCCTGGTCACGGAGCGGATTGCGACACGTCTTGACAAACATCTTCGAGATTTCCGGCTTCAACATCCATTACCTGTGATTATTGAAATACCAGATAAAAAAGGTCCAATCAAGGATCATATTGACTTTGTTTCACAGCTCATAAAAAAAGCTGTGGGAATTGAAGTAACAAAATCAGCATAAAAAGAAAAGAATAAAAATTGGAGGAATCCAACTATGGCAGAACAAAAAGGGAAGATCATTCGCATATCAGGTCCTGTAATCGAAGCCGATAACATGCGTGGGGCAAAAATGTATGATGTCGTACGCGTTGGTGAGGAAAACCTCATCGGTGAAATCATACGATTACAGCAAGATAATGCGATTATTCAAGTCTACGAGGATACCAATGGGTTATTACCTGGGGAAGAGGTGATTTCAACAGGGATGCCACTAAGTGTTGAACTCGGCCCAGGACTTGTGACCAATATCTATGATGGCATTCAGCGTCCACTTCCGGCGATTCATCATGCAACAGGTGATTTTATTGCTCGAGGGGTACAAGCAGATGCCCTCAATAAAAAGAAGAAATGGGACTTTAAACCTCTGGTCAAACAAGGAGATACCGTCCAAAGCGGTGACATCCTTGGTGAGGTGGAAGAATCCTCCATTATCACTCATAAAATCATGGTACCGCATCAGATTGCTGGGAAAATCAAATCAATTGTAAAAAAGGGAGACTACACCATTGAAGATGATATCGCAGTGATTTCATCAAACAAACAGGATGTAAAGGTTCAGATGATGCAACGATGGCCAGTACGAACACCTCGACCTGTTGCAAAAAAATATGATCCAACGCTTCCCCTGATTTCTGGTCAACGAGTCCTTGATACGTTTTTCCCGATCGCGAAAGGTGGTACGGCTGCAATCCCTGGTGGGTTTGGAACTGGTAAAACGGTTACCTTACATCAACTTGCCAAGTGGAGTGATGCTAAGATTGTGGTGTATGTTGGTTGTGGTGAACGTGGCAATGAAATGACGGATGTTCTCCGTGAGTTTCCCGAGCTTGAGGATCCTCTGACTGGTGAACCGCTGATGAATCGAACCGTGCTTATAGCAAATACATCCAATATGCCGGTTGCTGCTCGAGATGCTAGTGTCTACACTGGGATGACGATTGCTGAGTATTACCGAGACATGGGGTATGATGTTGCGTTGATGGCTGATAGTACCTCTCGTCTTGCTGAAGCCATGCGTGAGATCTCTGGTCGTCTCGAGGAGATGCCTGGAGAAGAAGGGTATCCCGCGTATCTTGCCTCACGGCTTGCTGAATTTTATGAGCGATCAGGTCGTGTGAAACTTATTGCTTCAAAGAACCGTGAAGGATCTGTTTCTGTGATGGGGGCCGTTTCACCTCCTGGTGGGGATTTCTCTGAACCTGTTGCTCAAAATACGCTTCGAATTGTGAAGGTGTTCTGGGCGCTTGATTCAAATCTTGCTGATAAACGTCATTTCCCTTCAATTAACTGGTTGAAATCGTATTCATTGTATCTTGATGAAGTGCAAAGTTGGTGGCAAGAACATGCTGGATCAGATTGGTTACAAATTCGTAATCGAGCGATGGCATTGCTGCAGAAGGAATCTGAACTGCAGGAAATCGTGAAACTTGTTGGTCCTGATGCTTTGCCACCTAGACAACGAGGGACACTGGAGAGCGCGAAGATGATTAGAGAGGATTTCCTGCAGCAAAGCGCGTTTCATGAGGTGGATACGTATTGCCCCAGTAAAAAACAATATGAGATGCTCCGGGTGATGATGAAATATGCTGATCTGGTTCAGGAAGCCGTTGGAAAACATGTTCATATTGATGATCTTATCACTATGAAATCCCGGGAGCGCATTGCTCGGATGAAGATTGTTCCAAATGATACATTTGAAAAAGAGTTTACATCCATTGAAAAAGAGTTAGAGAAACAAGTGCACGAGTTGATTGCCAAAGCGGAGGGGAAATCATGAGTAATAAAGACATAGAATATACTACTGTTTCAGAGGTATCTGGTCCTTTAATGATTGTTGAAAATATCAAGGATGTTGCTTATAATGAGGTCGTGAAGATTAAAACAGTCTCCGGTGAACAACGCACTGGGCAAGTTCTTGAGGCGTTCATGGATAAGGCCATTATTCAAGTCTTTGAAGGGACAAAGGGGTTAGAGACTGATAAAACAAGTGTTCGATTTATTGGGGAAACCATGAAACTGGGTGTGTCCAAGGATATGCTCGGACGTATCTTCAATGGTATGGGAAATCCATTAGATGATGCCCCTCCGATTATTCCTGATGAACGCCGTGATATCAACGGAAGCCCTATCAATCCATACTCTCGAGAGTATCCGCGAGAGTTTATTCAAACAGGGATATCTACCATAGATGGGATGAATACGCTTGTCCGTGGTCAGAAACTTCCGATTTTCTCTGGATCGGGTCTGCCACATAATGAATTTGCTGCTCAGATTGCTCGTCAAGCTAAAGTCCTTGGAGGAGAAGAAACCTTCGCTGTTGTATTCTGTGCTATGGGGATTACTTCTGAAGAGGCGAATTTGTTTATCCGTGATTTTGAAAACACGGGTGCGCTTGAGCGAACTGTGATGTTTCTGAATCTTGCTGATGATCCTACTATTGAACGTATTATTCTGCCTCGTATGGCATTGACTTGTGCTGAGTATCTTGCTTTTGATCTTGATATGCAGGTTCTAGTGATTCTCACTGATTTAACAAATTATGCTGAGGCGTTACGTGAGATTGCAGCAGCTCGAGAGGAGGTCCCAGGTCGTCGTGGGTACCCTGGATATATGTACACGGATCTTGCTACAATTTATGAGCGAGCAGGTCGAATTAAAAACAAACGAGGGTCTATCACGCAGATCCCTATGCTGACGATGCCTGATGATGATATTACGCATCCGATCCCTGATCTCACAGGATATATTACAGAAGGCCAGATTGTGCTTGAGCGATCATTGCATAAGAAGGATATTTATCCCCCTGTAGCGGTTCTTCCGAGTCTTTCACGGTTAATGGATCGAGGTATTGGCCGGGGTCGAACACGTGAGGATCATGCCGGGGTGTCAAATCAGTTATATGCAGCATATTCAGAAGGAAATAACCTTCGTGATCTTGTTGCCATTGTCGGTGAGGATGCGCTCTCGGAGATCGATAGAAAATATCTTGAATTTGCTGATAATTTTGAACAACGAATCATTAAACAAGGAAAGGATGAGAATAGATCTATTGAGGAAACATTATCAATTGCTTGGGAGCTTTTTTCAAAGCTACCACAGAGTGAATTGAAAAAGATAGATGAACGATATATTAAACAATATTACCCTAAACAATCAAAAATTGATGAAAAAGAGGAAAACACATCAGAGTAAGATGATATGCCTGAAGAAATCATGGAAGGAGTGAGTCCCACTCGGATGGAACTCCTTGAAATCAGAAAAAAACTCCTCCTTGCCCAAAAAGGACATAAACTCCTAGAGGAAAAACGCGATTCCCTTGTAGAACAATTCTTCACACTTATTGACTCACGTAATGAATTAAAAAAGGATATGCATGAAAAGTTTTCCACTGCGTTTACTGCTTTGATTGAGGCTCAGATGATTCTTGGTGAGAAACAGGTTGAGGCCTATGCGGGGTTGGTGTCATCTGTTGGAGAGATTGCATTTACCACTGAGAACGTGATGGGTGTCAGTCTTCCTCGGCTTGAGCAACAAGAACGAACTCTTGGGCCACCTCCTTATGGTATGTTGGAAACCTGTAGTCGATTAGATGATAGTTATCTGTTATTTTCACAGCTCCGTGATCAAGTTTTAGATCTTGCCAGTGTGGAAGGCAGGATTAAAAGCTTGGCAACAGAGATAGAGAAGACAAAACGCCGTGTGAATGTTCTTGAAAATACGTTGATTCCAAAGTTACAGGCGACCAGGAAACATATTGAGATGCAACTAGAAGAACGAGAGCGTGAGGATTTCTTTAGAAGGAAACGGATTAAAGCGCTGATGGAGAAGCAGAAGCAAGATGAATAATATTGAAGACGATCCTGTTATTGGTCATCTGTTTGATACCCCTGAAAAAAAAGCACGATGGATTGTGCGTTTTAAATTCGCTTATATTGCTTGGATAGTGTTTGTTTCTCTGGGAATCTTGTTTCTTGCTTTGTGGTATCTATTTATTCAGTGAGCCATTCATCATCTATTCGAATATAGTTGGAGAGCTCCTCTTTTGTGAACCAGAGATCGATTTCAAAGGCTGCTGTGTCTGGTCCATCTGATCCATGAACAATGTTTCGTCCGATAAATTGTCCGTAATCTCCACGGATGGTACCAAGAGCTGCTTCTTGTGGATTTGTTTTGCCCATCATGGAACGAACCATTGAAATCACATTTGGTCCCTCAAGAACCATGGCAACAACTGGTGAAGAGATGATATAGTCAACGGTTGGTTCAAAGAATGATTTTCCCTTATGAACTCCGTAATGTTTCTCTGCAAGTTCTCGGGAGACTGATACCATTTTCATTGCTACAAGTTTGATGCCTTTTTGTTCAAAACGTGTGATAATCTGTCCAATGAGCCCTCGTTGCACGGCATCTGGTTTTATCATAACAAAGGTGCGTTCTTTATCCATGGATGGAATCCTCCAGTATTTATGGGGATACTTAGGGTCTATAAAGAGTTAACGTTTAGATGCCTAAGTATTGTCCTAGGAGATAAAGAGAAAAACTTGTTGCATTAAAGATGATATGTGCGATGATACCTGTGGTGAGATTTTTTGTTTTTATTACAGCATACCCAAGGATTATCCCTGCAAGAAATGTCATGAACGCTGGGTAAATATTGTTGTAGGTCAAGTGAGCAATGCCAAAGAGAGCTGAAGTAACAACTAAGGCAATCCAAGGAGTACTAAGTTTTGTTAATTTTTCAAGGAGGAAACCTCTGAAATAAATCTCTTCTGCTATTGGTTGTACAAGCAACAAGATGATTATTGAAGGTAAAGAAAATAATGATTCAAGTGTGATGATATTGCTTGCATCTGTGAGATCATATCCTAAAGCTATAATAACTAGATCAATAACAAAGATAACTGCGAAGCTGGCAATAACTGCGACAATTGCCCAGAGAAATGCAAGCGGAAGGTGGGTTTTTTTAAGTTGCAGTCGAGAGAGGATATCTTTGAGATGAAGCTCATTGACAACTGCATACCAAAAAAAGGGTGCAAGCACGAGTAACACAAATGCCATGATTAATTCAATAAGAAGGAGAAAGAGCTCAAAGGATATTGACTGATTCTCAAAGGGAAAAATATCTGGTGAGGTGACTTGTGGGGAGGTCCCAATGCCGAATAAGGAGACAATTGGTAATAAGGTGAATAAGAGGAGTGTTATACTGATGAAAAGTGCTGCAAACCAATGGCCTGGTTTCCCAAATGAAAAATCCATGGAGACGCACAATAAAGAATATCTTGATAAAGATTTGCACTTCTCATAATCAGTGGTGGTTTAATTTTCGATACTTGTTATATCACAGGGTTTGAGGAAGAGATCTTGAAGACATCGTGGGCAAGTTTTTCCATCGATGAGATCTTCAAAGGAATGTAAAGATGAGCAGAGAGTGCAATAGAATTTTGGTTCTTGTTTTATTCGGCGAAATCTTGGAGTATGATTAATAAATCCTTTTTTTACTTGTTGAAGTGGATTCATGATGAGGTTTTGCAGTTGGACCATCTCGTACCGAATATCTAATATGAATAAATGGTATAAAAATATTATTATAATATTTTATTACTTTTAATGATGTGGTGAGGGTACTAATGGAAAATATTATCAAGGAAGTGATAATGTCTATGAGAAGATCATTTGCGGGTGTGATCTAGGGGTTATGATTAGGGCCTTCCAAGCCCTCAGCCCGGGTTCGATTCCCGGCGCCCGCACTCTAAAATCATCTTGCAGGGGTAGCCAAGCCTGGCCAACGGCGCAGGACTTAAGATCTAGTACATGTCAAAAGGTTCGTGATGAGACATCCTGTCTCGAAGGAGTCCGAGGGTTCGAATCCCTTCCCCTGCATTTATTCATCTTTTGTTTTATTTATCATAGAAAAAGTAAAACCATAAAAATATCATCAGACCAACAAGTATTGCTATTAAATAAATAATAATTATAAATACATCAAAGGTGTTATGTCTAATAATACGTGGTAGAAACAACCAGAAAAATATGATTGTTACCAGTATTAGATAAGAAATCCAGAGTTTTTTACAACCTTTTTTTGTACCTTTGTTAAGGTTAGTAGGTATTTCGATACTTATTTTTTGATAATCTTGGCATTGGGAACAATACCATTCGTTTTCTTTGACATCAAGCCTTAATGGAGAGTTACAGGTTGGGCAATGCGGTTGAGGATATGAACTGTTATTTTGTTTTTTAGTCAATTTTATACCTCATTGTGTTCTTTTTAAAATTCCATTTGAAGTTAGAACCATTGGAGGGTTATATCGGTAGTTTTGTACTTCATTTGCATTTAAATTCAAAATTATTTTTATAACACCACAACTTTTACCAAAATATGGGACAATTACAGTGATTTGATAATCTTTTGTAGGTTGCAAAGGTATAAAAATTTGTTTTTTCCATTTCAGTTCTTTCTTATCAACATTGTTGATTAAACAATAAGGTTGTTCAGTAACCATAAAATGAAAAATTGATTTCACACAGAGAATATTAACTCCAGTTGGCATCATAATACCTCAAACATTAAAATTATCTGTCTCCTAATAAACTTATTCTATCATTAAATAATAGGATTGAATCCCCATCTCTCAATAAAGGTAATGCTGTTATTTTGATGGTCAAATATCTTCCTCTGAACTCTTTTATAATAAGCATATATTTCTTTATTTTCAAAAACCTAAAATAACCGTATGTTCTTCGTCATAAAATGTGAGTAGTATTAAACCGATCACAATACCCTTTGAAAAACATGTAGGTTTATATGAACAATGGTTTGTGAGAAATAGGTATGCTTATGAATCAGAACTTCAAGCTATACATGCGTTAATACCAGAGCAGGGAATCGGTATTGAAATTGGCGTTGGATCAGGTAGATTTGCTGTTCCGCTTGGTATCAAAATTGGTATTGAACCAGCTAAAAAAATGAGGGAGATAGCCCAGAGACAAGATATTGAGATCGTCAATGGAATAGCAGAAACACTCCCATTTTGTCGAGAACAGTTTGACTATGTACTTATGGTAACAACTGTATGTTTTTTAGATGATATAGCAGCCTCATTTGAAGAGGTTTACAGAGTGTTGAAACCTGGAGGTTTGTTCATCATTGGTTTTGTTGATCGAGATAGTCCTGTTGGTAAAGCATATCAAAAACGAAAAAATAAAAGTGTCTTTTACAAAAATGCTACTTTTTATTCAGTTGGAGAGATTGCTTCGTATTTACAACGTTCAGGTTTTCGAAATTTCATTTATAAACAAACGATCTATCAGCCATTAAATCAGATAGATACTATTGAGCCTGTCACTGATGGATACGGTACGGGATCCTTTGTAGTGGTAAGTGGGGTTAAACCAGCTTATCAATAAGTAATTTTAAAATTAAGAAAATTATTTAATGATTGTTTTGTCGGGGATTTTTCCATTTTTAAAATGTTTTTCTAACCAACCAGATTTAACATCCTCTCGATTGTCAAAATACTGAATATATGGTTTAATATCCAGGAGAGGTGTTCCGTTTAGTATATCCACTTGGGTGAAATACAATCGATTTTCATGTATTCTTTTAATTTTTACAACAGAGAAACCAATATGGTTTGGTCGATGTGGACTCCTGATGGCAAAGATACCATGTTTTTCCTTTTCAAGAAACGGTGTTCCTTCAATGGTTTCTTTTTCTGATTGATGAAAATAATAAATAAGGATACAATGGCTGAACTTATCTAAATCTTTCAAACCTTGTATGTATTCTTTTTGTAGAACTACCCATGCTTCTACCTCATCTTTAAAGATTCCTTGGATGGGAATATCTTTAGGTTGTTTATAGGGTGAATGAATTGTACCAATTGGATGCATGATTATTTTGTTCATGTTGGACAATTATACTCAAATAGGTTTCTCTTTAAAAAACTGGTTGCACTAGTCATCATTATTATATTCTGATTTGAATGCCTGCTTTTTACAATTTTTTATGAATATCATAGCTTTTAATATAATGTATATATTTCACTTTTTGATAGACAATGGAGATAGATCTACTTCCTATACTTGTTATTATACTCCTTCTTGTTGTTCTGATCGTCTACATCCTCCTACGATACTTTCAACAAAGAATGCAGCAAATCAAAAAAGAAGCAGAGATGTACCATCCACCTGTTTCACCAGATTCGAAGCAACAAGATGCATTGGATCAACCAACTGATTTTGAAAAAATGACGATGATGATAAAAGATAGCTTTCGTCCAACAGCTGTAGATACTGAACAACAAGCAGAGGAACAATTATTATCATTTCTTAATAAAAAATTACCGGGTAGATGCATCAGCAAGGGTCAAACAACACATGGACGCAGAATTGACATGGTGTTTGAAGGAACCTTTGGTATTGAACTTGTGCTGGTTACTAATGAAGGTAAGTTAGTTTCTTTATTGCAGCAGATCCCTTCGTTAAAACAAAAATATAGTAGGTTACTATTGATTCTTGTTGATATTAATGCTCTTTCTTCTTTTACAATAGATGATTATAAACAACAATTTGAAGATCTTGGGATTTCTACGATTATAAAATAAGGAGATTAGATTCAATTATTTGGATGAAGAGGTTTTTTTTCTCTTTTCACTCATGAATTCTTTGATATTTGAATTCTTATGGTGTTTTCGAAAAATCGATGCTTTACAGTTATCACAGACACATTGGACTTTTTCATGTTTATAGTGTAATTGCTTTCCGCACGCCCAACAAAAAACGTCATCCTCTTCTTCCATAACCTACCACAACAACATCTTTGTCAGCAATAATATATAAAGATGTCGTGGAAAAATTACATCATGATATCATCCTTTTTTAAGTTACGCCGTAATCTTCATTAACCCCATTCATGTACAATTTTTGAATGGCAAAGAAAATGAGGCGCGTACGGACCTTTGCACGAACTGCTACCAAATCACAAGAAAAACAATTGATCTCCAATGCAAAACAGTTATTTGATGATCCCCTTGTATTATTACCATCAAGTTCAAGTTCTGATTGTGAAAAATATCTCAAAAAGATACGGAAGATTTTAGAGAAAACGCATCGGATGAAGGACAATGAAGGAAAACTAGAAAAACTTTCGAAGAAACGAGGTCTTGATGGTGCTCTCGCGGGGACACTCTTACTTGCTCATTCTGAAAAAGCACCATATCTTGCAGTAGCTAAACTACCTCATCAGGACGTCCTCTACGCGAAACGGGGGAATGCATTAAAAGAATATCTCATTGGTCTGCAACATTTTGATGATCCGATTTTACGATTATTCTGTTTTCAAGAACTTGCTTCTAAAAGACTTTTGTATATGTATTCATGGAAAAATGGTTTTCACTGTAGTGGGAGACAACCAGAACCACCAAATGCTTTTGTCTCCTTTATACT
>Ga0272442_10009465_pt1 | contig 12169 bp, 9 predicted proteins | sample SSMForm2O_FD_200262 | JGI IMG/M metagenome (GOLD analysis project Ga0272442, IMG submission 200262) | Marine sediment archaeal communities from Little Sippewissett salt marsh, Falmouth, MA, United States - SSM-Form-2O | ecosystem: Environmental > Aquatic > Marine > Wetlands > Sediment ... | reverse complement strand
CATGCCGCTATTAAGCAGCGTGATGGATCCATTTGGATTCGTACGGGACAGTTCTGCTTTGATAATCGACTGTCCTGAAAACGACCAGCTAACAATTAATAGATCTCCTTGCAATAACGTTGGATCGCTTACATTCAAGAATTGGATTTCCGGTTTTGGTGCCGAGGTTGGTGTATTTTGTGGTACAGGGGTTAAGGTCGGTGGCACAGGTGTCGGTTGAACCTGCCCGGGCACGGTGATCTTCACCCACACACGTTCTCCAAAGGGAGTCCCGGATGCATTAACCATTTGCCAAACGCTTGTGTATTTTCCTGGCGAATTAGGCGCTTTCTGATCAATAATGATGTCATAGGATTGACCAGGTCGAACGCTCTCCTTTATTCTCTCAGTTGAGCCTTCCATTTGATCCCCCTGAACAAAGACGATCCGGTAATTAAGATTCCATGTGCAAGTACCCGTGTTTTTAATTCGCCAAACTTTATCAAAATCCGTACCCGCTGCGATTTCAGTTCCATCCGGGATTTCAACATCTCTTTCAAACGACATATTGTCGTAACAAATCGAGGGCGTCGCAGTGGGACCTGGAATTGCTGTTGCTGTTGGCTGGGGGGTTGGTGTAACGATTGGCACAGGAACATTGAGGTAGGCATCGATTAACCGTGCAATTGTGCCGTCGTTCTGAAGCGCAATCAAAGCCTCATTCAACTTTGCCTGTAAAACCGAAGCGCCTTTAGGCAAAGCAATTGCAAATAGCTGCCTGTTTAAGTTTTCTCCTACTACAGCGACATTTCCAGAGCGAAGATATTCATCAGCTGCTAGTTTATCCATAATGACCAGGTCGTTGCGATTTTCACGCAGGTCCCGAATGGCATCCTCTGCTTTCAGATAGACCAGCAACTGATTCGCCGGCATTAAGCCAGTATCAACCAGGGTCTTTTGAAGCCACGTGGCGTAAATCGATCCGCGCTGCGCTGCTACGCGATATTGCGTTAATTGTGCTGGGGTAACGATTGGCTGAATGGCGGAACCTTTACGAGCCAGGATAGCATCCTGCCCACTGTAGTAAACATTGGTGAAATCCATTAATGCCTGGCGTTCAGGTGTCACTGAGATGGCTGCAATGGCGGCATCTATCTGCCCACTTTGTAGCGCTGCAGGAAGACCCTCGAATGCATAATCCCGAATTTGAACCTCCACACCCAGTTTCTCTCCGAGGTTGCGTGCCAGTGCGGCATCAAAACCAATGATTTCATAATTTGCATCATAATATTCAAAAGGTGCATAATCTGCAGATGTACCAAAAATGATCAGGTTTTCCACTTCTACCCGATCCCATACGGGGTCCCCGCTGGTTATTATCTCTTCTGTCGGTATTAGGGTAGGTGTAGCAGATGGTGCCAATGTGCTTGTCATTGTCGGCAATGGCGATTGTAAGGTATTTGTAGGAGATGGCGCAAGCAACCCGCAAGCAGACAAAAAAAGTGCAAATATTGGGATGAGTAAAAATTTTCTTTTCATGTTTCTTCTCTAAGAAATTTGTTCCGAATTTGTAAAATTATTAACACTTCTAATTTTCAATAATAAAGAAATAATGATGAAAATCTATGATTTCTAAAGAATGGGAACAAGTATGCCCTGTTCCCATTCTTCCATAAAACTTAAAATATTAGCTGAACAAGCCAATTCACTAACGCGCCAACGGCACTCATACCAACAACTGCGACTAATCCGCCAAGGAAACCTTTAACTCGCAATCCCTTAACCAACCCGGAAGCAAGTAATAATGCAACCACAGAGGCTACTAAATGAACAAGGATTGCTACCCACGCTCTTTCGGGTGAAAGCCCAACTAAGTTCAAGACGGCATTGATAACCACAGAAAACAATCCAAAAAGGATCGCGGCTAAAAACGCTGCACCAAACCCGCTCACTTCCATTCCCCAACCCAGCTTACCGATAATCCAAATGAGGATAGCTGAAATCAGGACACCAAAAAGCGCACCAACCAACATCATTACGAAAGTCATTTTTATTTACTCCTTATCAATTTAATCAATGAATTTAATTTTTCAAAAACAAACATTTACCTAATCACTTTCACTCATAGAACTTATGGTTACTCACTCCTTTCTTACTAATTTGCAGTTATTCCATACGATTCTTAATCAATCGCTTTTCTAAACTGGCGGCGCATGATCAATAAGACCAAACCATAGCTAAGAAGAATGATCAGAGCCAAACCAAGCCAAACGCCAAATGTCACACTGGATCCCGCCAAAACAACCTCTTGAAAACCAGTTATCGCATGTGTCATTGGGATCAGTAAAGCAATGACCCATGCTGGCCATGCAAAACCCGTGATAGGGAGGAAGAAACTGGTAAAAAAGATTGATAGAAGCAGCACCAACATGCTGAGCTGAATTGCCTGGCTATCTGTACGCGCCGTTGCAGAGATCAGAAAGCCAATGCCAACAGATGCTGTCGCCAGAACGACCAGGAGAACAAAATATTGCCAAAGGTCTGACGGAAGCGGTACATTGATCAGACGCAGCAATAAAGTCAAAATCACCCCAGCGACGGTCACGTACGTGATATATGCCAGTGATTTGCCAAGCAATATTTGCTTGAACTTGAGCGGTGAAACGCGAAACATTTCAAAAGAACCCATTTGCCGTTCACGGACTAACCCAAGAGATGCCAGGGTTATGGACAACTGTTGAACTAATAAAGCCAACACAGCAGGTGCATAGAAGATGACCAGAGGGTAAGCTTCACCACGAATATTGGTATAGGTTTCCTTGAAAGGTGTGAGCACGTTTTCTGGTGGCGTCGTGGCAAAAACGTCAATTGTTACCTTGAGATTTGAAATCTCTTCGTCAATATTATTAAGGCGCTCAATTTTTGGTAATAATTCGTCAGCATTTAAAACTGTTTCTAATTCCTCTAAATCGTCAAGCACAATTGTTAGATCGTCATGCAAATTTGCTAATTCTGGCCCAAGATTGGCTTGTGAAAATGCTTTAGCCGGCAGGTAACCAGCAAATTCCTCAAGTAATGGAATCAATTCTGAAATGACTTCCTTTGCCTTAGCAATTTCTTCTGGATCGAAGCTGCTGCTTAATTCCTTGAACTGCTCTTGGGCAGTTGAAAGGTTTAATGAGGCTTCTTCAGCCTTTGACTGCGCCTGGTTGGCTTCTTGAATTAAAAGCTGTTGATTAATGTAATTCCTTTCTCCATAAGCGAGAGATCGGATCCAGGCTTCAGCATTGGGATCTATTGTATTTGAGATGATCTTGATTTCTCGACGGGATGTGATGGGACCCTCATCCGCTGAAATATCCGGGATAATTTGGATCACATCAACACGACCTTCATTTAGCCACTCATTTGCTTCGTTTTCGTCATTTGTTGTACCAAGCAATGTGAAATTTCCACTGATGAATTTTTCTGCGCGTTCTTGGTCTAAGCCGGGAATCCCATTTTCTGGCCAAACCAGGGCGGTTGTGATGAATGGATTTGCACTTTGGAAGGTCGCGCCAAAAGCTGCCAAAACCAGCAATGGCCCACCAACCAAACTTATTAAGAGACGAGGCTGCCGGCGAACGTCATGGATTTCTTTCTTGAAAAATGAGAATACTCGAATAAAAAAAGCAATCATTGTATCTGCTCCATCGTTAAATTTTCTTCAATATTTTGGATCAATTTGACAAAGACTTCGTCAAAGGAGGGCAAGTATGGCTCAGCAATGGTGGGGGAAATATCCACAGACTCTTTTAATTGCGAGAGTAATTTCGGGATTGCTTTGCTTGCATCATCAACAAAAACAAAAAGATCTTTCGTTTTGCCTGGCATTATCTCTACCTTGGAGACCTGGGAAAGACCTGTTAGAAAGACCATTGCTTTTTTTACTTCCCGCATCCCAACTTCAATGTGCACAACTTCACCGCCCATCGCTTGCTGCTGCAGCCCTCGGGGAGTGTCAATGGTGATCAGCTTGCCCTTACGCATTACGGCAACCTTATCGCAAAATGCAGCCTCACCGACATATTGGGTTGTTACCAGCAACGTCTTTCCTTCATCTCTCAAAGCGCGGAAGTTTTCCCAAATTCGAGCTCGTAAAATCGGATCAATCCCTGCTGTTGGTTCATCAGCGATTAATATATCCGGCGTGTGCAGTAAAGCCCCAGCCAGCATCAGTCTTCTTTGCATCCCGCCTGATAATTTCTTTGCTAATCGCTTTCTTGCATCACTCAAATCCACAAAATCAAGAAGAGAATCTAATTTCTCTTTTCGTTCTTGTTTTCGCATGCCAAAGATTCCACCAATAAAATGCATGTTCTCTTCAACATTCAGGTTAGGATATAAGATGAAGTGTTGAGGGATGTAACCAACTCGCGCTTTATCAACTTCATCAAATTTCTTTGGTGCTTTTCCAAATACTTGAACATTGCCAGATGTTGGATCCAGAATTCCATTAATCATACGGATCATGGTGGTTTTGCCGCACCCACTTGGTCCAATAACACCCAGGATCTCACCTGGGTTTAGTGATAAATTAATATCAAAAATCCCCGCTCCACCCCCAAAATCGTGCCCAGCATTTTCCATTAATACTGCTGGCATATTATAAGTGTTTTTTTGATTATCTGTCATATTTTTCCTTATGCCTTTTCATAAAATCGCAATAATTCACTCAAAATTTGCTTTTATTTCCAAAAATTAATTTTTGGAAAGGTTTTTCCGATTGCTGGGTTTACTTTCAGTAACAACCATTTCTCGAGAAATTGAAGCCGACTTTATTTGCCAACTTAGTCACAGAAATTTCAACAATAGAATTAGAAACGAAGAAACAATTCCAACAAGAACGATTTCTGATTCATTATTCGTAGAACGATGATTTACGGGTTCCCTTTATTGATTTCAATCTTTTATTGGGGTTGAGAAAACTGATGTTCTGACAATCAAATTTGAACTCAAACCCCAGTACAGGATTAATTATTTTATTTCTTTCTTCCAAAGATAAGGTTGACAACGACCAGCAATACAAAGGCACCAACAAATGCCACGCCTAAGCTGGGCAAATTGAAACCTGTGATACCTTGCCCGCCAAGTAAGTGGAAAATACCGCCTCCAATGCCTGCACCAACGATGCCGACAACGATATTAGCCAACCAGCCCATGCGGCGGTTCCGCCGGGTAATCACACTGGCTAACCAGCCTGCAACACCACCTAAAACAATCCATCCAATGATACTCATGACAAAACTCCTTTTTTTCTTTTTTTTTGATTAATTGATCTTCAACCACAATAAAAATGGTTGTTAAAACTAAAAGTAAATCCTTCTTTAAAATAACTAAGACCTACCACCAGAGCTAACATAGGTCATTTGTTTGGGTAGATGTGGCAGCAACCAGGATAAGAAAGCCGTCTGACTGCGCGTCTGAATGCTGATATTGCCAGGACCCGTTAGCTCAGCGACTAATCCTTCACCACTCAACAATGTACTTTTCCATCCAGCTACCTTTTTGATTTCATAACCAACATATTCTTCAAATGCAACCAGGTGACCTGTATCGACCACAAATTTCTCGCCATCTCCCAATGAAACGGGATGAATTGCACCATAACTGGAAACTATCAATGTGCCTGAACCACTGATCCGAAGCATGATCAAGCCCTGCTTTCCAAAAAAAGTTTTCGCTCCAGTCCATTTTGTGTCCACTTGAATGCCGGCTGATGAAGCCAGATATGAACCAGATTGGACAAAATAGGATTGATTCTTTAGTTCAATTATTGCAATATCGCCCGGCAAGGGTGATCCAAGCAGGATCTGGTTACCATCTTGCATACCGGTGTAAGTATTTATAAAAAAGCTTTCTCCACCGAGTACTGAACGAGAGAGCGACTTGATAAAACCGCCTTGTGCCTTTGTTTCCATTTTCAAATCTTGAGACATGGCGATCATTGCCCCGCCTTCAACCTGAATTTCCTCTTCTCGGCTAAGAATAACTTTGGCGATAGAATGTGATGGTCTGTAAAGAACTTCAACTTTCATTGCTTACTTCTCCTCCGTTGAAACTTTCCCGAAATTTGTAGGCTCACTTAGATTAACAGTTGTCGACATCATTTCTTTGAAAATGATAGATAATTCAGATTCACATTTAAATGATGAAATGGCAAAATCAGCACCAGAATTAATTAGTTTCCGCCTTTGGTGATTGGTATCTGCAATCACAATGATTTGAAGTTGATTGTTTTCAGATTTCACTTTATTGATCAACGCAGCAATATCATCGGTGAGATTGGAATAATCAATCAATAAAAGATCTGGGCAGTTATTCGTGATTAGTTCTAAAGCTGTAAGACTTCCACTGACAATGCCTTTTACATCCAAAAATGGATATCTGGCAAGGTAGTTGAGAATTAACCTCTGCCTAGTTCCTGGCTTTGAAACGATCATAATTTCGCGATTTTTCATCATCTTTGCATTCGATAAAATAATTGGTTTAGAACTATACCTATATTATCTAATTTATCTTTATTATTCATCAAACGAGCAGATGATTTGTGTCCTATAAAATGATGATTTAATAATAAAATAATCTCATCCAAAAGGATGAGATAACAAAAGGTAATTAATTATTACTAAAATTTTTTTCTAAGGGGTTTAGAAAAATTTAGATCTTGATTGCCTGAATGACATTCTATGCCAAATCATGCTCTCGGGCAAAAATTGCCAGTTGGGTGCGGTTTTCAAGACTTAGTTTTTGGAGTATATGGCTAATATGTGTCCGCACAGTAGTCACACTGATTGTTAGTTCTTCAGCAATCTGGTTATTTGAAAGGCCCCGGGCAATTTGTTTGATGACATCCTCTTCCCGCGAAGTCAGTTCATGGATATCAAATTTTCTCTCATTGGTTTTTTGATCAGACTGTAGTAATAAATGCGTTAATGAGTGGGGAAGAATCAACTGATCGTTATTAACCGAATTAATTGTTTGGACCAGTTCATCAGGCGATGTGTCTTTGAGAAGAAACCCATGCGCACCGGATTTGATAGCCTCGGACAAGTTTTCATTATCAGCAAAACTGGTCAAGACAAGAATTCGAATCTCAGGTTGAATGTTCTTTATGCACTTTATCGCCTCTATACCGCTGACCACAGGCATGATGAGATCCATTAAGATGACATCCGGTTTTAATTGTTGGGCTAATTTGATTGCTTCTTCGCCATTTTCCGCCTCACCGACAACATCGATAGCATATTTTTCATCAGAAAGCAGCGCTTTCAGTCCTTTTCTGACGACTGTGTGGTCGTCTGCAATCAAAATCCTAATTCTTTTTCTGAACATACTGATTCCATCCTAACTAATCTTGTCTATCGGGATCTTGATCCTGATAAGCGTGCCATATCCTGAACGGCTAATAATTTCACACTCACCATTCATCTTTTGGGTTCTTGTTCTAATATTTTTCAATCCCATCCCAGGTGAATATTGATTAACATCAAAACCAACGCCATCATCCTCGATCTCCAGAAGCATATTTGAACTTGTCTGTGACAATTTTACATTAACATGCTTTGCTTCAGCATATTTAACAGAATTGTTTAATGCTTCAACGATAATCCGCCATAGATGATGGTGAATGTTTTCTGGCAGGATAATGTTCTTATCGATATTATGTGATGCCTCAATGCCTAACCGGTTCTCAACTTGCTGATATCGAATATCTAAGGCATATGCAAAGTCCTCATCTCCCAATTCCTCCCTCAATTGGTATATTAGCAGCCGCATCTCCCGCATAGCTTGTAAAGCTATTTTCTCAATATCTTTTAGATTTTCCTTCAATTTCGTTTGGTTATTTTCAGACAAAGCATCCGATGCAGAACGAGCAAAAAGACTCAGACTATACACAGATTGGCTGATCGCATCGTGAATTTCCCTGGCTAAGCGCTGTCGTTCATCCACCGTTGCAAGCTCTTTGGCCTCCAACCGTAATCGATGGTTTTCAATAATGATTCCTATGAGCTCGCCAAGCGAATTGATGAACATTCTTTCAAACGAAGAGAAATTTTGATCGTCTATGCGATAACAAGATAGAATCCCTAAAACCTTAAATCTTTTACCAATTGGATTTGCTAAGAAAGTTTTATAACTGTCGACGCTTAGTACGTCCATAAGTGCAGGATTCTTTTCTGAACGTTCAGACTTTTCATAAGATACTTTCTTTTCCATCCATCTCGTAATTTCAGGGTGAACATTAATAACCTGCAATCTACTGACATCTATTAAAGGTATGCCGTATTGAGCAATTAAAATTAGCTCAGCTTTTGTTTCATCAACAATATGAATACAAACTGCATCAGATGCCATTAATTGAGAAATTGAATAAAGCACAGGCTGCAAAATATCATTTAAGTCTTGCGCATTTTCTCCGAGGATTGCTATATCAAGGAAAGTTGTTAGCTGTTGAGTTCTTTCCCCAACCTGCAATTCCAGGTCTTCAATTAAATGTTGGCGCTGAAATAGACTTGTCAACATACTGGCAACCAGATCCAGTATCTGCAGATTCATTTGAAATTGTTCTGGATTTGTTTCAAATATACCGCATCCTAAAACACCATGGATCCGCTCATTGATGATTAAAGGAGAAAGCACCAGTGATTGAGGTGTAAAACCTTCCAAGGAAAGAATTTTTATCTCATTAGCTTGTGTAATATCCATGATATCTGGAATTACTATCGAATGATTTTGGTGCAGCTGTTCACGTAAACTCGTTAAGGATCGAATATAATCTTCAATCATTTCTTTAGTTAATGGTTGAAGCGATGTCTTGTGAAACTCAATATAATCCTCAATCTGCGCAAAATTATTAATATCAAATTCTACAACAACGATTCGACCCGCATGTAAAATTTGTGCTAAATCCTTTAACGAAGAGGAAATATTTTCTTTAATATGTTCTGTCCGAAGAAGTTTTTCGGAAATTATAGATAATTTCTCTTCAATGAAAAGCCTTCTTTCAACATCTTCCTGTGCGATTTGCCGCTGCTTAATTTCAAGTTGTAAATTTTGATTAGCCTGCCTTAACTCAATAGTTCGTTCTTCTACTCGGTGCTCAAGTTGATCCAGTGTTTCATTTAGATGATCTTGGATGCGCCATCTATGGATCGTGTTGCCAATCATTTGAGCTGCTGTTTGGAGCATGGTATTTTCCCAATGAGTCCACATACGCTCAAAATTACATTCATCAAAGCCAACAAAACCCCACCATTTCTGTTCAATAAAAATTGGAAAAATCTGAATAGAAAGCAATGGCGGTGTTTGATTTAGGAAACTGTTTTTAATATTCTCTGTCTCTATGAATAATTCAACAACTTTGCCGCCAAAATTCTCTTGATTGCTTAAATGTTGAACAAATTCATTTGGTAAAGCAGAAACCGGAAATTTTTGATTAGCTGGATTATTAATATGTGGGGGAATCCCTGGTGCACATACTTCTGCCAGCATCCTGGCAAATAATGCCATCTCTTCATCTATGATTATTTTGAAAATATATGCTCGGCTTGCATTCGCACCAAACCGCAAAGCTTCCAATGCATAATTCAGGATATCTTTGTGGCTCTCATTTGATTTCCGAATCTTTAATAACGCTTGGGAACATAAAGAAAGGGCGCGCTGGTAATTTAACTGCTGGTTAAGAATAGTTTCGGTTTGAATCCTCTCAACATTCTCAGCTTTCAAATCTTTATTGGCTTGAGCAAGTTCCTGATTTCGTTGTTCAACCAAACTCTCTAAATGCGTCGCTTCATCCTTCAATTTGTTTGTAAGATCTCTCAACGATTCAACCATCTTATTAAAAGAAAGTGTAAGAGAACCAATTTCATCATTAAAATATGGTTTTATCTCCGTATCCAGGTCACCCTGGTTGACCCGAGAAATACCATTTAATAAACTATCGATTGGTTTTACAAGAACATTTTGAAAGAATTTTGGGAAAACCAGCAAAATAAATCCACTTGATGAAAGAATTAAGATTAGCCAATTTGACACAACACGACTCACAGCGTTATACGCTGAAAAACTGGCATATCCAATTTCATATTCACGGCCCGATGTAGTAAATAAATACCCCAGATAGTCTTCATGAGTACTTCCCTGGGGGTAATTCCAAAAACGTTGTAAAGACCGCCATTTGACATTGTTACTTTGCGGACGATCATTATTAATAAAATTTGTTGTTAATTCAAGCTGACCTTCTTGGTTCTGTTCAATTAATCTCTCCAAACTGAATTCAGTATTGCCTGAATCAAAAATTAGCTCATAAGTTGAAGCATCTCTTGGTGAAGAAGCATCCCAAGAAACAATATAGGCAACCGCAGGAAGGTCAACGGGTAATTCCCCTTCATTACTCATCAACACTTCCGAGAGTGCGAAGGTAAGGTCTAATCGATCAACAAAAACCTGCCTGCTTTCAAAGTAAATATCAATCGTTCCAAAAATTGATAAAATTAATAGCACCGTAGCTAAGGTAATCCCAACCAATTTAATAAGGAAACTATTGATATCTGGGGCGTAATTAAAATAAACCAAGGAAATGGCAATAATGGCTAAGATTGATCCGATGTTTGATAAAATAAATCCCGTTGGATCAGGTAATTTAATTAAGGTTTGTAAACCCGGTAAGAAACTTAGAATAATCGCTAAACCAAAATTACGCAGGGTTATCACATCTTTGTTTTTGGTTAAAATGTAATTTTTCCACCGTTCATTAATGGATAATTCTTCTACATCAGGACATATTTTTCTTAAAATTAGCATTGAGTTTCTAAGAAAGCTAAATATCACAATTAAAATACTGATTGGAAGGATTAAATAATAGCTATCGCTGACGATTAAATTTTGATTCCAATAAAATAAATAATTAAAGCTAAAAATCAAACAGTAAATCAATGCTGAGACAGCCAAAGAGCTTATAATAATGATCATAACCTTGGCTTCATTGGTTTGTTTTCTCTCCGCATAAAGATAAGTAAATACAACTAGGGCAACACCACCAGAAATGATCCAAAAATCCTGCCATGGCAAGAACATTCTTTGCCAATGAACAATGGCATTTGACAATACCGTGGCAATACCTGATAAGGCAACAAAAACATAAAATACAATCAGTGCCTTTGTTTGGTTGGATTTCTTTTTAAGGAATAACAGGTATACAGCAACGCTGCTGCTGATTATAAATAACGTTAACCCAATAACTGTGTAGCCGCTGAAAATGAATCTTAGAGGATAAGCATTAATTTCATGATTAATCATAAAAGTATCCCAAAAAAATTTTGGTCCTCCTTTTTTGATTATACATGGATTCTTATCAACTGAATGTTTCTTCTGGAATTTTCGAAAGTATGTGGAAGATATTTTGGCCAGATTATGAAAAAAGCCGCGAATGGAGATATCGCGGCTTTATCATAGTATTCTGTGAATTAAGCGCGCCAGATACCACTGCGTCGGGGGGTAACCTCCTCTGCGGTGATAAAGGCATTCGGATCGACCTTCAATACAAGCTTTTCTACCTCATCCGATTGTTTTCTTCGCACATGACAATCGACCAGCATGAAATTACTTTCTCTTCCTCGGGCAGGGATCTCGGTGACGCCATACCCCTCATCCCTTAATATATCGGCAATTTCAGTACTGCGATCGCGACTGATGATGGAAAAATGAGTGAATCCGATCGCCAAGCGCTTTTCGATCGCCATCCCGATAACATTGCCGGTGGCAAAACCTGCAGCATAGCCGATAATATTTAGCGGGTTCTCAAGGTTCGTCAGCACCTGACCAATGATAACCACAAACAGCACCGATTCAGCAAAGCCCAGGATCCACGATAAGCTTTGTTTTCCGCGCAGGGTGAACATAAAACGCAGAGTATCCAGGGCAATATTGACCAACCGCGCCGCAAAGATCCCGAACGCTATCAACCATGCCTGAGGCGAAAGGAATACTTCCATTATGCCTTTTTCCCTTTTCCGTTACGCTCTTTTACACCGTTCAACATCGCCGGTTGATAAAACGTGTTCATATACTCTTCCAGCATACGGCGGGTACTGAACTGCCCACCCAGAGTACGGATACTTTCTTTCATTCGGGCAATCCAATCCGAAGG
>Ga0272442_10009464_pt1 | contig 12170 bp, 17 predicted proteins | sample SSMForm2O_FD_200262 | JGI IMG/M metagenome (GOLD analysis project Ga0272442, IMG submission 200262) | Marine sediment archaeal communities from Little Sippewissett salt marsh, Falmouth, MA, United States - SSM-Form-2O | ecosystem: Environmental > Aquatic > Marine > Wetlands > Sediment ... | reverse complement strand
TGGATTAAAGATAGTAGTAACACTGTTATATATGGATGTGATTGGTTTTAAATTAAAAGGCGATATAAAATGATAATTAGATTAAAGATAAATGGTGAGAATATTTACGAAAGACATTCTGATGAGATAAAAAATTTTGAAATAGAGTTTGATGATTTAAATTAAAAAGGTAACTAATATGAGGATCAGTTTAATTGATGTTGATAGTAAAATTCCAAACTTAGCATTAATGAAGATTAGTACATATCATAAAAAGAAAGGTGATATTGTTGGATTAAACTTATCGAACCCTGATAAAATCTATTCAAGTATTGTATTTAATAAAAATAAAAGTAAAGCAATGAATCAAACAATAGATAATGTTGAAAGAGTATTTGGTGGATCTGGTTATAATCTTTCTATTAAACTACCTGATGAAATAGAGTTTATTAAACCTGATTATAATTTATATCCATCCGAGTATAGTCAAGGTTTTTCAAGTCGTGGCTGTAATCGTAATTGCTATTTCTGTATCGTACCAAAGAAGGAAGGAAGTTTTAAAAAATGGCAACATCCAAAAGAGTTTGTTGATCTAAAGTTTGATACTTGTAAGTTGTTAGATAATAATATTTTGTTGGACAAGGAATACTTTAAAGAGGTTGCTAATTGGTTTATTGATAATAATATTAAAGTTGATATGACACAAGGATATGATATTAGATTATTAGATGAAAAAACTGCGAGTATTATAAAAGAGATCCATTCTAAAGATATTATTAATTTTGCTTTTGATGATGTTAAACTTGAAGGTATTATAAGAGATAAAATTAAATTGTTATCTGATGTTGGTATTAATCTAAGAAGTAGTGTTCAGTTTTTTGTTTATTGTCATAATGATTCTATGTTTGATGATGCTCTTTATCGTTGTAATGTTTTAAAAGAACTTGGTACTAATGCTTTTATGATGTTTAATTGTAACAATAAGAGAACTAAAAGAATTAAACATTTACAAAGATGGTCTAATAGAAGATGGTTGTATTGGAAAATACCATTTTCAGAATATTTAAATTAAAAGAGGTAAGAAAATGACATATATATATGATGTAACAATAATATGTAAAGTACAAGCAGATGATACAACCGATGCTATGTCAATAGCAAGAGATATGGTTCACGATTGTAATGAAAAAAGCATTATGGTAATGCAAACAGATGAAGAACCAGAATTGTAAATTAAAAGAGGCAAGAAAATGAATAACATATCTGAATTATCAGAGGAAGAAGAATGGCTTATTATTCAACATAGGATTAACAAACTAATGATTATTTTTCCTTTAATAATTTTGAGTTATCCTTTTAGATTGGCTTATTGGAAAATGGAAGAAATGATAAAAGAATGGTTGAAAAGTTAATCATAAATTAAAAAGGGATACAAATGCAAAGTAGATTAGATAATGAACCAATTACTATAAAAATGCAAGATATAGTTAATGGTAGAGTTGATCCAAAAATGGTATCAGAAAGAACCATTGTTCAAACAATGTATGATTATTTTAGGGAGAATGGTTTTCCTTTTTACCAAAAACAATCACCACAAATAGTATTGAGGGAATTAACAAATTTTAAAGTAGATCGATTGGTTGAAGGCGACATCATTAATCAAAGTATGGATGGATTGGGTTGTATCAATTATTATTTTCCTCATATGTGGTATGTTAGATGTAATGACCATCTATCACCTATGGATGTATTCAATAATGATGAAAAATTAAAGATTGTTTTAAATAAAGTTTGGAAATGGTGTATAAAACATGAGAACCATAAGGTATCTTTTAATAGGATAAGGCAGGGATTAAAAATATATGGTGGTGCTTATGCTGTATCTAATTTTAGGCCAACTGTCGCAAAATATATTTATGAAAAATACGGGGGGAAAAAAGTTTGGGATATGTGTGCAGGATGGGGTGGTAGATTGTTGGGTGCATTGTCAAGTAAAAATGTAAAATACTATTATGGAACTGAACCATCCACAAAAACATATCTTGGTTTAATTGATATTAAAAAAGATTTTAATTTTGTTGATAAAAAAGTAATCATTGAGTGTTCAACATCTGAAGATTATATTCCAGACTATAATTTGGATTTATGTTTTACATCACCACCATATTTCAATACAGAAAAATATTCAGATGAACCAACCCAATCATATATAAAATATCCAACATATGATATTTGGAAAAATGATTTTCTATATATGTTGATAGATAATTGTTATATGGCATTAAAAGAAGATGGAATATTAATTATAAATATAGCAAACACACCAAAACAAAAGACGATTGAAACGGATGTAAAAAATATATTTAAAAATGTCGGATTTAAATTGATTAAAACATATAAAATGGTTCTATCATCTGTTGCAGGTAAAGGGATTAAATATGAACCAATATTTGTTTGTGAAAAATCCTAAATTAAAAAGGTGATATGAAATGGTAAGAAAACATAAATTTTGTGAAAAAACAGGATGTATGAATAGAAGCAGACGGAAAGCAAGTAGTGGTCGTTGGTATTGTGAAAAACATTTTAAACAATATCAAAAAGATATTGCTTGGTTAAATAGAAAGAAGTAAATTAAAAGGTTAAAAAATAAGTAGAGGTATATTATATAACAAAATAGAAAGGAGGTAATATAAATGAAAAAAATTTTAGTTGGAAAACCAACCAAAAGAGCTTTTGGTAATGAATATCCAGTTCGTTATTATAAAGCTGGAAAGCTGGTACATAAAACATTAATGTTCGGAAATGACATTCGTTATGCAGATAAAGCATACACTAAAGAGTTTCAAGGTACAAAGGTTACAAGAACATATAAAAAATGAATTTGTTGAGTTGGTGGGTTGGTGGGAATCTTAAATTAAAAAGGTAAACAAATATGAAAGTCTTGAATTTGTATGCTGGTATTGGCGGTAACCGTAAGCTCTGGAAAGATGTTGATGTTACTGCTGTTGAGATTAATCCAGAGATAGCAAGGATTTATCAAGACTTTTTTCCAGATGACACAATGGTTGTGGGCGATGCACATAAATATCTTTTAAGACATTATACTGAATTTGATTTTATTTGGAGTAGTCCACCATGTCCAACACATAGTTTATTAAGAAAGGGATTATCTATGGCAGCAGGTGCAAAAGCAGTTTATCCTGATATGAAACTCTATGAAGAAATACTATTTTTAGATGGATATTTTAAAGGCAAATATTGTGTTGAAAATGTGATTGGATGGTATAAACCATTGATAAAACCCTTTGAGGTTGATAGACATTATTTTTGGAGTAATTTTCCCATACCCATAAAAAATATTAGTTGTGGTAAGTTTTCTATAACTGGTGGTATAAACAAAGAAAGTGATGTTGAACAGATAGAAAGATTACAAAATGATTTTGGATTTAATATAGAAAAGTATTCAAATAGTAAACGATTTAAAAGAACATTGTTAAGAAATTGTGTAAAACCAGAATTGGGTGAGCACATTTTTGATTGTGCCTTTAAATTACATCAAGAGAAATTGATAAATTAAAAAGGTAAATTAAAAGTAATAGGAAGTGAAAAAGAAAATGAATTGGTTTGAAACATTTACAGAGCTTTCAAATGGTCTTAACTATGGTAAGGCTTTTGCTGTATTGGTAATTCTTGGTGCTTTATGTTTTTCTTTGAAAGTATTTTTTGATGCTGTTGATGATTGGCTTTGGAAAAGAAGTTTAAGAAAGAAATAAATTAAAAGAGGCAAGAAAATGATAATCGAGATATTAATAATTGGAATTATTTTATTGGTGTTTGGAATAATAAACATTTGTCTTGGTTGGAAATGTGATGATATGGTTGGTATGAGTTGGTTATCATTCATAGGTGGTATTATGCTTATACTATCAGGATATTTATCCTAATTTAAAAAGGAGGATGTAGAAAGATGAAAAAAGAAGTAATAAATGAATTAAAGCGATTAAAAAAACATTATGAGAATGAAGTAGAAAAAAACAAACATCCATTTGATGGTGGAATAGTAGAAGGATTGTCTTATGCTATTAGTATCTGTGAAAATGAAGAAATAAGTTAATGGTGTAAACAAATGGAAGTTGAGAAACATAAATTAAAAAAGGAGGTGAAAAAAACTATGAGTAAAGCACAAGATGTAAAAAAATTTCCATATAAAGCAAAAAAAGATGAACGATTAAAAACATGGAAATATTTTAGGAAACATTCATCTGCAAAAAGACACGCAGGAAAAAACGGTATTATCAGATACAGAGGAAAATAAATTAAAAGAGGCAAGAAAATGAATAGTGGAAAGGGGAAAGGCATGGACTTAGCTACCCATGACCGAAGCCGTTATCCAAATAGACGGGAGACATGTAGTGATAGTGAAAGTGCTATCCCCCCACTAATATTCGTAAATTAAAAGAGGCAAGAAAATGAAGAATGAGAAATTGATACTGATATTTGCTATCATTATTGGTTTTATTATGTTTCCATATACTTTGCTTATTATGTGGCGAGTTTCTAAACTAAAAAATAAAACGAGTTGGCATATAAAGATAAAAACATTAAATTAAACAAACGCAGGAAATGATCCTAAAAAAGAAGTAACCATTTTCTAACAAAATGGTACATAAAAAAACAGGGCTATAGATATGGGATATTTGAAACGATGTAGAAAAACATTTAAAAGGTTACCATATTATAGTTTTTGATACTATGAAAGACATAGAAGATTTTAAAAGACCCATACTAAAAGGCAAGTCGGATAAGACAAGCACAAGGATTTTTAGACCATATGAAGTTCAAAGATTGTTAAAGTATGGGATTATCAAACCACACCACAAAGTAATGTTCAGGGCTTTGCTATATACTGGGATGCGTTATGTCGAGATGCAGCGATTCCAAAAACATACTGGATGGTTCGATGGGGATTTTATCCACTTGCCTAATTATAAGGCAAGTAGGAAGGTAAATCGCAAACAACCCGAACGATGGGTAAGATTAAACAATCAAGGCAAGATGGCAATAGAATTGTTCTGCAATCTTGATATTGAATTGCCTGGATATAAAGGTTGGAATAAGAATCTTACAACTTGGTGTAAACGAGCAGAACTTGATCCAAGTGGTGTAAGTGCAAAGACAACACGAAAGACTTGGGAGAGTTGGCTTATGTTCAACTATCCAACACGCATTATGGATATTGTCGGATCGCAAGGGCATACTCAAACCATTTCTATTCAGCACTATTGTAATATGCCATTTACTGAACGAGATAAAGTAGAGATCCAAAAGTATGTTGAGGGATGGGTATGATAAAATATCCGAAATTAAATGATAAAGAAAATTGTGCATATCCTGAAAGAGAGATATGTAACTATGATGATGAAGCAGGTATTGAACGATGTGAATATATGAAATATGATAATAGTGTAAGTCCATTTAGTCCATTAAGATGGAAATGTACATATAAAAAACCCTGAACTTTAGGAGGTTGATTGAAAGTATTTACCTATTTTTTAGTTGTTACTTATATTAAAATTAAGTTGTTACTCACTTTTGGGTTAATTATAAATACTATAAGCAACATATATTAAAACCCAGATGCATCTGCTCTTTTCCATGATTTCGGGGGGTACGTACTGCCCACTATATTCTATGCTTTTTTTATCGGTTTTTATCAAGAAACTCCCATAACATGTAATGTTGCATCTTATATTTAAAAAAAGAGGTCATCACTATGCATGTAAATAAATACACAATATTGTCTTGTATTATAATAACATCTTTTATACTATTAAGTATTCCCCTATCTAAAAATGTAGGTGGGGATAATCCAACAGACGAAGATTGGATTATAGATGGAGATACTGTTTATGTAGATGACAGTAAAGTTTATGCAAGTGCAACCCCACACACAATCTATGGGGCAGACGAAGTAGTATTTGAATTTGAGAGCAAACAATATTCAGGTGATGTAGATTTTTGTTGGGGATTTGATGAAACCGTAATGAAACCAACCAACATCTGGTTATGGCAAAACTATTCACATCCGATGTATTCTTGGGGGGAAGTTGAAAAATACGGTTGTACCATAATAAAGGATGTAGTAAGTTTCACAAACTTGGGTATTGAAAACTATAACGATTATAATATAACACTTGGAAACAGCAACAACACATATCTTTTCAATGCAACATATAACAATGGACTATCAAATGGAACATTCGCATTTGCAACCTATGAGAACAATTCAGGTGATTACACATTATGTGGACATTACAATATAACAGATAGGATATGGAACAACCAAACCTATTTCGATTGGAATGTATGGAATGTGGATTACAATCATATTGAACACAATCATAAAGGTATGACAGATTGGTACATAACACCAGACATTAACATACAATCAGATAAAAGATACAAATGCAAAGTGAAGATAAAAAGAGTGAAATGGGATTTAAATGGTCATAACGGAAAATATTGGTTTGCATTTAAGCCAAGTTCAGAATCTATAAGTGAAGCAATATCAAATGAACATTTCTATTGTTTAGATCCATGGTGGTCATCAAGTTGGAATTATTATAAACCAATAAGTATAAACCGTTCACAAGTGCCATCAAATCTTTCTTATTTCCCACTATTGATAAATATTACAGATAGTGATCTATTGGCACATGTGGCACAAGCAGATGCAGGGGATATAGCATTTACTGATAGTGCAAACTCAACACAGTTCCCACATGTGATAGAAAGATGGAACGCAACTCTTGGTGTTTTATCTGCATGGGTGAATGTAAGTAATTTAAATGGAACAGATGCAGGTACAAATACTGTGATTCATATGTATTATAATAATTCTGGTTGTGCAAACCAATGGGATTCAACCAATACTTGGGATACTGGATATGAAAATGTTTTTCTATTTAATGATTCAAATGGTGGTCTTACTGATTCAACAGCAAATAATAATGATGCAGTTGAAACTGGAGGATTACCTGATTCTGATGATTATTTAAAACCCGGAATACCGACATTCTCTGCACAATCTGATGGAACAGGTGCAGATGGTGGTGGTGAAGGTTGGTCAACATCAACAATGACAGATACAGAGATGGAAGGAGGATTTACAATAGAGGCATGGGCAAAGTTCATAACATCAGACAAAGCAACTTATTATATAGTCGGAGGTTCAGATGATTTTTCATCAATATGGAATCTAAATGATGGAACTGGATTGGAATGGTGGATTATAGATGAAAGTAGTACGACCAATCCAATTAAAAGTGGTGTTCTATTAGGTAATGTCTTTAGTTATGTTGGCGCAGTTTATGATAGTAGCGAAGCAAATGAGATGTCATTATATCTTAATGGAACTTTAATTGGAACTAATAGTTCTGATACTATAAAAGACAAAGGTGCATTTACACATTATTTGGCTACAAAGTATAATAATTATTGGGCTATGGATGGTGGATATTTGGATTCAGTAAGAATATCAAATTTACCAAGAAGTGCAGATTATCTAAAGACAACATACAATTCAATGGCAAATAATTCAAATTCTGACAATCCAACATTTCTGGTAGTGGGGGCAGAACATGAAGCACCAAATAAAACACCAACGCAATCAGGTGAATCACCACCAGATGGAACTACAAACATATCTGCAAACCCAACATTATATGTCATATGTTCAGATGACGATACAAACAACACATTAAACGCAACTTGGTGGTGGGGAACAGATGGATCATCTTGGCAATCATTTGGAGGTAATACAAGTATATCTTTAGATACTAATATAAGTAAATCAAATTCTAACTTTACATCAGATTATGACCAAGTATATTACTGGAGTGTAAATCTTTCAGACGGTCATGGTGGATGGAATAATGAAAGTTATAGTTTTACATGGCAGGGATTATTTGATAGTGAGAATAGAAGTATCTTAACAGGAATATCAGATGGAAACTCATGGGATGTGCATGGACTTGATTTTGATGGTGATGGCGATACAGATGTTTTCACATCGTCAAGTGTTGGAGTGGTAGATGGAGGCAAATACGGTTTTGTAGCATGGTCAGAAAACGGTGGCGATGGACAAACTTGGACAACCCATTATCTTGATGATGATATGACCGGATGTGTTCATGTAGATACAGAGGACTTGGATAGTGATGGGGATTATGATGTTGTGGTTTGTAGCAGGGATACTGTTGGTGGTTCGGGAGAAGGATTTATAATATTTAATAACACAGGTGATGATGTAACTTTCAATCAGCATGTCGCACATTTGGATGCAGGTTCACCGATGTATGCTTATGTTGCTTGGTTTGCAGATATAGATGGGCAAAACTTTTCAGATATAGTTGCAGTAGACCCCGGACAAAATGAATTAATGTGGATAGAAAATGCAGGTGATATAGAATCTTGGACACACCATGTCATTAATGCCTCACCAGATTATCATGCAGTTAATGTTGGAGATATAGATGGAGATAATGATATAGATATTGTTGCAGGTGATGGTGAAAACACAATCGAATGGTGGGAAAACGATGGTTCTGGTTCATTTTCACATCACCACATAGCAAATTCATATGATGCACCAAATCGTATCATATTGGAAGATATAGATGGGGATGATGATTTGGATATTGTTACAGGAAATTATGATACATCCCCACCAATATTGTATGGTATTGATTGGATTGAAAATGATAACGGTGATGGAACTTCATGGACAAATCATACTGTGGACAGGTCATTGACAAATCCAAGAGGATTTGATACAGCAGATGTGGATTATGATGGTGATATAGATATAATGTCTGCAACTTTGTTGGAAAACGAGATAACATGGTTTGAGAATGATGGTACACATCTTGTTTGGACAAAGCATACTATTTCAACAGATGTTGATGAAGCAGTAGATGTCCAGGCAATAGACATCAACGGGGATAATCTTTTAGACTTAATAGCATCAAGTGATGCAGCAAATACTTTTGGTGGCAGTATATGGTTTAAGAATTTAGGTGATTTTTCACCACCTGCACCAACAGGTCTTTCGGCAACAGCAATAAACAGGACAAGGATAGATTTAAGTTGGACAAATAGTGGTACGAACAACACATACATTGAAAGGAATACTGTAAGCAGTTGGGCAAGGACAAGTGGCACAGAGATATACAACGGAACATTAACATCATACACAGATACAGGATTAAGTTTTGGAACTACATATTACTATCAAGCATGGGCATGGAATCAAACAGCAAACCTTTACAGTACAACAAATGTATCTGATGACGCAGCAACATTAAGTAATGTAGCACCAACAGTTGAAAGTCCAAGTCCTGCAAATAATAGTGTAGACCAAGCATCAGCATTTACTTGGAGTGTATGGATTAATGATTCTGAAGCAGATACATTCGATTGGACAATAGAATGTAACAACACACAATCAAACAATGCAAACGGTGATACAAACGGTTCAAAGACATTGGCATTAACAGGTCTTGCACAAAACAATCAATATACAATTTGGGTAAATGTAACAGATGGTTATGATTCAACAAATGCAACATATTACTTTACAACAGAAACAGGTGCGCCATTAACACCTGGAACATATTATGCAAATTCAACAAATGCAACAGCAATAGATTTAGAATGGGTTGTTGGAACAAATGCAACACACACGTACATTGAAAGGAATACTGTAAGCAGTTGGGCAAGAGGTTCAGGAACAGAGGTTTATAATGATACAGGAACAAGTTATACTGATACAGGTCTAACAGCATCTACAAACTACACATACAGGTGGTGGAGTTACAGTTCATTAGTAAATCTATATAGTACAACAAATGTATCAGATTATGCTTGGACATATCCATCAGATCCAACAAGTGTTTATGCAAATGTATCTGGTTCACAATTAACTTTTGAATGGGTAAATGGAACTGGTTGCGATACAACAGTAATAGTTCAAAAGGCAAGTTCTACACCGACAAACGTAACAGATGGAACAATAATATATAATAACACAAATCCAACCCATACTAAAACAAACTATAATTCGACAGACCGATTTGCAGTATTCACATACAACTCAACAAGTAATCTATACAGTTCAGGTGTATCTGCACCATATGGGGCATTAATAGTTTATGTCTATAAGGAAGATGAAACATGGATAGCAATTGGAAACTATACAATATTTATAACTAATAATAATGCAACAGAAACATACCAAAACACACCATGTAACAATCCAACATATATTGGTGTGGAGGATATTCCAAATGGGGAAGATATAATAATACAGATTTCCAAGCAAGGATATAAGACAAAAAGTCAAACTATGGATCTTCTTGAGAATAATGTTTACAATGTTAGTTTTTATTTACCTGCAAGTAGTGAAGGATCTCCTGACGATGAAGAAGGTGAAGATTGGTATGTAAATGGATCGGATTTGGATAATGAAACACTTGCATCACATTATATTATATTTGTAAAGAATGATGCAGAGGAGAGAGTGGAAGATGCTTTTGTCGAAATAAAAAGATTTGTTAATGATACAGCAAACTTTTCTGATTATGATGAGTATGATGTTGTACTTAGTGCATACACAGATGGTTCTGGACAAGTGGATGCTGATTTGATACCTGATACAGTATATTATGTAACCATATCACATGATGACTATTATACAGAGAACACGTTTTGGACACCACCAGATATAAGTTATGTTGAAGATGCTTACAAGACTTTTTACCTTACAGCATTACCAGAAGATTATCCAAATGAAACATCCCCATCAGATTGTATAACATTCACAGGTGAGGTAACAGGAACAACAGGTTATGTAAATCTTAGTAATGATGCAGGAACAGAGTGTGGTGATTTTAATAATTTCAGTATATGGATATATGAGATTAACACAACAACGAACATAACAAGTTACTTTAACAGTTATAATTCCACAGATCAAAGCATAGCAATAACAATAACAATGAATGTGAATAATACATACTATGTTTTGGCATATATCAATCATACAATATTTGGTACATTTTGGGATTCATTATATTTGAATCCAGAGGAGATTACAAATCATTCAAAGACAAGCGTATCTGAATTTGATGATATGTTTGACAATATTTTTGGGGATAACAATCAGCTTACATGGAGTGCGATTTTTGGTTTGTTTATATTGTTGGTAATGTTGTTTGCATTTGACCAAAAAAGTGCAGGTGTTGGTATTGTGATAACAGGTATTGCATTGCTTGGGTTTAATGCATGGTTGGGATTGGCGTTACTGACAACGACTGTATGTGTTTTTATTATAATAATGGGAATTCTTCTCCAATGGAAATTGAATAGGAGGTATGCATAAAATGGCTTATACTGAAGCACAAAAGGCAGCAATACTTAATCAACTAAAAAAACAACCAGTATATAAAATAGTTGAAAGGAAAAAACCATCAAGTGGTTCTCGTAGAAGATCAAGCAGTTCAGGTGGAAGTTCATCTGGGGGTAGTATAAGTTCTGGTGAAGGTTCAAGTGGTGGTAGCACACAAATAACATCAATACCTTTCGGTTCTTCAACATCTGGTAGAACAGGAATATATGAACCGAAAAACATATTGGACGATATAAAAACTCCAAAATTAGATGATAAACTTATAGAAGATACGATTAGAGTTGATACAAACCAAAGAATGAGTCAGGGATCACAAACATCAAAAACAGAAAATTTGGCTTGGACTTCATCAGGTTCAATAAAAAGAACACAACAAAATCAAGGTAAGTCATCATCGGGTGGTGTCAAATTAAAAGATGTTGAAGAAACAAAAAGTTCTGATTTGCGTTCAAGAGGGCATAGAGGACAAAAAGAAGGTTTACCCAAACCAGGTGAAGAATTAACAACATCTGAATTTACAGACGAACTAAATATATTTCGTGATACAGCAATTAAACAAAAAGAACAAAAAACCAAATTATATGATTTTGGTCAGGGTTTAATTGATTTTGAATGGTCAAAACCAGTAGAAATCGAAGGTGAAATATATAAGGGGGGTAAGGTAAACTGGACGGTTAACGAATTTTATCGGCAATTTTTATATGGTGGTGATAGTAAAATACCT
>Ga0272442_10009463_pt1 | contig 12170 bp, 6 predicted proteins | sample SSMForm2O_FD_200262 | JGI IMG/M metagenome (GOLD analysis project Ga0272442, IMG submission 200262) | Marine sediment archaeal communities from Little Sippewissett salt marsh, Falmouth, MA, United States - SSM-Form-2O | ecosystem: Environmental > Aquatic > Marine > Wetlands > Sediment ... | reverse complement strand
CCTCAACGTCGATGAGTTCACCATTGCGTCCGACCAGCCCGCCAACGTTCTCCTGCCCGAGGACACTGCCGGTCGCATAGCAATCTGTGATTGCGCTGTAGCTATCGTTGTATCCCACCAGGCCGCCCACGTTCGTTTGTCCGGAGACTTCACCGGCTGCTCGGCAACTTATGGTCTTGGCGCCTTCGGTGCTATACCCGATGAGCCCTGCGACGTTGATTTGGCCGGTTGTGGCTCCGCTCGCAGCGCAGTGGGTCATCGTAGTGGCGTAGAACCTATGCCTGCCCACCAGACCGCCTACGTTTCGGTCGCCATTGACTGTGGCGTTGCTGTGATTGTGTTCGAGGACACCCTGCCAATTGTCGCCTATCAGTCCTCCGACGGATGAAGTTCCTTCAACCGCGCCCGCCGAGTAGCAGCCCGTCACCACGCCACCATTGTCCCCCGCCAGCCCGCCGATGTTCTCACTACCTAAGACGTCGCCGGTCGCGTGGCAGTCGGCAAGCGCCCGGCCGCCACCTCCGACCAGTCCACCGGTGAGGCTTGCGCCAGAAACGTCGCCGGTCGCGTAGCAGTCTGCGATCGCGCTGTCGTCGGCGTCTCCCACCAGCCCACCGGTCCAGGCATCGCCGGTCACGTTGCCCGTGGCGTAGCAGCTTCTCATGAGGACGTGATGGGCATCTCCCACCAGTCCCCCCGTACCCCAGTTGCTGCCGGTGACGGCGCCCGTTGCGAAACAATCTGTGACCATCGCATGGTAGCATTGGCCCGTGAGTCCGCCGACCTTGCTATCGCCCGAGACAGTGTTCGTCGTGCGGCAGTTGCGAACCGCGCCCGAGACAACGCAACCCGCCAAGCCGCCAACAGCTTGATCGCCGGCAACGCGGCCGCCCTGGACGCTACAGTCCAGCAGCGCCCCGTTACTGAGGTAGCCTGCCAGTGCGCCCACGTAATCGGCGTGCTTTCTTTGGCTGCCCTCGATGTTCGGTTCGATGATTCTGAGACTCTTGATCTGTGCCTTCCATCCATCAATGAACCCAAATAGACCTGCGTAGCCCGTGTCTGAGGGGACGATGGTGAGATTGGATACTGCATGACCGCTTCCGTCGAAGACAGCCGTGAAGGGTACAGCAAGCCCACCTATGGGAAAGAAATCCGTGTCCGTCAGATCGATATCGTTGGTCAGCTTGAACGAGCACTCCATGAGCCTCGGGTTGTGGCCTATCGTGCAGAGTTGTTGGGCCGAATCAATGCGGTACGGATCTTCAGGCGTCCCTTCCCCGGCGGCGAAGGTGGGCAAGTCGGGCCACTGGTCTTCGGGGACCTGCCACCACAAAATGGGGTGCTGCGCAGCCGAGTCAAACGTCCAGATATCACCGGGACCGTCGGTCGGTCCAAAGAAGTCCCAGCCGGCCTCTATAAACGTGTTCGGGTCCGCCATCTCGGCGGTGGTCTTGCTCGTACCGCCGGCGCTGCTCGCCTGCCCACTGGTCTCGACGTTCCAGAAAGACGATTTCACCAATCCGAACGTGCTAGAGCCTACCAATCCCCCGGTCGGCGCGGGGCCCACTACCGGACAGCCGGCATAGCAGTTCGCGACGATCCCCATGACGTTGAAGTAGCCCACGAGACCGCCGACTCTCTTGTTGCCGGAAACGCTGCCCTCCCGGACGTAAGAGTTAACGATGGAGGCGTCCTGGAGGAATCCGACCAAGCCGCCCACATTCTCGTCGCCGGTGACGGTGCAACCGGCGGAACAGTTTCTGACGACGCCGGAGGCGGAACCAGCGAGGCCACCGACGGAATACTTCCGACCGGTGACGGTGCCGACCGAGTGACACCGCGCCATCGTGCTGCGGGTCGATCCGGCCAATCCACCCACGATGTAGTCGGCGCTAACGGTGGCATCGGCGAAACAGTCTCCGATCATCCCGCTATTTAGCCCAACCAGCCCGCCCACATCGTACGTTCCGCGGACGTGTCCGCCGCGGACGCGGCAGTTCGTCACCGTGCCACCGGAAAGATGTCCGACCAGAGAACCGATTTGCTTGCCCGCTTTGACAGTGACGTGTGGATCAATCAGGGTAAGGTTGCGGATCGTGGCGTTCGCGGCAACGTAGCGGAAGAATCCCACGTTGTTTGCCTCTGCGAGGGCCTGTACGAAGTTCGAGATGATCTTGTTGTTGCCGTCGAAGTCTCCGGTGAAGGGAAACACGTCACTGCTGATGGCGAAAGACTCGATTCCGGCCAAGTCGATGTCATTGACGAGCTTGAAATGGCATGCCATGAGCCTTGGATTGTGACCGATCCGGTTCAGTTCCCCGGCTGACGCGATTCGATACGGGTCTTCAGAGGTGCCGCTGCCGCCGGAGAAGGATGGCAGGTCAGGCAATTCCTCCTCAGGTACCTCCCACCACAGAATCGGGTATCCCGTTTTTGGGCCGGCGGCCCAGATGTCGGACGGACCATCGGACGGGCCGAAGAAATCCCACCCGGCCGCGACGAACGCATTCGGGTCCTGCATCTGGCTGGTGGTAAGCCCTTGTCCACCGGCACTGACGGCTTGTCCGCTCGTTTCGATGTCCCAGAACCCTCCGGTTACTTTGCCGTAGCCGCCCCCGATCAACCCACCAGTTTCTTCGTTGCCGACGACCATGGCGCTCGCATAGCACTCGACCACGATGTCGCAGTTCGAGCCCGCCAGACCGCCAACATATCTATTGCCGGTGATGGTGCCGGTGGCATAGCAGTTGAAGATTCTCCCCGAATTCGATCCTGCCAAGCCTCCAACTTCATCGCCGATCGCCGCAACAGCACCTGTGGCGTAGCAGTTCCTGACGGTGCCGTTGAAGTTGTCTCCGATGAGACCACCGACCTCCGAGTCCCCTGAAACGGTGCCTGCCCGGACGTAGCAGTTGGAAATGGCCCCGGCGTTGAGGTGACCGACGAGGGCGCCGGTCGTTGACCCGGCGCCGCCTGTTACGCGGGCATCTGTCAACCCCAGGTTCTTGATTTCCGTGCCGTGCCCGTGGACGTATCCGAAGAGCCCGACGTACCTTCCGTTGTCGGCGGTGTATGTGAAGTTCGAGATGATGTGGCCGTTGCCGTCGAAGATGCCAGTAAAGCGATGGTTCCAGTCAGCACCAATGACGTTGAACTCGGTTCCCGTGTAGGCCGACAAGTCAATGTCTGCCACGAGCTTGAAATGGCAGCTCCGATGGACAGGATTGACGCCGATGGCATTCAGATGTTCGGCGGTTTGGATCAGGTAGGGGTCGTCGGGGGTGCCGATCCCGCCGCCGTATTGAGCGTGGGTGGCTGACATGCTGCCAAGCAACACGATCATGGTGGCCATTGATCCGACTATGTTTCGTCGCAGTTCCAACATGATTGTTTCCTCCACGAGTGTATTTCGGCTAAGCCATAGCGCAAAGTCCCCTGCCTCGAAGGTACGGCGGGTAAACGCCTAACCTGTTACCTTGGCGGCAGCCGTTCCAGGGTGTTTAGTCCGGAAGATACGGCTTGCGTTACACAAATTCCGGTAAATATGGTGTGATGCGAGAACGGGGCGCCCGCTCTCCGGACCGGGGAGAGCGGCCGTGCACGCACAGGGGTGCGTGTGTCAAATGAGCGTCTATTATTCGGCGGCGGCGCAGACTTTTTTTACGGCTTCGAGGCAGTTGGGCAGGTTTCCCTGGAGGTGGTGTTTTTGCATGGCGGCGGCGACCAGGCCGACGAACATGGGCTGGGGTCGCAGGGGTCGCGACGTCAGGCACGGATGGGCCTGGGTGCCCATGAAGAACGGATGGTCGGGCAGCTCGAGGATCTGCATGATGGGCTGATCGGGGGCCTTGCCCGAGAAGACCAGGCCGCCTTCTTCCAACGCCTCGATATACTTCGGGTCCACCTCGTAGCGGTGGCGAAAGCGCATGCGCACGGAGTCTTTCCGGCCGAACAGGTTCCAGGCGAGCGTCTGCGGTTTGATCTCGATGTCCCGGCCTCCCAGGCGCATGTTGCCGCCCAGGCCTTCGATCTTCTTCTGCTCGGGCAGGATGTCGATGACCGGCTCGGCCGTCTTCGGATCCAGCTCGGTGCTGGCGGCGTTCTTGAGTCCGCAGACGTTGCGGGCGAACTCGATGACCGCCATCTGAAAGCCGAGACACAGCCCTAAGTAGGGCAGGTCGTTCTCGCGGGCGTAGCGGATGCAGGCGATCTTTCCCTCGGTGCCGCGCATCCCGAAGCCGCCGGGGACGATGATGCCGTCCACTTCGGCTAAGTGCTCGGCGGCGTTCTTGTCGGTGAGATTCGTGGTGTCGATCCACTTGATTTTGACGTCGCCGCCCAGCGCGATTCCGGCGTGCTCCAGGGCGTTGATGATCGAGGCATAGCTGTCGCGCACCGAGGTGTATTTGCCGGTGATGCCGATGGTGGTCTCGTAGCGGGCCGTGCCGATCTTGTCGGTGAAGTCGCACCACGTGGCCCAGGCTTTGCGTTCGTGACGCAGGTTGATCCGGTCCTCGATCTTGAGTAGGCGCAGGACCTCGAAGTCCAGGCTGTGCTCGCGGAGCATGGACGGGATCATGTAGATGCTGGCCGAGTCGTGCAGACTGACGACGCGCTCGATGGGGACGTTGCTGTAGATGCTGATCTTCTGTCGGGCGGTTTCGTTGACGGGATTGCCGGCCCGGCAGGCGATGATGTCCGGCTGGATCCCGAGCTGCATGACCTGCTTGATGCCGAGCTGGGCGGCCTTGGATTTCTGCTCGCCCAAAGCCGGCGGTTCGAGGATGTACGTCAGCGCCACGAAGCAACTGCTGTGCGGGCCCTCCTCGTAGGCCAGCTCGCGCATCGCTTCGAGGTAGTAGGCGTTTTCGAGGTCGCCGACGGTGCCGCCGATCTCGACGAAGACGACGTCGGCCCGACTGTCGGCGGCGAGCTGACGCAGCTTGAGCTTGACCTCGCCGGTGACGTGCGGGATCATCTGCACGTCCCGCCCGAGGTAGTCGCCGTGACGCTCCTTGTTCAGCACCGAGCTGAAGATCTGCCCGCTGGTGGCGAAGTTCGCCTTACTCAGGTCCTGATCCAGCATGCGCTCGTAGGTGCCGAGGTCCATGTCGCATTCCATCCCGTCGTCGAGGACGAAGACCTCGCCGTGCCGGAACGGGTTGAGCGTGCCCGAATCGACGTTGAGATAACCTTCCAGCTTGATCGGCGCAACCTTCAGGCCCTTGTCCTGCAAAAGCTTGGCCAGACACGAGGAGAAAATCCCCTTGCCTAAGCCGCTCATCACCGTCCCCATCACGAAGACGTACTTAGTCTTGCCTCGTTTGTAGTTCGGTGGCATCGGCGAAAAGAACTCGCTCTCCGTCGATACGTCGCTGATCTTCGTCAAAAGCTCTTTGCTGTCAGCCATCGGAATCCCAATCTAACGTGTTCCACACTTGTCAATTCGGTCACCCTTGACCTCAATGTCGGTGTACGGTGCACACCCTACGCGTCTGCCTGTCTGCTCATGATGCTGCGGGACTCTGTTCCTCCTTGATGTATCGCTTCACAAACGCGGCGTATTGTTCTGGGGTGTCGATTCCTTCGCAGGGGTGGTCGATCTGGCCGACGAGGATGGGGTAGCCGTTCTCGACGGCGCGGAGTTGCTCGAGCTTTTCGAGTTTTTCCAGGGGCGTCTGGGGCAGCGCCGTGATCGCCAGCAGGAAGTCCTTGCGATAGGCGTAGATGCCGAGATGGCGCAGGTATTGCTCTGGTGCGCCGATGCCCGCTTTGTCCCGGTCGTAGGGGATCGGGCAGCGGGAGAAATAGATCGCCCGGCCGTTGGGTGCCACGATCGCCTTGACGACGTTGGGCTCGGCGACGTGGCGGGCCTCGCGCAGCGGGGTCGCCAGCGTGGCCATGGGATAGTCGGGGTTGTCGACGAGCAGCTCGGCCAGGTAGTCGATGTGGTCGGGGTCGATCTCGGGCTCGTCGCCCTGGACGTTGATGACGATATCGACGTCCAGGTCCCGCACCGCCTCGGCGATGCGATCGGTCCCGCTCTGGTGGTCGGGCGAGGTTAACACGCACTCGGCGCCGAACTCACCGGCGGCCGCAACGATCTTCTCGTCGTCGGCGGCGATGATGACGCGACGGGGCAGCCGGGCCTTGCAGGCCTGCTCGTAGGTGTGCTGAATGAGGTACTTGCCCGTGTCTTTGGCGAGAACTTTACCGGCGAATCTGGTCGATGCGTAACGAGCGGGAATACAGACTACGATCTTCACTCTCGTTCCAACCCGCCGGCAAGCAAGTTCGTATCGCCTGACCGACTATGCACAGCATCAGAAGGAAAGCCTCAGTTGCGGCCACGCGCCCCAACCCAATGCCAACGGGACCGTATCTTAGCCGGGCCGCCGGCCCCTGTCAACATACGCCCCTGAATAATCCAAATTCAATGTGCGAATCCATCGCCGAGCCTTGCCAGCCGCTGCCGCCGAGCGTTTGTCATTTCGACCGGAGCGCAGCCCTTCCCCCACTGTCATTTCGACCGGAGTCCCGGCGCGCCGGGACGGAGCGGAGACATCTCCCCGCGAACGGCCTGTTTGTTGCGATTGCGGCCGCACTCTCGACCGAGCTTGCTCTTGCGCGTATTCGATGGCGCCTTGCGGCGGACGGAGAAAGCGCCTCTGTTGCAGCGAGATGTCTCCGTTCCGGCCTCCGGCCTCCAGTCGAAATGACAATGAGGCGGAAGCGGCCTCCAGTTGAAATGGCAAGCGGGCGGAGGCGGGCTCCGGTCGAAATGACAGCGACAGCACTCACCTGGCGGAAGGCACCTGCAAATATGAATCACCCCGGGGCCATGCGGGGAATTTTGCGGTCGCTGCTTGCGGTTTGCGGGCAGGTGGTTATACTGCATCGGCGTTGGCTATGGGGGAAGCATCGAAAGTACAGGGTTGCGCATGACGGGAAGTTTGCTTGCCGCAGGCAGGATGGCCATCGGGCCTGTCGATCTAACGGTCATCATCGTGTATCTGCTGGTCATTGTGGGCTTAGGCTGCTGGGTCGGCCTGCGTCGTCGCCGCGAAGGGGCCGAGGGCCGCAGCTACTTCCTGGCCGGCGGCACGCTCACCTGGCCCTTCATCGGCCTGGCCCTGTTCTCCACCAACATCTCCACCATCCACCTCGTCAGTCAGGCCCAGGAAGGCTACATGAACGGCCTGGCCTACGGCAACTTCGAGTGGATGGCGCCGTTTCTGCTGATCGTGTTGGCGCTGTTCTTCGCGCCGTTCTATTTCCGCTCGAAGGTCGCGACGCTGCCGGACTTTCTGGAGCAGCGATACAGTCGAAGCTGTAGGGACTGGCTGGCGGGCCTGTCCATCGTCTCGGCCATCGTGATCCACATCGGCTTTACGCTCTATACCGGCGCGGTCGTGCTGGAGGGGCTCTTCGGCATCCCGATCATGGCCAGCATCATCGTTGCGGCGGTCCTGACCGGCCTATACACCATCATCGGCGGTCTCCTGGCGGTGGTCCTGACTGAATCGCTCCAGACGGTGGTCCTGCTAATCGGCGCCATCACGATTACCGTGGTGGCGTACGTCAAGGCGGGCGGCTGGTCGGGCATTTCCGCCAGCGTCGATCCGGTCAAGCTGACGATGCTCCGGCCGGCCGACGACCCGGCGGACCTGCCCTGGTACTCCGTGTTCCTGGGCTACCCGATCATCGGCCTGTGGTACTGGTGCGCCGATCAGACCATCGTGCAGCGCGTGCTCGGCGCCAAAGACGAGCAGCATGCCCGCGTCGGACCGCTGTTTGCCGGTTTCATCAAGATCCTGCCCGTCTTCATCTTCGTCTTCCCCGGCACGATTGCTCTGGCGCTGATTCATCAGGGCAAGCTGCCGGCGCTGGAGGATTCCAAGGACGTCTACGCGTTCATGATTACGAGGTTGCTGCCGCCCGGCCTGACGGGGATCATGGCCGCAGCCCTGCTGGCGGCGCTGATGAGCACCGTCTCCGGCGCCCTGAACTCCATCGCCACCCTGTTCAGCTACGATCTCTACCGCCGCTGGCGGCCGGACACCCCCGACCACAAACTGGTCATCATCGGGCGCATCGCCACGTTCGTCGCCATGGTCCTGGCCATCCTGTGGTCGCCGCTGATTGCTCGCTTTGAGAGCATCTACAAGGGCGCCAATACCGTGATCTGCTACGTGGCGCCGCCGATTACGACCGTCTTTATCTGGGGCGTTTTCTGGAAACGGGCCTCCAGCAAGGGGGCCCTGGCGACGCTGGCGGTCGGTTCGTTCCTGGGCCTGGTCGTATTCCTGCTGGACTGGTACAAGGAGTACACCAGCTGGAACATCCAGTTCATGATGGCGTCGTTCTACCTGTTTGTGATTTGCTCGGTGGTTCTGGTGGCCGGCTCGCTGGCCTGGCCGCACCAGCACACGCCGCAGAGCGAGAGACTCGTCTGGAAGCACCCGTGGCAGGCGCTGCAGGACAAGGGCTGGCGCGGCATCGGCAACTACAAGCTGTTGGCCGGTGCGCTGTTCATCGTCATGGTTGTCCTGTACGTCAAGTTTGCGTAAGTGCGGCTCAAGTGTCTGTCATGGCGAGACTTGCGATGCGACGTGTGGCGTGTGTCGGGCCCGCAGTGAGGGAGACTGCGTCGCTGGGTTCGCAATGACGAACGGGGCCGGCATGTAGTGCTTTGTCTCGGTTCATTAGGGGATTGTCATGCTGAACCCATTCGACTTCGCTCAGGGCGGGCTTCGTGAAGCATCTGGGCCGAGGAAAAGAAGTCAGCCTCGCGTCAAAATGGGCGTGCGGTGGCGATCCCGGCGCGCCGGGATTCGCTTCCGCTCAGAGCTTGCCCCATTCGGTAGGCTCAGGGCGGGCTCTGAGCGTAGTCGAGGGGATGACAATCACCATATGACAAGCGACAGAGCATTGGTTTGATGCGGACGTTTGGGAGGCTCTGAGATGGTAGGAAAAGGACGCTTGGCAGGTGTGGTTCTGGTGTTGGTGGCGGCGGCGCTTATTGGCGCGGGCTGCTCGGCCCCTGCGCGGCAGCGGCACGGCATGGTCATCGGCATTCCCGCCGAGCACATCGGCGAATACCAGCGTCTGCACGCCGATACGCGGCCCGCCGTGCTGGAGGTGATCGAAGAGGCGAAGATTCGCAACTACTCCATCTTCCTGGGCGAGATCGCTCCCGATGACTACTATCTCTTTGGCTACTACGAGTACGTCGGCCGCAACCACGCCGCCGATGAGACGATGCAGAAGTGGTGGCAGCGCACCGACCCGCTCCAGCAGCCGTTGGAAACGCGGGCCGAGGGCGAGTGGTGGGCCCGGTGGGAGGAGGTCTTCCATCACGACGGCCCGGCCTACGAGCCGAGCGAGATCAAATCGCGCCACGGCTCGATTGTCGGCCTGCATGAGGAGCATATCCTGGCCTACACACAGATGCACGCGGCCGTCTGGCCGGGCGTGCTGGACACTCTCGACCGGACGGGCGTGCGCAACTACTCGATTTTTCTCGGCCGGATCGAGCCGGGAAAGTATCTGTTGTTCAGTTATTTCGAATACGTCGGCGACGATTTCGCCGGCGATATGGAGGACATGGCCGACGAGGTGACCAAGCTGTGGTGGAACTACACCGATCCGCTCCAAAGCCGCCTGCCAGGGACCCCCCAGGGCCAGCAGTGGAAAGCCATGGAGCAGGTGTTCTATACGGACTGAATGCGCCGCCAACCGGCGCGAGCCGTCGGCCAGACTATTGCTCTGTTTCAGCTCATTAGAGGCTTGTCATGCTGAACGAAGTGAAGCATCTGGGCTGAGCAGGAGAACTCAGCATCGCATCAAAAGGGACGTGCGGTGGCCATCCCGGCGCGCCGGGATTCGCTTCCGCTCAGAATGACAATCATCATATGACAAGCGACAGGGCACGACGTTCTTGCGAGCTGTGATTGATTGTAGTATTCAGGGTGTCATCCCTTCGCCTTCGGCTCAGGATGACGAATCGCGTCCTCCCTGATCGATAGTCGTGTTTTTGCGGGTTTTGTTGACTTGGTTTTTTGCGAAAGGAAACCTGATTATGCTGAAGGACGTCCCTTCGATTCTCTCACCCGAACTGCTGAAAGTCCTGATGGAGATGGGCCACGGCGACGAGATTGTGCTGGCCGACGGTAATTTTCCGTCCGCCAGCGTTGCCCAGCGGCTGCTGCGCTGCGACGGACACGGCGTGCCCGAGCTGCTGGAGGCGGTGCTGAAGTTCTTCCCGCTGGACATCTACGTGGACCATCCCGTGGCGCTGATGAGCGTCGTGCCGGGCGACGACACCAAGCCCACCATCTGGGAGCAATACCGCACCATCGTCACCGCCAGCGGCGAGAAATTCTCCGATTTCGAGTTCGTCGAGCGTTTCGCCTTCTACGAGCGGGCCCAAAAGGCCTACGCCGTCGTGGCCACCAGCGAAAAGGCCCTCTACGCCAACGTCATCGTCAAAAAAGGCGTGTTGTAGGTCCGGTGGTTTGTCTCGGGACAAGCCATCGCCAAGCTTCGCTTGGCGCTGCCACCCGGCGCTAAGAATAGCAGCCATCATCGGCGGGCGACAGGGTATTAGGCGGGACGCGGCGGCAAGATGGGATTTGTTCGCATTCTCTTTGCAGGGTGCCAAGGCGAGGCTAGGAAGGGCGCGTAAAGCTCGATACGCACTGGATTTACGGCATGGCGGCGGCTGCGGCGCAACCGGCGCTGCCGTCCTATAATTCTCCCGGCACATCCTTGACAGTGCCGGATCTGGGTGGTAAAATAGTGTAGGTGGGTGGCTGTGCGCCACCCTGTCCGGAAAGCTGGGGCCGGAACGGGCGAATATGGCACAATGGGCAGGTTCGGTCTCTTCCTTTCGGGCGCGTGCGGCAAATCGCCGGTGGTGGCCGCAAAAAGGGAACAACGGCAGGTGTTGGCGCATCCTAAACGCGAATAAACGGGTGGTCGTGGTGTTGTCTCTTCTGACGGCGGTTGCGGCCTGATTGACTGTGGCGGCAGGGCAGGTTTTCCGACCGTCGGTGAGGGAAGGTTTTGCCGAACCCGGTGAGGGTAGAACGAGCAGGGAGTAGACAATGCGCAAACGCAAACGAGCCGGATTTACACTGATCGAGCTGCTGGTGGTCATCGCGATCATCGCCCTGCTGATGTCCATCCTCATGCCCGCTATGAGCCGGGTCAAGAAACAGGCCAGAAAAGTCGCCTGCCAGGCCAAACTGAAGCAGTGGGCCCTCATCTGGAAGATGTACTGCGACGAGAACGACGGGTACTGGCTCAACGGCGAAGGCCAGGGTAACGGACTGTGGTGGTTCGAGCGGATGATGGAGATGGACGAAATCGTCAACGAGGATATGCGGCTGTGCCCGATGGCCACCAAGCCGGCCGAGCACGGGAAGATCGGCTCGTGGGCGTACGAGGCATGGCGGATTCCGGACACGGACTATATCGGCAGTTACGGGCCAAACGGCTGGATGTGCAACCTGACGGCTGAGCGAGTACGAAGCCACAACGGCGCCTGGGGACGCACGCCGGCTGACAACTATTGGCGGACGCCGAACGTCGCTGGTGCGTGGAATATACCTATGTTCCAGGGCCAGTGGTGGGTCGACGCCTGGCCCAGGGCTTTCGACCAACCGCCTGACATTAGAGATGCTCGAATGGCGATTGACGACCGGCCCAACACCAACGAGATGGAGCGCGTCTGCGTAGACCGACATGGCGGCACGCTGAACAACCTGTTCTGTGACTGGTCGGTACGGGCCGTGGGCGTGAAGGAGCTGTGGACGCTCAAATGGCATAAGGGCTTCAACAACGCCGGTCCGTGGACCAAGGCGGGCGGGTGCAACCCGGCCGATTGGCCCGAGTGGATGAGGCACTACAAGGATTATTAAGACGCCGGGATTCAAGCGCGTCTTCGATGGATAGTCGCGCGGCGGCCTGCGAGCCGCCCATCAGGGCAAACTATGATAGGAGCAAAACAATGGAGAAACGAATAAAGGGCTTCACACTGATCGAGCTTCTGGTCGTGATTGCGGTGATCGCGATCTTGATGGCGATCTTGATGCCCGCCCTGCAAAGGGCCCGCGAGCAGGGCCAGCGGGCCGTCTGCATGGGCAACCTCAAGCAGCTTGGCC
>Ga0272442_10009462_pt1 | contig 12170 bp, 19 predicted proteins | sample SSMForm2O_FD_200262 | JGI IMG/M metagenome (GOLD analysis project Ga0272442, IMG submission 200262) | Marine sediment archaeal communities from Little Sippewissett salt marsh, Falmouth, MA, United States - SSM-Form-2O | ecosystem: Environmental > Aquatic > Marine > Wetlands > Sediment ... | reverse complement strand
AGAAGAAGAGGTTTAAGAAAAAGTCCTGAAAATGATACAAAAATAGCTTTATGGTTTCACGACGGAAGAGAAGATCTTTTAGTAAGAAGACTCTGGAACAAAATAAAAAACACAAACAGAAGAATAGTTGTTATTGACGGTTTCAGATCAAATAAGCAATTAAATTATCTGAAGAAGCTTTCTAAATTAGATCCAATTCTAGTAAATATCAAAGTCCCTTTCAAAATAAGAGCAAAACGAATGCTAAAAAGACAGCGCTGGGGTTCAAAGCAAACCCTGGAATATGTTAAAAGCAGAGACAAGCGTGAAATAAAGCAGGGTGTAGGAAAGATTTTAAAGAAAGCTGAATACAAGATAGATAACTCAGGGTCTATAACACAGACAAAAAAGAACACAGACCGCGTTATGGAGGATATTTTAAAAAATCTTTGAGGTCAACATACATTTAAATATTCATATCCCAAAATAGTATTATTACTTTGGAGGTGCTTAAATGTCAGATAAAGTACGAGGAAAGCAGATGATCGGTAAAATCATAGTTTCTGAAGAAACAGGAAGAAAATTTGGAGTAGTTGGAGACGTAGTGTTCATCACAGAATCAGGAGAACTAATGAATCTAGTTATAGCAGAGCCAACAAAGCAAGCACAAGAATTACAATTATCAGAAGACGATAAAGGAAGATTATTAATTCCATTCTCTGCTGTAAAGTCAGTTGGTGACTTTATCATTATAGCAGAAAAAGACATTGTTTAGGGTCTTATTTTTAGACCTTTATCCCATTTTTAATTATAATGAATTTTTCTTTATGAATTTCTTTAAAGTTTTTTCACTTAGCGAAAAACAGTTTAATTCATAGCCAAACATTGTTATTACTGGCTCGGTTTCTTAATTATAATAAAAAAAGAATAAAAATATGGTAGGAGATTACTTCTCCACGTCTTCTATACCGCCACCGTCTATCTTAAAGACACATTCGCCTTCAGGTAAATTAGGTGAGTCAATCATTCTAGCTATTCTAGTTCCGCCTTTACTTCTTCTAACATAGATTCTGAATGTTGAAAAGTGTCCCATAACATGTCCACCAACCGGAGCAGTTGGATCACCAAACAGAATATCAGGACGAGACATAACTTGGTTTGTCATATAAACAGCTATATTGTATACATCAGCCAATCTTTGCAGTTTATGCAAATGTCTGTTTAATTTTTGCTGTCTGTTAGACAAAGTTCCCCTTCCGATAAAATCGCTTCTGAACAATGCCATGACAGAATCGACAACAATTAGCTTTACATTTTTTTCTCTTATGATTTCTGCTGCATTATCAGCTAAAATCATTTGATGGTCTGAATTATATGCCCGTGCAACATAAATATTGCTTAAAATTTTCTTAGGATCCAATTCTCGTGCTTCAGCCATTTGTTTTATTCTCTCAGGTCTGAATGTTCCTTCTGTATCAATATACAGACAGCCCCCACCTAATCCACCTTTATCCTTAGGCAATTGAACATTAACAGCTAGTTGATGCGCTACTTGTGTTTTACTCGAACCAAAACCACCGTGAAACTCAGTAGTGGAACCAGTTTCAATTCCGCCGCCAAGCAGTTCATTCAAAGCATTGCTGTTTGTAGATATTTTCATTACCTTATCTCTTTTAGCCAGAACTTCTGTAGCAGTTTCATATCCTATTTCCAAAGACTCTCTTGCAGCATTTATTATTTTTGTTCCTGTGCCTTCACCTAAATTAGCTATTTCTGTTAATTCCATTGGTGAAGCAGCAGCTATAGACATCATGTCTACATAACCTGCATCTTTAAGCTTCTGTCCTGTTTTTTCTCCAACACCTGGGAGCTCTGAAATATCTTTGTATTTCTTTCCCAAACTAATCACCTCATGTTTATGATTATGATACTCTTAATTTGCCTTAAGAGCTTTTAACAATTTATTTGCTTCAGAAGCTATGTCAGCTTCTTTTACACCAGATACTATGAATTCAGATCTTTTGAACATAGGATTGACACGAACTCTTCCAGTAAATATCATATCTTTCCCTAAAATATCCTTGTCTTCAAAAATACCTGACCGTTTTTCAATAACTTCTTCAATATCAGAATTGAGCAATTCCAAAGCATTTTCTCTGAATAATACAGCTCTCATATTTGCGGTGCCGTCATCTATTACACCGCTTATTACCAAAGACTTCTTAGGTTCAACCTTTCCGTGGGTTTTGCATGTAAAATCTTCTTCTTTTTTAACACGGGATCCGCATTCTGGACAAACTTCAAAAAGAGGAATGCTGTCAAATAACTGAACAAATGCAGCTCTGGTTTCATATGAACCACCAGGCTTGAAATTGCATATATCTTCTCTTGAAGTATTGTTATAATCATTATATTCCAATGATATCTCTGGTAAATCACTATGATCTAAAATTCTTATACCGCCACGTTTGCTTATTCTTATTTCAGCTTCGCCTCTGTAATCTTCTTTAGTATATGAGCCAAAGACTTCAACAGCAATCCCTTCCTTTATATTCTCAAGAAAATCACACTGATCATCCCACAAAGACATTCTAACAGTGCCGGTGCCGTCGCCGAGAACAATATTACATACTTTTGATTTTTTGCCATTTTTTTCAAATTCTCTAGGTTCAAAAACCCTGAGAACTCTTGCGGTGGCATTAAGATTTTTAATTCCAGGTATGATATTTTTCACTTCTAATCTTCTGGTGGATTTTTGGAACAAGTTCAAACCCAACTCCTTGGCTATTATGTAAGCAGCACCTTCTTTAGATACAAGATCAGAAAGCTCATGCTGCTTCATTGTAATCTTTTCCTCGACCTCTTCTTTTGTAAGGCCTGTTGTAGAAATTATTCTATTGATAAGATCATCCATAAACCCAACTCACCACTCTGAGTAGTTATAGTACTAAAAGAATATAAATCTAAATTAACCAAAAATTTTCTTCTTGGCGCCTTCAATATCCTTTCTAATCAGAGTCTTTCTTCCAGCTTGTCTTGAAGACGCAACAGCTTCAAAAGAAAGATCAGTTATTATTTCTTCAGTAAGTTTAGCCATTTCCTTAACAGCGCTTTCACTGACACGCATATTGCTTCTCTTAAGCATTCTTTCAATCGGAGCTAATGGTATTCCCATGACTAGTCTAAGGTTTTGACCAATTTAAATTTAACCATAACACTTATATACTAGTTATGAATATATATTCAATATAAGATTATGAATAAATATTCATAATAAAGGAGGTGAATATATGCCAAGAGGAGACGGTACAGGCCCAGCAGGAATGGGAAGAATGTCAGGAAGAGGAATGGGTTTCTGTGCAGGTTTTGATGCACCAGGATTTATGAATCCAGGTTTCGGAAGAGGATTCGGTCGCGGTAGAGGAATGGGTCGTGGATTTGGTAGAGGTTTCGGCGGAGGATTTGGAAGAGCAAGAATGGCTCCCATGCCAGTTGAAGCACCGATAGAAAGATATGAACCCGTTCAGATAACTAAAGAAGATGAAAAAAGCATGCTAGAAGCAGAGCTTAGAGAAATAGAATTTGAAACAAATGAAATAAAGAAAAGACTTAAAGAGTTGAAATAATGAATCAGAGATTAAAAAATCCTGTCATGAAGTCAGCCCGGGCATTATACAACAGCTTTCCAGTATTAGCTGGAGTTGTTTTTCTTGTAGGGCTGGCTAATACACTGATTCCAAAATCAGCATATGCAGCTGTCTTTAGTAAGAATGTTATATTAGATTCATTTATCGGCGGATTTATAGGCAGCATATTAGCGGGAAATCCTATAACAAGTTATGTATTGGGCGGAGAAATGATAGCCCAAGGGATAAGCATGGTAGCTGTTATAGCTTTTATGGTTACGTGGGTTACTGTGGGTATTGTACAGTTGCCAGCTGAATCTATTTTACTTGGAAAAGATTTTGCAATAAAAAGAAACATATCAAGTTTCCTGCTTTCAATTTTTGTGGCATTAATTACAGTAATTTTGATGGGGATGTTTTAAATGGCAAGTGAAAAAAGTCAGGCTGGCTGGTATTTTCTTGCAGCTGTTATATTGATACAAGCTTTAACATATTTTATTGATCCTAAAACATCTATAGAATCATTATCATTTTCATTAAGTATCTTTGAAAAAATAATACCAGTTTTCATACTGGTTTTTGTTATAATGGTGTTGACAAATATTTATGCAACACCTGATAAAGTGGGAAAATATTTAGGTCATTCAAGAAACATTAAAGGCTGGTTGATATCAATTGTAGGTGGAATAATATCAACGGGTCCGATATACATGTGGTATCCCATGCTGAAAGATTTAAGAAAACGTGGAATGAAAAACGGATTTGTAGCTGTCTTCTTATATACAAGAGCAATAAAACTCCCACTGATACCAATGATGGTATTTTATTTTGGATTAAAGTTTACAATTATATTGACAGTTGTAATGCTTTTCGCATCTGTTTTGCAGGGAATAATAATTGAAAAATGGAGATGATAATATGAAAATAGCTATAGCATCAAATGGTGAAGATGAAACTTCTGAAGTAAGTGAAGTTACAGGAAGAGCTCATTTTTTCCTTTTGTTTGAAGATAATAAACTTGTAAAAACAATAAAAAATCCATTTAGAATGGGGGGCGGCGGAGCTGGATTTTCAGTAGCTGAAATGTTATCAGAAGAAAAAGTACAGATAATAGTAAGCGGAAAAATAGGGCCCAATGTAAAGAGTGTATTAGATTCAAAAGGAATGAAGCACATAGAACTTCATGGAGTAAGTGTTAAAGACGCTCTTGAAAAAGCTAAGTGATTTAATGCCAAGACCAAGATTATTTAGAAGAGTAATGTACAAGCCAGATGTAACACACTTCAAACCAGCCGGCAGAAGAATATTTGAGATAGATGATGTTATAATTACAATTACTGAGATTGAAGCTATTAGGCTTGTGGACATTGAAGACATGGATCAGTCTAAAGCTGCAAAAAAAATGAATATATCCCAGCCGACTTTCAACCGTTTGATTTCGTCTGCAAGAAAAAAAATTGCAGATGCTTTAGTAAACGGAAAAGCTATGAGAATAGAAGGAGGTAATTTTAAAATGATAAGACCAAGAGGAGGAAGGTTTAGAGCAGGCCCAGCAGGAATGGGAAGAATGGGCGGTTCAAAAGCATCAGGCCCGTCAGGAAAATGTGTATGTCCAAAGTGTGGATATAAAACAGAACACGGTATTAGCGAGCCATGTTATACTAAAACATGCCCTAAATGTAAAGTAAAATTAACAAGATTATAATTAAGGTGAGTGATAAAATGGATGAATTGGAAAAAATTAAAAAAGAAAAGATGGAAAAAATGATAAGAAAAAGTACAGAATTAATCATAGATGTAAACGATGAAAACTTTAAAGAAAAAGTTATCAAGCAGTCTGAAAATATTCCGGTTCTTGTAGACTTTTGGGCACAATGGTGTATGCCTTGTAAAATGCTGGCACCAACATTGGAAAAATTGGCAAATGAATACAGCGGTAAATTTATTTTAGCTAAGTTGAATGTAGATTTAGCAAAAAAAACAAGCCAGGAATATAAAATCATGGGTATACCTAATGTAAAGCTTTTCAAAAGCGGAAAGCCAGTTGCAGAATTTGTTGGTGTTGTAGAAGAGTCAACAGTCAAAAGAATGTTAGATGACAATATTTAGTGATACTATGATAATAGTCATACCAACAGATGGTAGAAAAGGTTTAGAAGAAACAGTTGCTCAGCATTTCGGAAGATGTAGAACTTACACATTTATCGATGAAAGCGGAAAGATCATAGAGATAATAGACAATACAAGTGAGCACGGTGGTGGTGCTGGGCTTCCGCCAGAATTGATGAAAAAACACGATGCTGATATTTTACTATGTAAAGATCTTGGTATGCGCGCTTTGAAATTGTGTTCAGATCTTAAGATAGATGTTTATGTTTCAGATGCAGAAACAGTAAATGAAATATTTAACAAGTGGAAAAACAAAGAAATAAAAAAAGCAACAGAACAAAGCGTATGTGGTAATTAAATGAGTATATTATTATGGATTATAGCTTCAACGTTTTTAATAACCCAGTAGAAATTATATAGATAGAAACAGTTAACAATAGTAAATTTTTTATACTAGAAAAGAACAAAAATAATTCGTGATATTGTATGATAAATAAAAATTATATATTTATCTGTTTGATTTTTTTGGCCTTTTTTGTAAATGCTGTAAATGCCCAAGATTTTTCTTCTAATGATAATAATATCTGCGCAGTTTATATTACAGGAGTAGGTTGTCCAAATTGTGCTATTACAGATCCTGTTTTATTTAAAGAAATGACTAAAAAATACGATAATTTATTCATAATAGAATATGAATTATACAAATTACGTTCAAGTAATGAGCAAACAGTTGAAAATTATTTTGATAATTATATATATTCAGGAAGATCAGGCGTTCCATTTTTGGTATTTAATTCTGGAAAATCAGCTATAGGAAGATATGAAGTTTCAGATGCATTAGATTCAATAGAATCAATGGAATCAAATAGTTGCCCGATGTCAGATGGTACAGGAGTATATTTCAAAAATTTAGACATAACATCATTGCCAGGAAAAATAAAAATATTTACAAATGATAGAGTTTTAATTTCTGGCAAATCTGGAGATAATAATATTTTAAAAAGTCTTCTTACTGCAGAAAATATAAATAAAAGTCTAGAAGGAATAGACCATAAGCTAATAGATCCAATTCCAGTAGAAATTTCAGGAGGATCAGTTGAATATAAAAATGCTGCAGAAGTGGGGGACTGGATTATCCAATGGGGAGGTAAAGATTCAGATGAAGGCATAAGCAATGTAGTAAAGGGAGCATGGAAAAATTGGTTCTGGGGAGTTTTTGGATTAATAGCTCTTATAATAATTTTTATATTTTATAAAGTGTTGATAGCAAAAGATAAAATATGTTTTAGTCTTAAAAAGATAAACAAAGATTATCTTATAATTATTATAGCTATTTTATTTTTACTGGGATTTTTCATTTTAGCTAAGAAGGTATCACCAGGATATCTTGAACAAATAGGGTATAGTATACCATTGCCAATATTTACATTCTTTATAGCATTAGTTGACGGATTTAATCCCTGCAATATATTTGTTCTTACATTTCTTTTAGCGATGTTAAGTTCTGTTTCACATTCAAGAAAGAAGATACTTACAATAGGGTATACATTCGTTATAGTTGTTTTTGCTGTTTATTTTTTGTTTATGATAGCATGGCTTAACATATTCAAATACATAGGTTTTGCAACACCTTTACGGATAGGTATAGCTGCAGTGGCGCTTATAGCAGGAATCATAAATTGTAAAGAATTGCTTTTCTTTAGAAAAGGAATAACTTTAATGATACAGGATAGTCATAAGAATATTTTAGTAAAGAAGCTAGAAAATTTTAAAGAAATAATAAAAAACGGATCAACCACAATTTTAATATCATCTTCTATTATGCTGGCACTTTTTGCTTCTTTGGTAGAACTGCCATGTACAGCAGGATTTCCTATAATTTATACAGGCATATTGTCTGAAAAGATGCTTGAAGGTTTGAGTTATTATATGTATCTGCTATTCTACAATTTAATTTATGTAGTTCCATTAATGTCAATAATAACAATATTTGGCTATACATTCAAAGGAGAAAAAATATCTAAAAGAAAAATGCAGATAATTAAGTTCATAGGCGGATTCATAATGATTATTCTTGGAATAATTCTATTGGTGAATCCAAGTCTGATAGGCATGGGTATGGCATAAATAACCAAATAGCATTTAAAGTTTTATTACAATCTAGAACTATGAAAGACAATAAAATATCAGAAGCTCAGAAAAAAATAGAAAAAATATTGCCACTAACAATAGGTGATTATTTTAACAGAATATTTAGCTGTGATTATAGTAAAGTGCCAGAATATGATAGAGACGGTATAATATCTTCTAAAAATAAGATTTATAATTTTAGAGTATTGGAAAACCTTTCTTTTAAAGTAAATACAGATAGTAAAAAAAGATTTAAAAAAATTCACAAATGGGAAGATAAAATAGAATATAGATTAGAGAATTCAGTAGAGTCTGTTATAGCTAGAATGGATATGAAATCAATGGATTATAATTATTCAATAGTGCAGCTAGTTGATGGAAGAGATTGTGAAGCTTGTAATAATGAGATTTTTATTTTTGATGTAACTACAGATAGAGAAAATCCAAAATGGGACTGTATTTCAGATCCATTGAAAAATGCATACAAGAGCTATTTTACAGTGGAAAGTAAAATCTGTGAAGGAAAAACCTGTAAAAACATATTAGGTGCAGCTGTGGGTATAGAAATGACTGGAATAAATACTAAAGATAACATGGAAGAAATAGCAGATTATCAAGTTAAACTGATAAAAACCATAGCAGCTACATGGGGATAATAAAAAAACTTCTCTCACTGTTTCTGAGCTAGGTTTTTACAGATTGTGAGACATATTTTTCTCAAATATTATACATTATAGTATAATATATATTATTAGTTATATACCATATATAATAATTTTAATATGATATATTATATAAAATATAGTATATCTTATATATCTACCATTTACTACACTTCAATATATACAAAACAACAGTTACATTAAGTATATAAAACAGTTTTACCAACTAATGTTAGGTGTATTTATGTCAAAATTAAAACAAGACAATCATCAGTTCTTTGAAAACTTGTTTACTCACACAAAGCCAGTTAAAATGCTTGTATCATTGAACAGCAATGACATAAAATACGCAACACAAGTCTCAAAAAAGGTAGATTGCACTTATTCTCATACTGTAAAAGTTCTTGACATGTTTAAAAGATTAGGTTTAGTTGATTTTGAGAAAAAAGGAAGAATAAAAATTGTAAAATTGACAGATTCTGGACAGGAAATTGCACATGATTTTGAAGGTTTAAATAAAAAATTCAAAAGAATGGGAAAAAACGTCAAAGACATACCCAATCAAAGAAACAGCAAGAAAAAGTAGTGTTTATATGACTAAAGAAAATGAAAATTATTCTTTAGATGATAAAAAAGCGCAAGATTATGGATTTGATAAGACACCTTATTCTGGAAAATTGAGCGAAATGGTAAAAGAGCTTAATGAAAATCCAAGAGTGCAATATACAAGAAGAAAGGCAGATATAGATCAGAGCAATTAAAGATTCTGAGCATCTTTTTCTATCAAAGAAGAGGAACATTTCGAATACTGAATAAATCTACTTTATTTTTCATTTTTTCAGAATAAATACTTCTATATTCTACTCCCTTTCTCCAGGGAACAAACAATTTTCTGATTCCGCTTTGTGTTGTTACACTTTCAACATAGTCTTCAACAAGAAGATAACTGGCTTTGGCAGCTTTAGCTAATGTATCAGTTTTAGGATCATAATCATTGGTATCCCAATATGAAAAATTAAGCCTGTCTTTTTTGTTTTGTTTACTGTTTTTAAGTTGATTCATAATTTCAGCATGTTCATGATAGTTTATTTTTTTGCTGGATTTTTGAAATTCCTTTTCAAATACCTGTAAGCTATAATCTTTTTTAGCGTTTTCCCACGAAGCTAATGACAATTCTACTCTCCAAATACCCCTATTGCCCTTTTCATAAACCAAACATAAATCAGGAATAGTTCTTATATCACCATCAGGTTCTATACCATAATTAAGATTGAAATCATTCATCAGCAATGATTCTATTTCATAGGCTTTTGAAGCAAAATTACCCCATAGAGTAATGCCATTTTTAGGCTCAAAAGTTCTAAGTACGTTTCTCATTAGCATATTTATTATTGGTCAGAAAACTTTAAATTTTATAGACATACACAAAGACACTTAACATTAATCTCACCGTTCTTGAGAAAGCATCTGACCAGTCATCAAGATGAAACACACAGATATGTTAGTGACTCATATCTCTGTCAGACTCAATTTTTTAAGATTTATAAATCTAGACACTTAATATTAATCTGATAAATATGGCTATTTTAACGTTTCAACAATATTTAGATAATGAAATACACTGTGGAACTTCAAAAGAGCATTTCAACTATGCTATGGTAACATATCCAGACAAGATTGAAAAAATATGGAGAGAATACTGTAATTATCTTAAAGAAAACCAGGAAGAAGTTAAAGAAAGCTGGATGAAAAGCATTGATAATGCAATTGGCTTAAACAAATATATGATAAGAGAAAGCCTAAAGGTAGATATTAATGAATGAATTAATGCTTTGGTTATATGGTAAATCAGGCCGTAACAAACATATCAGAGAAATGGCTCTAAAAACAATAAAAATGCTTAGAGAAGAGCATTCTCTAGAACACCAAGAACTATGTGAAAAGCTGGGAATAGGTTTCGACAAGTACCAAAAGCCTAAAAGAACCTTCTATTTTGTTGTAAATCCTTTGAAAAAAGTCGATCTTGTAAAAGAAAAAAGAGTTTACAAAGACGAAAAGAAAAAATCTTACAAAACAATGTACTATTTATCACCAGATACATTCTATGGTTATATGAAAAGAACATTAGACGATTTTCATAAAAACGTAAAAGACTAGAATATACCTCTTTGTTCAAAAAAAGATGTAATCATTTCTTCTCTAGATACAACAGGATCAGCCTGAAATGTTTCTTCTGGTTCTTCAATAGGTTCTAATGTAACATAAACTTCATCTTCTAGTCTGTTTATACGTCTTGCAGCTTTATTTTCCTGCATTTTTGCCTGTTTAATTATTAATTCTTTTAATATATCAGCAACAGAATAGTCATTAGAGATTATTTCTAAAACATAATTTTTTAATTTTTCTTCGTTTTTATTTCTCACAGGATCACTTCCTGTTTCCATTATAATGCATTGTTCTTCAGCATCTAAAGAATAAAAAGGATGATCTTTTCTAGCTTCCATTTGTTCGTCTAAAAGCTGCTCATATCTATCTGAATCATTATCAGCCATATATAGCTCTATACCTCTGTAAAAAGCAGCTCCACCCACAGGCAAATATGTACCAAACTCTGTTTCATAATTTATCATTCTCAATTCCTGTGAAATTTTTTCTGCTTTTTTGTCGGAACTCATCATTAAACACCTTGATTATTTCTTAGTAAGATATACTATATAAAGGTTAGTATTTTAACTACCTTTCAGTTAACAAAATAAAGTATAGTGTTAGAAGTAGTTGTTATAAAAAATAAGTTATAAAATATATATTATAATTATATCAATATATAATATATAACATAATTTATATGTTATAGAATATATATAAAAAATAAGACACCCGAAAAAAGTGAGAGTTAAAAATATAACAGCGTTAATTTCCCTTAGAAATAAGAGTTTGTGAGAGTTTAGACACACTCACAAATTTGATAGCTTTAAAATATTTAATCTGCTATTATTACCATGCTTAACCAGATTATACTGGGTATTTTACAGGGAATCTTTGAATGGCTGCCAGTATCAAGCGAAGGTATTGTAGCATTGGCTTCACAATATCTGATAAATGATATTAATCCAGTTGATTTTGCTCTTTTCCTACATCTAGGAACAATGCTAGCTGTTTTAATTTATTTTAGAAAAGACTGGCTAGAAATAGCAACTCTGAAAAATAAAAAACTCTTCAAGTTTTTAACAATAGCAACAATTTTATCATTAATCATAGGATTCCCCCTGTATCAGATAATTAGAGACATTGCAATAGGGTCAGCACTTTTAGCTTTAGTAGGAATAGGACTGTTAATTACATCTTATTTCAATAAAAACAAAAAATCATTAAATCTTAATTTTACAAATCTTGCTATAACATCTGGAATATTGCAAGGTTTAGCTATAATACCAGGATTGTCAAGATCAGGATCAACAATATTTGGATTGTCTTTAGGAAATCTAAAACCAAAAGAAATTTTAAAAATTTCTTATATAATGTCCCTTCCAGTGATTTTAGCATCAAATGCTTACATAATGATTAAAGAGCCGATTATAACATCTGGCTACATAGCACTAGCAACAAGCTTTGTTGTTGGTTATATTTCTTTACACTATCTGATGAAATTTTCAGAAAAAATAAA
>Ga0272442_10009461_pt1 | contig 12171 bp, 14 predicted proteins | sample SSMForm2O_FD_200262 | JGI IMG/M metagenome (GOLD analysis project Ga0272442, IMG submission 200262) | Marine sediment archaeal communities from Little Sippewissett salt marsh, Falmouth, MA, United States - SSM-Form-2O | ecosystem: Environmental > Aquatic > Marine > Wetlands > Sediment ... | reverse complement strand
CGGTTAAGACAGCTAAAAAGACACTTTGTATTCATACAACAATATTTATCCTGGACCATGTAAATCCCACTCAGAAATTCCCATACCATCATCATCACATCCATTAGAACAGACATAGTATGTTCCTTCCCGTCTCATACTTTCTCGCATTGGTGCGCCACATTTGCTACAGGTAGATCTTGTAGGTCGATCGTAATCATCTTCCTTTTTTGATTTGTCACTACCTGCAACAGCTTTCAATAGAACTGCACCTATAATCAGACTTCCAGTAATAGGATCAACCACTTTTTACCTCCTTATTGTTTCCAGAATTCTTTTGTCAGATACAGGTATCCAATTCTGCCTAAGAGTATGACTGTTGATATGTATGATATTGAAAAAAGATGAGCTGTGAAATTTTCTTTGTTTTGGACCAGAATATATACAGGGTATATTGGATTGAATATATGGTCTGTGTTGAAATAAATGTTTGTAAGTAAAATGTAACCTGTGATTGCTAAGGCGATTAGTGTACCTGCAGCTTCTGAAGTCATTGCTCTTGATTCCTCATCCATGATTCCTCCTATAGTGTTTATATTAACTCCTTAGAGCTGTTTTCAAAGGAAAAGAGCAATCAATTAAGACTGCTCTTGGATTGAGATCACGACTTATATATGTCGAGAGTCTTTTTGATGTCGTAAACATTATGCCACTCTATTTTTGTGAGAAGCAGGTTTTTCAACCAAATCCAAAATCTTATGAACAGATTAGGCTTTTTTTCTGTAACTGGTTGTGTTGAGACGACCATCTTGTTCTTTTTATGAAGAACAAGTGTAGATTCTTGCTTTTTCGGAAGGATTTCTTTGTAGTGTTCTGCAAGAACAGTAGTTGACCAGGTAAGCATTGCTTTTGCAACAATGTCATCAGGATTTTTTGTAAGTTTCTCTGATGCAGTCACAAGCAATCTTTTTGCAAGATAAACATTTGCATGACCCATTATGCCTCCTTAGTCTTCAATAGGTACAAGTGCACAAAATCCTTTTTTTGCAACTTCTTCAAATGCTTTGTTGTCTTTTGACGCAACCTTCATTGCAGAGGCAAACAAACGAAACGCTCTTTCCAGTTCGTGAACTGAAGATGGAGTGATTATCCATTCTTTCTTGATGCCCATGCTCTGAAAGACTTTGTAGAAGTTTGTTGTACCATCTGTTATGCCCATGCCTGCAACAATATCTGTTTTAGGATCAAAAGAATAGTCAATAAGATTTTTGACTTTTCCAGGTCCTACAGAATTATCGTTTGCAGCACCATCTGTGATGATAAGTGAAAGTGTGCGTTTGTTTTTCTTGTTCTTTAGTACATTGTTTAGAAGCTTGAAGCTGTCGCCATTCAATGGAGTGAATTTGCGGTAAAAACTGGCATATTTGCTCACAGTTAAAGGTTTTACTTTTCTTACATCTTTGTAAGAACTACTGCCTGAGGCTTTTCCACCATAAAAAGTGACTGCTTTGAAGTCAATCCTTATATCTTCTGCAAGTGGTTTAAGATGCTTAAGCACAAGATTGTAGCCTTCGACAAGATGCCCCTGATTATTGTTCGCAATGATTGATGGCGAGTTGTCAATGAGTACAGATACCAAAAAATCGGCATTTGAAATTGGGTTAATTGTGTTGTTGCAGATTTCAATTGCTTTTGATGTTGTACTTACACTTTTTTTTACGCCCTCTGAAATGTCCTTTGCTGTACAGTTTTCAACTTTTTCTCTAACTGCATTAAATGCATTCAGCAATAAATTGGCCATGTTATCCTCCTATTTGTTTTTGGGGAGATATATTAACTCAATGAGTTGTTTTCAGAGAAAAAAGAGCTACCTATTAAGGTAGCTCTTTGAATCATGCATATCCTAGTTCTTTTTTCAAAAAAGTTGTTGCAGCATTAACTTCTTTGAATTTTTCATTTGCCGTTTCAGGATCATCTGAATTTTTATCAGGATGAAATGAATTGGCAAGTTTTCTGAACCTTTTTTTCAGTTCAGTTTGGGTTGGTGTGTGTCCTGATTGAAATCCCAGTATTTTTAATGCCCAATCCAATGTCATGTCTTCTTTTTTCGGTGGATTGTATGTGTAGCGTGCTTTTTTCTTTCTAGATGACTTTTGTTTTGTTGACGATCTTCTCTTAGAAGATTGTTTTGATGATGACTGATTGGTATTTGAATTATTTGTGTTTGACTGTGTAGAATGATTATTGTTTGATGTGTGGTTGGAATTACTATATGAACTTGAACTATAAGAATAAGTGTTTCTATATTGTGTTTGTGTATTGGCTGATGGTCTTAAATGCCATTGTTTTTTTATTGAGATTATTGCACTTATAATAAATCCAATAATTAATATGGCGGAAATGAGATACCATGTGCCACCTAAAAATACTATTGCGGTATTAGTAAGCCAACCAAGCCAATTCCATACTATGTGTGTTGCACTACCTATCCATTCTGCAACATTTATTGTTGCATTCCATAACCACGTGCAAGCACTACACATGAAGTTATAGATCCATATCACGACATTATAAATGACATATCCTATGAAGAGTATTGCAACAAAACTTAATGCTTTGATAAAATCATCATCCATTGTCCCTCCCTTGTATCACAAACAACTGACCAGTTAAATACAGAAAAACCAGTCTTAATGTGCTTAGTGATAACATCATATAACTGATAAAATACCAGTTATCCTTGAGTGTTTTTGCAGATTCTTGCCAGATATTTAGCATTTTTATTGGGTTCAGCAAATAATTTGCATGAAAATAAGGACTATAGTGAAGACTAATCATTGATATAACTAGTAGAATGACAAGTCTGGCAGCAGTCCTTGAGAAATAGACTCTTACATCTCTTGATCTTTTTGTTTCTGTATCAAAGATACCCATTTTTCCTCCTTTAAAGCTGATAGAAATATTTCAGCTTCTTGTAGAATATGCCTAACAAGGCAATAGGAAAGCGGATTTTCATATAATTAAATTCCATTACCAGTTCATCATGCTTTTTGATATCTTCGTTAAGCATAATGTTAAGATCATATAGCTTCTGTATCTCTTGTTTCATCACTCCTACACTTGTAAATGTCGGATGAATATTGAGTGTCACAAATATCTTATTTAGTTGTTGTGATGCTTGATTAAGTTGCCCTTGACCAAGAGCAGATGCAACTTTATCAAAGGTGTCTTTTTCAGTTGCCATAGATGTGCCGATGGAATTCAAAAGTACTCTTATAGTTTCAGTTTTTGTATCTATCCTGTTGTGTATGTCTGCTCTGCATCTTTCAACTTTTTCAATACCCATCTGTAAGAGTGTATAAATCGTATACGGATTCCAACTATACATTTTTTACCTCCAAAATGTGATTTTTTCCGTAAATCTTTCAGAATTAATAGGTGACTTTTTTGCATTGTGTCTTCTTAAAAAACAAACCCTAAATTGATTTTCACGAGTTGAAATACAATTCTTTAGGGTATTCCCTGACTTTTCCTATTTCAGTCACCTTATATGTAATAGAAAAACGTAAATTTAGTTTATATACCTTAACAAGAAATAACCGAATAATTTTCAGAACGAAAAAGGCGATATTTTAGGTTGATAATAACCATTTATCCTTTCAACATTTAGATCGTATGTTTTGGTTAAAGATGGTTTTATCACATAGATAGTATTATTATCTTCATTAAGTTCATAAGCAAATGCGCTTTGATCACGAGGTATTGAAGGATTTAACATATCAAGCTTTAGTATTTTTTCATTTTTAGTAAATAATTGTGTGGATTCTTTTCTGCTCATATCTGTAAATAGCACCCATTTTTTGTCGTATGATGTATTCAAACTGATATTATTTTTTAATTGATTATACATTCTATCAATTTGTGTGATTTTGTTATTTATTATATTTATTACAAATATTCCTTTTTGAGATATATTTTGATAAGGATTTCTGCATGCAATTGCAAGATTGAATTTATCAACCCATGCTAATGTTTTGGCTGATTGTAAATTATCTAATAGTATAATGCCTTTATCAGGATTGTTTTCATCTAGAATATCATCAGGACTAGATAGCACAATATCATAAAAATCATTATTTTTTGTCCTAATAAATGCAAGTACTCCATCTTCATTAATAGAAGGAGAAATAAAATCATATTCTTCAGAAATACATAATGGCAGATTACGTTTTTTGTGCATATCATATAAATAAATATTACTCTTCCCATTAATCTTAGAACAATAGATTATTGCTTTATTATCAGGTAACCAACTAGCATAGCTATTTTCATATATATCATTGGTGATATTTTCCAATTTATTTGATTTTTCATCTAATATATACAAATCTGCCAAACAATTTAGTCCTTTTGCATTAAGCAATATTTTATAGAATAATTCATCATCATTATATTCTGATGCTTTTATTTCTGATTTTGGTTGAATAATCTCTCGGTTTGCATCAATTACTGACTTTTTACCTAAATAAGGATTCACTATTGTCTCTTGTGTATGTGCAGGATTTATTTTTGTTTTATATTCTGCATCAATTTTTATTGTTTTATAATATCCGTCTTTAATTTTAACTTTTTTAGTACGATAATGTCGATTTAAATTTAAGTTGCCTAAACTACCTATCAGTGCAAGCGTACGAACTAATTCTCTTCCATCATCTACATATCTTCTTTCTTCGTAAATTGGTTCAACCCATACTTCTTTAGTGTATTCTTCTTTGACTAGAACTTTTTCTTTTTTTTCAGATACTCTAACTTGATCAATATAAGTAAAATTAGCAATATAATCTAAAAGACTATCACGTTCAGGAAAATGATCTTGACTTATTTTTTGATATAATTCCTGTAATTTTACGGAAATTGATTCTAAATCTTTATCTTTTCTACTTTCTATTATCTGATTGAAAGCAGAAAGATAAATTGTATTTTTACTCTTTTCTATAGAGGTTGGTTTTTCGTTTGTTGAATTGGATTTACCTATTTTACTTTTTGAAATAACAGAATTATCATAACTACAACTATTTTGTTTTGGTTTATCAAATTCAGGATCGTGTCTAAGTGAAGTATGACTAATATTGCGAGATGAGTTATTCTTGTGTGATTTTCTATCAGTCTTTTTAACCACTTGTTCAACTTTATCTGTTTGTTCAGCTACTTTTAAATTATTTCCAAAATAACTATTAACTTTATTACTATAGCAGTCAAACGTAGAAAAATTTATTGCTAAAAGAATTGCAGCAACACCAATAAGTTTAGCACTTTTACTAAAAAACTTCGCATCTTCTATAATATTTTCTAAAGCCATTTTATTAAATACCTTGTAAGAATATTATTAATTCATATTTATATTGTTTTTTCTAAAAAGTTCGTATAATTTTCGATAATTTTTATAGCAATTAAAAAACAAACTGTTCTCTAGAGATATCTTCAACAATATGATGCTCTCTAATATTAGAACAATCACATTCGATTAGATATTCGCAGAAGTCAGAATAATCATTCATATTCTTAAAAAAACATTCAATATAAAAATTATTATTTTCTAGCTCATATGCAGAATTAATGAAATCATTCAATCTTATTATATCTTTGATTTTGTAAACATTGTTTGCTTTGAATTTCAAATGAACATGTATAGGAAATCCAATTTTATCAAAATTAACTAAACAAATAAACTTATCGATGTAATTTAATTTAAGATTATTAAAACCTATAATTGCATTACCTAAAGGAATATTGAGATTTTTTGCAACTTTGTTAATCTTTTGATTAGGATTCCTTCTATATTCATTTAGAATCAATTTTTGTTCATCTTCCATAAGTATCTTAAAAATTTTAGGTCTTTATATAATTTTTAAAAGAAGTTTCGGAAAAATTACGAAAAAAATAAAAAATTAAAAAAGTCTTTTTCTAAGCTTATGCAATTCAAAAGTAGCAATCATGCCTCTCACAAAAAAGAACATGAATATAATTGCAGCTATAAATTGACCAATCATAAAACTTAAGTTTGGCGCAGTTGTTGTAAATGCCACAATAACTTTACTAAGAGCAAAATAAATTACCATTAAGCTTGAAGCAACTCTGCTTTTTTTGTAAATACCATAAGCTAATAGTGTTAATATAGGTATATCAATGAAAACAGATAAATATGCTGCACTAGTAGGATAACCATTTGCTACTGCCAAAATTAATAAGCCTGCTGTTGCTAAAAATGATGCCATAGTTAACCAAAACATAGTTTTTATTTGACTGTTAAGCGTTCTTATTTTTCGTCTTAGTCTATTAGGTCTTTTTCTAGTCACTCTTTTTACTTCTCTATATTCATAATCATCACTTACCATTGGTTTATGTGCCTCCTGTTTCTTCTTCATAATTATTAATAATGTACCTATCAACAAGATAATCATAGTAGGTATTGTTACAATTGCCGTAATAAATACCCAATCAGTATCCTCAACTTCACTATTTTTTGAATTTGAGGATTCTTTTTTATTTAGTTCTTCCTTGCCTGTATTAATATTGATTAATGCTGTTTGATCAATTTCTGCAACGCATTTATCTATGTCTATAATGATAATTTCTTGTTCAACATATTCATTGTCCATATATAGCTTAATTGCAATGTTGTGCTTACCTGAATTTTTGTTTGCCAATATGTCTTGATTTAACACTATTGAATCTTCTTCTTCAAGTTCAAAATTAATACGTTTATTTATGTCTAGTGTTGAAGACTCTACCTTGATATAACCTTCTTCATCTTTTTGACCATAGTTTGATACATACATGCTTAAGTATGCGTTTTCATCACAAACTAATTGATCTTTATTAATATCAACTTGAGTTAATTTCAGTAGATGTTTTTCTTTATCAACATCAAAATATGCTGAAAACTTTTGTTCAATATCTTTATCATTATCAGTTTCACCATCAATTTCAATCTTTAAATCATACTTGTCTTCATCAATATCCCAAGGTATTTGGAATTCAAATTCTTCACTATCATCTTCATTATCATCAAGATAAAAGCTTGTATCGTCTTCATAAAGTTCATCACAATCTAATTCTAAATCAAAATCAACAGCATCACCCAGATTATTATCAACTTTGATCTTTATTTTAATATCATCTCCAGGATTTGCTTTAATCTTCTCCCCATCATTAATTTCTTCTTTATGCCCATTAACATAGACTTTAACTTCATCAATCAAATCAATATTCGCTACTGATGTTGTTGAATCTTGTTCTTCAGCATCATTGTCATTATCATCACTATCATCATCAACTATTGTAACTGGTTCAATTCCATAAGTACTAAAATGTTCTACTTTAAATGAAAATTCTTTAGTATTTTCATTATAGTTAAGTTCAGAACAGATTGATTCTGGACACTCTTCTGTTAGAGTATTTTTGTTTGTTGTAAAACCATCATAATAAACAATTCTATGAGTTTCATCAGAATCAACACCATATAATGTTAATGTGGCTGATTTTCCATCAAAACACTCAAGATTATTAGTATCGATAGCAATCAAATCATCTTGGATTTCAACATATTCATCAAGATAATATGCTTCTGATAGGTTTAGTTCTTGATCTCCAAAATCAATCATGCCGTTATCAGTATTTTCAATCACTAAATCAGTAAAGTGTTCTAGTTCTTCATCAGTATATTCATTGAAATTAGGAGTTTGTCCATTGAATTCATCTGAATCTATTTTTTCCATCAGAACAATCAAATTTGGTTCTAGAACTTCCATCAATAGATTATCTTCAAACACTTTAATTGTTAATTCATAATTTCCAGGTAAAGTATCACTTGGAATTAACAAAGTTTCAGTAGTTGAAAATTCTTCATTACTTTCTATATTAATATTAGTTACTTGTTTGAATATACCTAATCCTTGTTGTTGTATTTGGATTACAGCATCAGTAAGACCCATAGAACCAATATTTAATAAATTTATTTCAAGTTCAGCATAACTTCCAGGATAAGTTGAGTTTGACAGATCAGTTGTAACATAAACATCTCTATCTCGTTTATCAACATCCATTTCAACATTCATTGCTTCACTGATAAAATCTTCTTTATCACCATAAGTAGCTACAACTTTAAGTTCAACATCATATGAACCTTCTTCAATATTTGCAGGAATATTTAATTCAAAATCAATAACTTCATCATCATCTTGTTGTAATGTGAATTGATAATATTCATTATAATCTAATTCTGGAATTCTTACACTTGCTTGAATATACAATTCATCAAGATCATCTACTTCATTGTTGATTGAAACTCCAAAAGTAACTTCATCTAATGGTTCAACTTCAAAATGACTATTGTCATAAAGATCATCCCAGTCGCCATTTATTTTAACTTCTGCATCTTCTAATAATCCTAATTCACCATACTCAAATGCAGTACGACAATCATAGTCATATTTGTTATATGATCTACATACTTCATCAAATAAAAATGCAGAATTGATTTCACCTAAATATTTTTGTCCGCCTATTACTAAAGTTGGTGTATTATCTATATTATATTCTTCAAATAGTGATTGTTGGATCTTAATTTTTTCTAATTCTGCTTCTTTAAATGAAACAAGTGTATCTGAAAACATTTCTAATTCATAATCATTAGCATCTCCATCAAAAATTATGACAATTTCGTCTTTGATACATTGCTTTTCTTCATCTAAATCTTCATGAATATTTATACAATCAAACATATCTCCATAATGTTCTAATTGAGATGATGACTCATAATCATTAATACACTCTAATAATTCATCTTCACTTGACGAATACAGAAAACAACTAAAATAATCAGAGTCACCCATTGTTAAAAAACTACCTTCTATAGTTGCAATGGCATCTTGAAAAGCATAATTTATTATTTCATATTTTCCGTTTATAGAACAAACATCTTCCAAACATCGTGAATCACTGCCTATATATGTTTCATACACAGGAGTATACCAAAAAAAGAGGTCATCATTAACATAAGCTAAAGTATCTTCAATTTCTTCAACTTCTTCGGAATTTCCGTATTTAAATAAAATAATCTCGGGAAATAATTTATAATCTTGTTCGGATTCTTCAATATGATTAAAAGATAATTCTAAATAATCATTCTCACCATTATAGGCTGAAAAGAAGATAACAGTATCATTATAGAGATTTGGATCACTTTCAGAATAATATGCTAGTGGATAAGCATTGACTTTAATTGCAGAACCATAAATTGATTCAACAAAATATTCTCTATTATTTATTGAAAATTCTTTAGAATCTCCTTTATTTAATTTTACTGTTGATTGATAATCAGAACCAAATGTTAAAAAAGTATGGTGCATAAGATTATTTTCTTTTGTTTCTTCTTCAAGCTCATCATAATCGTTAACTTCAATTGTTAGATGTGCTTGATTATGGTATTCCTCGAAATTATCAAGATTTACTTGGATTATATATTCTTTTTGTTCACCTGGTGTGATTGCTTCGTCTTCATATTGTGCAGCAATGACATTCCATTCTCCAAAATATTTATTACTTGATATGATTGTGTTGTGAAAATTGTTAGCATCTTCATCTCCTATGTTTTTTACAGTATATTCAATTGATAAAGTATTCTCGCGGATATAATCTCCGTCTTCAATAAGAACGTATGTTCTTTCAATTGTTGTACTTACTTGTGTTATTTCTAAATCTGCTAATGCAAAAACATTTGATAATAAAAATAAGCTAACAAATAGTAATAGGAATAATTTTGTGGTTTTCATTTCATTTGCCTCCGACAATGCCTTGTCTAATTAATTCGGGATTTGACATAAATTCTTCTTTTTTTATGTCATTTACAATATAATATGTTTGTTTTTCTTCTATTGTGAATTTTGAATCTAAATTTTCTAAGAATTCATCAAGATCCTTTATGTGTACAAAAACACCTTCAATTAGATAATCATATCCGCTATTTATTTTGTATAGTGAATTCACATTTTGGTGTTTAAGCAAATATTCTTTTATTGAATCACGATCGTCTTTTTTAACTTTTAATGCAATGTTTGCTCTTGTATGATAACCCAGTTTTGAAAAATCAACCAATGTTGTATGTTTTTTAACAAAATCTTTATTGAATATCTTTAGTCTATCATATATTGTGCTTATAGGTACTGAAGTTTTTTTTGACATATTTGTCAATGACATCCGTGCATTTTTCCGTAGATTTGCAAGTATCAAAAGATCTTTTGATTTCATAATTTCACCTCAAAAGCTGAAAGAGCAACCTTCATGCTCATTAATGGTAATAATATTAATTCAAGATAAGCTAAAATACTATGTTCTGCATAGTAGTCCATTACTGATTCTGGAAAAGAATAATATTCGAGATACTGGTTAAGTTGTTCCATAGTAACATTTGGATAATTAATCATTTCAGATTTTAATTGGTCTTCTAAAATAAAATTATAGTAAACTAATTGTAACAATAGTATTACTAATAATCCAGATAAGACTGAAATTATTTTCACAGCGGTTTTATCTTTTAATTTTGTAAATAAAACACTTAGTTTTATGGAAAATCCAACAATTAATCCAGCTATCACAGTAAAAGCAATCCAAAAATACATGTCTATGAGTATTTCAATACCTATGCTAAATGCTGTGGCCAATATTGCTCCCAAAATTCCTGAAATTATTACGATAAGATATTTTGATTTCATTGTTTTGCCTCCTTACCACACACTTGGCATATTGCAACTAATTTTGTATAATATGGTATCATAGAATCTGTTTCAAAGATAGCGTGATTTGTCTTTCTATTACACTTTGTACATGTTTGTATGCTGTATCGTACAAATTTAGTTTTTGATTTTGTTTTGGCTATCATTTTGAATTACCTCCGAATCTTCCGGATATATTTTGTACTACTGCGGAGAAATATATATACTTTTGCCAATTATAATTATTACAAGTAATTATGTAATTACAAAACCGAAAAGTATATAAATCTTCAAAACCTTAGAATATTTATGAAAAGAAAAATTAATCGTGTAGGTCAGAATACATTGACTGTAAGTCTTCCAAGTAAGTGGGCTAAAAAGCATAATTTACACGCAGGAGATGAAATTGAGTTAATCGAAGAAGAAAATAAGATTGAGTTAAAGTTAGGCAAAGAGATAGTTAAAAAAAGTAAAAAAATCTCATTAAATATTGATGGCATGGATAATTCTTGTGTTTTTAGATATGTATTTGGTGCTTATCGTAAAGGTTTTACTGAAATAAAGATTACTTTTTCGGATGAAAATATTCCAATTAATAAATCAAGTTCAAAAGCTTTTAATTATGAAGGCATGAATACAATAAAAATATTAGATCTAATTGAAAAAATCATATCACGAGGATTAGTTGGTATGGATGTTATTGAAGTTAATTCTGATTCCGTTATCTTGAAAGAGATTGCAGAAACAAAAGTAGAAGATTTTGATAGTTCACTTAAAAGATTATATTATATACTAAAAAAATTTTGTAATGATCTATTTGATTATTTTCAGGACAAAGAAATCTATGAAAATGTATTTTATTCTGAAGTTAATGCAAATAAATTTAGTGATTATTGTATAAGATTACAAAATAAAATAGATTATGATGATATTCACGATCGTGTAACGACTAATAATATTGTTAGATTACTTGAATTATTTGGCGATATCTTATTAGAAATAACAAATATAAAAAAACATAATGAGGATTTCAAACCCTCTAAAGAAACATTAGATTATTTTAAAGAATTATGTATTTTTTTAGACAAATTCTATGTATTCATGTTTTCTTATGATATGAATAATATTTCAGGATTTTATAATCATTGGAAGTTAATAAGATCAAAACAATCAAAAACAAAAGATGCATTAAATGCAAGAGCACAAGCTTTAACATTTATGTGTGCTCAAACAATTGCAGATGTTGCTCAGTTAGTAATTGAAACTAAACTCTAGATATTAATTGTGACGCGTCTGTAATGGCATCATTAAAGGCATGTGTTAATGCCAATGTAATAAGATTATAATCTTTAAACAATTTTGTCAATCAATTCACTAATACCTTCATAATCATGTTTAACTAATTTTGATAAGGATAATA
>Ga0272442_10009458_pt1 | contig 12173 bp, 7 predicted proteins | sample SSMForm2O_FD_200262 | JGI IMG/M metagenome (GOLD analysis project Ga0272442, IMG submission 200262) | Marine sediment archaeal communities from Little Sippewissett salt marsh, Falmouth, MA, United States - SSM-Form-2O | ecosystem: Environmental > Aquatic > Marine > Wetlands > Sediment ... | reverse complement strand
ATTGGGAGAATTTGAGACTCGTTCCGTTTTTGGGAGGAAAGTTTGCGTTCCCATCTAAAAACCGGAGATTCCGATTGAATCTTTTGGGGGTTGTTTCCGAAAGATAATTTTTTCCTTTTTTCTGGGAAGAGTTATTGAGGCGTTTTGTTCACGGGGGAAAGTTAGTTTCTTTTTTCATCTCTTAGTTTTTTGATGTTTTTTGGGTGTAGGTGATTTGGTTTTAGGTGGTTGGTTTTGGGTGGTTGCGGGAGGGCGTTAAAGAGATGAGAACGCAAGTTATACTAGGTGCTCAATGTATATATTATTTTTAATAGTAAATGTTATTTATATCCGAACTTTTAGTTAACTGTTATAACATTTGACCAATGATTAAGGTTATAGTACCTGACTAATGGAGAGCTGCAGGCAAAATGTTGGGTTTTTTTCAGGTGGCTGTCAGATGGTGTTTTTCACTTCTATTTCTGTCTTGGATAAGCCTATGAAACATAAGAAGTCCTTTGCATAAGGTGAAAAAAAGTCCGAGCTGGCGCTCGGTGAAAAACAGGTTTAAGACGGCTATTTCGGTTTCTTCGTTTTGTTTGGAATTTCAGAAGGCTCGACGGTTTCAGATTCAGTTTTTCTCAAGAAACCCTTTCACCAACTCACTCTTTTACTCCGCATGCTCTACCCTTTCCATCTTCTCGTACAGCGACAGCAGGTTATTCCTCGTGATCTTGAAGTAGGGGTGGTCGATCCCGAGTTCCTTTTCGATGATCCCGAGCGCCCGTTCGTACATCTCGATTGCGGTTTCGTATTCGCCCATGCTTTCGTGGAGGCCTGCGAGGTTGTTGAGGGTTGTGCCGACGTCCATGTGTTCCGGACCGAAGGTGTTTTCGGTTATTTTGAGGGCGCGGGTGTAGAGGGGGAGGGCTTTTTTGTGTTCGCCCATCTGGCGGTAGAGTTCGGCAAGGTTGTTCAGGGTCTTGGCAACTTCGGGGTGCTCTTCGCCGAGGAGCTTTTCCCGGATTGCAAGGGCTTTTTCGTAGAGTTTAAGGGCTTCTTTGCACCTGCGCTTGCGGACGTAGACGCCTGCAAGGTTGTTCAGGGTGTTGGCGTAGCCGAGGTGTTCGGTTTTTCCGAGCTTTTCGAAAATCTCCAGAGCGCGGGTGTAGAGAGCAAGGGCTTTTTCGGGGCTTCCGGTATCGTAGTAGAGCAGGCCCAGGTTGTTCAGGGTCTGGGCTACCTGGGGGTGGTCGGGACCAAGGGACTTTTCCTGAAGCTCAAGAGCTTTTCCGTAGATTTCCTCTGCCTCGTTCATCCTGCCCATTTCCTCCGAGAGCAGGACGCCCAGGTTGTTCAGGGTACCTGCGGTGTAAGCCCGGAACTTTACGTTTTCAGGGGAGATTTCCCTGAGCTTTTCGAGGTGCTCGAGAGCCTGGCGGTAAAGCTCTTCGGCTTTTTCAGGCTCTTCCGTGCCCCTGTAGAAAAACGCCATCCTGTTCAGGGTCCTGATGGTTTCCAGGTTCCCGGGGTGTCCGGGGTTTTCGGCATATTCGAGCTCGAATACCTTTTCATGGATTTCGAGAGCCCTTTCATAAAGAGGAAGAGCCCTGTCTTTTTTATCCATGAAAAAATAGAGGACTGCAAGGTCGCAGAGGGTGTCCCCGGTCTCAAGGCTATGGGGACCGGTTTTCTTTTCCCGGATTTCAAGGGCGCGGGTGTGGAGGGGGAGGGCTTCCTCATACTTTCCAAGGTACCTGTAGATACCTCCCAGGCCGTTCAGGGCTGCTGCTGTTGCCGGGTGCTCGGGCCCGAGCTTCTCTTCGGCAATATCCAGGACCTGTTCGTACATCGGGGAGAGCAGTCTCCAGGAAGCCGACCTGTAGAAGGGTTCCGAATACCGGGTGAACCAGCTGACCAGCTCTTCGGGACTGAGTTCCTCTTTCGTGAGCCTGAAAGCCCTTTTAAGAATGGTCTCGTCTTCAGGGGTGATCAGTTCGGGGTCCAGGTCTTTTAGCTGGCTGCTGTATTCTTCAAGGCTCTTCAGTTCTTCTTTTGCTTCTATTCCCCTGACTTTCACTCTCACTTTTTTCTTCCCGGTCTCCGTGCTCTCTGTTGAATCATTCATCAATTAGCCCCTCCTGAACAAAAAAATAGATATTAATCCCTTTAGTGATACTTTTATTGATACCTTTAATGATACTTTTAGTGTGGATATTTCTGAGTAATCCTATATTACAGTATCACGGTCAAAATTTTTCTAATTGATCAAAACCCCAGGTAAGCGTCGACTTCCTGGTTCAGTGCCCAGCCACGCTCGCCGAAGGCGAGCGGCTTTTGCTGTCGTAAAATTATAAAAAAGTTACAGAAGAAAAGATTTCAAAGAATGTTATAGTCCGAGTAGATATTTACACTTACTTAAAACCACGGAAGACACGGAAAGCACGGAAGGGTCGTACCCCCATTTCCTTTATTCCGTGTCTTCCGTGCTTTCTGTGGTTAAACTTTCACTTTTAATTAGTGAAGAAACTGGGGTAATTGACTATAATGGGAAGCTGAAAGTTGTAATATTCCTTCCTGAAATCTTTTGATTTGGTATGAAATACTCCCTTCAGAAGAAATAGCTTCAAAATTGTAGCTGTGAAAAAAGGGGAAAATAATTTCAGGTACGAAGTTCGGATTTCTGACGTGGGAAAATGCCGGGTACTTAAGGTTAATTTTTTTCTTTTTCTTCTTCTTTCTTTTTTAATTTTGGGAAAAGCCGCAAAGCTGCGCTTTGCGTGGGCTGCTGCCGGGTGTTGTGAAATCGGTTGTTGTTTTGGCTATCGATCTTTTCAGCACTTAATCAATTCCTTTCACTTTTTCCAGTGTTTCTTCCGAATATTCAGGCACCGAACCGGGTTTTGATGCTACGTAAGCCCCGAGGGTGCAGGCAAAAGAAGAAGCTTCCGATACACTGCAGCCCGAAAAGTAAGCATAAAGAAAGCCTGCGGAAAAAGCATCTCCGGCTCCTACGGTGTCGGCTACTTCTATGGATTTCGTTTCGATTTCTTCGTAGGCGAAGCAATTGTTTTCATTGTGGAAAACCGCCGCTCCCCCGGCTCCTTTCGTTATGCAGATAATTGAGATACCGGGGTATTTTTCAACAAGCAGGCGGCAGAGTTTCTCCTCAGCATGGGTTTTATTAAAAAGCAGCCCGGAAATTATGGCAGCTTCTTCCGAGTTCATTTTCACGATATCCGCAAATGTGAGGGAGGCTTCTATCCACTCTTTTTCATAAAAACCGGGCCTCAGGTTTACATCATAGAAGACGTGCTTTGCCCTGATTACCGGAAGCAGCCGCCGAAGTGTTTTTCTGTTTGCTTCCGAGCGCTGGGCAAGGGTCCCGAAGCAGAAAACGTCCCATTCTTTTGCAGCAAGGGCCTTCTCTTTTTCAACATCAACTTTGATTGCGTCCCAGGCTACGTTTTCGTGAATCATGAATTTCGGGATTCCCTCACCTTCCAGTTCCACGGTAACGGTTCCGGTTGGTCTTCTTTCATCTATGGAGATGTATGAAGTGTCAATTCCAAGTTTTTCCGCTTTATTCAGCAGTTTGTCCCCGAGTTCATCCTTACCTACGGCTGAAATCACGGCGGTTTTTGCTCCTCGTTTTTCTCCGAGTTTTGCGAGGTGGGCGGCAAGGTTTAGGGGAGCGCCGCCGAGATGGGCTGAGCCGTTAATGATGTCGAAGAGAGCTTCTCCGAATGTGAGGATTTTCATGCCCTTAACTGGTTTTGCTGTTTTATTTCCTTTTTGTATATTTTCAGCAGGTCAACTTTTCGTATATTTATCAGCTTTTACCGGTCCCGATCAGCCCTTCCTGAAGTTTAAAGCAAACACCCCTGCAAGCAGTGCCAGCCCTGCCAAAAGGGATTCGGGTCCGGGACTCTGTTCGGGGTTCTGAGCCTCGTTATTTGCTCCCTGTGGTAATGCTTCATCCTGTACTGCCCTGTTCTCAGCGGCAGCAGGCTGGTTTTGCCCTGCCTGTACGGTACCCTTTTTTGAAATAGATATGAGCCCGGTGTCAGGTGCCCGGTCGTAGCGGGTCCTCCCGAACTTGTCTGGGTTGATGTGTATTTCTCCCGTCCCGGTCTTTATATCCTCTCCAGCCAGCCATTCCCTGCTCTGTTCGGTGAGGGGGATTTCGGCTTTGGTCGGGATGAGGGCTGTTTCAACGTAGATGTCCATATTTCCATCGTCTTTCAGGAACTCCAGGGGCAGGCTGAGGTACATCGTGTTGCCTTTCATGCTGATCAGCTGTCCGGCTTCCCTGACCCCGTAGGTCCCGCCCACGTCGCCGAAAAGGTCCGCGTCGAGTTTTCCGTTGTAGAGGGAGTATACGAGCATGTATTCGGGAAGGGTTGTTGCTCCCTGGTCCGTGTCAAAAAATACGGTGGTTACGGCCCCGTCATCAAGTTCGAGTTCGGCATATGTGATCTTTAGCAGCATGATATTTCCGGAGTACCCGATTTCAACGGATGTCAGGTCGTCCCCGTCATAGCCAAAACCTGTGGAGTCCCCTGTCGGGTCCCGGGCTGCTGCGGGGTTTTCGGTATATGTGAGGAGAGGATTAAGCTTCCCTGTCCCGGTGTCAAGGGCTCCTTCCCCGAAGTCCGGGACCTGGTCCATTTTTCCGGAAAGGGCTTCATCAACTGTGAAAGAGTCGGCTACAAGGCTCATTTTCCCGTCGTCAGAGCCGAGCATTTCGAGGGGGATCCTGAAAAAGACCTGGTTGTCTGCAACTGCAAACATGGCGTCGTTGTAGGGCACGCCCAGGGGGATGCCTCCGGTCTGCGTATAACCCATTTTCGTCAGTTCCGAGTCCTCATTTTTTGTTTTCAGGCTAGCGTCCGTCCCGAGCATTGGCCCGATCGTGTAGTCCAGGCGGTAGTCAATGCCAAAGGAAGGGGGTGCTTGTTCCGTATTCGTAAAGCCGGTTGCGATATTCTGGTCTGTGTCTATAAAGACCCAGCCGTTTAGGTCTTCCCCGTAAAAGCTGCCCCCAGAATCGACATTGTTCCGGTACGTGAGCAGGATATCAAAGACCCCGTCGTGCACCCAGGTGTCTATTTCCGTAATGTCTGAGCCTTCCGAATCTCCTGACCTGTCCTGGAAACTTCCCTCAAAATCCCCTGCTTTCAGAGGTATGCTAACCTTCCCGCTTCCGGTGTTCAGGACTCCGTAGTCGGGAGCCCGGTCAAAAAAGAGGGCTTTTACAAGGTCCGTATGGCTCGCAACAAAAAGGTCCAGGTCCCCGTCGTCGTTTCCAAGCATGCTCAGGGGAATTGCGATTTGGATCTGGTTGCCGGAAATGAAAAGTGTGTTCTCGCTTACCGTATCGTCGTTCAGGGTCACGGATACGATCGGGTCGGAGTAAATTATGCTCATCACGTTGAAGGCATAGACGTAATCTGCCCCGTTTCCGTCATTGTACCCGGTTTTCGTGTCCCGGTCAGTATCGATAAAGACCGCACCCGCACAGTCTTCCCCGTCCAGGCTCTCTGCAAAAGCAATTTCGACGTAAAGGTATCCGTCCCTGGCCTCGGCGGCAAGCCCGGTAATGTCGGGATAGTCAAAATCACCCACCGGATCCGTCACGCCTGCAGCCTGAACCGAAGCCGAGCATTGTACAAAAAAAAGCAAAGAAACAAGGAAAAGTGTGTATTTTTTCATTCTGTAAGCACCCATCAGTCTGTCTCCTTATCCCTGAATTCATGTTTTCAGGTTACTTGCTGGTCTGTAAAATTTACTACCCACACAATTATTTTAACAATTAATTATTCAATCAGATTTAAAAAATTACCTTAATTGTCACAAGAAGGAAGCTTTATACCCGGCATCAGCTACTCAGCGGAAACTTATCAGCTACCCATCGGAAACTTATCAGCTACCCATCGGAAACTTATCAGCTACCCATCGGATGCTCATCGAAGACTCAGTTCTTTCAGGAAACCATGTACCCTATGCGTTTTTCCATCCCACTGCTATTGTGGATGTCAACCCGATTATCCCCCGTTGTTTTCATAAGAAACTCTTTATACTTTTCCAGCCTACGGGAAACCCCACAAATCACCTTTTAAAAACCAGTATTCGAAAATCATCATCTAATAACCACTACTCAAAAGCCTATCAATTCTTCAACTCTCCAACCAATAAACCCTCAACCCTCCAATCAATAAGAGGAGATCACCAGCATACACGAACGCAGCAAATTTCTGGGCACGGAAAAAATAAGCAGCCTACTCTTTAAGCTCTCGGCTCCCTCAATCCTCGGGATGCTCGTCTACGCCCTGTATAATATAGTGGACACGGTCTTCGTCGGACAGGCCCTTGGCGAAGAAAGCGTCCAGGGCATCGGCGGGCTTGCGATTGCTTTTCCTATCCAGATGCTGGCCCTGGGAATCGGAATCGGGCTAGGCGTAGGAGCTGCGTCCGTGACTTCCAGGGCGCTCGGGGCAAAAGAGTTCAATAAAGCCGAAAAAACTCTCGGGACCGCCTTTTCCCTTGCTATTTTCCTGGGGCTAGCCTACACGGCAGTCGGGCTGTACTTCCTTGACCCCCTGCTGGAACTCTTCGGGGCAACCGAGGGGATCATGCCCTATGCCAGGGACTACCTTGAAATCACCCTGGCAGGCTCGGTCGTTTTTACCCTCGGGATTGCTGCCGAAGACCTGGTGAGGGCTGAGGGCAACGCCCGCTACGCCATGTTTGGAATGCTCCTCGGCGCCGGCCTGAACATCCTCCTTGACCCGGTCTTCATTTTCGGCTTCGGGATGGGAGTAAAGGGGGCTGCGATTGCAACCGTGCTCGCCCAGTGTGTGTCCATGGCTTTTTTGCTGCGTTATTTCCTTGCAGGCAAAGGCTCCGTGCCCTTCAAAATCGGGATGCTTAAAACCGACCCTGGCATAAGCAGGGAAATGCTTGCCATCGGGATAAGCCCTTTTGTAATCGAAGTTTCCAACAGCGTCATGATGATTTTCGTAAACAACGCCCTCGGGACCTACGGAGGGGACGTTTCGATTGCCGCTTTCGGGATTATCCACCGCCTGATCATGTTCATCTTCCTCCCCATGCTTGGGATCTCCTTCGGGCTCCAGCCCATCGTGGGCTACAATTACGGGGCAAAACAGTTTTCGCGGGTAATCGAGTCCGTGAAGGTCGCCCTGAAACTGAGCACCCTCCTTTCCCTGGCAGGTTTCCTGCTTTTCTTCCTTTTCCCGGCGCAGATCCTCTCCATCTTCAGCCCTGATGCCGAACTGGCGGCTGTGGGGACCAATGCAATGAGGATCGTCGTGCTGGTCCTGCCCTTCATAAGCTTCCAGGTCATCGGGACCACCGTTTTCCAGGCGCTCGGAATGCCAAAGCCCGCTTTCATCCTTTCACTGGCAAGGCAACTTCTTTTTTTGCTCCCGCTTGTGCTGGTGCTGCCGAAGTTTTACGGGTTGAACGGGGTCTGGGCTTCGTTTCCGATTTCGGATTTTATGGCGTTCGTGCTGGCGGTTGGGTTGTTGTGGTGGGAGTACCGGAGGTTTGGGAAGGAGGAAGAGTGAGGGATAACAACTGGCTTTTTTTCTTAGTTGGATGAAAATTGAATACCGAGCTGTTCCTCCCCTAAATGGTTTCCAGTTAATTTTAATGATGTTAATAATTGTAAATTTGGAATTATTTAAAATTAATTTAGTCAGATCTTTAATTCTATTAGATAGTTTTAAAATCTATGCTTAAATCTTGGCTAAAAAACTTTTTATTATTTCGATTTCAATAATCCTGTAAGGTGATCCGTTGGGCAAATTCAGTTTCAAAAATCTTTTGGTAATTGTATTGCTAATTATAGTTGGTTATATTTTTTTAAGATGTTGGGTTCCATGTATAGGATGGTTTTTATGGTAATACTTGATCATTTTTATATAACGTGGGTTTCATATGTCTAAAATTTTGAAACATGAGGAGAGCTTAAAATCCGAGTATTCTTCAAGAATATTATTCGGGTTAATAGCTATTATTTTTGGTATCTTGTTTTTGGGATCTAATCCTATTCTTGGGTTATTTTTTATTGCTTTGGGACCCGTTTTGGTGAAGACTGCTATACCATTTATTAAGGGAGCTGCCGGTGAGATAAAAGTTACACATCTACTTTCCGAACATTCTGATGATTGGTATATATTTAATGACATAAAAGTTGGAATTTCTCAAATAGATCATGTAGTTGTTTGTCCAAAGGGCGTATTCACTATTGAAACAAAAAATCATCAGGGTACTATCTATGGAAGTGATTCGAAGGAAGAATGGTCCCAAATCGTTAAGAAAAAGTACAAAAACAAGCGTAATAAAACATATACAAAAAGCTTTAAAAATTCTTTATATAGCCCTATAAATCAAGGAAGAAAACATTCTTACGAATTAAGCAAATATCTTAGCAAATGTGGCTACAAGGTTTGGGTAGATACCATTGTTGTTTTTGCTAATCACAATGTAACCCTTAAAGTATCTTCCCATAAGGTTCCTGTGATTTATGCTAACGAATTAAATGATTATTTAGAAAATCAAAGGAATATTATGGCACAGGAAAGTTGCAAAAAAATCGCTGAGCATATATCTGGGTTAATCAATAAAAACCAAACTTAAACCCATACTGCAGCTGTGGAATTTCTTCTACTCTTCAACTTCTCCTTACATATCAAAAAAAGAAATACCTCCCTCCCAGGTCCAAAATATTAAAAAATTTTAGATAAAGGTCAAAGGCGAGTGTTTTCTATCTTTGAAGATAGTTCTAATTAAATCTATTAAGTTTATGATTCACTAGTACTGTCTTCAAAGAAAACTTCCAGGGATTTTTCTGGAAACATTTTAACATGATATATCTTCTTCTAAACTTGCGACTAAGGATTTAGCATTCTCAAAAAGTTCAATTCAGGCTGTCTCAAAACTCAATCCATTTCTACAATTGGATAATGGCCAATATTAACTTTAAATTCAGATAAACAATTATTCTGAAATTTGTGTACGAATTTGCCTTATAATAGAATATTTTATCTCAATTGTAGAATCAAGTTTAGTTTTGAGACAGCCTGAATTGCTCTTTTCTTTTTGTTTGTTCTAACTTGGCTCAAATCATCGAGATGGTTATAGACATCCATATTTTGGGGTGAGGGATGAGTAATAGAAATTATTTTGAAATCTTGTTCCTCTACACCGTGCTTCTTTTGCCAATAATGTATTTGATGAAATGTGTTATTCTTTGCAGGTGTGTCCAAAAAAATAATTAGCTTCAGGTTCTCAGTAATTCTAAAATGGCTGAAAAGACAACCTATGTTATCTTCAATGCTTTCAAAAACTTTTTTTCCTGGTTCGGAGCTTCTTTTGTTGGAATTTTTATTGAGTATTGCACAATTGAATGCTTGGGTAAGCTGGATTCCTGATGATAAACTATCATCCAAATTATTGAACATAGAATCCCATTTTTGCTTAGGATTATCAGTTTTCCAGTATGGGACAAAGTTACCTAAATAAGTGAAAAGGCCGATTTTGAGTAAATATTCAAAAAGGTTATCTCGCATTTTGTTTGCATAAATAGTAGAAAAACAAGCTTCATGCAGGGATTTTCCTTTCTTTAAAGCCTCTATAAACAAATCATGACTGTCTCCTGATGTTGTTTTTCCACAAATTATCACGTAGGGTTTATCGGGATAATTCCCCACTGGAGAGTAGTTAATAGTATAATTATCATGTATCTCTATAGGAATACTAATTTTATTTGAAGTGTTGCCCTTAACTTCGATTAATTCGTCTACAAAAGCTTCTTTATTTTCAAAACAAGAAAGAGGACAAATATCACTTGGTTCTAATATCATTCAAACACCACAAATAAATTGTAACTATCCTGATGTTATTTAATAGTTGATATAATACCTTTTAATCTAACGCAAATGTCTCAATAAGTTGTTTTCACGAATCCCTCACACTGATTTTCTACACACAGTATCCAATAAGCTTATATCCATCAGTTTTAATATAAATACCATCAAAACTACTCCTGCACCCAAAATTGCCGCCGGCAATCCAACACGTATCTGAGAAAATACGGCAGCAGAGTAGTTTGAAACATATATTTCCCTGTTTATACAGCATAAGGGGGAAGCTGCTTAGCAGGATTTGCAAATGGAATTACCCGGACTGGATAGTCCAGACTTTCCGGAACAAATTCTGTGAAACCGGCTAATTACGAATAGGGGAGGATGAATATGGCTAAAGAGATGTATAAATTACCGCCTTTGAAATTTGGTTATGTGGACCTGGAACCTTATATTTCCGAAGAACAGCTGCGGATACACCATGACAAGCACCATCAGGGTTATGTGAATAACACGAATTCGATTCTGCAAATGATGGAGAAAGCAAGGAAAGAAGACACGGATTTTGATTATAAATCAGCTGCAAAAAACCTGTCTTTCAACCTGGGGGGGCACGTCCTTCACGATTTCTTCTGGTGGGAGCTGACGGCTGCGGAAAAGGCTAGCAAGGAACCTGTCGGGGAACTGGCTGAAGCTATCAAGGAAGATTTCGGGTCTTTTGAACGGTTTAAAAAGGAGTTTTCCCAGGTTGCAGGGAGTGTGGAAGGTTCCGGCTGGGCAGCCCTGACTTTCTGTGGTGATACGAAAAGGCTCGGGATCATGCAGATCGAAAAGCATAATGTGAACCTGATCCCGCATTTCCCGATACTCCTGGTTGTGGATGTCTGGGAACATGCTTACTATCTTGATTATAAGAATGAAAGGGGCAAATTCATAGACGCATTCTGGAATATCCTTGACTGGGATGAACTCGATAAATACTTTAAGAAGCTTCAGTGAATTCGGCGAATCGGGCTAATTTGGCTAATTTGGTGAGCCGGTAAGGGGTGATTCCGGGCATTTTCCTGTTTGGCCGGACGAAGGTTGTTCCGGTTAAGTGCATGCAGGCGCCCGCCACTGCCAAAAAATAAAAAATAAGATTTGGTTCTGCAAGATCTACAGATTTACAGGATCTACATGAATCTACTACTGGCTCGCAGAACCCCGGACTCTCACCGGTCGTGCTTGCACGACCGGCTTTTCCCTGAAAATCATAATTAAAAAACAAAAAAATTAAAAACTTGACCTTTTAACCTCAGTTTTTCGGGTGATAGCTGACTGAAATAAAAATCGATACAGTATTCACAGTAAGCGCAGGATTTGAAATTTGATTCAGGTAGTTTTAAACGCTGTAAAGTCTGGTACCCGTCAGTTTTTTTCTTTTATGCAGCTTTTGAATCTTTTTTGCAAGGGCGGTCTAGCCTCGCTGTCGCTCGGGACAAAAACCACGGGAGACACTATTCCGGTTGTTTCGGGAGAAGTTCAATCACATAGCAAATAAACAGTTGACGGGAATTTCAATCTACTCTCACCTCACCCGCCCTCTATTTTTAAAATCGATACTTTTAATCGATACTTTTAATCGATACTTTTAATCGATACTTTTACTTACCCGTTCAGGGACATCAGCCGGGGATATCGTGAAATCTCAATATATTGAATTTCCACTACTATTTTTGTAGTTATTTTCAAATATATTGAGTTTCAACTATACCTGTACTCAAAAGTTCCCTGCATCGGAGGAGAGATCGACAGTGCCTGAACAGTTATTCGTAGTAGGAGGGGAAGTTGAACCGCCCTATTTCATAGGTCGGAAAGCCGAAATCGAAAAAATGAAGCTCGACATCCTGACCCAGGCCCAGAACAATGTCCTCATAGGGCCGCGCAGGATCGGAAAGACTTCGCTGCTCAAGAACCTCAAGGCGGCTGTTGAGGACGATGTGCTCTTTGTGGCTGTCAACTGCAGGGAGATGACAGGGAAAAGCGACTTTTTCAGGGTGATTACCCGGGCTCTGCTTGAGACATACGAGGAAAAACACCACATAAAAGGGCTTGCGGAGAAGTACTCCCGGGTTTTCAGGGGGAAAATTACGGCTGCATACAGGTCGCTTTCGGAGCTTGGGGGCAGCATTGAACATATCGGGAATGTTTATCTCAGGTTCAGGGAAGAAGACTTTAAAGAATCCGAACTTGTGGTGGAAACCTTTGCTTTCGTCAAAAACTTCTCTGATGAAAAGAAAGAGCCGATAGTCATTGCCCTTG
>Ga0272442_10009454_pt1 | contig 12178 bp, 7 predicted proteins | sample SSMForm2O_FD_200262 | JGI IMG/M metagenome (GOLD analysis project Ga0272442, IMG submission 200262) | Marine sediment archaeal communities from Little Sippewissett salt marsh, Falmouth, MA, United States - SSM-Form-2O | ecosystem: Environmental > Aquatic > Marine > Wetlands > Sediment ... | reverse complement strand
GTGAGCGGCCACGCCGAGGATCCCGAGTTCCTGCGCATCGTCGAGCGGGATCTGGCCTCGGGCCGCCACCGGAACGACACCGCCAAGATGGACTACTTCACCACGGCGCACTTCCACCGGCCTGATGAACTGCGCCTGGAGATCGAGGCGGCGGGCCTGGAGCACCACGGGACCTTTGGCGTGGAGGGCCCGGCCTGGCTCCTCGCCGATCTGGCCGAGCGCCTCGAGGCCCCGCAGCGGCGCCAGGCCCTGCTGCGCGTCCTGAGGCTGCTGGAGCGCGAGCCGGGGGCGCTCGGCGTCAGTTCCCACCTGCTGGCGGTGGCCCGCAGATTCGCCATGTGACGGCCGGCGGGTCGCCGGCCGCCGGAAGGAAGGGTGCCATGGACGCCACCGCCGCGCTGCGGGACGGGGGTCCGGTCCTCGCCGAGGGAGCCGTCATCGAACGCCTGCGGCGCCAGGGGGCCGCGCCGCTGGATCCCCACGTGCTGCACGCCCTGCACCTGTATGATCCGGCCGCGCGCCGGGCCCTGGAGGGTATCTACCGGGAGTACCTGGCGGCCGGCCTGGATCGCGGTCTGCCCGTGCTGCTGCTGACGCCCACCTGGCGCGCCAGCGCCGAGCGCCTGGCGCGGGCGGGCGGGCCGGACTGCGCGGCCCTGAGCCGCGAGGCCGTCGGCCTGCTGGCGGCCCTGCGCGACGCGGCCGGTGCGGACGGGCGCGCCATCATCGGCGGCCTCATGGGTCCGCGCGGCGACGCCTACGATCCGGCCGGGGGACTGGACGAGGACGCGGCCGCCGCCTTCCACGCCGAGCAGGCGCGGGCCCTGGCCGTGGCCGGCGCCGACCTGATCATGGCCGCCACCCTGCCCACGGCGCCCGAGGCCCTGGGCCTGGCCCGGGCCATGGCGGCCACGGGCCGGCCCTACCTGGTGAGCTACGTCCTGCGCCCGGCCGGCACCCTGCTGGATGGCACGCCCCTGGGCGAGGCGGTGGCGCGCATCGACGGCGCCGTGGATCCGCCGCCCCTGGCCCACATGGCCAACTGCGTCCATCCCCGCATCTTCGCCGCGGCCTTCCGGCGCGCCCTGAAGGCCGCGCCCGCGCTGGCCGGGCGCCTCGTCGGCCTCCAGGCCAACACCTCGCCCCTGCCGCCCGAGAAGCTGGACGGCAGCGCCGCCCTGCACGCCGAGAACCCGGAGACCTTCGCGGCCCTGATGCTGGGCCTGCGCGAGGAGTTCGGCCTGCGCGTCCTGGGCGGCTGCTGCGGCACGGACGGCGAGCACATCCGCTGCCTGGCGGCCCTCCTGGCGCCGGCGGCGGGGCCGGGGGAGTCGCCATGAGCGCGCCGGACCGGCCGCTCGTCCTGCTCACCGGGGCAAGCGGCTACGTCGGCGGCCGGCTGCTGGGTCCCCTGCTGGCCTCGAGCCGGCGGGTGCGCTGCCTGGCCCGCCGGCCCGAGTTCCTGGCGCCGCGCGTGCCCGCCGGCGTGGAGGTCGCCGCCGGCGACGTCCTGGACCGCGGCTCCCTGGACGCGGCCCTGGCCGGCGTGGAGGCGGCCTACTACCTGGTCCACGCCATGGGCGCCGCCGAGGGATTCGAGGAGCGGGACCGCCGGGGGGCCGCACACTTCCGCGACGCGGCCGCCGCCGCGGGCCTCGCGCGCGTCGTCTACCTGGGCGGGCTGGGCGGCGAGGACGCGGCGCTCTCGAGCCATCTGCGCAGCCGCCAGGAGGTGGGGCGCATCCTGCGCGAGGGGCCGGTGCCGGTCCTGGAGCTGCGGGCCTCCATCGTCATCGGCTCGGGCAGCCTCTCCTTCGAGATGATCCGCGCGCTGGTGGAGCGCCTCCCCGTCATGGTGACGCCGCGCTGGGTCTCGGTGGAGGCCCAGCCCATCGGCATCGAGGACCTGCTGGCATATCTGGTCGCCTCCCTGGACGCGCCGCTGCCGGCGAGTCGCGTGGTGGAGATCGGCGGCGCCGACCGCGTCTCCTACGGGGACCTCATGCGCGAGTACGCCCGGCAGCGCGGCCTGCGGCGCGCGATGGTCCCCGTGCCCGTGCTCACCCCGCGCCTGAGCAGCCTCTGGCTGGGCCTGGTGACGCCTCTCTACGCGCGCATCGGGCGCAAGCTCATCGACGGCCTGCGCCACCCGACGGTGGTGCGCGACGACGCGGCCCGACGCCTCTTCGATGTCGCGCCGGCGGGCATGGCGGCGGCCATGGCCGCCGCGCTGCGCAACGAGGATCGCGACTTCGCCGAGACCCGCTGGCACGACGCCCTGTCGGCGGGGGGGACGCCGCCCGCGCGCTTCGGCGGCGCGCGGGCGCGGCATCGCTTCGTGGACCTGCGCGAGGCGCGCGTCGCCGCGCCGCCAGCGCGGGCCTTCGCTCCCATCGCCGCCATCGGCGGCAGGGCCGGGTGGTACGCCCACGACTGGCTCTGGCGCCTGCGCGGCGCGCTGGACCTGCTCGCCGGCGGCGTCGGCATGCGCCGCGGGCGGCCCGAGGGGCGCGATCCTCGGCCCGGCGACGCCCTGGACTTCTGGCGCGTGGAGGCATTCGAGCCCGGCCGCCGCCTGCGGCTCGCCGCCGAGATGAAGCTGCCCGGCCGGGCCTGGCTGGACCTGTCCGTCGCGCCCGACGGCGACGGCGCGGTCATCCGCCAGGCGGCCCTCTTCGATCCGGTGGGCCTGGGCGGCCGGCTCTACTGGTACCTGGTCTGGCCCCTGCACGTCCTGGTCTTCCGCGGCCTGATCCGCGCCCTGGCGCGCCGCGCTGCCGCGCGGGCGGAGCCCGGCGCCAGGGGCCGCACGCACCCGCCGTCGCGGGAACGACCGGCCGGGGCGCGCCGCAGCGGGGTGGGCGACCGCGGGCGTTGACGCGCGCCGTGTATTCTGGTGAACTCGGCCGGCCATGACGGACGGCCAGGATTCCCGCCCGCCCTCCGACTCGGCGGAGACCGTCGTCTCCGGAACCGAGCCCGTCGCGCCCGACGCCAGCGAACAGCACGGCCGCTTCCTACCCGGCGCCCGCTTCGGCCGGCGCTTCCGCATCGCCGGCCTCATCGGCCGCGGCGGCATGGGCGAGGTCTACCGCGCCGACGACCTCGAGCTGGGCCAAACCGTCGCCCTCAAGCTCCTGCCCGCGCATCTCGCCGCCGACGCCGCCGCCCTGGAGCGCCTGCGCGGCGAGGTGCGACTGGCCCGCCAGGTATCCCACCCCAACGTCTGCCGCGTCCACGATCTGGGCGAGGTCGACGGACGGCACTTCCTGACCATGGAGTACGTGGACGGCGAGGACCTGTCGGTCCTCTTGCGGCGCATCGGGCGCCTGCCCCAGGAGAAGGGCCTCGACATCGCGCGGCAGCTCTGCGCCGGCTTGGCCGCCGCCCACGAGTCGGGGATCCTGCACCGCGACCTCAAGCCCGCCAACGTGATCATCGACGGCCGCGGCCGGGTGCGCATCATGGACTTCGGCCTGGCGGCCCTGGCCGCGGAGCTGGCGGCGCGGCCGGACGCGTCGGGGACGCCGGCCTACATGGCGCCCGAGCAGCTCGCGGGCGGAGTGACCACGGTGCAGAGCGACCTGTACGCCCTGGGCCTCGTCCTGCACGAGCTGTTCACGGGCGAGCAGGTCTACGGGGCGCGCACGCTGGCGGAGCTGCGGGAAATGCAGGCCGCGGGACCGCCGAGCAGTTTGACCGGGCGCCTGCGCGAGATGGATCCCGCCGTGGAGCGGGCCGTGCTGCGCTGCCTCGAGCCGGAGGCGGGCCATCGACCGCGCTCGGCGGCGGCGGTGGCGGCCGCCCTGCCAGGCGGCGATCCCCTGGCGGCGGCGGTGGCCGCCGGCGAAACGCCCTCGCCGGAGATGGTGGCGGCCGCCGGCGGACGCGGCGCCCTGCGCCCCGGCGTGGCCGCGCTGCTGGTCGTCCTCACCGTCCTGGGGCTGGGGGCCGTGGCGAAGCTCAACGACTGGATGGCCCTGTTCCGCCTGGATCCCACGCCTCACCCGCCCGTGGTGCTGGCCGTCAAGGCCCGCGAGATCCTCGCGCGCCAGGGCTACGCGCAGGCGCCCGCGGACGCTTGGTACCGCTACGACTACGACAACGCTCCGCTGTTCCAGCTCTCCGTCGCCGACAGCTCCCTGGATCGCTGGGACCGCCTGCGGCGGCGGGATCCGGGTTCCATCTACTTCCGCTACCGGGAGAGCGCCCATCCCCTGAAGACGCTCTGGGGCCACGGCGCCGTCTGGGACCTCGATCCGCCGCCCCTGTTCCAGGGCATGGCGTCGGTGTCGCTGGATCCGGACGGGCGCCTGCTGAGCCTGGACGCGGTGCCGCGCGAGTCGGACCTCGCCGCAGGTGCCGCGCCGGATTACGACGCCCTGTTCACGGACGCGGGCCTCGACCGCGGGCGCTTCCGGCCCGAGGTTTCGCCGGCTCCCGTCTCCAGCCGTTCCTACAAGGACTGGTGGCCCATGTGGACACCGCACCAGCCGGTGGATTCGCTCCTGCTGTGGCGGCCGGCGGCGCCGGCGGGCGCGGCGGCGGACGTGACCGTGCGCACCGGCACCTGGGCGGGCCGCCTGGTCCACTTCGCGCGGACCACCCATCGGCCCGACCTCGACAGCGCCGGCTGGACGGAGACCTGGTCGGGCGCGGCGGCGGTCTTCCTCGGGATCGGCCGGGCCCTGTGGCTGTTCATGATGGCCTTGCTGCTGCTGGCCGTCTTCGTGCTCGTCCGCCGCCGGCTGCGCTCAGGCCAGGCCGACCGCCGTGGCGCCCTCCGCTTCGCCGTCTTCGGCTTCGCGCTCAACCTCGTCGCCTGGGTCCTGGACGCCCACCATCTGGCGGATCCGGGCGCGGAGCTGGACATGGTCTTCCTCTGGCTGGCGAACGCCCTCTTCGAGGCCTTCGTCTTCGGCTTCGCCTACCTGGCCCTGGAGCCCACCATCCGCCGCTACTGGCCGGGCGCCCTCATCTCCTGGTCGCGCCTGCTGGCCGGCCGCCTGCGGGATCCCCGCGTGGGGCGCGACGTCCTGCTGGGCGCGGCGGGGGGCATCGCCGGATCGATCGTCCTGCAGCTCGCCGTGGTGGCGCCCACCTGGTTTGGGCAGCCGCCGTCCAAGCCGCTGACGGAGGCGATGCTAGAGCTCGGGGGCGTGGCGCACGCGATCGCGGTGCTCTGTGGCTCTGGCTGGATCTGGATGTCTCTGGTCGCCGTCATGACCTACAGCCTGCTCCTCGGCCTCCTACGCCGGCGCGTCCTGGCGATGATCCTCTGGTGGATAGTCTTCGGCACGGCCATGGCGGCGGAAGCCCTCGGTCACTTCGGCATCTCGCCCTACTCGATCACCATGGTGGCACTGGTCTGGTCCCTGGCAGCGCTGCTGCTGCTGCGCGTCGGCTTCCTGGCCCTGCTGGCCTTCGCCTTCTTCTTCACGCGGCTGCGGGTGCTGCCCGTCACCCTGGACCTGGGCGCCTGGTACGGCGGCGCCAGCCTCCTGGTGCTGCTCGTCCTGGCGGCCCTCCTCGGCGTCGCCGCCCACGCGGCCGCGGCCGGCCGGGCGCGGAGCGCCGGTCCCTGAAGCGGAGCGCGGCGGCGGCCGGGCCTAGCGCTAGCCCATGCGACCGATGATCAGCGTCGGATCCGTCCCGCCGCTCACCTGCAGCCAGACCTTGCCGGCGCGGTGGAAGACCTCGTACTCGTGCGTGCCGTAGGCGTTCGCCGCGATGGTCAGGCTGTCCGATCCGCCGGCGTGGATGGTGATGTCGATGCCTCCCTCCGGCGTGGGCTTGTGGGCGCCCGGGGCGAAGATGCTCGCGTCGGGGAAGTAGACGCGGATATCCACACCCGAGGCGTGCCACTCGACGGTGTCGCCGCCCAGCACCTGCAGGACGGCGGGCACGACCTCTTCCGCGGTGACGGTCACGGGCAGGGTGACGGTCGCTCGACCGGGCATGGGTGCGGGATTCATGGCGTTCCTCCTTTGGCTTCGTCGTGTTCGTCCCCGGCCGCGGCCGCCGCGCGCGCGGCCAGTTCGCCGTAGCGCGGGTCGGCGCGGAGATCCCGCAGCCAGACCGAGCGCTCCACGGCCGCCAGGGGGTAGCCGCGCTCCAGGGCGCGGCCGATCATCTCCAGGGCCAGTTCGCGCCGGCCCATCTGCTCGTAGGTGTGTCCGGCCTGGTAGAGGACCTCCACGTCCTCCGGTGCCAGAGCCGTGGCGCGGTGCAGCAGCAGGGCGGCCGCCTCGGCCTCGTCCAGCGTGCGCCGGTAGCCGGCCAGTAGCACCATCAGCCCGGCGTCGCTGGGATTGACGCCGAGGGCCTCCTCGCCCCGCTCGACGGCGCGACGGTAGGACGCGCGCGCGGCCGGTTCGTCGCCGAGCTTGAGCTGGGCGCTGGCCAGGTTGCCCCAGAGGCGGTGGTCGTGCCCGCGAAGGGCCAGGGCCTCGCGGTAGCACTCGGCGGCCTCGGCGTAGCGCCCCTGCCGGTCGTGCAGGACGCCGAGGTTGGACCAGGCGGCGAAGGTGGGCGCCAGCTCCAGGGAGCGCTCGAAGGCGTCGCGGCTGTCGGCCTCGTGGCCGAGGAGCAGGTACATCCCTCCCAGGTCGCTCCAGCCGCGCGGGTTCTCCGGCGTGAGGCGGATCACCTGGCGGAAGGCGTCGGCGGCCTCCTCGAAGCGGCCGCGCCGGTAGAGGTGGCGGCCCAGGTCCTCGTGGGCCACCCAGTCGCCGGGGCGCAGCGCCAGCGCGCGCCGGAAGGCGGCCTCGGCGCGCGCGTCGTCGCCCAGGGCCGCGTAGCAGCTGGCCAGCCGCCGCCGGGCGGTCGCGTCCAGGGAGTCCAGGGCCAGGGCGCGGCGGTAGTCGTCGATGGCCTCGAGGGTCCGGCCCGTGCCGGCGTGGACCAGGCCCGCCGCGCGGAGGATCTCCGTGTCCCCGGCGTCCAGGTCCAGGGCCTGCTCGACGGCGCCGCGGGCCCGCTCGGCCCAGGCGGCGTCGCCCGTCAGTTCGTAGCGTCGCCAGCACGCCTCGCCGAGGCCGGCGCGGGCCGGTGCCCAGTCCGGCGCCGCCGCCACGGCCCGCTCGAACAGGACGCGCGCGCTGTCCACACAGGCCAGGCGCGCCGCAGGGCCGAGGTCGTCGAGGCCCTGCAGGCGGCCGCGGCCGCGGAGGCAGTCCTCCACCGCCCGCCCGCTCGACGTGCCCGCGCCGCCGGCCATCCAGCCCGCGCCGGCGCCCAGCTCCAGTTCCAGCATGTGCGCCAGCTCGGCCAAAGCCTGGTCCTGCAGATCGAAGGCCCCGGCGCCGGACACCTCCACCACGCCGGGCCGGCGGATCCGTCCCCGCGCCGGGCAGAGCAGGTCCAGGGTCAGGCGCACCCGCTCGCCCTCGCGCTGGAAGCTGCCCGTGACCACGAGGTTGGCCCCCAGGCGCGCGGCGCCGCGGGGATCGGTGACGCCCTGGCCGGCCAGGACGGCGCGCGGGATCACGTGCAGGGCGCCGCCGGGGGTCTCCATCTGGGCGAGGCGGTTGCTGAGGAACTCCACCAGGCCGTCGCAGAGGCAGCGGTCGTCCTCGGCCGGGCTCAGGTTGGCCACGCCCAGGACGGCCACGTGCTTCTCGCCGCCCGGCGCCAGGGGCGCCGGACCGCGGAGCAGCCCGGGATCCATCAGGAGGACGGCCGCGCCCAGGGTGGCGGCCGCCATGGCGAGCCGCAGGACGCGGCCCGGACGGCGCCGCGCGGCGGGAGCCGGCGGATGGGAGGCGGCGGTCCGCGCCAGCTCGCCGGCTTCCAGCTCCGCCAGGGTCCGGGCCGCCTCGGCGGCCGCCGGACGATCCGCCGGATCGCGGGACAGGCAGCGGGCCACGAGGTCGGCCAGGGCCGGCGGGAGCCCGGGGCGCAGGTCCGCCAGGCGCGGCGGGTCCTCCTCGCAGATGGCGTGCAGGAGGGCCGGCAGGTTGGGGGCCGCGAAGGGCCGCCGGCCCGCCAGGGCCTCGTGCAGGACGACGCCCAGGGCCCAGACGTCGCCGGCGGGGGACGCCGGCTCCCCCCGCGCCTGCTCGGGGGCCATGTAGGCCGCCGTTCCCGCGGGGACGCCCGGTCGGGTCAGGGGCGCGTCGTCGAGGATGCGCGCCAGGCCGAAATCGGTGACGACGGCCTCGCCGCCGGCGAGCATGACGTTGCCCGGCTTGAGGTCGCGGTGCACGACGCCGGCCCGGTGCGCGGCCGCCAGGGCTTCGGCCAGGCGCCGGCCCAGGGCCGCGGCCTCGGCCGCGGAGAGCGGACCGCGGGACAGGCGGGCCTCCAGCGTCTCGCCCTCCAGGAGGCGCAGGACCAGGAAGTGGCGGCCCCCGGCCTCCATGACGTCGTGGACGGTACAGATGCCGGGGTGCTCGAGGGCGGCCGCGGCGCGGGCCTCCCGTTCGAAGCGCTCGGCCACGCCGGCGTCGGCCAGGGCGCCCTCCCGGATGAACTTCAGGGCGACCTGGCGGCCCAGGCGGGTGTCGCGGGCCCGGTAAACCACGCCCATGGCCCCCTCGCCCAGGCGCTCGAGGATATGGAAACGGGAAATCGTCCGGCCTGTCAGATCCGCGGGCATGTTCCACCGTTCATCGCTGCCCGAGTCGATGGAAAGAGCATAACCCGCGGCCAGACCGGTGTGAAGGCGGTTTTACGATCATGTAATGCGATGCGGACCGGCGGTCGCCGTCGCCGGCCCGCGCGGCCGCCGCCACGCCTGGAGTCCGTGCCCGCGGCCGCCGCAACGCCCGGATCGTGTGCCGTGTCCGACGCAGGGGCGGGACCCGCTTGTGCGCGGCCTCGCCAGTACCTACACTCCCATGCAACCCACCTTTCGGGAGGTCACCGTGCGCTCCGATCCACGTCGACCGCGCGCCCTCGGCGCCCGGGCCGTCCTTACCGTCCCCTTCGTGCTGGCGGCCCTGGCCGCCCTGGCCGCGGGATGCTCCCGCGCTCCCGAGGCCGACGAGGGCCCCGGCTACCAGCTGGTGACCGTCATGCGGCAGGACCTGGTGGTCACCGTGAGCGCCTCCGGCACCCTGGAGCCCCTGCGTTCGGTGGAGGTGAAGAGCAAGGCCTCGGGCGAGGTCATCAGCATGCCCGTGGAACTGGGCGACCGCGTCGCCCGCGGCACCCTGCTGGTGAAGGTGGATCCCCAGGACGTCCAGGCCCAGCTCGAGCAGGCCGAGGCCTCCCTCGAGGTGGCCCGCACGCGCCTGAGCATCGCCGGCCGTCAGGCCGCGCGCAGCGAGCAGCTCCTGGCCGAGGGCAGCATCTCCGAGCAGAACCACGAGGCGGTGCTGCTGGAGCACGCCATGGCCCGCAACGAGGAGGTGCGCGCGCGCACCAGCCTCGATCAGGCCCGCGAGCGCGTGGAGGACACGGAGGTGCGCGCCCCCATGGACGGCATCGTCATCGTCAAGGCCGTCGAGCTGGGACAGATCATCTCCAGCGCCACGAGCCAGGTGACGGGCGGCACGACCCTGCTGACCATGGCCAACCTGGACACCCTGCAGGTGCGCACCATGGTGGACGAGACGGACATCGGCAAGATCCGTCCCGACCTGGCCGCGCAGATCACCGTGGACGCCTACCCCCGCGAGTTGTTCACGGGACGCGTGGTGAAGGTGGAGCCGCAGGCGGTCACCGTGCAGAACGTGACCACCTTCCCCGTGCTGGTGCGCATCGTCAACGACCGCGGCCTGCTGCTGCCCGGCATGAACGTGGACGTGGAGATCCGGACCGACACGCGCGAGAACGCGCTGACCATCCCGGCCGAGGCCCTGCGCACCGAGCGCGACTGGCTGGTGGCCGCTGGCGCCCTGGGCCTGGAAACCCAGCGCGCCCTGGACCTCTGGGACGAGGCCCGCGCCGAGGCCGGCGAGACGGGCCGCTACAGCGTGGCCTTCCTCGCGGACCGCGGCCAGCCGCGCCCCGTTCCCGTGGGCGTGGGCATCGCCAACTGGGATTACGCCGAGGTTCTCTGGGGCCTGGCCGAAGGCGACTCGGTGGCGGCGACCCTCTCCACCAGCCTGCTCATGCAGCAGGAACGCTGGCGCAGCCGCATGCAGAGCTTCAGCAACATGGGCGGTTTCCGCCGCACCGACTCCCAGGAGACCTCGGAGCAGAGGGCGCGGCAGAACGGCACGCGGCCCGCGGGCCAGCGGCCGTCCGGCGAGGGCCAGGGGCAGAAGCCACCGGCCAAGCAGGACGACCGGCCGCAAGGCGCCGGCCAGCCGCAGGGCGGCTCGGGCCAGCCGCAGGGCGGCCAGGGCGGTTCCGGCCAGCAGGGCGGTTCCGGCCAGCAGGGTGGCTCGGACCGGCAGGGCGGCGGCTCGTGATTCCCTCCGAGCTGCTGCGCATGGCCGCGCGGGCCATCCTGGCCAACAAGGTCCGCGGCTTCCTGACGGCCCTGGGCATCATCATCGGCGTCGGCGCCGTCATCGCGATGCTGGCCCTGGGCGAGGGCGCCCAGCGCACCATCGAGGAGCGCATCCAGGCCATGGGCACCGACGTGCTCACGGTGACGCGCGGCTGGCGGCGCCACGGCGGCGTCTCCAGCAGCTCCACGCGCCTGGTGGTCGAGGACGCCGACGCCATCGCCGCCCAGTGCAGCACCGTCGTCGCGGTCAGCCCCAGCATCAGCCGCGGCTACCAGGTGGAGTACGGCGGGCGCAACACGAACACCACCATCGCCGGCGTCACGCCCGAGGCCCTGCAGGTGGAGCGCTACGCCGTCAGCCACGGCCGCTTCATCGGCGCCGGCGACCTGGCCGGCCGCCGCCGCGTCGCCGTGCTGGGCACGGTGGTGGTGGAGAACCTGCAGACCAGCCCGGCGGCCATCCTGGGCCGCAGCGTGCGCGTGCGCGACATCAGCTTCGAGGTGGTGGGCATCCTGGCCGAGAAGGGCCAGCAGGGCTGGATGAATCCCGACGACCAGGTGCTGGTGCCCCTGAGCACGGGCCAGTACCGGGTCTTCGGCACCGACGAGCTGCGGATGATCTCCTGCCAGATCGCGCCGGGCGCCAGCCAGAACGTGGCGATGATGGAGATCGAGAAGGTCATGCGGCGCCAGCACAAGCTGCGCTACGACCAGGAGAGCGACTTCAGGATCCGCAACTGGTCGGAGATGATGAGCACCTTCGAGGAGACCACCCGCACCTTCAACTTCCTCCTGGCCGGCATCGCGGCCATCAGCCTCCTGGTGGGGGGCATCGGCATCATGAACATCATGCTGGTCTCGGTGACGGAGCGCACCCGCGAGATCGGCGTGCGCAAGGCCATCGGGGCCACGCGCAAGAACATCCTGCTGCAGTTCCTGGTGGAGAGCCTGGCCCTCTGCCTGGCGGGCGGACTGACGGGCATCGTCCTCGGCATCGCCGGCGCCACGCTGCTGAGCAACCTGGCCGGCTGGAACACCGCGGTGAGTGCGCGCGCCATCGCCCTCGCCTTCCTCTTCAGCGCCGCCGTGGGGGTCTTCTTCGGCCTCTATCCCGCCTACCGGGCCGCGCGCCTGGATCCCATCGAGGCCCTGCACCGCGAGTAGGGCGGCCCCGCGCGGCTGGCCGCCCGCCGGGGCGACGTTCTTTTTCCCGCGAAGCGACAACCCTTTTCCCGAAAGGTGTGTCTCACCTCATGAACGACACGCTGCCCACGGGAGATGACTTGCAGGAACGGGAGTTCATCGACGCGGCCCTGGCGGGCGACGTCATGGCCGAGCGGGCGCTTTACGAGGCCCACGTGGAACGCGTGTTCCGGCTGGCCTACCGGATGACCGGCGACCAGGAGCTGGCCGAGGACTTCACGCAGGAAGCCTTCCTGCGGGCCTTCCAGCACCTGCCGGGTTTCCGGGGCCAGGCGGCCTTCGCCACCTGGCTGCATTCCATCGCCAGCTCGGTGGTCCTCAACGGGCTGCGACGGGTGAGGCGATGGCGCCAGATGGAGACCTGGGAGGAGAAGGCCCCCGAGACGGGCAAGGAGGACGACGACGCCGTGCTGAAGATCAAGCTGGACAGGGCCATCGGCGCGCTTCCCGACGATCTGCGGGCCGTCTTCCTCATGCACGACGCCGAGGGCTACACGCACCGGGAGATCGCCGCCGTGCTGGCGATTCCCGAGGGGACCGCCAAGGCCCAGCTGGCGCGCGCGCGGCAGCGGC
>Ga0272442_10009448_pt1 | contig 12183 bp, 10 predicted proteins | sample SSMForm2O_FD_200262 | JGI IMG/M metagenome (GOLD analysis project Ga0272442, IMG submission 200262) | Marine sediment archaeal communities from Little Sippewissett salt marsh, Falmouth, MA, United States - SSM-Form-2O | ecosystem: Environmental > Aquatic > Marine > Wetlands > Sediment ... | reverse complement strand
AACAGGGAAGCCGGGGTCGCGGTACCGATGCCCACATCTCCGCCGGTATAATAAATATCAGGCGAGCTGGAGATCCAGAGAGAGCCGCTTCCGGCCACCAGGTCATCCACCTGGTCCTGCAGCGCGTTGATGCGGGTTTCCAGCCCGGCGAAGTTGGCGTTCATCTGGGAAGCGGAGATCACCTCTCCGCTTTTGAAAACGAAGGGGGTGAGGTAATCTTCGGCCAGCAGGACCACGCTCACGCCCGACAGCACGACCGCCAGCACAAACGGCAGGACCCGACGGGAAAAGACTTTTTTCACGCCCCGAACCAGCCTGTCGTCGATAATTATCTTGATTTCCATTATGTCCTCCTGATCTGTTTGGGGCTAATCTCCGAAGCGCGCTTCGTCCCACTCGCCTTCGTCCCACCATCCCATGAAGGCCAGGTCTTGCACTCGATCCAACAACCGGGTGTTGTCGCAGGCGAAAAAGGTCAGGCACAAAACGAGAAATCCGCCTGTCAGCAAGAGCCACAGATACTTATGCTTTCTCACTCTTCCCACAGCACACCTCCAGCTTCCACTTCCGCGGAGCGGGTGGACGAATCCCCCGCCGCCTGCAGGTAGCTCAAGCGCGCGGCCAGCTCCGGGTCGAGCTCCTTCAGGCGCTCAACCAGCGCCAGGGCCCGGTCGCGGTTATCGAGCTTGTCTTCCAGCCTGGCCATCATCAGAATCAACCGGGGATGATTCGGAAGCTTGGCCAGCGCTTTTTCAAAGGCCGCCCTGGCCCGCGGATAATCCCGCTGCAGATAGTAGATATTCCCCATGTTGATATATGCGGGCACATACTCGCCCCGCTGCTGGATGTCGGCCAGCACCTTCAGGGCCTGGTCATAGCGGCCGTAGCGGGCATACAGCACTCCCAGGCTGTTCCGCAGCCGCAGATCGGCGGGCGAGGCGCTGACGCTCGCTTTCAGCTCCGCTATCCGGGGATCGGCCTCCCGCTTATAAAGCGCGGCCAACTCCTTCTCATACTCCAACAGCACGGCGGCCTGCGAGGGCGGCACTATGGAGCTCTCGATGCCGCTGTAGCCCACAGGCTCATACACCCCCCAGGCATCGTGAACCGGGAAGAAGCCTGCCTCTTCCTTCGCCGTGGACAGGTTCCACTGCTGCGCGCCCAGCGTCCAGGCGTTCAAAAACCCACCGCTGATCGCGGTCACCTCCACCGGCACCCAGGCACCGCCGTCGCGGAGAATAAAGTCATTCCTGTTCGAGAAGGCGGCCAGCACGCTCTCTTGATCCCCCTCCAGGCGAAAGGCCGCGAAGATGTGCCCCGGCACGGTGACAAAGGCCGTCTCGATGCCCAGCGACTCCAGCAGGGCGCAGTATAGGATTGAAAGATCGTCGCAGTCGCCGCCTTTGTATTCCAGGGTCTGGTTGGGAAACTGCAGAAAATCCACTACCGTGGTCTTCTCGGAAAACTCGGCGTAGGGTGTGGCCGGGTCCTGCGCGTAGGCCAGGCCGTAGCAGTCTAATGCCGCGGAGATGGTCATGGCTTTCAAAAGCGCTTCGTCGAACCCCGCCTCCGCCCTGTCCCTGAGCAGTCCGGAAACGGTCTTGGAAAACCGCAGGACCGTTGGATCCTTGGCAGTCACGAAGCAGGCGGCCTTGCGGTCGTCGTCCCAGACAACGCCGTTGCGGCTGATAACATCCAGGGTACCCACGATATCCTTGTTGTATTTCTCGCCCTGGAAAAGGCAATCCACGGAGATATTGACCGAAACCTTGGTGCCCTCGGAAACCTTCAGGATCTCCTCGGTGAACAGGGCACAGAGCTCTACCTCTACCTCTTCTCCCGGCTCCAGGCGCAAGGAATCGGCGCAGAGCTTGGGATTTATCATGAACTCCCGGGCCAGGAAATGGACGCTCAGGTTGGTCAGCGGCTCATCGGAGGTATTGCGGATGGTCATGGTGCTGACGGGGTGGCGGTCATAGTACTTGAAAAGCACCGGCAGCACCCGCATCCTGGGCTCGTTGACCTCGATGACGTCCTTGGAAGAGTAGAAAAAGTGATAGGAAACCCCCAGGGAGACGGCTAGGTCGCTGGTGAAGCCGAAGAAATTGCGGTAGCCGGTATCGATCCCCAGGCTCAGATTGGGTTGCAGCCGGTAGGAGGCGTAGAGGCCGCCTTGAACGAAGGGATTGCCGGAGCCGGAAGGCTCGCCGCCGCTGACAAACCCGTAGTAATAGCCCGCCCGGGCGTAGGCGCCGGTGTGGAGGTCGGCGGCAACCTCGAAATTGAGGGCGGCGCCGGTACCCAGGGCAAACAGATTCACCACCTCTTCGGTCTTGGAGCGGACCGGCAGCAGGTTGTAGCCGAGCCCGGCGGTAGCGTACAGGAAGGGCAAAAGCCGGTATTCCGCGCCAGCCTCGAGCCCGCCGCCGGGCTTGAGCAGATCTTTAGAGCTCGCCAGGGGAATGAACCCGCCCGGCGTCACCTTGAAGGACAGGTAAGGATCGCTGATATAGCCGAAAGCCTCACTCTGCTGGCCGAACAGCCGCAGGGTAAGCAGAAGAAAAAGGACAACCGATGAAGACAGCCTCATCATACCTTTCCTCATATTCGATGTTTTATGGATAGGAGATTATATCATAACTTCTAATTTAACACAATTTTATAAATATCTACGATTTATATGTAGTACGCGTATATATTATTTATTTGATTATGTTTACGCCAGGGCTGCGGCGCTGGTGTTTTTAATCCCCCCGACCTCCCGGGGCGCGGGAGTCTTGCCTACACTTTCCCCCGGGCCGCAAACCTTCTCAGGAGTGCCAGAAGCGCGGTTTGAAGAGAATCAGCACCGTGTAAACCTCGAGCCGTCCCACCATCATGGCAAAGCTTAAAAACCACTTGATATAATCCGGGTAAAAGGCGTAGTTGAGGGTAGGACCGATCTTCCCGAAGCCGGGACCGATGTTTCCCAGGGTCACCAGGGCGCTGGACAGGGAGGTGAGCAGATCGTTGCCCCCGGAGGCCACCACCATGGTTGTAACCAGCAGCATAAACATGTAAAGGAACACGAAACCGGATATAGAATAGACCATGTTCTTGCTCAAGGCTTCCCGCTCCATCCGCAGGCTGAAAACCCCGCGGGGATTTGCCATGGTCCTCATCTCATGGATCCCCTGCTTGAAAAGGGTGATGATCCTGATCACCTTGATGCCGCCGCCCGTGGAGCCCGAGCAGCCGCCGATGAAGGTCAGGGTAAACAGCACGGCCTGGGCGAGAAAGGGCCAGGCTTCATAATCGGCGGTAACGAACCCGGTGGTTGTCAGGATCGAGGAGGCCTGAAAGGCGGCATAGCGGAGACTGGTCCCGAAACCGGCATAGGTCCGTCCCCGCAAGACCAGGGCGATGGTCACGGTCGCGACCGCGAAGATCCCCAGGTAGGCCTTCAGCTCCGGGTTTGAAAATACCCTCTTCACCTTCCCGGTGATCAGGCGGTAGTGAAGCACGAAGTTCATCCCCGCCATCATCATGAACACGGTCACCACGATATGGATAAATCCCGAATCGTAATATCCCACGCTGCGGTTCCTGGGTGAGAACCCGCCGGTGGCCAGCGTACCGAAGGTATGGGTCAGGGCGTCGAAAAGGTTCATGCCGCCGGCCATCAACAAAACCGTCTCCGCCACGGTCATGCCCATGTAGATGAACCAGAGGATCCGGGCAGTCTCCGTGATCTTCGGGGTGATCTTGTCCAGGCTGGGTCCGGGAGCTTCCGCCTTCATCATCTGATAGGCGCCGATCCCCAGCAAGGGCAGGATGGCGATGGTCAGCACGACGATTCCCATCCCGCCCAGCCAGTGAGTCAGGGACCGCCAGAACAGCATGCACTTGGGCAGGCTCTCGATCTCCGTCAGAATCGAGGCCCCGGTGGTGGTGAATCCCGACATGGTTTCGAAAAAAGCATCGGCGAAGCCGGGGATGGTGCCGGAGAGATAGAGGGGCAGGCAGCCCACCAGGGCGGAGAATACCCAACTGAAAGTCACCAGCAGAAATCCGTCCCGGTTGGACAGTGTGGCCGTGCTCCTGCGGGTGAGGAACATCACCAGCAAACCGAAAGCAGCCACGCCTGCCATGGGGTAGAGAAAGAAGCGGATCAGATCAAGCTCGCCGTAATAGATGGCGAACAGCACGGGAAAGAGCATAAACGCCGCGACGATGACAAGCAGAAGGGCGATGGTCCGCAGCAGGGGAGTAAAATGCATGATCTTAACCGATGAAGAAAGCCTGGATCTTGGCTACCGCTTCCTTGCCGGTGATCACGATCACGTGGTCTCCACCCTGGAACTTGAACTCGCCATCGGGGATGATATCCTGTTCGCCCCGGATAACCGACAGGATCAGGGTGTCCGGGGGCAGCTTCAGCTTGCTAAGGGAATTGCCCTCGGCCCGGCTGCCCGCCGCCACTGAAAGCTCCGTGACTTCCACCTTGCCCCCGGAAAGACTGTGCACGCTGCGGACATTGCTGGTGCGGATATAGCGCAGAATGCTGGAGACCATGCTGTCGATGGGGCTGATGGCCACGTCGATGCCCAGGGTGGAGGCGATCTGCGCGTAGCTGCTCTTGTTCACCAGCGCGATGGTGCGTTTAGCGCCCAGGATTTTGGCGTACACGGCGTTGACGATATTGAACTCCTGATTATCCGTGGTGGCGACCACTACATCGGCTTCGGCTAGCTGCTGCTCCTCGCCAAAGCCTTCATCGGAGATGTTGGCGTTGATCACCAGCGCTCCGGGATAACGCTCGGCCAGCAGGCTGCAGGTATCATAGTCACTGTCGATGATGCGTACCCGGTGTCTGCTGACATTCTCAAAGGGTTTGAGCAGCTTCCTGAAGATCGACAGCCCCGGCTTCCTGCGGCCCAGGAAATGCTCGGCCACCTGCTGGCCCACGGTGCTGCCGCCGATGATCACTATCCTGTTCAACGCCGCCCGCTTCTTGCCTATCTGAGAAAAGATGCGCTCGAAGCTATCCTCGGTGGCGATCAGGTAGATCTTGTCGTTCTCCCTGACAACTGTGTCACCCTTGGGAATCAAGAAATGGTTCTCCCGAAGAACCACGGCAACCAGAAAATGGTCCGGAACGAAGTTTTTGATCTCCTCGATCGATTTGTTGCAGAAAGGAGAGCTCCCGGAGACGGCCAGGCTGCGCATCTGCAACCTGCTCTTCTCGAAAAAAACCACGTCGCTGATCGCTCCCCGCTCGATGGCCCTGACAATGTTGCGGGCGGCTTCGATCTCCGGATTCACGATATGATTGATTCCGAGCAGGGGCTGCTGTACGATCTGCGTATCTGAATAGTCGATGTTGCGGATACGGGCGACCTTGTAGGGCACCCGGGATTCACCAGAGACCATGCCGCAGGCGATCATGTTGACTTCATCGGAATTTGTAACACCGATGAAGTATTCGGCCTTGCCGATGCCCGCCTTGCGCAGGGTTTCCACATTATTGCCCGCCTCGTTGATCACCAGGCAGTCCAGTTGGGTGTCCGCGTGCTTGGCTTTTTCAGCGTCTTTTTCGATCAGAACGACATTCTTGCCTTCGCCGACGAGCTGCCTCGCCAGCTGAAAGCCGACGCTGCCGGCTCCCAATATCACATAGCTCATAGCTATAAGAATAGCGCGATCCTCAAAGTTAGTATAGAGTCCGAGCCGGATTATCCGGCGGCGCGGAATAACTAGTAGCGGCCGACCTCATAACCCCGGACACGCAGCAACTCGATCAGCCCGTCGCTTCCCGCCATGTGCGCAGCCCCGACAATCACCAGAAAGTCCTTGCCTTGCTCCAGGTATTCCGCGATGCGTTCAACCCAGGCGGTATTCCTGTCTGTGACCAGGGTCTTGTAGATAGTCGGGAACTCCCGCATGCTCTGGTTGAGCAGGTCCATGGCCTCAAGGTCGCCCGTCTGCCAGGCCGCGTGTATTTCCTCCATAATTACGTCGAGCTGCTCCAGCTCCAGGAGAGTCTCGCGCAGCAGGGCTTCCTGGTCGAGCTCTGAAAAGGATGTCAGGAGGCTGATCTGGTATTCCGGGGCCTCCAGGGCCCCGATGTCCTTGCCGTCGGCTTTCGCCCGGTCATAGAAATGCTGGTCGATGCCCAAATAAGGGTTGTAGCCCATCAGCATTATGTGCAGAGTGGTCAGAGTCATGCTCACGAACCAGGGCCTGAAGGACTTGAACTGGTCCACGGACAGACCCATCCGCCCGCAGTGCTCCACCAGGATGGCGTACAGGTCGGCGGGCAGCACTTCGTCCAGGGTCCGCCCGTCGTCGTACATGACCCGATCCCGCGTGAGGCCCAGGACGTCGGGGGATTCGAGGGCGTCAAGGTCGGTTTCGAATACCACGGTGTCTACTCGCTCATACGCTTCCTCGAAGCGTTCGTCCAGGGGGTAGTCCTCCAGGGTCAGGAGGTGCAGGGAGCCCAGCAGGTAGATCGTGTTCCCTCCTGAGCTGACCTTCCAGAGGCTGAGGGTGTCCCGGGCGGCGGCCGTTGGCGGGGCCGCCTGCTCATGGGTCGGCGCCGCGGCCGGCGCCTTTTCCTGTATCGGCTCCCGGGCCGGCGCCGCGGCCGGCCCAGGCTCCTGCACCGTCTTCTGCCCGGCGCATCCCGCCAGCAGGATCAGAACCGACAGCAATAAAGCCGCCGGAACACCGGAAAACCTATGCCGCTTGTTCATAATTGCCTCCTGAACGAAGGTATCCATACCGCCGTCTCCTTATCCGGTACCCATCAGGCAATCAGCAGATCGAGCAACGCCGGCAACTGTACCCGGGTCTGTAAAAACTCACCCCGGGGTCGTCCCTGCCGGGTATCGCAGCGGTAGAGGGCATCCCGCATTCTCACAGGTATGCCTTCCTCGCCATGAAGCGCTCCCACCAGTCCGCCGACGATGCAGGCATTTGTGTCCGTGTCCCCGCCGCCAAAGAGGGTCTCGAATATGGCCTCCGGATAGGGCGTCTGCATCTTTAAATGTCGAAAGGCGTGGGTAAAACCATACCTGACGAAGCCGATATGGGGCGAGTAGCCCACATCCTCGCCCTCAGCGGCCTGAGAAAGCCAGTGGCGGGCCTCAAAATTCTCCAGCTTATCCGCCCACTCCTCGGCCGTCCGGAAGGCTCCCTTGCTGTCCCCAGGATTGTTCATCAAGTGCCGGATGGCCAGGCAATAGACCGCAGCAGCGTGCTGGCAGGAGGGATGGCTGTGGGTTAGGCGGCTGTCAAAGCAGACAGCCTCGACCAGGGCCTCTGCGGATAGCCGCCACCCCCAAACGCCCAGGGGCGCAATGCGCATCAAACCGCCGTTGGCCTTGGACATCGAGTTGTGCTCTTCCGCCGCGCGCCACATACCCTCATGTACTCTCCCCGCCGGCTGCCCTTCTCCGCCGAAAAGCCCCGTGCTGGTGGTGCCGCCGATATCGAAGGGCCGGGAACGATACCAGCGCAAATATTCAACTGCTGCCTTTTCAATGGAAAAAGTGCTCTCCCCGGCCAGGGCGTGCATCAGGCAGAGGGCCATCTCCCCGTCATCGGTGATTTGACCCGGCGCAGTCCTTAATTTCCCGCCGCCGACCATCTCCATGGCTCCCTTGACCCGCTGGCGATCAAGCGCCCAGGAAGAAAACTCCAATGTCGCCCCGGCGGCATCACCGGCCAGAGCGCCCAGTACGGCCCCCCTGCCGACCTCTACTTTTTCCATAATTCTATCCTTACAGTTTATCCGGGACAGTATATCCCTCTTTTTGCCGGCGGCAAAGAGAGTCCAGACAGGTGGAACCTTATAGCCGGCCTATTCGAAGACAACCTCTGCGAGCATCTGGTACTCGGGGGTTCCTCTTAATGCTGTGTTTTTCTTTGCTTAGTCCCAGGCGGCCCTGCCCTCCTTATCCTCCGGCCCTGCATCCTCACCGGAGTCCAGGATTACGGCGACAACTTCCGGATTCCTGGTGAACGCGGCCGCCAGGAGAACAACGGGAACAGTCGGACTTTTCATCGCCTGCCTCCCTGGTATTCTTGCCGGGCCGCCGCTGCTCAGGGCTTGCCGAGAAACTCCAGGAGCAAGTTGTTCACCCGTCTCGGCTTCTCGACGCCGATCAGGTGTCCGCTGTCCAGAACCTCGATCCGCACATCGGGGATGTCCTGTGCCAGCGCCCGGGACTTTTCCGGGTCCCCCACCAGGTTGTCCCGGCTGCCGAGAATGAGCAGCACCGGAGCCTGCAGGCTGCTGAGCTCGTCCGCCGTAAACTGCACGGGCCGCGCCTTGCGGGGAAAGGTCTCGGTCATCAGCAGGGGAAACCACTCGCCGAACATACCCGCTACACCGGGATTGTCCCCGAATGCCCAGGCGATGGTGCGTTTCTGTACCCCCTTCAGGGGAAAGAACTGCGTCAGCATGATCCTGAACACCGAGCCGGCTGTGCCGCCGTAGCCCATGGGGCCGAGAAGCACGAGCTTTACAACCCGATCCGGGGCGTGGAGAGCGAAATTGGTGCCGATAAAGCCGCCCTCGGAGGCCCCGGCCACAAAGGCCCGCTCGATGCCGAGGTTGTTGCAGATCACGGCGCAGAGCCCGGCCTGGACCCGGCCGTTGCTCGGATAATGGTCGCGCTTTAAAAGCTCGCTCTTGCCGGCGTCCCCCAGGGTGTCCACGGCATAGATCCGGTAATGCCTGCTCAGGGCTTTCACGTTGGGCAGCCAGGACCAACTGCTCACCCCGGAAGCGTGCAGCAGCAGAAGCGGCGGGGCGTCCTCCGGCCCGCAGGCCACCACGTGGACTTTGCCGTATTCGGTGTCAATATAGACGTCTTCGAACGGGACCGGCCATTTCTTCATCTTGGCGTCGTATATTTCCAGGAAGCGGGCCCTGACCTCGGGCGATTTGTAAATAGCGGCCGTATAGGAGGTCAACGAATCCATCCAGACGAACGCCGCCAGCAGAAGCGCGACGACGATGAGCCGGCCCCACCAGGGGAACGACCTCCCGGTCAGATGAAACGCCAACGCCCGGGCCGGGGGCAGGAGCAGCAGGAAAACGATCAGCAGGGCGAATCCTTGAAGCCAATTCTTCGTCAGCAGCATCGAGACGGTCAGCAGGCCGAAGGCAATGCTAATAAACCAGCTCAAAACCAGGAATACGACTGTCACAGCCCCCCCCTTCTCGTGCGGCTTCAACTACCGCTCAGCGGTTTTTCGGTCCCCGCAGGACACAGTTGTGAATAATATTACTATGTTGGGATAGATCTACACAAGAATTTCTCTGAGTATTCCGCCCGGACTCGAGGAGAATGCCCAGCTTGAGCCTATCCTTTCGGCCGACCCGGCTCACCCGGACGCAGCTTTTTTGCGCAGCCGCTTCTGCACCGACTCGCTCTCAAGCTCCCGGATCGCGTCCGAGGCGATCCAACGGGCGGCCCGGGATTCCAGCGCACGCATCTCCGTGGCGGCTTTTAGGGCCGCGCGGTTGAGGGACGGGTTGCGCTTGCCGATGTGGCGCAGGGCCCAGCTGACCGCCTTCTTCACATAGTTCCGCTCGTCAACGGCTTCCCGGCGGATTATCGGCAGAAAATTTAGGAAAAGGGAGTCCGGCGCCGCCTTGTCGTGCCAGGCCAGGCAGGCGATCAGCGAGAAGGCAGCCCGCTTGACGAAGGTTTCCTCCCGACGCGACCACTCGGCGATCTTCTTCAGCACCAGGGGGGATTTCTCGAAAAGGTTCATGCAGACCTGGTCGCAGACGTCCCAGGAATCGAGGTCCACAACCCAGGCCTCCATCTGCTCTTCGGTCAGCGCCCCGGGATCGGCCACGAGCGAAGACAAGATCCGCGCCTCCTGGATGCCGGACTCCCAGAGCCGGAGCGCCAGGGCGTGGTCCTTACCGATCTCCTTGCCCAGGGTACGCAGGCCGGGCATGGATATGCCCAGCCTGTTCCTGGCAGCCAGGCCGTAGCGAGCCATCCCCTCGATTTGTTCCGGCCGGGCGGCGGCCCGCAGACGGTCCAACACCTGCTCACAGCTGAACATACCTAAAGGATAGGTCCACGCCCGGCGGATGTCAACGCACAGCCGTTAGGGGACGAGTGTCGCTTTGCTTAGCTAATTCTTTTCGCCCCACCCGCTTTTCACGATTGCATCAACCGTGGCATTGATGATCGGATAGGCCACCGGTGATGCGGTCAGGAGGGGATGGGTCCCTAACTGCATGGTGTCGATTTCGATGTCCGTGAAGCCCTTCTGGATCATCACCGACAGGATGTTCACCATTTCGCCGACGCTCTTGCCCCCGGCCACCTGGGCGCCCAGCAGGGTGTGGGAGGTGGGGGAAAAGAGCAGCTTCATCACGGTCATGCTGGCGTCTTTCAGCTTTCCCGGATGCCTGTCCGGCGCCTTCGCCCTGCCGACGGTATAGTTGAAACCTAACTTCTTGGCGTTGCGCTCCGTCAAGCCCGTAGCGCCGATGGAGAGATTCCCGAAACGGGTGGCAAAGGTCCCCAGGGTTCCCTTGAACTCCCTGACCACATTGAGGTGGTAGAGATTGGAGCCTGCCAGCCTGCCCTCCGCCATAGCCGTTGAGGCGAGCATTACGCCAACCTGGTTGCGGGCGAAATAATCCCGCTTGATGGCGCAATCGCCGACAGCGAAAATATCAGTATTTGAAGTCCGCAGGTACTCATCGACTTTAATAAAGCCGTTCTGTGTCTCCAGACCCAATTTCTCGGCCAGAGTGATGTTGGCATCATAGCCGATGCCGAATATCACCAGGTCGGCGTCCACCTTCCGGCCGTCCGTCAGCACCACCCCGTCCACGGAGCCGTTTCCGCTGAGCTCCTTGATCTGGGTGCCGTCGAGCATGGTGGCGCCGAGCTTGGACAGCTCCTCTTCTGCCAGGGCGCAGAACTCCGGATCGAAGGCCGCCCGCAAAAAGCAGCTCCGGCAGCAGACGGTGACGTTCTTGTCCTGCTTGAGAAGCTCGTCGGCGATTTCCAGGCCGATGAACCCGCCACCGACGATAAAGATGTTTTTGGCTTCCTTGATTCTCTGCTTGAGCATATTGAGGAAATCGAAGCTCTTGCTCACCACGAAGACCCCGTCCAGGCCCGCGCCCGGGAGCTCGGGTTTCCTGGGATGGGAACCGGTAGCCAGGACCAGCTTCTCGAACTCGATTTTATCTCCTGAAGCTGCGACCGCCTGGTTTCCCTCGAAATCGACAATTTCATCGACAACGATCTCTACGCCGCAATCCAGCAGCTTCTTGTCTCCCAGGACATTGTCTTCCACCTTGTCCAGGGAGGAGATCACATAGGGAATCCCACAGGGAATCACTGAAATTTTGTCTCGCCGCACCAGGGTAACCTTTTTATCCAGGTAGGTATTGCGGCAGGAGGTGGCGCAGGTAAAGCCCGCTGGCCCTCCTCCGATGATCAGTACGTCCGTCTTTTTAGTTGCCATACGTCTGTCTCCTTACAGGGATATTTAATTTATTGATTGTTCTGAGCTTTTTTTATTTTAGCAGTGGCAAATGAGCCTGCAAGCTATTTTTGGGGATATCTATAACTTATTTTTTTATGCATAACTTTTATTTTTTTAGTATCGAGCCGCATTTTTTGTTGAAAGCCGGTCACTCCGGCGGCTTCCGGGAGGTAACGATCATTTCCATGAGGGTTCGTATTTTCGGCCAGGTGATGTCGAAATCCCTGTCCGTATCCACCCGGTGCACCAGGACCAGCTTCTGGTCCGGCAGCACGGACAGCAAGTGAACGCCGAGCCCTGTGTGGTAGAAGCCCTTTCCCAATCCCGCTTCCTCCGGAATGATCCGCCACAGGTAGCCGTAGGGGTCACCGCCGGGATTCTCCACGGGGTAGACCGCCGTGCTTTCCCGTATCCAGGGCTCTGGCACAATCGCCTCCCCTTCCCACCTGCCGTAGTTCTGATAGAGCAGCCCGAAGCGCGCCAGGTCGCGGGAAGACATACGGAAGAAGTAGGCCGGATGCTCGGATTTGGAACGCTCGAACACGTCGGTGCAATCGCCGGCGCTGAAGTCCTCCATGCCGATCCTAACGGCGATATCCTCCTCGAAGGCCTCAAAGATATCCTTTCCGGTCAGGCGCTCGAAAATCGTGCCCAGGGCATTGA